>RCNC010002658.1_pt1 | contig 11856 bp, 9 predicted proteins | sample 2041301 | NCBI WGS metagenome assembly RCNC01 (sample SAMN09708231, study PRJNA481090) | Marine sediment metagenome, whole genome shotgun sequencing project. | biome: marine sediment; feature: ocean; material: sediment; isolation source: Sewage treatment plant 13A marine sediment (STP13A) ... | reverse complement strand
ACCATCTTGCATTAAAGCTTCGATACAGTATGTTTCAACCGCTCCTGCAAAACGCTCGCTTTCAGTTTTAATTCCCTTTATTACAGGGACAGCCATATGATTTTCAACAAAATCAGCATATAAGTGCATGATCATTTCAGCCTCTTCAATGGCCTCATTTTCTGTAGCATGGGCAGTGTGCCCTTCTTGCCATAAGAACTCTGTCGTTCTAAGAAAAAGACGTGTGCGCATCTCCCAACGTACCACATTGGCCCATTGATTGATCAATAATGGCAAATCACGATACGACTGCACCCATTTTCTAAAGGTATCCCAGATTATAGTTTCCGAAGTAGGTCTAACAATAAGCTCTTCCTCTAATTTTGCATCAGGATCTACAATGAGCCCACTACCATCCTCGGCATTTATCAAACGATAATGGGTAACTACGGCACACTCCTTGGCAAAGCCCTCAACATGACTGGCTTCCTTACTTAGATATGATTTTGGAATGAACAATGGGAAATATGCATTTTCATGACCAGTTTCCTTGAACATTTTATCCAATCCTGCTTGCATTTTTTCCCAAATGGCGAATCCGTATGGTTTGATGACCATACACCCGCGAACCCCTGAATTTTCGGCCAAATCAGCCTTTACAACGAGCTCGTTGTACCATTTGGAATAATCCTCACTTCTCTTTGTTAAATTTTTACCCATTATGCGTAGTTTGGCACAAAACTTGTGTTAATGTTATCAAAATAGTTCGGTAAAACTAACTATTTTTAACATGTTCAACAATAAAATTTGAAACGATGAAACATTCTCTACCCCTCTCAAGAATTCGCACAGCGACCCTTCTTGCCTTATCAGGCATTTTGGGCGTTTCCTGTGGTTCTTACCAGCAAGCATCATATTATGACAATGACGGTATATACGATAGCGAAAACGTTCGGATTGTTGAAAAAGCTCCGCAACAGGTACAGAAGAAAAAAGAACATGACCAATACTCTGACTACTTTGGACAAAAGGCAGATGAATATGGAAATATATTGGATAGTGAAGTGTTCACCGATGTAGATTCGTATTCAAGTGAAACTGAATATGATAGTATTCCGCAAAAAGATGAGTTAACCAATTATTACAAGCCCGAAAATGATTATGAAGGCTATGGTGGTTGGGGAGACAATGCTACGGATGTTAGCATTAATGTTTATGGTGGAGTGGGATATGGCTACGCCTCTCCTTGGTTTTATCCTTATTACGGATATGGTTATGGCTATGGTTATGGTTACAACGGCTATAATCCTTGGTATTATCCTTATTACGGATATGGTTATGGTTATGGCTACGGTCATGGTTATGGCTACTACGGTCATGGATATGGTTATGGTCATGGATATGGTTATGGCTACGGTTATGGTTATGGTTACAACAACACATACGGGTACAACAGTAGTAGAAGAGGGTATTATAACACCAATACAATTGCCGGCAACAGCTCTGCACAAAATCTAAGAGGAAGATCTAACGTAAACACTAGAGGTACTTCGCCTAGATATAGGAGTAATAGCACAACCTCAAGGACTAGTAGTACTGCTAGAAGTAGTGCCAATACAAGAAGCTCAAATAATTATAAAAATACTTCTACGGCACGTAGAACAGTAGGAGTCGACCAAAATAGAGCTTACCGAACTAGCAGAAGTACTAGGGCAACACCTAGATACAATAGTTCCTCTAGAACTAATCAATATTATAGGAGTTCTACACCAAGAACTGGTACAACAGGTACAAGAAGTACAACAGTACCTAGAAGTTCAACTTACAAAAGTTCCGGTAGTCGTACTCGAAGTGGAAGCACTTATAGAAGCTCTGGAAGCAGTACTAGAAACAATCAATCTTATAGAAGTTCTGCACCAAGAAGTAGCAGCTATAAATCTTCAGGAAGTAGAAGTTCTGGTTCAAGAAGTAGCGGAAGCTATAGAAGTTCTGGCGGTAGTTCCAGAAGTTCAGGCAGCAGTGCAAGAAGTTCTGGTGGTAGTTCTAGAAGTTCGGGCAGCAGTGCAAGAAGTTCGGGCGGCTCTTCAAGATCATCTGGTGGTAGGTCATCTGGTGGTAGAAGTGGCGGAAGAAGACAATAATTCACAATCTTATTTAAAATACGTATAAAATGAAAAGATATTTGACTTTCATAGTGCTATTCGCATGTGCGATTACAACTGCTCAAAACATCAATGATGTACTACGCTATAGCCAAGAAAACCTAGTAGGGACAGCACGATTTCAAGGAATGGGTGGGGCTTTTGGAGCCTTAGGCGGGGATCTTTCTGCACTTAATGTAAACCCAGCAGGGTCAGCTGTATTCAACAATAGTCTATTTACTTTTTCCGGAACTTACTACGAAATGGATAACTTGTCCAATTACTTTGGAACAAGATCAGGTATTAAAACCGATGATTTTGATATTAATCAGGTCGGTGGGGTATTCGTTTTTAAAAATAATGACAACTCCGATTGGAAGAAAATGGCCATTGCCTTCAACTATGATCTGGTCCAAAATTTTGAAGATGCTATTAGTATCTCAGGAGAAAGTAATCAAGGGATTGACAATTATTTTCTGAATTTTGCGCAAGGTGTTCCCTTTGGATCCATTCTTCTCCAAGATGGCGAATTTATTGAGAATGGCTACCTTGATATTGGTGCTACGCAAGGATTTGGGGCCCAACAGGCGTTTTTAGGCTATTACGGTGGAGTAATTGATCCGGAAGATCAAAATGATGCCACAACAGTCTATAATAGCAATTCCATATACAACAACGTAAATCAAAATTTCTTAAGATTCACTAATGGATACGATGGAAAATTCACCATGAATTTTGCTTCTCAATACCAAAACAATCTGTACTTGGGAGCATCTTTAAATTTTCACACTATACACTATGATCAAGTTGATGAGTTTCGTGAGCGAGGTTATGATGCAGTCTCCGCAATACAGTTTACCGATTTCTATAATTTTCTTCATACACAAGGCTCTGGATTTTCATTTAGTTTAGGTGCTATTGCCAAACTAAACCAGATGGTTAGATTAGGAGGTAGCTATCAATCACCAACATGGTATGATTTAACCGATGATTTCTCGCAACGTATTAATTCTGATTTGGCTGATGAGGACATTGATTTTATAAATTTCAGTGTTATAAATCTATTTGAGGAATACAACATAAAAATACCTGCGAAGTTTACTGGTAGTTTAGCGATGGTTTTTGGCAAAGACGGACTTCTAAGTTTTGACTACGGATACCAAGATATGTCACAAGCAGAATTAAGACCTTCCAGTGATCCAAGTTTTTCTACTGTAAATTCTGAAATAGCAAATAATCTAGGGGCTGTATCTTCCTTTAAGTTAGGAGGGGAATATAGATTAGACCAAGTAAGTCTGCGCGCGGGATATCGTTTTGAGCAGAGTCCATATTCAGACGGAAACAATATTGGTGATTTGAATAGTTATTCTGGAGGTTTGGGTTATAATTTTGGTGGAAGCCGTTTAGATCTTGCCGTAAACTGGTCTGAACAAGACTACAATTTGCAGTTGTTTGATACTGGAGTTACTACACCTGCACTTATCAATAAAGAAAACACCAATGTAACATTTAGTTATACGATGAATTTCTAAGTAGATAAATTGAATACATAAAAAAAGACCGGTATGTACCGGTCTTTTTTTTTATTTATCTTTTTAGTGTAAAATGTGTTTTCAAAGTTTTCGCTACTACTATTCCCTCTTCATCGCGTGAATATTCCATCCTAAACCAATAATCCGATGAGGGCATAGGCTTACCATTGAAGGTACCATCCCATCCTATAGTGGTAGCATCCAATTGTTTTAAGAGTTTGCCATAACGGTCAAAAATATGAACAACGGGGTCCGTAAGCGTTTCAATGCCGAGAACATTCCAAAAGTCATGAAAGCCATCGGTATTAGGGGTGAAAAATTTCGGATAGCCTACAACCAAGAAATCAATGGGCTCGGTAGTACCACATCCGTTCTTATCATTAATAATGACAGAATTCAATCCCGGAGGGATATCCATAAAAACAGGGTCATCTTGAAAATCACCTCCATTTATGGCATATTCATAGCTTCCATTACCATCAACTACAAATTCTACATTATTACTATCTGATAAGTCATCCAGAATAATTACTTCATCTAAAACAGGTATTCCATAAAATGTAATAAGGATACCACCAACATCAGCCACTGTGGGTGGGGTCCCAGAGGCGGTTGTGATCACTGCAAAATAACGTCCTGTATTAGGACTGGCCACAACCAGTTCTGCACCAAAAGGCCCAGAACCTGTAAATGTATCATCGATAGTGCCATCATCATCATAGTCAACCGTCCAGGCAACATTTGCGATATCTGCACCTGCAGGAGAGTTCAATGCACTTAAGGTAATATCCGGATCACCTTCGCAAGCAACAATATCCAATCCCAAAAATTCATCCCTTAAAGTACAGTCTAATGCCGTATCCTGGTCAGCGTCTACAGAACTTCCTGTAAAAGTCAATGAAAATGGCTCTGGGTCACCGTCGAAATTAGTGTTGAAGTTGTTAATAAGAATATAGTAGATCTCTCCCGGCAGTACATCTAACCATTCATCATAGGTATTCTGACTTCCTGTTAAAAAAGGAGCACCCACTTGACCATTTACTGGGTTAACACCTATACCCGTAAAACTCGTATTGTTTACTTCGTAATTACATCGTATGGGATCAGAGGTGCCATCCCCTATAATCGTACAGAAATTTTGTCCACTGGTCTCATCATAAGGACCATAAACCGCAAAGTCCCACTCCGCTGTCGGTGCACCAACACCAGTAACAGGCAATGCTTCAAGGTCAAAACCTACCTGACCTCCCGTACCAGCCCTAAAAACATACCAGGATGTATTATTTTCAATATTGGCCGAGCTAACACTACCTTTCTCCAAACAACCACTTTGCCGAACCATATCCGGATCAAAATCGTCGATATCACCACTACCATCGGCGAGACCCATAATGGGTGCGTCGGCACAGACAGGTATAGCGCTTCTACAATCTGGAGAGTTTTGGGCATTGATACCCGCAACAAATAAGAAAAAACAAAAAATAACACAAATAAGTGTTCGCATAGGAAATGGGGCTAACATTATACTACTAATAAATAGTATAACTCAACCTCTTATATTTTATTATATTTTATCGGAATTTTATGCAGTTAATCGATAAAATGCATCCTACACCTAGCATTTATTCGATTTTATCTTCTTAGTGAAAAGTGATTGCTTATATATTTTGCCGTACTTGTTTGCCCCATAGAATCTGTGTACGTGAGTTGAAACCAATAGTCTGAGGAAGGTAATGGATTACCATTAAAAAGTCCATCCCAACCTGCATCGGTTTGATTCAACTGTTTTAATAATTTACCAAAACGGTCATAGATATATACATTTGGGTTTTCAAGATTGGAAATCCCTGCTATTTGCCATAATTCATTGTTATTATCGCCATTTGGAGTGAAAAACTTTGGAAAACCGACCACAACTATTTGCTCCGTTGCAGAGCCGCACCCCTTTATATCATTAATTGTTACAGTATGTTGTCCTGGGAGAACATTAGTAAAGGTGTTGCTTAGTTGAAAATCGCCATCATCCAGCTGATACTCAAATTCACTATCAACATCAGTAATCACCGTTACGCTATTGTCATTCTGAAGATCTTCAATTATCACATCTGTAATTTCCGGTGTTTTTGAGAAGATCACGTTTATCGTTTTTGAATTTACACAACTTAATCCAAGTTGGTTATTGGTAGCTGTCAATGTATACGAACCTGTTTGTGTAACCGTTATACTTGCCGAGGTTTCACCAGAATCCCATGAATAATCATAATTAGCATTTGGATTTTGCTCTCCTATGATTACTGATGTACTATTCTCGCACATATAAACTTCACAAGGAAAATCCAATTCTGGCGTTTCTATATATTCAAGTTCAAAATCTTGGGAAGCATCATAGCATCTAGGATTGTATAACGAAGATATCCGCACGTAAATAATTTCGGTACTGCCATTGGTTTCATATTGTTTAGGCAAGAAATCTATTCCTAGCAGTGCGTCATTCAATGACCCGTGATAACTAACGATATATTCAGAAGGGCTTTGGGTCCCCAAAGCTTCAATATCCTTTAGCGAAAGATCATATGTATCCATATCAGCACAAAAGGCATCATCTGATACCGCATAAGCAATTGGGATTGTATAAAAAACAACATTTACATCACTAATAATATTGTTGTTTGAAGGCATGATGACTTGAACCCTATACATTGCAGAAGTTGTAACCTGATAGGTAGGATCATGTTCTCCTACTATAGGTTGAAATCCACTTCCTAAATCCTCGAACCAATTATAATCAATTGCATTGGTTGTCGTTGCATCTAGTGTAATGACATCATTCTCGCAAGCCGAGATTGGTGGACCCAGTAAATTGTTTATAATCGAACAATCCAATGCATCATTTGGATTGGTAACAAAAATATGCCCTGAAAATTGAATGGAGAACCCTGAATTACTATTGCTGAAATTATTGATCAGTAAATAGTAATCTTCACCAGGTTCTACTTGGAGCCATTCTTCATATTGTACATTTTCAGTATCGCCAATAGGGTCTTCGCCCACACCAATGAAGGCACTTTCATCTTGATTGTCAAAAAAATTGCATCGAATAGGATCTCCCAAATTATTGCAATCACTGGTCTTATACAGCGCAAAATCCCAATCTTCCGATGTATCAAAACCTAAATTAAAACCTAATTGGCCAGAAGCGCCAGTTCTAAATCGATACCACGCTGAATTTGATTCTATTGACCCTGTAACGGTTTCTTCCAAACATCCACTCATGTTGACACCAATAAAGTCATCTGAACCAAACCCAAAAGTCCCTCCATTTACCGGTGTATTGTTACAAATAGGTATAGCATTGCCACAATCTGGAGAAACCTGCGCATATACGCTGGTTATCCCTAGTAGTAAAGCGATAAATACAAAAATACCTATACGTTTCATAAGTAGGCCGAATATTGGAGATTATAAAAATAATCCGTGAATTCCCTTAACACTAATTTATGTTGTGTAATAAGGCTATAGGGGTATAAAGTGCCATTTTATGTATATCTTTGCCGTTCTGTAAAGTAATTTTTGGATGAAATTAGATAGTACATTGGAAGAGCATTTTGAGGATTTGGGAAATGACCATGTTTCCTCCGCTGAGGATACTCCATTACGTGACGATGCATTCGTATTGGACGATGCTGAAAAGATAGAACGTATAAAAGCGAACGTAAGGGAAATAATGCTCACTTTGGGGCTTGATTTGGATGACGATAGTCTTAGCGGAACGCCCAATCGTGTTGCCAAAATGTTCGTTAAAGAGATTTTTGGAGGACTACACCCTAAAAGAAAACCAAAATCCTCAACTTTTAAGAATAAATACAAATATGGCGAAATGTTGGTTGAAAAGAACATTACGCTCTATTCTACATGTGAACATCATTTATTGCCAATAGTTGGTAAAGCACATGTGGCCTATATCTCTAAGGGCACCGTAGTAGGGCTTTCCAAAATGAACCGTATTGTTGACTTTTATGCTAAAAGACCGCAGGTTCAGGAACGTTTGAACATTCAAATCGTAAGGGAACTACAAGAAGTATTGAATACTGATGATGTTGCTTGTGTAATCGATGCCAAGCACTTATGTGTAAATTCCAGAGGAATAAGGGATGTAGAAAGTAGTACAGTTACTGCCGAGTATGGTGGTAAATTCAAGGACGAAACTGTTCGAAGGGAATTTTTGGACTATATTAATCTGGAGACAAAATTTTAACTGTTTTAGCCTAAAATGCAATTGTACAAAGAACAAACGCTAAAAATCACCAATTCACTTACTGGTACTAAAGAAGATTTTAAGCCCATTAATGAGGGGCATGTCGGCATGTATGTTTGTGGGCCCACTGTTTATAGCAATGTACATTTGGGTAATTGTAGGACATTTATGTCCTTTGATATGATCTTCAGGTATTTAAGACATTTGGATTACAAAGTACGTTATGTAAGAAATATTACAGATGCAGGGCATTTGGTAGATGATGCTGATGAAGGTGAAGATAAGATTGCAAAAAAAGCAAGGTTAGAAAAAATAGAACCCATGGAAGTCGTTCAACGTTATACGGTCGACTTTCATAAAATACTGGAACAATTCAATTTCTTACCACCTAGTATAGAACCGACCGCCACTGGCCATATTATAGAGCAATTGGAAATAATCAAGGAAATCCTCGAAAAGGGTTATGCCTATGAGGTAAATGGCTCTGTATATTTTGACGTAAAAAAATTCAATGAACATTTTGAATACGGAAAATTAAGTGGGAGAAAGTTGGAGGATATGATTACTAATACCCGAGAGTTGACCGCTCAAAGTGATAAGAGAAGCCCTCAGGATTTTGCACTATGGAAAAAAGCCGAGCCACAACATATTATGCGTTGGCCTTCGCCTTGGGGTGATGGCTTTCCTGGTTGGCATTTGGAATGTACCGCGATGAGCACCAAGTATCTTGGGGAGACCTTTGATATTCATGGTGGAGGAATGGACCTTAAATTTCCACATCATGAATGTGAAATTGCCCAGGCCGAGGCAAGCAATGGTCATTCTCCGGTAAATTACTGGCTACATGCAAATATGTTGACGATGAATGGAAAGAAAATGGCGAAGTCAACTGGAAACAATATTCTACCTGGTGAGATTTTTTCAGGTGAAAATACCATTCTGAGTAAACCATTTACACCTTCCGTTGTACGATTTTTTATGATGCAGGCCCACTATACAAGTATATTGGACTTAGGCAACGAGGCTCTCTTGGCTTCGGAAAAAGGGTATCATAGATTAATGGATGCCATTGATAATCTAAAAGATTTAGAAACGGGCGGAAAATCAGATTTCAAAATTACCGAATGGCGACAGAAATGTTATGACGCCATGAACGATGATTTTAACACGCCCATTCTAATTGCCAATTTGTTTGAAGCTGTAAAGCACATTAACCTCATTAAAGAAGGAAAAGAAAGCCTAACCTTATCTGACAAGGAATTGCTTCAACAAACGATAAATGACTTTGTGTTTGAAGTCCTGGGATTGGAACATAAAAGTGAAAGTGGTCAAGATTCGGATAAACTTCAAGGTGTAGTTGAATTATTGATTCAATTAAGGAATGAAGCACGGAGCAATAAAGATTTTGCTACTTCCGATAAAATTCGTGATCAATTATTTGCCATGGGTATTCAATTGAAAGACGGTAAGGAAGGTACCACTTTTAGTGTTTCTTAGTTTTGCCCAAACTTTCTAAAGTATGGATTTCATTGGTATGGAAAAGAGAATGAATTTAAAAAAAATACTCATTACACCTTTTGTTCTATTGGTGAAGTTTTATCAATATGCTATTTCACCTTATACACCTGCAACGTGTCGATACTCCCCTACTTGTTCCCATTACACGTTGGAAGCTTTACAAAAACACGGTCTTTTTAAAGGAGGATGGCTTGCTATAAAACGTATTTTCAGTTGCCATCCTTGGGGTGGTAAGGGTTACGACCCAGTTCCTTAATGCTTTCCAAATTGTACAGTTAGGATTTTGTAAATACTAACTTCTCAATACTCAGTACTTTATTCTAAATACTTATCTTAGCCTTTCAAATTTTACATATGCACTTTTTAGGCTTTTTATGGAATCCGAATGAAACATTGTTCAAGATAGGTTTCCTGCAAATAAAATATTATAACTTATTGTGGATTGTTGCCTTCGCCATTGGCTGGTACATTATGAAGCGTATTTTCAGCAATGAAAAGAAGACCGTAGAACAACTGGATTCACTTTTCATTTATACCGTTTTGGCGACCATGCTGGGAGCAAGACTGGGTCATGTTATCTTTTATGATTGGCCTTACTACAAAAACCATATTGCCGAAATTCTTTTACCAATTCGTGAAAGCGCAGATAGCACCCTATTCGGAATAATCAATGGCTATGAGTTTACCGGATTTACAGGCCTGGCAAGTCATGGAGCCGCTATTGGGATTATTATCGGCATGTATCTTTACACACGGAAACTTCCTGAATTTAAATTACTGTGGATCTTGGACCGTGTTGTAATACCTGTTGCAATCGGTGCATTCTGTGTACGACTGGGTAATTTTTTCAATTCTGAAATCAATGGAAAAATTACCGACGGGTCTTTCATTTTTGCTACTAAGTTCATTCGAGATTCCGATGATATGCATCCGTCAAAAGCAATGGGAATTACCAAAGAAAAAACCGTGAATGCCGCCTATGACGCTATTGAGAATAATGCACAGTTTTCTGAATACTTAGCACAAATTCCATATAGACACCCCGCTCAACTCTACGAAGGTGTATGTTATATTTTTGTCTTCTTACTTTTATATTATTTATACTGGAAAACTGATAAAAAAGACAAATTAGGATACCTTTTTGGACTATTCCTGGTGTTACTTTGGACTGTTCGTTTCTTTGTAGAGTATGTCAAGAAAAGTCAAGGTGGATTCGAGGAATCTTTAGGCCTCTTATCAACGGGTCAATGGTTGAGTATTCCGTTCATACTAATAGGTCTTTATTTTATGTTCAGACCTAAAGTTAGTGGTCGTTAGCCTAAATTGTTTTTAGGAATAATAAATCGTCTCGCATGAGAAAATTTCACAAGCTTATTCTAAGTATATTTTTCGGTTCATTTATAATATTCGTTTCCTGTAAAAAGGATGCAAAAAGAGTAATTAAAACCGAAACAGTGACTTTTACCAAAGAAGGTACATTAACCATCTACAAGGCTCAAACGGATTCTGTATTAGTTCGTATTGATATTGAAATAGCTGAAACGGACTATGAAACTGAGACTGGCTTAATGTACCGAAAAAGCATGGATGAAAATCAAGGGATGTTGTTTGTTTTTCCTGATATTCGACAGCATTTTTTTCACATGAAGAATACTGAATTTGGTTTGGATATAATATTTTTAGACGAAAATTTAAAGATCGCAAGCTTCCATGAAAATGCCAAACCTTATGATGAAAAGCTGCTATCTTCACAAGTTCCAGTGAATTATGCATTGGAAATAAATGCGGGTCTTTCTAAAAAATGGCTTTTGGAAATTGGCGACAAGGTCGAATTCAACAAACTATAATTAAATGGATTACCTCTTGACAGGTGAGGAATCAGAAAGGCTTTATTTTCGGAAAGTACAGCCATCAGATTTTGAGCTTTGGTTGCCTTTCCATCAAGACCCATCAAGTACTCAGCATTGGCTTCAAACTTCGCTACAACCTATCGAGGCCTGTCAAAATTGGTTTGATACTATTTTTTACCGTTACGCCAATCACTTAGGAGGTATGAATGCGCTTATTGATAAAAAATCGGGCAATTTTATTGGTCAATGTGGATTATTAACTCAGACCGTTGATAATTTTCAAGAACTTGAAATTGGTTACTCATTGTTACCAGAATTTAGAAATAAAGGCTATGCTACTGAAGCAGCTATAAAATGTAAATCCTTTGCTTTTGAGAATGATTTAGCATCATCATTAATATCTATAATACATATTAAAAATAAAGCATCGCAACAGGTGGCTATAAAAAATGGAATGTCATGGGATAAAACCACAACCTATAAGAACAATCCTGTTGCGATCAGCGAAACGAATATTGATAGTTTTCTCATGACCCCACTCCTTCACTTCCCGATGTGTACAACCAGGGATAGTGATTTCC
>RCNC010002657.1_pt1 | contig 11857 bp, 11 predicted proteins | sample 2041301 | NCBI WGS metagenome assembly RCNC01 (sample SAMN09708231, study PRJNA481090) | Marine sediment metagenome, whole genome shotgun sequencing project. | biome: marine sediment; feature: ocean; material: sediment; isolation source: Sewage treatment plant 13A marine sediment (STP13A) ... | reverse complement strand
GCTCCACTGGAGGATATCCTCCCCCATATAGATGCTTTTAATGTGGATTTGAAGTCTTTCCGGGATCTGTTTTATAAAGAGCGTTCAGGAGCCAGATTGGATCCGGTACTTGAAACCATCTCCAGAATAGCAAAATCGGGTCGGCACCTGGAGCTCACTTTCCTGATTATAACGGATCACAATGATGATGAGAAGGAATGGGAGGATATGCTTAAATGGATATCAGACCATTGCGGCAGAGAAACCATCCTGCATGTAAGCAGGTATTTTCCATATTTCAAAATGGATAAGCCCCCTACTCCACTGACCACCATTGGTAAATTCATTGAGATGGCCAAGGAGCGAGTCGACTATGTGTATCCGGGCAACACACCACACTTTGACAATAACAGCTACTGTCCCTCATGTGGAAACCTCTTGATAGAAAGGTTTCTTTATAATGCTAAAGTAAAGGGCATTGGACCAAAGGGGACTTGCAGCACCTGTGACAGGGAAATAATTGGAGTCTTTAATAAAGAAATATTATGAGAACCCGCAGCGCAGCAGTGGAAGGCCGATTCTATCCATCAACGAAAAGTAGAATTTTTGATCAGATTCAGGATATTGAATTTTCGGGACGGTACCCCGAGCCGGATCTGTCGCCCGACAAAGTGTATGGTGCCGTACTTCCCCATGCCGGTCACCTCTACTCAGGTTACCAGACCATTCCCTTCTTTCAGCTGATAAGAAGACACAACTTATTCCCTGACACATTTGTCATTGTACACCCAAATCATTCAGGCCTTGGCAGTCCACTGGCTATTGATGAGTCGGAATTATGGAGCAATTCCATCGGTGAGGTTCCGGTGGATACTGAGCTGGCCAGAGCCATGAAACTTCCATTTGATAAAATGGCCCATATTAGTGAACATTCAGCAGAGGTCATTATACCTTTTATTCAATACTTTCTTTCCGACCATCCCTTTTCTATAGTTCCTGTTTGCATGATGGACCAGACATATAAAAGTGCATCTCTTGTCTCAGAGAGTATTATCCGGGCTGCGGCTAAAACGCGACGAAAGATCATGCTTATTGCTTCGTGCGACTTCTCCCATTTCCTCCCTCCTGCTGAAGGCGCGGAAGTGGATCAGTTGGTTCTTGATCAAATTTCCGAGCGCTTTGCACCGGGTGTCGAGAAGACTGTTATTCAGAAACGCGCATCTATATGTGGATATGGCCCCATCATGTCGCTGATGGAGTATGCCCGTTCAAAGTCACCGGATTATCAGATTGAAGTCCTCGCCCGGGGTCACTCCGGCGAGGTATCTCCTTCTCCAGAAGTTGTGGATTATATCTCTCTCATCGCTTACAAATGAAAATTACGAGATCTGATAAAAGCATACTTCTTGAGCTGGCAGGAAGAGCCATTGCAGAAGAGATCGCTCCACACACCAATCCATCCCGCGAAAGGCCGGATCTGACTGAGGCCATGCAGCGCAGATGTGGGGCCTTTGTTTCTCTCTATGTGGATCAGAAGCTAAGGGGATGCATCGGTACATTTTCCGAAGAAGAACCCCTATACCAAAATGTTGAAACTATGGCTGTTTCTGCAGCCAGAGACGATTCAAGATTCACACCCATTCAGCCCCTGGAGCTTTCCCAGCTCCAACTGGAGATAAGCATCCTGACACCACGTCAAAGAATAAGCGATCCTTCAGAAATCATTGTTGGCTTACATGGTATCTACATCAAACTGGGCTCCAACAGGGGCACCCTTCTACCCCAGGTAGCTGTTAAAGAAAAGTGGACTGTTATAGAATTCCTGGGCAACTGCTCCAGGTATAAGGCAGGTATAGGCTGGGATGGATGGAAAGCAGCGGAAATTTATACCTATGAAGCCATTGTATTCAAGTCGGATACGCATCTCACCTAATTGTTAAGAAACTTTAAATATTCGATCATTTGAAGCTGAAAGTTGTAATTACGAAATTCTTCGTATATATTTGCTACGAAACATTTCGTATAAACTATGAAACCTACCGAAAGTGAACTAGAGATCCTTCAACTACTCTGGGAACATGGTCCCATGACAGTACGAGCTTTGAATGATCAGCTAAATAAACAACGAAGGGTAGGTTATACCACCTCATTAAAGATGATGCAGATCATGACCGAAAAAGGTCTGCTTACACGAGATACCGAGCTTCGTTCGCATGTCTATGCCCCTGCTCTTCAACCTGATGATGTGCAATCTAATATCCTGAATCATATATTGAAAACAGTTTTTATGGGCGACAGATCAAAGCTTGTATTGCAAGCGCTGGGCAACCAGAATGCCACGCCTGATGAGCTATCTGAGCTAAAAGCCTTAATTCAAAAAATGGAGGAAAAATAGGATGGGACTTTTCGAGGTGAGCGGAATATGGATGTATGCAATCGGAAAAACCGTCTTTCATAGTATTTGGATCGGGCTTCTGATCCTTGCCCTGCTCCGTCTGGCCCTGACCTATATTCCTGGCAGATTATCCGGGCTGCGTTATAGTATCTCCGTTTCTGCCTTACTTCTTCTGTTTATTTCATGCATTGCTGCCTTCCTGCTCTTGTATGAGCCCATATCACCCATGCAGGATGCACCCACCTATGGAGCATTCCCACGGGTAAGCCTTGGTGAAGCAGCACTTGATATCAGCCTGATATTTACCCTGTTCGGCTATATCTATTTTGCTGGTGCCCTGTTTATGCTGCTCCGTTCAGTAACATCATTAGCATATATCCGGAGATTACAAGGTAGCGGCACTCCCCTTGGTCTGGAATGGCAGGCTCGATTTATGCAAATCTGTAAATCCCTGGAAATCAAACGATCTGTTGAATTTCTGGAATCAGCCCGGGTGAAAGGTCCGCTGCTGCTGGCTTATATGAAACCAGCGGTTATAATTCCAGCAGGCATGATCACAATGCTCCCGGTCAGTCAGATCGAGACCATTCTCATGCATGAACTATATCATCTCAAAAGGAGGGATTTCCTGGTCAATATTATGCAACTATTTGTTGAAGGAGTACTCTTTTATCATCCGGTAGTATGGATTATATCGGGATTCATACGAAACGAACGTGAGCACTGTTGTGATGACATGGTGCTGCGGGAAACGGATAATCCGGTAAATTATGCAAAGGCTCTGATTCATATCGCAGAGCAACAACAGTTTACCCGACTGGCACCGGGGGCAGTCGGATCAAGGAAAGATCATTTTTATTCCCGGATCAAACGAATCTTAAATTATAATACCATGAAAACAAATATGCGTGACAAGATCCTATCGCTAAGCCTGCTTGCAGGAAGTATTATTCTTTTGCTGACTATAAGTGGTTTCAGTGCGGGACCTTCTTTTTTCAGGATTGATAAGATGCACAGAGAAAACATGTACGAGCCGGCTGACCCAATAGAGATTGTTGTTCAGGATACCATTCGAAAAGATAGCAAACAGGGGGAGCTTGAGGAGCTTGAAGAGCCAGATTGGGAAGAGATCGAGGCTGCTCACCTGGAGGCCCTGGAAGAAATTGAGGAGATTGACTGGGAAGAGATGAAGGAAGAGGTAGAAGCCGCTCATCTGGAGGCTCTGGAGGAAATTGAGGAGATCGACTGGGAGAAGATGAAGGTTGAGATCGAGGCTGCTCACCTGGAGGCCCTGGAAGAAATTGAGGAGATCGACTGGGAGGAGGTCAGGGAAGAAATGCGACAAAGCTTTTCTGAGATGAAGCTGGATATGGAGGAGGTGAAAAGAGAAATCGAGACATCAATGAATGAGATTGATTGGGATGAAATCAGGGAAGATATCAAAGAAGACATGGAGAATGTCAGGCTAAGCCTTGATTCAATAAAGATTGAAATGGATCTTTAAAGAGTTGGATTTTAAATTATATCCTCTATATTTGCTTCCACAGAACTGTTTCAGACTACCATAAAATAGTCACTAACCCTAAAACTGAATCTGTAGATGAGAATCCCGGTTCCACAAAGAGCCGGGATTTTCTTTTTTTGTTTTATCCGGTTGATTTGCAACTATTTGCACCCGAGTCTCGTTGAACGTAAATGCTACACTTAATGTTTTTGGCATTGATTTTGAACTTAAGTAAGCAAATATGTAAAACATTAAAACCGGGAAATCATGAAAGCTAAACTTTACACAACCGCAATGCTGATCGCTCTGATTTTTGCAACAGCAAGCATTCAGGCACAATCAGCTCGACGTCCCGCTACTCAGGAAAAAAAGGAACGGGCCAGGACCTCAAGTACCTATAAAAAGGAAACTAAATCGAAGAAGGCGAAAAGCAGCCAGCCTGCCATGCAAGCAAAGACCACGCAGGTCCGCAGTCAGCAGTCAAGGAGTTCCAAAAATGCAAAGACTAACCAGACTGCACGAACTAATCAAGGGCAGCAGGGCCGCAGTCAGCAGGCAAAATATAACAAGACTGAGCCAAACAATAATGGGCGGCAGTATGTGCGCAATCCTAATGCAAATAATAACAAAGGAAATCAGGAGCGCAACCAAAATGGATATAAAGAACCCAGGCAAGAGGTAAAAAACAACAAGACCGGGCCAAACAATAATGGGAGGCAGTATGTGCGCAATCCTAATGCAAATAATAACAAAGGAAATCAGGAGCGCAACCAAAATGGATATAAAGAACCCAGGCAGGAGGTACGCACACCTGTGAGCATGACTACAACTAAAAATCCTCGCAGTACCTATCGCAAGCCAAATAACATGATTACTAAAGAGGCACGATACAGCCCACCTGTTAAGACAAAGAACTATTACAACAACAGGAACTATTATGGCGGGAACCACTATCACTATGCCTACCCCACCACTAACGTTAAGTTTCACTATCACCATAATACTTACGCAAACAACTATCGTGTGCTCTACTATCCTACCTATGGCAATATGTATTGGAACCGGAATATGTACCGCGATTATCACAGATGGTACCCCGACTATCGCTGGAGCTACAGCTACGGTTACAGAATTCAGACGATCTCTGTATTCGATGTCAAGTACAACCTGGGTGAGGTAGCTAACGTCTACGGAAGGGTTTATGCTACCTGGTATAACAACGAGACCGACGATTTTCTACTCTTCTTCGGAGGGGACTTCCCCTACCAGCAATTCACCGTGGTTGTTCCGGGACATGTTGCACGCAAATTCAGCTGGAGACCTGAAAATTATTTTCTGGGCGAGCATATTACCATAACCGGACTGATTACCACCTTTGACGGATCCCCTGAAATTGTAGTGAAAAACAAGCGTCAGCTGGGACTTTACTAAGCAAGCTTACAAGGTTTTAAATAGCAGGGGCTGTCTCTTAGGAGGCGGCCCCTCTTTTATGAAATCTTATTCCATAATCACAGAGAAACGCTGAATGGAGTATGCAGCAAATATTCCTAATGCTCCATTATCAATATTGGACACAATATTGGAAGGTGGCCCCGAGAATAGGGGGAAGTTTCCGGCAATCTCCAATTGTGCATCGCTTACAAAATTATAATAAGCTTCCTCAATACAGTTGAGTTCTAAGGTAACAGTATCGCCTGGATGAACAGCCTGTCTGGGGTCATCGTCACTCAGAAAACCAACGGGTAGACCCGGGAAATACCCAGTATCAAACAGCTCATCAGAAATAACACCGTATTTAGACAGGGAATCGGTGAGGATATCACTGTTTTTAATCAGTTTATATCCAAACCAGTCCCTTATCTCGACAGGATTATATAAGTACAAAAAGACTGTGTACCCTGAAGATACCGGAGTCGGATAGTACTTTAACTCAATTTTTTCAAGCTCGGACCCACCTAACATTGTACTTGAGGCATGGTATATTTCTTCCTCCCCGTCCTGGTTCACATCCAGTTGTCTGATATCCAAATCATAGGTAGTGCCAATTTCTCCCCTGAAAGCATAGGGTGCTTCATACCGGCCAGGAATTGTTTCATTTTCTATAAGTTGCAGAGTCTTATCCCCGAAAGAGAGTTCAACCACTGCATCCTGAACCCGGGGAGAAGGCCTGTTTGAGAAGTAATCGCTTGTTATTGAGAGTAGAACATAGTGATTCATAGAATCCGTGGTGACAGCACCCTCCACAACCAGTCGTGCATAGGTGGAATCAAGTCCGATATCGATTTCTTCCGTGCACGCTGTGGCCAGGATCAGGGCAGCAAACAGGATAAAACCATAACGATATATATGTATCAAACTCATCAGAATCTAAAATTATAGGTAATGGCCGGGACAATAGAGAAAAGATAGGTCATTTCGGCACGGGTCACATCAGCTTGTTCTTCATCCTCAACAAAATTCAGGGTCCATATATTTTTCCTTGCATATGCGTTATAGAAGGAGAGATTCCACTCCCCTCTCCACCGTTTTCCCGGTTTCTCTTTGCCCCTTAGTGTAATAGAGAGATCCAAACGGTGATAGTCGGGGAGCCTGTACTCGTTTCTTCCAGTATACAAGGGGAGGATATTGTTCATTATTTCATATCTGCCAGAAGGAAGAGTAAAGGGCAGACCGGTAGTGTAGATCCAGTTGGCAGCCACACCAATCCTTTGTGTTATATCATAACTGAGAACTAAGGCCAGGTCGTGCGGTCTGTCGTAAGGAGCCGAATACGGATTGCCTTCATTTATCTCAGCAAAAGTCCGTATGGTCTTTGAAAGTGTATAGCTGATCCACCCGGAAAACCCGCCACTTACATATTTCACGTAGAATTCTGCTCCATAGGAAGTGGCTTCTCCAATCCTGACTTCTCCATCCAGCCTTGGATTCAGGAATAACTGCGCATGATCCCTGAAATCGATGGAGTTATTCATCTTCTTATAATAGAGCTCAACCGACGATTGAAGTTTATTATCCAGGAAGTTCCTGAAATAACCTACAGAGACCTGGTCCGATATCTGTGGCTCAATATTGGGCGAGGCAGGAAACCAGATTTCAAGCGGGGTCCCGGCTGCTGAGTTACTGGCCAGCTGCAAATATTGACGGGTACGGGAATAGCTGGCTTTCACACTTTGCCGATCATCCAGCATATAGTTTGCGGCTAACCTTGGTTCAAGCCCACTGTAGAAATTAAAAAAGTCTCCCTTCTCATAGTATGTGGTGTCAATCAGCTTATAATCTTCGTCAAAAACAGGTATGGTAGCCGGACCTATATTGTTGAACATGGAATAGCGAAGTCCGTAACGCAAAGCAAATTTCTCTCCAAATTTTGATTCGCCGGAAAAATAGAGTCCGCTTTCTAGAGCGTAATTAAGACTCAGTTCCAGGCTCTGATTGATACCTCCTGAGCTGTTCGCATTGATTTCACCGGGATTGATGATATGATACGTTGTTGATGCGCCAAAGCGGAAGGTATGTTCGGGGGAAGGGTACCAGGTGAAATCCGCTTTGAAACCATAGTCATCAAGATTGGACTTCCAGTTAAAATACTCTTCTGCATCCTCAGGAGTTCCCAGGTCATAAAAATAATGCGAATTGACCAGGGTGAAATTACTGAATAGGCTGTTATTGAAGACGTGGTTCCAGCCCAATGTAAGGGTTCGGTTTCCAAAAGTCATCCCAGCATACTCTTTATTGGCATAGGTATCCTTGCCGGAATAGCCTGAAAGGTAGATTCTGTTTTTGTCATTGATACGATAGTCCACCTTTCCGTTAAGGTCATGGAAAAAGAGCCGAGTATTTCGAAGATCGTCATCTTTTGAGAAGAGCAGGAAGAGATCAGCATAGGTTCTTCTTCCTGAAAAAATAAATGATACCTTATCACTTACAATGGGACCCTCAAGGGTAAGACGACTTGCAATGGTGCCAATGCCACCGCTTGCATGAAACTGTTTGCTGTTCCCCTCTTTCATGCGAACATCCAGGAGAGATGCCAGTCTGCCACCCGATCTGGCAGGAATATCGCCCTTATAGAGTTTCACATCTTTAATAGCATCATTGTTAAAGACGGAGAAGAAACCCATCAGGTGGCTGGCATTATATATGGCTGCTTCGTCAAGCTGAATCATATTTTGGTCACGTCCTCCTCCCCTTACGCTAAATCCTGAAGAACCCTCACTGGTTACTTGCACCCCTGGTAAGAGCTGAATTGCTTTAATCACATCCACCTCCCCAAGAAATGCAGGAATTTTTCGAATTGATCGGATGGACAAACTGGAACTCCCGGTTTCAAGTTGGGTAATGTTAGAATTGCTTTGTATGGAAGAAATGGTTACCTCTTCCAGTTCAGTTAATGATTCGCTTAGTTCCATATTGAGAACCATCCCCTCTCGCAGGTCGATACTCCTGAAAACAGTCTTATATCCAACATAGGAAAAAATCAGTGTATAGGCGCCAGGTTCAAGCGATAGTGCATAATAGCCGAATTCATTGGTAGAGGTTCCTGTACCCAATTCTTCTATGATTACATTAGCGGCAAGCAATGCCTCACCGGTGGCTGCATCGTGCACATAGCCATGAATAGTCTCCTTACCAAAGCTTTCCAGAGAAATCATAGTAAGAATTACGAGCAGTAATAAACCTGTTCTCAACATGTTGCGCAGAGGAATCTTATATAGCTTGATCAAAATAAAAAACAGACACCCTAGCAATGTGTTCCATTGTTCCGATATCTGTTGTAAAAATAGTAAAAAGTGCGACTGCCCTGCTAAACAATTTGACTCATGGCGTCAATAAACGCTTCAACTGACGCCGTGACAATATCGGTGGATGCAGAGAAGCCATAATAGAGCACAGATTTGCTTTCAACCTGCATATGGACCTTCCCCATATCATCACTTCCCTTGGTAATGGCTTGAATCAAAAACTCCTCGATCCGCACCTTCTTATTCAGGATCATCTTGACCGCATTGATAGAGGCATCAACTGGACCATTTCCTTCCGAAGTGGCTGTATGAGTTTCCCCTTCCCAGATTACCGAAACAGTTGCCACTGGCGTAGTCCCTAATCCGCAAAGAACCTGCAATTTATCGAGATGCAGATTTCGTTTTATATCCCTGTCCCTGGAGCCCGCCAGCATTTTCAGATCTTCATCAACGATCTCTTTTTTGGAATCGGCAAGTACCACAAATTCCTCGTATATTTTATCAAGTGCGTCTTTGCTGAAGGTAAAGCCCAGCTTTCCAAGCCTGTGCTTTAATGCAGCCCTGCCACTTCTTGCGGTAAGCAGAATGGAAGACTCCTGTATCCCCACCGATTTAGGATTGATAATCTCATAGTTCTCACGCCTTTTTAGTACACCATCCTGGTGTATTCCAGAGGAGTGGGCAAAAGCATTTCTTCCTACAATGGCCTTATTGGGCTGTACCGGCATACGCATCAGGGTGGATACAAGTCTACTGGTACTGTAAATTTTTCGAGCATTAATATTGGATTGCAGGTTCAGGTGTTTACGACTCTTCATTATCATAACAACTTCTTCCAGGGAGGTATTACCTGCGCGCTCTCCGATTCCATTCATGGTTACTTCGACTTGCCTGGCACCATTTATTATTCCGCTCATGGTGTTGGCTGTGGCCATTCCCAGGTCATTGTGACAATGGGTGGAGAGGATGGCCCTATCAATATTGCTTACATTATCTACCAGGTATTTTATTTTTTTCCCGTACTCATCAGGCAGTGTATAGCCAGTAGTATCAGGAATATTGATGACTGTAGCTCCTGCATCTATCATCGCTTCAACCACCTGAGCAAGGTACTTATTGTCCGATCGCCCTGCATCTTCTGCGTAGAATTCCACATCTTCTACAAAGGATTTGGCGTATCTGACAGCTTCAGCACCCCTTTGAATGATCTCCTCAGGATTACTGTTCAGCTTATGATAAATGTGATAATAGGAGGTTCCTATCCCTGTATGGATTCTACCGCGTTTGGCAAATTTTAATGATTCAGCAGCAACCTCGATATCTTTCTTTACAGCACGGGTAAGCGCACAGATTGTCGGTTCAGACACCGCTTTTGAGATTTCAATCACCGAATTGAAGTCACCTGGACTGGAAATGGGGAATCCTGCCTCAATCACATCCACTCCAAGTTCCTCCAGTGCTTTGGCTATCTCAATTTTTTCAATGGTATTTAGTTGACAGCCGGGAACCTGTTCCCCGTCTCTTAAGGTGGTGTCAAAGATATAAACGCGGTCTTTCGCCATGGCTCTACATATTTATAGATAACATTCGTAAAGCACAAAAGAAGTAAAATTAATGCTAAAACATGCTATCCAACATGGTTAAAATTCACGGAATCGTATCAGGCGAACTCTTTCTTCAGCTGCTCTACCCATGCAGCGACACGTTCCTTGTTCATGGATCCCTGATTCTCGTAGTCGATGGCCAGACCCATGAACTGGTCATTACGCAGAGCCCTTGAACTCTCGAAGGTGTAGCCCTCGGTGGAGGTGAATCCTACCAGTTTTGCCCCCTGAGTTTCCAGGATCCCCGCCATGATACCAACTCCATCCAGGAAATTTTCAGCATATCCTTTTTGGTCTCCCAGCCCAAATAATGCGAACTCTTTACCTGTCAGATCCATATCTTCCAGGGCAGGAACAAATTCATCCCAGAAGTTGGGCAGCTCGCCATCGAACCATGTGGCTACTCCCATAATAATCCTGTCATAGGAGAGAAAAAGATCTTCTGTGATCTCTTCAGCATTAAGCATTTCAATGGTGGGGTCCTCAAAGCTCTCCTGAATCTGAGTTGCGATCTTTCCGGTCTTCTTGGTATTAAAACTGTATATAATTGCGGTTTTACTCATTGTTAGGATCTTAAGAATTAGTAGTTTAACAGCTCTGTGGCAGCATTCTCAATTCTAGCCAGATCGGGAAGGATTGCTGCTTCCAGGATTCTGTTAAACCCAACAGGCGTAAAGGTGGATCCCACTCTTTTAACGGGAGCATCCAAATGCTCAAAGGCCATCTCATTAATCAGTGCAGCTACCTCTCCCCCGAATCCACCAAACACCTTATCTTCATGTACCATAAGAACCTTCCCTGTTTTCTTTACTGTAGCCATAATTGCTTCGTTGTCGAGCGGACTAAGAGAACGAAGGTCCAGTACCTCTAAGCTTGCTATGTCATCCTTCAGGAACTTGTCTGCAAGTTCCACACATAGAGGAGTGGTATTGCCATAGGTGATAATGCTCATATCAGTTCCTTCCCTTCTTAACCTGGCTTTACCAAAAGGCACCTCGAAGTCATCCGGAATGGGTGAAAGCACCTTGGTGGAATTATAGAGTGCCTTGGGCTCAAGGAAGAGTGTCATACCTCTTGAACGCATGCTGGTGCGAAGCAAGCCGGCTGCATCATCTGCATATGAAGGGTATACCACCCTGACTCCCGGCAAAGGTGTTAAGGAGCCCTCAATGGTCTGCGAGTGATAGAGTCCACCTCCTATATATCCTCCAGATGCCAGTCGAACAGTGATATTGGGCGAAAACTGACCTTTTGTGCGCCAGTATTCATGGGTGGTTTCAACAAACTGCTCCATGGCGGGCCAGAAATAATCGGCAAACTCAGCACCTTCAACCACAATACGCAGTTTGTCATTAAACCGGCTCATTCCATTGGCAGTCCCCATGATAAAGTCTTCTGCAATAGGGCCATTGAAGACGCGGTCTTTGCCAAATTCCTGCTGCATCCCCTTGGTTACATTGAAGATCCCTCCCTTCTCCTTGTAGGCCACATCCTGTCCCCAGATAAAAGTGTCGGGGTTATGACGAAACTCTGCTTTCAGGGTTTCGTTCAATCCTTCTATCAACTTTTTCGGCTCTCCTTCAAAGGTATGAAGGCCCTCGGGGTATTTGTCGCTTACATAGGGTTCGGGAAT
>RCNC010002656.1_pt1 | contig 11857 bp, 11 predicted proteins | sample 2041301 | NCBI WGS metagenome assembly RCNC01 (sample SAMN09708231, study PRJNA481090) | Marine sediment metagenome, whole genome shotgun sequencing project. | biome: marine sediment; feature: ocean; material: sediment; isolation source: Sewage treatment plant 13A marine sediment (STP13A) ... | reverse complement strand
GGCGTGACGTAGATGGCATAGCGGCGGTACATCAGCTGGCTGTAAACTCGTCAAATGCCTCAAGCGCCTTTGCGCTATACGCAATCGACGGGCCACCGCCCATATAGCCGATCATCTCCAGCGCCTCGCAGAGTTCTTCGCGAGTTGTGCCAAGGCGGACCAGTGATTTGACGTGAAAGCCGATACAGCTGTCGCAGCGGGTGGAAATGCCGATGCCCAGTGCGATGAACTCTTTGGTTTTCTCGTCCAGCGCGCCGTTTCTTTTGGCGGCCTTGCCCATAGTGTTGAAGCCGTCGAACATTTTGGGCGTCTGTGTTTGCAACGTGCCGATACGGCCCATCGTCTCGTCGAGGAATTTGGTCCAGCTCATAAGTCTCTCCTTTTTAGCGGCTCTCGTCGGCGCCCATTTTACGTTCCAGCCAGCGTACAAAGAAGCTGATGATCAGCACCAGTACGAGATATTCGAGTATAAGCAGGCTGTAGATTTCGAGCGGGCGGTATTCAGTCACGACCAGCTCGTTCGCACGGCGGGTGAGTTCCTGCATGCCAATCACAGAGGCAAAGGCGCTCATCTTGACAATATAGATGAACTGGTTGGCCAATGGTGGCAGGATGCGCCGGATTGCTTGTGGCAGCACGACATAGCGCATGGTCTGGGTGTAGGTCAGGCCGATGGTTTTGGCCGCTTCCGTCTGTCCACGGGCAATGGACTGGATGCCGGAGCGGTAGATTTCTGCGGTGAAAGCACTGTCCGAGATCGCGAGCGTGATCGCCGCACCCCAGAAGGCATCAATGCTCACGGAAATGCCCATGGATTTCAGGACAACCGGCAATCCGTAGAACACCCAGAATAGCATGGGCAACAGCGGGATGGCGCGCACAAACTCAACGTAAATGCGACTAGGTAAGCTGATCCAGCGATTGCTCGACATGCCTGGCAGAGCGACCATCAAGCCGATCACCATCGACAGCACTGCAGCGATTACCGACAGCAAAATGGTTGCGCCAAACCCATCGAGCAGGAAGGTAATATTGTTCCACCCTTGGGTGGTGGTGGGGTCGATCACGTACCAGCCCCAGTTTCCGGCGCTGCCACAGCCAGCGAGAAGCGTAAGCGCAGCTAAAGCGAAGAGGTTTTTCATGGACGGTCTCAATGCTTGAGGATCTGGTTGAGAAAGGTGCGGCAGCGCTCTGTCTTTGGGTTCTCGAAGAACTCGGTCGGCGTGCCGGTCTCGACGATTGCACCGTGGTCCATGAACACCATGCGGTCGGCGGCACGGCGGGCAAACCCCATCTCGTGGGTGACCACGATCATTGTCATCCCGCTCTCGGCGAGGTCCACAATCACGTCGAGCACTTCGGAGATCATTTCAGGGTCGAGCGCAGATGTCGGCTCGTCAAAGAGCATGATCTTTGGCTCCATGCACAGTGAGCGCGCAATCGCCACGCGCTGTTGCTGCCCGCCAGACAACGCGCCGGGCTTCTTGTCTGCTTGTTCAGGAATTTGCACGCGCTCGAGATACTTCATAGCACGCGCTTCGGCCTCAAGGCGCGACAACCCGCGCGCTTTCATCGGGCCGAGAATGAGGTTTTGCATGATCGTCAGATGCGGGAACAGGTTGAACTGTTGAAACACCATGCCCACCTCGGCGCGGATCGCCTCGATCGAGGCGGCATCACCCATCACTGTCCCGTCCACGCAAATCTGCCCCTCGTCATGTTCCTCAAGCGAGTTCACGCACCGGATCAATGTTGATTTGCCAGAACCCGAAGGGCCACAGACAACAATCCGCTCTCCGTGGGCCACAGTCAGGTCGATATCTTTCAGTGCATGGTACTTGTCATACCATTTGTTGAGACCTTTGATTTCAATCGCGTTTGTGTGATTGGCGCGCGTCTGGTCTGCCATGGACGTCTCCCTGTCGGAATGTATAGTAAAGTTGACAGTTGCCATGGACGCAACCGGCATTAGGTTGCTGCACAAGTTAACAAGTCGCGTTTGCGACGACATAGTCCAATCCAAGAAGGAAGACACATGAATTTTCTAAAAACCATCGGCCTTGCATTTGGTTTCGCCGCAAGCGTTGCGGCAGCGCCAGCAATGGCGCAATCAGCGCTTAACGAAATTCTGAGCGAAGGCGTGCTAAAAGTCGGTACAACCGGTGACTGGAACCCTATGTCCGTGCGTGACACGGCGACCAATGCCTATGTGGGCTATGATATCGACATCATGACCCAATTGGCCGCTGATATGGGTGTCGAGCTTGAGATGGTGCCAACCGATTGGAAAACGCTGGTGAACGGTGTTGTCGCGGGCAACTATCACATGACGGGTTCCGCCTCGATCAGCCCTGCGCGCCTCAAGGCGGCTGGTTATTCGCACAGCTACATCGCAGTTGAGATGTTCCCCTTCACCACCGATGACAAGCTTGTGAACTTTGACGGCTGGGACAGCATTAACCAGCCGGGCGTAAAGGTTGCGACCACTCTGGGCACCTCGTTCGAGAAGATGGTGAAGGAATGGTTCCCTGAGGCAGAGATCGTTGTGGTCGAAGCGCCAGCGCGTGGGTTCCAAGAAGTGCTTTCGGGCCGTGCGGACGTCTTTGTGACCTCCAACATCGAAGGGTCTACTTTGCTGGAGAAGTTCCCGAACGTGCGTCAGGTCGAAGTTTCCGAACCACGTGCGCCAACGCCGATTGCGATGCTACTGCCACAGACGGATCAGGTCTGGATCAACTACGTCAACAGCTGGATCGAGTTGAAGAGAACCCAAGGCTTCTTTGAAGAAGTTGCCTTGAAATGGGGCCTTTGATCCGCACTGCATAGCCAACCAAAGGGCGCCTTCGGGCGCCCTTATCTATTTTGAGCCCACCCCGTTTCAAGGCAGCGTTCCATGATTGATCACGATCTCACCATTGGTCCTCTCGGCGGTCATTTTCGCCGCCTTGCGATCCCTGCTGCGGTGGGGATGCTGTTCAGCACACTCTATAATGTGGTCGATACGTTTTATGCCGGCTACTTTGGCACACAGGCGCAAGCGGGGCTTGCTGTAGGGTTTCAGGCGTTCTTCATCCTTGTTGCGGTGGGCTTTGGGCTCAGCTCCGCGATGAGCGCGTTGGTGGGAAATGCAAAGGGCCGTAAGGACGATGCCGAAGCGCGGTATCTGGCGGTGCAGGGCATCGGCCTTGCCGCGATGGTGACGGTTTTGATGTTTGCAATCGCCTCATTCTCCGGTCCCTCGCTGATTGCCGTAGTGTCAGAGCCGGGGGGCTACCGCGATGCGGGTCTGGGGTATTTCTATTGGCTCATTTTTGCTTTGCCGGGGTTCATCATCGGACCTGCTGCCAACGGTATCCTCCAAGCGCGCGGCGATACGCGGACCATGCAGCGCGCACTGGTGGTGGCGTTTTTTGTCAATGTCGGGCTGAACCCGCTGCTGATGTTCGGTATCCCCGGCGTCATCGGTGGCATGGGGTTCAACGGCATCGCACTTGCGACCGTGTTGAGCCAGACTGGTGTGGCAGTATTCATCATGTGGCGCGTCTTTGGCCGTGCGATGATGCAAGACCTGAGATGGGCAGAGTTCAAACCAGTTCCCGCCAAATACTACGAAATAATCGCCCAAGCCTTCCCTGCGGGTTTTGCCTTGCTGGTGACCTTTTCCAGCGGTTTCATCGTGCAATATGCGTTGAAGGATTACGGCGAGGCCTCGCTCGCGGCATACGGGATCACCATGCGGATCGAGCAGTTGTTTCTGCTGCCCGCGCTGGGCATCACCATTTCGCTGGTCCCTATTGCAGCGCAAAATTTTGGCGCAGGTAATAATGCGCGGGTGCGCGAGGCGTTCCATCGCTGTTGGATTTTAGGCGTGATCGGCACCACCTTGGCATTTCCGTTCTTGTGGTTTGGCGGTGGTATGGCCGCGCGGGTGTTCTCTGATGACCCCGAAGTCATCCGAGTCTCGGCGCTGTTTCTAAAGGTCGAGGCGGCGATCCTGCCCATCTACGTGGTGTTGTTCTCAATCAATTCCCTACTGCAAGCCCTGAAAAAAGCCGCTTGGACGATGTGGATTGGCATCTATCGCCAGTGGATCGGAATTGCGTTTTTCATCTGGCTGTTTGCCTATGTGATCGACGGGGGGCTGACGGGTGTCCGCCTTGGCATCGCGGCTGGCGTTGGTTCCGGATTACTCTTGTCCCTTTGGGTCGGGATGCGTGTGGCGAATGATCGGATTGGCGGTCTGGGCCGTCCGTGGTTTATGGAGCAATCTTAAGCGTACCCCCAACAGACGCGCTGCGCCGATTTAGGGGTTGCAAGGTTGGTTCTCTGCGTAGGTTTCGGGCGCTCCACCGCCGTAAGCGGGATACTAGAGTACACTGCTTATGATGCGCCCATGGAGCGGGCGTCGATGCTCAGATCACGCATTCCGGCAGGGTCTGATCAAAGTGTGTTTCCGGTTATCATCAGTGCAAGGACGGATTTCAAGCAAGTCCTCATGCCAGTCTCCGAATTGGAGCGGCGCTGACCCTGTTCGGCACGCTCAGTGCTGTCTCCTCCGAGCCGGACGAGACGCCCGCGCCGCGCGAGGCCGATGCAAGGGATGCGCAAATCATGGAGCAGTTTGTAACGATGATGCAACAGATCAAGCCATACCTGAATCCAAATTTGACTATGTCGCAACGGTCACGGGCTTGTGCTCGCCGGTCAAAAAACTCTCTGGTGCGATCAATCGAGGCACAGGCGTGATTGTCACGCTAAATCAACGCAGCCCGCAATACGACAGGCATTAACGTCGAGCCCAACTTTAACAGAAAATTCGTGTAGGTTAGAAAGGAAAGTCCGATGTGAGCGCTACCTAAACTGCACCTCTTGTTGGGTTCAGAGTAGGGAGGTTACAGCATTTCCTCCAACATCTTTTGGCGGAAGACCTCGGCGGGTCTTTTCCATCCAAAGCATTTGCGCGGCGTGTTGTTAAGGCGGTCGCTGATTCGTTTGATGTCTTGATCGATCAAGCCTCGGGTGTCGCGTTTACGTGGCAACCAGCGACGGGCGCGGCGGTTTGTGTTCTCGACGGTACCCTTTTGCCAGGGGCTAGAAGGATCGCAAAACCATGTTTGTGTCCCTAGCTCAGCCTGCAGATGCGGCCAATTCATGAACTCGCTACCGCGGTCAAAAGTAATTGATCGGCGCGTGACATCAGGCAAGTCTCTGATCGCTTTGATGATATTGCCCACGACCGGTTTGGTACGTCTATTCGGGTTCTTCAGGATCACGGTGAAACGACTGATCCGTTCGACCAGCGTAGTGACGTTGGTCTGGTCAAGCTTTTGTTTGAACAGCATAAAATCACCTTCCCAGTGACCAAACTGGCGGCGACGCGCCACATCATCGGAGCGGAATAAGATGCTGACATTGCGGTGGAACTTGGGTTCTCTGCGCCGTCTGGTGCGTCGTGGTCTGCGGGCGACACGATGCGTGGGCAAATACCACCACAGATCATCACGCATACCTTCTTTCGAGTAAATGCATCGGTAGATCGTTTCTTGGCAAACCCGCAGCGACACCTTTTCATGGATCATCCGGTTGCAGATCTGTTCCGGAGTCCAGCCGTCCTTGATCCGTTCAATCACACGTTTGCAAAGCTCTGGAAATTTGATCAATTTTCGATCCTGATCACGTCGATTGGCCGTCATCAGCTGGGCCGCCGCACCGTAATAGCCATCGCATTTGGGCATGCTCACATCGCTGAAATGATTGCGTCTCAGCTCGCGAAAGAACGTCGACCGACAACGCCTCAAGGCACGCGACATCTCATCAACAGGGACCTTTGCATGTCTCCAGCGTTCTATTCTGCGTCGTTCTGTGATACTAAGCTGCGTATAAGTCGTTCCCATGCCGATTCCTATCGTCAGATAACATATTGTTTTCTAATAAGAGTCTCAGTTCAAGGTAGCGCGCACCGTTGGAACAGCGAATTTGAAGCGCGGTTTCCTGAAATGCGCGCTACGCTTCGAAGTGGCGCAACGCTTGAGCAGGTTTGCGGGGCGTTCCACCGTGCTGGCATCATCGCCTCCGATATTCATGGAAACGGGATAGATGCGAACGCTGCTCTGACGGCCCGTACGTTACAAGAGGGGCTGACGCATCAGCGTATTGTGCGCACCTGCCCTGGCAGCACCTTTGATCTAAGCATGTTCCCATTAGGAACGCGGTATTATGCGGCAATTTGGGTAGATATGACAGAAGTACATGGACAGCAGCAACAGCTTGCCAGCCAAAGCAGTGAACTGGTTCGCAAGAACCACCAGTTGCAGGCTTTCTCTGCCATGGCGGCCCACGATCTCAAGGCACCGCTGGTCCAGCAGAAAATGCTCATGGAGTTCATAACCGAAGATCTCATTGACGCGCAGCTTTCCCTACCCTCGGAGGCTGAGGGCCACTTTGCCACGCTCTCTGATTTTTCTGGCCGGATGAGTCTGCTGGTATCCGATCTCTTGGAATATGCAAAAGCGGATTCGTGTGAGGCAGAGGCGCATTGTTTTGCGCCCAGCACGCGGCTGGAAGGGATTGTGAAATTGGTGGCGCCGAAACTGCAGATGAAGATTGCGATCATGCCTGATATCCCATCGGTTCAGGTGGAGCTAACCTGTTTTGACATGGTGATGCGCAATCTGATCACCAACGCTTCCAAGCATCATGACAGGAAAACGGACACCCTAACGCTACGCGGTTACCGCGAGGCGGGGCAGGTCATAATCGAGGTTGAATACGACGGAGCCGGTATCAATAGAGCGGATGAGGCGCGGGTGTTTGAGCCCTTTGCACGGCTTACAAACGTTGAGGGGACCAGGCTTGGGCTTGCCTTTGTGAAGCGGGAACATAAAACTCAGAGCGGCACCTGTGCGAGGGTGCATTTTCAGCGTAAGCCTTCTTGCGGCGCCAGAAAAAGTCGTCATCATTGGAAAACCTCTCTGCACACCGATTGAGGAAAAAGCGCTTGGGGAATGGGTGCATTAGCTTGGCATAATCCGACCGATATTTCGGGCATCCCGATCACGAACCTTGTGTCAAATCGGTGCTCCGATTAGATCGTTCTCAGTTTAATGAGGGTGTGATGATGATTTTATGCTGCGGTGAAGCGCTTATTGATATGATACCTGCGCAGACTGCTGACGGACGCGGGTCCTATGTGCCCTGTACTGGGGGTGCGATTTTTAACACTGCCGTTGCGTTGGGTCGTCTGAACGTGGATGCGGGGCTGCTCAGTGGGGTTTCACGGGATAGCTTCGGGGAGCTGTTGGTGCAAACGTTGACTGATAACAATGTGTGCAGGGATCTATTGGTCCGCTCAGACCGTCTGAGCACGCTGGCTGTCGTTCATCTTGTAGATGGCAGTGCCACCTATTCGTTTTACGACGAAAACTCCGCAGGCAGGATGCTGACCCAAAGCGATGTGCCGATCATCCCCGATACTGTATCTACGCTTTATTTCGGGGGCATCAGCCTTGTCGCTGAACCTGCTGCGGACGCCTATGCAGACCTGCTGGCGCGTGAAGGTCAGGGGCGTGTTGTGATGATAGATCCGAATATTCGCCCCGGATTTATCACCAATCCAGTTGCTTACCGCGCGCGGCTGGACGGGATGATCGCCCACAGTGATATCGTAAAAGTTTCGGATGAAGACCTCGACTGGATCGTGGGAGACGATGGCGATTTGACACAAAAAGCGCACCGTTTGATTGCAAAAGGTGCGCAGTTTGTAATTGTTACGCTTGGGCCTGACGGCGCTGCGGTGTTCGATGCCGCGGGTAGTGCCGAGGTACCTGCACAGCGCGCTACTGTGGTCGATACGGTTGGTGCGGGCGATACGTTTAATGCGGGGGTATTGTCCCAGATGTTCAACGATGAGCAACTTTCTCCTGAAGTTCTTCGGAAGATGAGCGCGCGGGATTTGGTGCCCGCGTTGACGCGTGGTGCACAAGTCGCGGCCATCACCGTGTCACGGGCGGGGGCTAATCCGCCTTGGGCCTCCGAGTTGGACAGTTAGGCAAGGTCAAAGAGTTTGCCCAGAAGATGCTCCAGCGCCGCCTTTTGCTCAAGTCGGTCAATCCAATCCTGTGGAATACCTTGTTCGCCGCCTACGCCGTGGACCGCTCCCATGACCGCGCCGACCAAAGTAGCGCGCCCACAGCTATCTCCTCCGCCATAAATGTTGCGTTTCACAGCATCCGAAAATGATGTGGCCGTGACGATGTTGTGCGTGGCAGACGGCACACCAAAGGGCAGATCGCAGGCCATTCCGAAATGCTTGGTCGCTGCTGTGTTGTCTTGCTGCGCCATCGCTATCGCCTCTTCCAACAAAGCGCTTGCCTCGGGCGTCGCGGCTGTTTGCCCAGCCTCAATCGCCCCCGTGATCGTACCGTGAGTGAGCGCACCCAACATCATCTGGGCACAAACTGTACCATACGCAGCAGCCGTGGGATGATCACTTGTGACACGAATTGCCGATGAAACGGCTTCATTGAATTGAGTGCTGTCCATATTCTCTTGGGCGGCGAGTAGTGCGACGAGGGGAGGCAATTTCGCGATTGCTGGTAGCTGAAGATCATGGGCCCCTGTCGGGGGGGTCAGCTTGCTAAGCTCGGTAATCAATTCATTCGCGTAGGCGGTAACGGCTTGGTTATCGCTCGCCACTGCGTCGTGAAATGCGTCAGCTAATGCATCGCCCGAATGGCGGGCGATCAAGGGCAATGCCTTTGTGACAAGCGATTTCGGGAGTTTGGGGTCACCCTCATACGGCAGTGAATGCGCGCAGGCAAATGCTGCATCCTCAAACCGGGTCATATTATTAAGCGTGTCACGTGTGGCGTGATCAATATAGCCAACGTACGCTCCGCCATAGCCAAAATGCTGGCGAAATTGGTCAGCAAATTCAGCCCTGCTATACTGTCCTGCGGACGCCGCAAGCGTGCGGAGCATGACCATCGCCTGTTCGCCGTATTGCGAAAACGCACCGGAGGCCCGATTTGGATGGGCAAAAAATGCAAGGACACCGTCATAGTTCTTTGGATTCGGCGGCGTAAATTCTGGGGCATCCGGCGCGATGGAGCGAATATGGTCCTGATCGTATATCCAATGCAGCCCCATCGCCGCTGCATCCGCAACCAGCGCGCCGAGGATCATATTCTTGCATCTATCATGGGATATTGTGGTCACTGCGGCGCTCCATCTTTGCTTCTATGTGACCCAAGCTAGCCTGAAGTTGGCGTAAGTACATCCATGATCGGAGACCAGCGCAGAGTAGTGGCCTTCTAGGCCTGCCTGCGTGTGGCAAGGAAAAGTGAGCGGCTGAATGGCATTACTGGCGATGGCACGCTTGATGATGCTCCGGGGGGAGGATGTGTCATCTCCTAACTCTTCTAGGGCGTTTGCCTTTAGGTGGATTGTGCAGATGCGCTCAATACCACGGGATCAGGAACAGCGTGATCGCGGGAAAGGCGACCAGCAGCACAACCCGGAAAAGGTCAGAGGCAACAAAGAACAGCACCGCCTTATATGTCTCGATGATGGGGGTAGAGCGGTCCATCGCATTGATGATGAACAGGTTCATGCCTACAGGCGGCGTGATTAGCCCGACCTCGACAACGATCAGCACAAGGATACCGAACCAGATCGCAGTCTGCTCGATGTTGATGCGGTTCAGCGCGCTCTCGTTTGCGCCGCGGATGTTCAGTTCACGCAGCAGCTCGCGGCCCAACTCACCACCGCTTGCCACCACATCGCGGGCCTGTTGCACCATCTCTGGCGTGGTCTCGTTCACGATGGCGATGATCTGGTTCTGGGTCAGTGTCCCTGCCTCAGCAATAGAGCCAAGGCCGAGTGTAGCGATCTGCGCGTTGCTGTCCGCCAGCAGTCGTGTGAACCTTTCGGGCGACAGATCGGGGATACTACCCCGTATCAATCCATCCCAAATTGCCATGCCGTCTTTTAGTGCAGTATCGAGTTTGGCCGCGTGCAGATCCATCATAGAGACAAAGCCGAAGTCGAGCTCTAACATGATGGGCCAGAAGATCGGGATCGTCAGCAGGATCATCGACAGGCTATCCATCACACAACCCAATAAGAGATACAGCACGAGAATGAAGATGAGCACCATCCACGGGCTGACTCCTTGCTCCACCACCCATGCCGCGATCTCTTGCGGAACTTGGGTGAGGGCGAGAAAGCCATTGTAGAAAGCCGCGCCTAGCACGATCAAAAAGATCATCGCGGTTGAGCGGGCGGTGACAAAGAAACTCTCGGCCAATGAGGCGCGGCTGAGGCCACCAGCAAACCATGCAATAATGCCAGTACCAAGTGCGCCAACAGCGGCCCCTTCGGTTGGTGTGAACCAGCCCAGATAAATGCCGCCGACAACTGTCCCAAAGACGAGCAGTACTGGCCACACGTCAAACAGTGCTTTGAACCGCTCGACATAGGGCATGCGTGCGCGGGTCCCTGCACTACCGGGGAAGAGGCGTACGTAAATCGAAATCACAACCACATAACCAAGTGCGGCAATGATGCCCGGCACAAAAGCGGCAAGGAACATCTTGGCGATGTTCTGCTCGGTCAGGATCGCATAAATTACCAGCACCACGGAGGGTGGGATCAGGATGCCCAGCGTGCCGCCAGCGGCCAGAGTGGCCGAGGAGAAGCCGCCTGAATAGCCGTAGCGCTTGAGCTCGGGCAGGGCTACGCGGCTCATAGTGGCAGCGGTGGCGAGCGACGAGCCACAGATCGCACCAAAGCCCGCGCAAGCGCCAATGGCTGCCATGGCCACGCCGCCCTTGCGGTGACCTAGAAAACTCTCGGCGGCTTTGAACAACGCTTGGCTCATGCCGCCCAAAGTGGCGAAATGGCCCATAAGCAGGAACATCGGGATGATCGACAGCGAGTAGCTGGAGAAGGTTGTGTAGGTCTCGGACTTCAGCCGTGCCACAGCAATGAAAGCATCCCCGTTCACAAAAACCAATCCGCCAAACCCGACGGTAAACATGGCCAGACCAATGGGGACGCGCAGAAAGATCAGACCCAGCAGAATGGGAAACGACAGCGCGCCAATTACAACATCACTCAATGGTCTGCTCCGTCCATGGCGGGCAGGTAGTTCTGCCCCGTTGCGGCCGAAGCGATGCGCAGAACGGCGATATAGACGCTGACAAATGCGCCGGTCGCTGCGCCAGACATGCAAAGCGCGTAGCCCCACCAGACCGGAAACTCGAGCAGAAGTGAGGTTTGGCCCGAGCGTAGCTTGCTCTGCATCCCAGCAAAGAGTTGCACCGCGATCAGGACGAGAACGGCAGCAAAGAGCACATCGATCAGCATCTGCAGGATGCGGTTCGCGCGCGTTGAAAGCCCGGAGGTGAAAATATCAACGGAAGCGTGGCCACCCGTCAGCTGACACAGCGGCAGAAAGGCAAAAATGGAAAAGGCGACGCCGGCTTCGATTAACTCGAAGTCGCCATTGATCGGCCCGACACCCGCATCAATCAACCAGCGCGCCAGATCAGGCATGAGGGAGACAACGGTATCGGCATGTAAGACGCCATTCAGACTGCGCCCGACAATCGAAATACAGGTCATTATGATCAAGACGGTCAGCATGACTCCGCCAAGATAGGCCATCGCCCGCGACAGTTTTAAGATGATGGAATACATGATGGCCCCGCAGGTCGTATGGCAGATGGTGCTTAGGCCGCCCCGGGGATGGGGCGGCCAGTAGTATTATATTCTGTGCGTTACGCTCAGAATTTGGACATGGAGCCTTTGCACTCACCCGACATCAGCGCACGCGCCTCATCGATGATAGCTTGGC
>RCNC010002655.1_pt1 | contig 11862 bp, 10 predicted proteins | sample 2041301 | NCBI WGS metagenome assembly RCNC01 (sample SAMN09708231, study PRJNA481090) | Marine sediment metagenome, whole genome shotgun sequencing project. | biome: marine sediment; feature: ocean; material: sediment; isolation source: Sewage treatment plant 13A marine sediment (STP13A) ... | reverse complement strand
CTCCATCTATCCAACGCCCTTTAGTTTCTGTAATGAATCCTCTCTCTATTATTGATTGTGAGTTTGTTAGATGCAATTGAAATACATGTCCTCCAGTCTCAATATCAACCCCGATAGAAAATGAATTATCGTAATCATTTGCTGTTTGTCCAGGCAACAGGTAATAATATTCTGCATTGAGTGAAACACGATTAGATATCTTAAACCTTGTGCCTGCACCAATCGCAAAAATATTATTCTGATCGATCCTTCTTTCAACCAGGTTTCTATGAATATATGATGGCGTAATCTGAAAACTTAGTTTCGGTCCGAATTTTCTGGCAATCAAAAGCTGAGTAACGTATGACATCCGGTTGGTAAGCGAATAAGATTTCTCAGGATCTAAAGGCTTCAGGGTGTTGATATCCGCAGCCAAAACCAAACTCATTGTGAATGGCATACCCGATTTTCCTGATTGTTGTCTCAGAATCTTATATTTGAGGTATCCATCCCAGGTCTTTTGATAGGTAGCCCGTCCGAATCCTAAACTGAACCTGTCTGAAATCCCATAAGCCAATCCAAGCCTGGTTGAAGAATTATCCAAGCCGAAAAAATTGTAAAACCCAGTATTAAGCGTACCAAATCTGTGAGATACCAGGAACAGCAAATCTCCCTGCTCTGGATTTTCAATGCTATGTCCATTAATAATCCGACCTGTCTTAAAAGTGGCTATGGTATATTCCGGATCAGAACTTTCTTCCAGTTTCTTGTTCAGTACATCTTCGAGTGATTGCGCTGAAACGCTCTGTGATATAATCAGCAGGGGAATGAGCAGAGATGAAAGATATTTTCTCATACACATCAATTATTAGGAGCACCATCTCGAATCCAACTATTAATTTTTGAGAGATCGCATGCTGGTAATTTAGGTCTACCCCTGGGCATATTCTGATACCCCTGCTGATGATTTAATGCTCCGAAAAGCTGACCGGTATTTACCCTGATCTTAACATTGTCATATCCCTCTAAGCTGAAGGGTGCAATCAAATTTGCATCTGAGTGACATGCGAAGCAGTGATTTTCGATGAGGGGTCCAACGTATTCCGAGTAACTGACATTGGTAGTATCACAATCAGATTTGCCGAATAAATCCTCCTCATTCTGGTTCTCACAAGAGATGAACCATATGATTAAGGCAAGTAGAATGCCAGGTATATAGATTTTTCGTAGCACAGTGCATGCCTGAGAGAAGCCAGGTGATGAGTCACCCTGTCATATAATAACGTCGTTAATTAAACTTCGGCCAGTGTCTTCCGGATGATATCCACAGCCTCTGAAAGTTCTTCCCTGGTTATAACAAGCGGGGGAGCAAACCGGATGATGTGATCATGGGTCGGTTTGGCCAGTAATCCATTTTCCTTCATGGCTACACATACATCCCAGGCAGTCTTTCCCTCTTTGGGCTTAATCACTATGGCATTGAGCAGTCCTTTTCCACGGACGGTCTCAATCATATCAGAATCGATCTTGCCCAGTTCATTCCTGAAATATTCACCCAATTCTTGAGCCTTCTCGGCCAGGTTTTCATCTTTGATAACTTCCAGTGCAGCAATGGCCACTTTGGCAGCCACCGGGTTCCCCCCAAAGGTGGAACCATGTTCGCCTGGTTTGATACAGAGCATAATATCATCATCACACAGTACGGCCGATACAGGATAAACACCACCCGAGAGTGCTTTCCCAAGGATGAGGATGTCCGGTCTTACCCCTTCATGATCGCAGGCAAGCAATTTGCCAGTACGCCCAATTCCTGTCTGGACCTCATCGGCGATGAAAAGGACGTTCTTTTCCCTGCACATCTCAAATGCTTTTGTCAGGTATCCATCAGCAGGAACATGTACGCCGGCTTCACCCTGAATGGGTTCAACCAGGAATCCTGCCACATTGGGGTCTTCCAGCTCCTTTTCAAGGGCGCTGAGATCATCATAGGGTATTTTGACAAAACCTGGTGTAAATGGTCCGAATCCATCATATGAATCAGGATCTGTCGACATGGAGATTACTGTAATCGTCCGGCCGTGAAAATTATTCTCGCACACGATGATCTTGGCCTCGTTTTCTTTAATCCCCTTCTTGGTATAGGCCCATTTGCGGCATAGCTTCAGGGCAGTTTCGTCGCCTTCAGCACCTGTATTCATGGGTAACACCTTATCATATCCGAAGTAATTTGCAATGAATTCTTCATATTCCCCCAGCACGCTGGTATAAAATGCCCTTGAAGTAAGGGTCAGTTTTTCTGCCTGGTCTTTCATGGCCGATACAATCTTCGGATGGCAATGTCCTTGATTCACAGCAGAATAAGCCGAGAGGAAATCAAAATACTTCCTTCCTTCCACATCCCATACAAAAACACCCTGTCCCTTATCCAATACGACTGGTAGTGGGTGATAATTATGCGCACCAAATTTGTCTTCCTTTGCAATGTAATCCTGTGTATTCATCTGTTGCTATTTTATTTCAGGTTTTAAAAATAATCAATCTTGACAATTCCTGGTTTCAATCATGCACATATTTTTCAGGAAACTAAAACCTGACCGTCAGCCTCACATTGAAGCGCCTTCCTGTAAGGTAGTTAGGGACAGCAAAGGCACCTGGGACATTATCCTGGTTGGAGACTGTTTTTATCCAGGTATAGGAAATGACATTTCTCGTTCCAAGCAAGTTGAAAATTTCAGCGCTGATCCAGATGCTTTTGAAATGTCGGAAGGGATTTCCATCTTTCAGTGTGGCATTTTCCCGTTTTAGGACTTTGGAAAAACCTATATCAACCCGTTTGTAAGATGGCATTCTGAATTGCACGTCATAGCGGGGGATATTCGGGGGACTAAAAGGGAGTCCGGATCCGTATATAAGGTTCAGAAGGACCTTATAATCAGGCAGGCTTGGGAGATAATCCCTGAAGTAAATACCCACCATTACCCGCTGGTCGCTGAGCCTTGGATAATAGCCAGGTTCCACCCGGTTTCCATCCTTATCATAGTAATAATCCCCTATGATATCTTCCTCGGTCTTCATCAGGCTCAGGCTTGCCCAGGAAGCGGCACCAGGGACAAACTCACCATGGATCTTCATGTCCAATCCCACAGCATATCCTCGGGCCAGGTTTTCACCAGCATAAATTATCCTTACATTATCCAGCTTATATGGTATAAGATTATTCAGGTGTTTATAGTAGACCTCAGTGGTAAACTTAAACGGGCGACCCCAGGCAGTAAAGACATAATCTCCTCCAAGTACGAAGTGAATGGATTGCTGTGCCTTAATATCCTTATTCAACGTTCCATCAGGGTAGCGTAATTCCCTGTAGAATGCAGGTTGAAAATAGTAACCTGTGGAAAGCCTGAAAACCAGGTCGCGTTTCCAGTCCGGTTTCACTGAAAATGTAACCCTGGGACTCAGCAGAAACTGGTTATTCATATCCCAGTAGGAGGCCCTGATTCCTGCATTTAGGAAGAACCTTGTCTGCCCGTTTTCAAAAGTCGTGGTATTTTGAATAAAAGAGGTAAGCCGGTTGCTATAGAGTTGATTATTGGATTTGATAACGTCAAACAGCGTTATGGTAGACCCATTGTATGGCACTGAATAACCAACTGAATCGATCATTTGCCAGGCACTGATACGGTCCTTGATCTGTTCACGCTGCCATTTTGCACCCCATTTCAAGGTACTGCGCTCTCCCACGAAAGTACCCATATGAGCAGCTGAGTAGACTAAAGCATTCAGGTTGTTGCGGGCATGGTTCAGTTGGCCGCCTACACCTATGTTCAGTATACTGTCCCCATAGGTTTCGGAATCCAGCCGATTATCGAGTTCATTGATCAGGTATTCACCAAGTATATCATAGCTCTCCCTTTCTACAGAGTAATATGATGCACCTATAAATTTCAGGGAGAGCTGGTCACTGGGGGCATACTGCAGGGTCAATGCCCCCGTATAAGAATCAAATCTGTCTTGTTCCTGGCCCTCATAATATATCCTTAGATTTAAGGGATTTTGAAATGTGCCAAAATCAGTATTCCGAGTTTCGGGTGCGAAGCTATAACGGTTTAAATTAATGTTTCCCAGAAAACTTATTTCCCATTTTGGTGTAAGCTTGTAGCTAAGGAGGGTTTGAAAATCATAAAAGTTCGGATTATACTCCCCCTGTGTTTCAAGTGAACTCAGCAGGTATTGTGTGGTCTTGTAACGAAAACCCGAAATATGGGTAAAACGTCTGTTTTTTGACGCCCCTTCCAGTTGCAGAGTTCCGCCAAGCAGGCTGATACTTGCAGCTCCTCCAAATTTTGTCGGCCTCCGGTATGTGATATCCAGCACGGAAGACATTTTATCCCCGTAAATGGCATCAAAACCACCGGCTGAGAACTTGATGGATGAAACCATATCCGGGTTGATGAAGCTGAGTCCCTCCTGTTGGCCTGATCGGACGAGTTGTGGCCTGTGGATCTCAATCTGGTTGACATATACGAGGTTCTCATCGAAATTACCTCCCCTTACAGAGTACTGGGAACTGAGTTCACTGCGAGAAGAAACACCCGGCATAGTGCCAAGAATACTCTCAAAATTACCCGAAACATTGGGAAGCATATCCAGGGTCTTAATATCTATCCGGTTAATGGTGGTTGCCCGTTCATGCTGTTCCCGAATGGTTACTTCATTCAGGTTCTGTGAAGTTTCCCTGAGGACCTGGCTGATTTCACGGGTTTCTCCGGGCTGAAGGCGAAGACTAAGTTTGATCTGTTCAAAACCAAGATATGATATGGCCAGGGTAATGTCCTCATTCGCAGGGACCTCCAGTAAAAAGACTCCCTCTTCATCTGTAACAGTGCCATAAGGTGTACCCGGGATGGCCACATTGGCAAGGAATACGGGTGCCTGGTTTTCGTCAGTGATCCTTCCACTGATCTGAGCAGTTTCCTGAGCATTGGCGAGGATCGGCATACAGCAGAACATTATGATCGGAATCCAGTATTTCATCCTTCGATACTCAATAATCATTAAACAGATAACTGGTATTTTAATTGTGCCTACAACCCTCACTTATTGGGATTCTTGAACTTACCCTCCTCCATGTATTTAAAGAATTCTGCCCATCGCATAGGATTAAATATGCTATAATATGGAGTCTGTCCAACCGTATACATTTCATTGTATTGTTCCCTGAGGTGATACTTGTAGTTCAGATCAGGATCAGGGGCAGCATCTGGATTGTGGATCTGATATTTTATCATGGCCAGGTTCCTGTATGCACGCTTCAGATCATCATCGGGCAGTTCAATGCTTATAAAGGCCTGTTTGAATTCTGCATATGTTTTCCATGGAAGGATTACTACTTCCCTGATCTCTAGGGTATCCCCCTCCATTATTACATCTACAGGATAGTTGAATGAGGTCAGGGTATCAGGAATGATTAATCCGGTCCGTTTGTAACCTACGGCAGAGAACATAATGGTATCCCGGGGATGCACGACAAATGAGAACATCCCCCGGGTATCGCTGATGGTGCCCCGGCGTTGGTTCATAATCAGGATATGAACGAACTGCAATGGTTGCAGGTATTCATTGCGAACCACACCGGATAGCTGGATCAGTTTTTCGTCGTCCTGGCTCTGTGCTGGCATAAATGTACCAGCGATCAGGATGGATATGATTATCAATTTTTTAAACACGCAGCCTCCCGGAAGTAAGGAAAGTTCAAAAATGGGTAAAATTCCTTACATAATAAAACGATCCACCTTATAGAATAAGTATACTGCGTTTCCAAGGAATATCTATTTTTGTAGGGCCTAAAACATAGTGATGATAAAGCAAACGGAAATCAACCTGCCCGCATTTAATAGGGGTTTTCACCTGATCACCAGGCATATTGAGCAAGCGCTACCCGACTTACCTGATATGGGACTGGTAAACATTTTGTTGAAGCATACCTCTGCGGCCATTACCCTCAACGAGAATGCTGATCCAACCGTCCGTGAAGATTTTGAATCTTTTATGACCAGGCTGGTCCCCGAGAACCAACCATATTATATCCATTCCCTTGAGGGAGCGGATGATATAACATAGTTAACCAATATTAATATGTATATTTGTGCAGGTATTATTATCAGCACAAGTATGAAAGCAATTCTATTGGTACGTGTATCTTCAGACAGTCAAGAGTTTGAAGAACAGAAGTGTAGTTTAACTGAATATGCCAAGCAGTTCGGTTATAAGAATAAAGCAGACCGAATTATTATTGAAAATGAAGAGTCTGCAATAAAATTAAATATTGATGAACGTGTTGGAATAATTAGAACGAAAGAAGCAATCGAAGGCGATAAATCGATAAACGCAGTCTTTGTATGGGAACTTTCAAGGTTAGTTCGGAATCAAACTGATGGGCATCTGCTAAAGGACTATTTCTTCAAGAATAACATCCAGTTCTACTGCTCACAACCAGAAATACAGTTATTCAATGACGATATAACCGCACCACATGAAACTGGTGATATTACCTATTCTTTATTTTTAAACCTGACTGAAAGTGAAATGAGAACCAAGAAGGCAAGGTTTCATCGTTCAAAGGTTCGAAATGCGAAACATGGAAAATACAGTGGTGGGTTCAAAAAATATGGATATTGCGTTGATGACAACGGTTACTACGAAATCAAGGAATCCGAAGCGGAGATGATAAGATACATTTTCGATGAATATGAAAAAGGCAGAAGTACCATGAATATTCAAAGGGAGTTGCTTCAACGTGGGAAAATAAATTCAACAAACTTCGTCCGAGGAATACTGACATCGGAAGCATATACTGGTGAATCCAATGAGTACGGCATGAACAGGAAATACCCCCCAATTATTGATAAGGAGCAGTATAATAGATGCCGTGAAATTGCCAGAGAAAACAACAAAAAAGCCGATAAAGCCAATGAAATCTACTTTGCGAAAAAACTGATTAAATGCACTGAATGTGGCACACATTACATTGCCATGAAGTCCAGTCTTACTTACTTGTGTTATGGTCGATACGGGAAAGAAGCCAAATTAAAACCTGAAACAGCGTGCAAGGCAAGTCCAACCATCAACATCAACTTGCTGGATAGCCTGTTGTGGCGGCTTGCCAAATTCTCAGAGCAATATCGGACTGACATGGCAAGCATTGAAGAAAAGAATGAACTTCAGGAAACAGTTAACGCCTACAAGCAACACATTCAAGAGAGTAGTGCATCGCTGACAAAACTAAATCGCAAGAAAGAACGCATTGCTGATAATTACACTGAGGGTGTATATACAAAAGAACAAAGAGATGAGAAATTCAGAACTGTTGACAAGCAGATAAATGAAACAAGGAACTTCATTGTGCGCAAGCGTAACGAAATAAAAAAAATCGAGAACCTCATTAAAAAAGAGTTCAAAGAATATGAAGGGCAGGAACTTATTGATTTTCTTAAACGGGAAGCCGCATTGAAGGCGGAGCGACTTGAGGAAGTTGATGACGATTTAGAAAAACAGGAAATTGTTCAAAGAAATATAAGGGAAGTAAATGTGCTGGAAGATGAAGCAAACAAATCAAAGATTCTTAAAATAAAATATCATAGGGGCAAGGAGCAACGATATCGTGTTTTAATTAAAAAGAAACCGCCAATTGTTGAATTGGACTTAACATACGGTGATGATGATTTTCCAGAAGTCTTTGCTCCAATTAACCCACCTTTGGAAACAACCAAACGCTTTGTTCGGAAGAGCCAATCAAAAAAAACGAAACCAAATCACTAACTTTGGGTGATGCATATTTATACTTTTTATTGATAGGATTATAAAGAGTTAGTGCCAGAGTAGTAAATCGAGGTTTATCTGTATTTTTGAAAATGCAATGCAACTCAATGCTGTCGTATGATTGAAGTGTGTTTTATTGGTGTGAAAACCTGCACCAAAGGAAAACATACAGATGTAATTATTAAATCAATATGAAAAAAGTAAATAAACTAATATTTGTTGATTATCTGGAAGTGGCATTTGAAGGAGTTCTGCCAGTTAAACCTGCAACAATTGATAAAAGTTACATCATCAACAAATCATGTTATTTGGAATACAAATTTAGCGGAACAAAGATTTATAAGAATACTGCTGAATTATGGATTGAAGGATATAAAATAGGTGAGTTGAGGTTTACTCCAAGGTCTACCAACATTAAGAGTGACATGATAAACTTCAAATTTGAGAACGAACTTCTCTATCAACAAGGTTATACGAAATTTATTGACGTAATAATTGCTGACCTAAACCTGAGTTTCTTATACATCTCTCGGTTGGATGTTGCCATTGATTGCGTAGACCACAATATCATAAAATTCGTTGACAATTACTTATTTAAGACCTCTACAAATAAGAGGTATTCTAAACGACACAAGGGTAAGGTAAAGCGTGACAATATCAGAACTAATATTGATTCAAGACTATATTGGGGTAGTAATACATCCGATAAGTACATAAAAATTTACAATAAAACTGAAGAACTTGCCAGACCCAATAGTGACAAAGAGTACATACCAAAATTCTGGTCAGCAAACGGATTAAATACAACAGGTAAAACAGTTGAAAGATTTGAACTCACCTTGAAACAACGACATGCAAAAGTTTTAGACTATCAGGAATTGGGTGATTCCAATTATTTAGCATCAATAATGAATACCCATTGCAAGAATTTCTTTGATTTTGAACAGACTTATATTAATCACGGTAAGAAGAGAAAACGCACTGTAACCCCACTGGATTTCGAAGATTTCCAGACGGTATTGTTGCCAAAATTCAAATACAAGAAATCTCCAAGGCTAATCAGCGAAAAAAGAACTTTGCGAAACCTGTACTTTCAGTATTTACAGGCTGAGTTTATTGCAAGTGACAATTTTGTCGCATCTGGATTCATTTATGTTCCTGATATAGTGAAAAATTACCCTGATATCTTTGGCACGATTAAGACACTATTTTATAAACACCCCCAACTTGAACACTACTTCAAGAAGAAAAAAAGTGATTGGGATAAAGAGTTTGGCAAAACCAATGAATTAGCCACAGGTAAAATCAGCATTGATGATTTCGTGAAATCATTGCATATTACGGTTGGTAATATTGCGGATTCCCACGAATTGAAGGATACTACTGGTTTGTTGAGTTATAGAATAAATGATATTCAATTAGCAGACTTAGAGGGTAAAATCAGAAGCATTGAGATGAATGATGAAAGTGACAATCAATCTTGACAGATTAATAGTTCTGAATCAAGAATACATTATTCCATCCCTTCGAAAAATTCATCAAGACGATAGCCGTAACAATCCAGTAAGTTAAATAGACTTGTGAGTGTCAAATTTGAACCCTGCTCACCACGTTGAACCTGTCTTCTGGTTGCACCCCACTCAGATAACTCATCCTGATTCTTTCCTTCGCTGAAACGCATTTCTCTAAGGGAGTTGGCTATTGTTCGTAGCCGATTACTATAACTTATAATAATTTCATTATTGGCTTCCATTGCATCCATATTCTATAAATACAGAAATAAAAGTTGAAGCACCAGAAGAAGTTCATAAACCTGTACCATAACAGCCATTCCGCTTGAAATAACGGCAGATAAATATGTTTTAATAGTAGATATTAACTGGAAGAGAAGACCCGTAAATGGCTTAAAAACGGTGATTACTGCAAAAGGGGGAACGAGATTGAAAAAAACATCCCCCACACGCATGTTTTCGCATGAAATCTGAAATTTCAGCCAGCCTGTTGAAGCATCCCGTATTTTTCAGCAAGCCTTCTGGTTTTAATGATGGTTTTGTTACTGGCTGATGTGATTTTACTGATTTCCCTGATTGTGCGGTTCTTCTTCAGATACTTCAATATCTCTCGACTCTTATCCTTGTTGAGGAACTGGCGTTCACTTTCAGTACTTCCTTCGGGTCTGCCAAGTCTGCCGCCATTCTGAACATATACTGCCCTTCCCATCATTGTGCGTTCCTTGATGTTTTCCAGTTCCATTTCGTATAAACTGGACATGATTGATGATATCATTTTCCATACCGGGTTTTTCTTTCCATTGGGTCGGCTTTGCAGTCCATTGTTGAGGACGTGGACGTTTACTTCTTTCTCTTCCAACCACTCCAGTGTTCGTATCACATCGCCAGTGTTTCTGCCAAGCCGAGAAAACTCTTCAATTACCAAATCCGATACTTCCCCTTCCTCAACCAGATTAACTACTTCTATGCCCTTTGGGCGGTCTTTAAAGGGGATGCTACCGCTTACCTTATCGAGTAAAGTCAGGTCATAGTTGTCATTATCCAAACCAAACCTGTCTCCACTTTGCTGAAGGGTTGAAACCCTATTGTATTTGACCTTCATTTTGATTCCCTTTTATTCACACAATTAATATACACTTTCTTGTACGGTTTAGCCGTATAATTGTTGCATTTTGTGTTATCTTTTTAATTAAGATTAAAAGGAAAGTCAAAGCAATTGCGTATATTTTGTAATACTGTTTGAAATCAATCCTTTAACACCAATTGATTGGCTTAATTTTTGCCATGAAAGTATTAACGCAAAAACCTGCCTCATGAAAAAGTTAGCATTGTTGTTTTTTATCTCAATCATGTTTTTTTCTTGCGAGAAAGAATTTCTGATTCCCAATAAGGAAGTTCCAGACTGGTTGAAGACAAAAATTAGTCAAGATGAGCAAGCAATGAAAGACTTCCCTCAATCATGGAGATATTATGGAGGTTGGTTGCGTTATGACTGGCAAAATGAAGACTATTTCGAATATCATAATCCTTTAAGTTCCTCAATGCCAAGAGCGATATCATTTAGTGGTGATACTCTTCTTATCTATGCAAACGATGTAGATACAGATTATTACAAAGAAAAATGTTGCATGACGCTTGTTTGGGAAGCACCTAAGTTCTCAGGCACACCCTATAATTAATTTTCTTTTAGGAGGGTTATGGAATTCATTTCGGATTTACTGAAAACCCTCCCAATACCCTATATGCTGCCACCCCCATTTGTCTGATTTTTTTTGTAAAAACTATATAATGAAAACTAAAACCCTTATTCTATTCCTTCTGGTAGTAACAATCTCCTGCAAGAAGGAGAACTTCGATATTGATGACCTGTTACCAAAATATCAACCAATTTGCGATGTTTGGAAGCCTCAGACAATGAGTTACGATAGCATGGGTGTTAGAGTGACGACACCAATTCAATACGACAAACTTGTAATCAATGACAATCTTTCATATGTACTCTATTATGACACGAGCAATTTTGTTGTTGAAGATGGTGAAGTTCGTATAATTACTCAGACCGATGATGAATTAGAAATTAAATTTGCCCCAGTTTTCGTACCAACAAGTTCGTTCGCAGGTTCACATTTATTTTGTTCAGATGTTGTATTGGAGTCCTTAACAAATGACGAGATGATTTTGACCACAAGTGAGTGCTGGCAATTTCAGAACGTAGAATTTCATTTTGAAAAGTACTGAATCTGGAAGCCAAAGATTTCATCATAAAAATGACACAGTGTTTGGCGCAATTTTTGAGCATTCTATTTATCTTTCAATAAGTAATCTAACCTTCACTCACATGACAAACAATCTTTCTAAATGCTTATTACTGACTACTATCGTAATACTGTCGTTTGGTTGTGAAAAAGATAGTAAGCATGACAAGTACTTCAATCCCAACGACATTAGTAAGATTGAATTAGAAAACATGAATGACTTTTGGGAAAATGACACTATACTGAATAGTTCAGATGGCATGTTCGATAATTCTTCAGGATACTTAGATGGTATTTCA
>RCNC010006086.1_pt1 | contig 11873 bp, 12 predicted proteins | sample 2041301 | NCBI WGS metagenome assembly RCNC01 (sample SAMN09708231, study PRJNA481090) | Marine sediment metagenome, whole genome shotgun sequencing project. | biome: marine sediment; feature: ocean; material: sediment; isolation source: Sewage treatment plant 13A marine sediment (STP13A) ... | reverse complement strand
TTCGGACTGAAGGCGTTCTGTGAACTCCTTATCCGCAGCCAAAGCCATATCATTGGCGTATTTGGTAGCGTCTTTCCAGCATTGAAGAATCAGGTCCTGTGTCTCTTTGTCAACAGTCTTAAACCATTTCATGGATATCTGGTATTTGCAGGCCGAGTAAATGTGCTCGGTCTTCATCATGTACTTCTGGGCCTCATAGAACTTGAGGGACCAGATAGACTCCGGTGGATTCTCCTGGGCCTCAACCACACCGGTTTTGAGGGACATGTAAACCTCCTGGAACGGAATCGGAGTAGGCTGGGCGCCCAAGGATTCCCAGACCTTCATCCAGGGCTTGATCTCCGGCAGTCTGAGTTTGAGACCTTTCACGTCAGCCGGATTTTTTATGGGCCGATTAGCAGTCAGGTTGCGAGCTCCCCGGTAGACGATTCCAACCGTCATAACTCCCTTTTCCTTCAACGGAACGTCATTGATAAGCTTGCCCACCGGACCGTTCCAGAATTTCCAGAAATGATCAAAGTCCCTGAGGACATAAGGCACTTCGAAGACCAGGTATTTAGGGAAGAAAATGGATATATCGCCAGAGCCCATGGCACCCATTTCCAAGCCACCGTTGCTCATAGCTTGAAAAACATCCCGCTCTCCACCCATGGCACCAAGGGGATGGACCAAGACCTCAATCTCCCCGTTTGAGCGTTCTTCCAGCAATTCCTTGAATTTCAGCTGGCCCTTGAAAACTGGAGCACCCGGACCAAAGGTGGAGCCAACGTTGATTTTCATTTTTGCCATAGCAGATCCGGCCATCAATCCGATGCAAACCATCACAGCCAAGGTGGATAAAAATAGCTTCTTTCCCGAAATTCGTCTCGAATAATCCGGTAAGGGTGTCGAGGGCATCCTGCTCATCGCTGCCCTCGATATTCAATGTCAGTTCGGCTCCATTCTCGGCGCCGAGCATCGCTACTCCGAGCATGCTCTTCGCGTTCACCTCGAGGCCGTCCTTCTCGAGCATCACCTTCGCCTCGAACTGCGAGGCGGCATGGACGATCTCATTGGCGAGCCTCAGATGTATGCCGGTCCTGTTGATGACCTTGATCTTGCCGCTGACCATATCTGTAAGCCTGTCCTTGTCTTTCAGTCCTCTACCACAGCGCCAGGAATACCCCGGCAGCCAGAAGCAGCAGAAACGCCGTTTTCAGCGGGGATATCCTGCCCCTGGCGAAATATGCCGCTGCCGCGAGAACCACTCCCGCAGCCGCTATCCTCGGCCCACCGAACTTCCATGCCCTCAGCACCACCAGGGCCGCCAGGATACCGCCTGAAAAGGCCGCGGCCGCACCGAGTATTTTCTGTTCCTTCAGCAGTTTAGCCGCGAGAACCCGTCCGGTACCTTCTCCGAGGTGCAGACCTGTCCGGTAACCGCCTATCCTTATTCGGAAATTATACAGATTATATAAAATCAGGAAAACGACCGGCCCGGCGTACCACGTATAAATAGCAAAAATACTTCCAATTGTCAACGAAACGAGAAGGAGTACGATTTCGATGAAATAGTCCCCCCGGGCGGTCAGGGCCGCCGACAGCGTATCCTTCATCCTCTCCGTCTTACGCGCGTCCAGGCCGCCTTCATCAGCCGCATCCAGCTCCATTTTTGTCAGGGCCCCTGCGATATACGAAGTCATCAGCGGATTGCAGTTGAAATAACCGGCATACTTCGAAGCGGCCCCTGACCTGTCCTGCCCCTCACGGGCGAGGCGCCTTACAAGCGGCTCCATGATATGGAAGAAGCCCAGTCCGTCTATCGTACGGCTGTTCCTCGACCCCTGGACGAAGAAGAGCCGCCAGACAGTATCTATGGCGAGCCAGATCATATCCCTCCTCCGAAGACGAAGAATACGGTAGCGAAGAGGAAGCCCGCACCGAACCAGAAGAGACGCGTCCTGTCGCTGAGAAGCTTCAGAATAGCTCCGGCCGCGACAACGGGGATCAGGAAGGGAAGCGATCCCATCGAGCCGGCCGACATGACGTCGATGCTCGTCGAGAGGTACTTCACCGCTGCCAGCCCCGGCGGAAGCAGGATGATGATAACGAGGAATCCCCAGGTGAAATGGACCAGGGAGAGGGCCATATGGATCGCCGACGCGGTCCTCGTCCTTCCGCTTGCCGCAAGTTCGAGCCCGCGGCCCGCCAGTCTCGCGGCGAATTTCTCCCACTGCGTGTAGAAGATCGAGCCGGCCGTAGCGACGATGAGGCCCAGAAGAAGTGACCAGAACAGTATCAGTCCGCTCATCGGGCTGACCTGGCCCAGGTCGCGTGAAACGATAATGAACACCGCCGGGGCGATCACTCCCGCGGTCGGCAGGTCAGCCTCGGGCCGTCCCCTCAGTCTCACAGTGCCTATAAAAAGAAGCTGCATCAACAGTCCCGCGGTCAGTCCCAGAACGGGATAGCCGAGGATGAACCCCATGATCAGCCCGCTGACGAGCGGCGCCGACAGATAGAGCCTGATCGAGGAGCGGTACTCGTACGAGAGCGCGCCTCCGATGAGTGATGCTGTTAAAACGGGCTCCATATCGGTAACTCAACTCCAGGTCATGATACAGCCGGCGAGATGCCGACCGTGATGCTGAATGTCTCCGCAGCGCCGGCGGCAAGATCGAGCTTCCTTACCACCACCAGGGCCGAACCCTGGTATACCCTTTCGAATCCCGAGTCTGAGTTCGAGACGGTCTCGATCGGGTAACGCCAGACCGCGGTGCCTGGCGAGAGATCCATAGTCATCGCCAGGTCGAGCCATTCGTCTACCATCCTGATACGCTCGACATCTTCCCCGACACCTCTCGAGGCGAGGTTCCGTCCTCCGGCGATCTCACGCCCGGGAATATCGAAATACCTGTCGGGGGCTTCCCCGGCCAGGAAGGAGAATACATTCTCGACGGCGAAGAGACAGGAAAGCCCGCTCTCGCCGGCAGTAACGGTATATTCGACCTTCATCGATGCGCTGTCGCCGTCGATGGTAATAAGCTTTTTGACCTGCGCGGGCGAGTCGCCGACGAGGCCGGCTCGCGACATGATTATTACATTCTCTCCCTCGGTCTCGACCTCGTAGATCCCGTCGACGAAATCGCCAAGTTCGGTATAAGAGCCCGAGGCGAAGAGGTCGAGGCTCGTATCGGCAGGCATGAACCTGTCGGAAAGGGATGCCTTCGGCCAGCGGTCGTAGAGGAGCTTCTTCTCGAGTCCCTTCTCCTTGGCTGTAGCGAGATTGTGGATGCTTACGGCCTCGTCGCCGTTTGATCCCCTGTTATCGATACCCTTCAGGTCCCTGTGGTATATCTCCTCGCGGCGGGTCAGCGTATCGGCAAGGTTGAACCTCGTGCGCATATCGTCGAGCTCTCGAAGGACGCCGCCCTTCGCCTTGAAGAAGGCCTGCATCTTCGCACTGGAGAAGATAACTTCCTCCACCCCGTCTCCGTCGATATCCCCCCGCTCGATAGCGGGGCTCTCGAGCGCCGCCTCCGTCTCGAGGATATGCTTGAATATCGCGCTGCGCAGATGGGGCAGGTAGAGTCCGCCGAAGAGGCCGTGCCAGTAGGCGCAGTTGCACTGGGCCTGGTACAGATGGCTCCGTCCCTCCTCGCTGCCCCCTGAATCTGCCAGAAGGGCGCTTGCCCTCAGCATCCTCTTGTGCATCCAGTTAGCTTCCTCGTACTTGACGAGGAAGTTTCGCCAGAGGCCTCCCCTTACTACCTCGGCAGCATCCGGGAACCTGCCGCTCCCCGCCAGTATCCCCTTCGCGTCCTGGTACTGCTCCTGAGCGCGCAGGGGCAGCGCCCACTCCATCATCTCGCTGTACGAAGCTGTCGGCAGGTAGACGATCCCCCTCGGAGGGGTCTCATCGATGACCTTCGAGAAGGTCGAGACCTCGAGCCAGTCCGAATTCTCCCTCAGGGCGTCGCAGAACCGGCGCAGCCACTGGTGCTTGTAGACCAGATCGTGCGTTCCGGTCCAGAGGCCGAATTTCTCGCCGTCGTCCGCCAGCACGACGATCTTCCTCCCGGTACCCGGCTCCTCTGAGATCTTCCTGAGATAATCTATGACCTCATGCGGTTCGTGGAACGGCATCAGGTACCTCAGGGTCTTGTCTATCGGGAAGACGTTTATATACGAACCGTTCTCCTCGGAGAGGAAGAACCCGCGCATCTGCTCTATCAGGAATCCTGTGCTCTTGAAATGTGAATCATCGACGATCACGTACTCGAGACCTGCCTTCGCCAGGGTATCGGGAAGGTGCGGATCCCATATCCTCTCTGTCAGCCAGCAGCCCCGCGGCTTCTCGCCGAATCTTCCCCCGGTAAATTCCTGCATCATCGCGAGCTGCCCCTGCCTGTCCCTCTCGGGGATGATCGTGAGGATCGGCTCGTAGTACCCGCCCGACATTATCTCGACCTGTCCGGCGGCGGCCATCGCGGCTACCGCCTCAGTGTATTCAGGATGTTTTTCGGCGAACCAGTCCCAGAGTATCCCGCTGCAGTGAAGCGCGAACGGTATCTCGGGATAGTCCTTCATCACATCGAGGAACGGCAGATACGACTTCTCGTAGGCCTCCTCGATGACATGATCGAAGTTTCCCACGGGTTGATGATTGTGGAGCCCGAAAATAAAAGTAACCTTGCCCGGCATATACCTCCGCCTTCTCGTCAGACGACCTTTGAATTGATAGTTATCCTGTTATCGCCCGGAAGCGCGCGCGCTTCGAGCGTAATCCCTTTCTTTACTATGTCGCGCAGCAGCTCCTTCTCCTCCCCGTTGACCCAGACGTTCTCTGTGATCTTCTCCCGCCCATCGCGGAAATGGAGCCCGCCGACATTAATCTCGTTCGTATCCAGTCCCCTATCGAGCATCTCGAGGGCCTCGGACGGCCCGCGCACGAGAAGGAAGATCTTCTCGCTGTCAAAGACCCCGCCGCTTATCTGTTCCGCCGCGTCGGCGATGGTCAGGACGGTGGCCTTGAAGTCGGGTTCGGCGGCGCTTGTATAGAGCTCCTTCTCCCACTCTTCGGCGCTGACCTGGTCGTCGGCAAGTATTATCCTGTCGGGTCTGAACTTACGGCCCCAGCCCACAACGACCTGCGCGTGTATGAGCCGGTCGTCTATACGGAACAGAATCAACATCGATAGTCCCTCCGTCCCTGTCTGTTCAGTGAGATCTTGCCCTGTCAGATTTCCACGACCCTGACGCTTTCCCGGCCGCGTTGGATCAGATGGTCCACGATCTCGTCGAATCCCATCATACCCTGCTTTGTCACGAAATCGAGCAGGATGGGCAGGTTGACGCCGCTGATGACCTTGACCCCCTTGAGGCCCCGTGTCGCTTTCACGCACGAATGGCCGCAGGAACCGCCGAAATAATCGACGAATACTACAGCTCTCTCCGTATTGCTCGCATCGAGGATCTTGTGGATCGCCTTGATGACCTGTTCGTCACCGAGATCGGAACCGGACAGCGAGTAACAGTCATGGAGCTCGCCGACGATCAGGCTGACCGTCTTGAGAAGTTCCTCACCGAGTTGTCCGTGGGTGACTACTATTCCGGTAATGTCCTTATCCGTCATGGCTCCTACTCGTGATCGTAGAGAAGATAGCGTCGGGTCTTCTTTTCGCTCTCCATCATGTCGAGAAGCTGCTGATCGAGGCGCTTGGCGGCATCGATACCGTAGACCTTAAGCATGTGATTGAGTGCGATCGTTTCGGCGATCACTGTGATGTTCTTGCCGGGGAAGATAGGGATGACGACCTGTCGGACATTGATGCCGAGGATATCGGTGTAATGTTCGTCAAGCCCGTGCCGGTCCCAGTCCTTAGACGGGTCCCAGTCCTCGAGCTGCACGACTACCTCGACCCTTTTCTGTATCCTGACGGCCCTGATCCCGAAGACGTCCATCACGTTGATGATACCGATGCCCCGGATCTCCATGTAGTGCTTGAGATGCTCGCGGCCGCGGCCGAGGATGGCGTCTCCGTGCCTGAAGATCTCGACGACATCGTCCGCAACGAGCCTGTGGCCCCTCTCGACGAGATCCAGAGCTATCTCGCTCTTGCCTATCGCGCTGCGTCCCGAAAAGAGCAGTCCCACACCATATACATCGACCAGTGAGCCGTGGATCAGTGTCCTCGGGGCGAATATCAGCTCGAGATGCCCCGTAAGGTCATGGATGAACTCTGTCGTCTGCCTCGTGGTCCGCAGCACGGGAATGCCGTGCTCGACCGCGAGTTCGAGAAGTTGCTTCGGCACCTCGAGGCCCTTGGTGACGATTATGCATGGAAGCTTCTGTGAGAAGATCCGCGAGACACCGTCGGAGACCTGCGTCTCGTCGAGTGACTGGAGGTAGAGAAGCTCGGTCTCGCCGATTATCTGAATGCGCTTGTGGAGGAAGTTCTCCATGAACCCGGTCAGCGCGAATGCCGGCCGGTGGATATCCTCGCTGGTGATCTGTATGGGCCCCTCGAGGTTCTCTGTAAGAGCCTCGAGATCGAACTCCTCCGAGGTGTCCTCGAAGAACTCCTTTACCGTGTATTCCTGTGGCACTGGCTTCCTCCGTATCGAGAGCGGCGGCCCCGTCAGTCGAGGCTGTCGAGAACCCCGTAGTGACCGTCGGATCGCTTGTACACGAAGTTCAGTTTACCCGATTCAGTGTTATTGAAAAGGAGAAAATCTCTCTCCTGGTTCACCATCGCGACTATCGCTTCCTCGATGTTAAGAGGAATTATCTCATGATTGACATGTTCGAGTACGTCGATACCGCCCTCACTGCCGACGCTCTCCGCCTTGATGATCTTTTCCGCGGAAATCGGCTGGAGGCCGCTCTTCTTCGGGTGATGGTGATTGTCTATCAGCTTTTCCTTGAACTTCTTTATCTGTCGTTCGAGGCTCTTCGCCGAAAGGTCGATCGAGCCGTACATGTCTTCTGATTCTTCCTTGGCGGTGAAATCATGCCCGTTGACATGGACGTTCACCTCGACGATATGGCGGAATTTCTGGACGTCCATGATGACGTCGACTTTTATGATCTGGTCGAAATACTTTTTGAGTTTTCCGAGCCTCTCTTCTATGTGTTCAACGAGTCCAGGACTTGATTCAAAATGTCTTGCTGTGGTCGTGATAATCATTGCACATCCTCCTCGCATCAACCGGCCGGCATTGCCTGGCCATTATTGCGACGAACTCCCGTGCGGTTTTCCTGGTACGAACTCCTTACCAGGGGACCCGCTGTCACTTCGAGAAACCCCATCGCCCGCCCCTTGTTCCCGATTTCCGAGAACTCTTCGGGGCTCAGGTACCGTTCTACCGGTGCCTGTTCCAGCCCGGGCCGCAGGTACTGTCCCAGAGCGGCAAAATCCACCCCGGAGGACCTGAGGTCACCGAGCGCACTGTAGATCTCTTCTGTCGTCTCACCCAGACCGAGCATGAACGACGACTTCGTGAGCACCTCCCTTCCCTTTTTCTTTTCTTCGCCTCGGAGAGGAGAAAAAGCGACCTGTCGTAGTCGGCCCCCCTTCTTATCTCCGGATAAAGTCTCCTGACTGTTTCCATGTTGTGTGAAAAAATATCCGGTCCAGCGTCCAGCACGGTATCGAGCGCCGTGAGGTCGCCACCGAAATCAGGAACGAGAACCTCGATGACCGGCGCCGGATCGAGGGCGCGAAGCTCCCCGATGACCCCGGCGAACCACGATGCTCCGCCGTCGTGCAGGTCGTCACGCGTGACGGATGTGATTATTACGTGGTTCAGCCCAAGCTCCTTCGATGCTTCCGCTATCCTCACTGGTTCGTCCATGTCGGGCGCCCCGGGCCTGCCCTTCGTCACATTGCAGAAACCGCATCCGCGCGTGCATACGTCGCCGAGCATCATGAAGGTGACCTTGCCCTTCGAATAGCACTCGGCCCTGTTCGGACACAGCCCTTCCCTGCAGATTGTATGGAGTTTCCTTCGCCTGACGGCTCCCTCTACCCTCGAGGATTCTGTAGCGAGGGGAATCTTCCTCCTCAACCACGCGGGAAGCCTCTCGCCGCGGCGTTTACTCTTGACTAAAGTCATCTATCGCCTGTCACCTTAAAGGCATTCAATATCTAGTACTCTTTCCGGTGCCTCGCCGGGAGTATACCCAGCTGCTCCCTGTACTTCGCGACTGTGCGCCGCGCTATTATCAGGCCGTCCTTCTTGAGCAGATCGGCGATCTTCTGGTCGCTCATCGGCTTCTTCGGATCTTCCTTCTCGATGATCTTCTTTATGCTGAGCTTGGCGCTCTTGGCGGAGACTTCGCCGCCTGATTCGGTGCTGAGCGCGCTGCTGAAGAAGTACTTCAGCTCGAACACGCCCCGCGGAGTCTGAACGTACTTGTTCGTCGTGACCCTGCTCACTGTCGATTCGTGCATCCCGATCTTTCCCGCTATTTGCTGAAGCGTCAGCGGCTTGAGGAAAGCCGCGCCCTTCTCGAAGAAATCCATCTGGGCCTCTACGATGCTCTCCATGACCTTGATCATGGTACGGCGGCGCTGCTCTATCGTCTGGATAAGCCACTTGGCGTTCTTCAGGCGGCCCTGGATGAAAGTCCTCGTCTCGTCGCTTATCTCGTGATTGCTCTGCAGCTCGCTCTTGTACGACTGGCTTATCCTCAGCCTTGGTACGTTGCGGTCGTTGAGGAAGACGATGAACTTGTCGGTGACAATCTCGACGATAAGGTCGGGGATCACATATTTGGGCCCATCGGAGACTATATCAAGGCCCGGCTTCGGGTCGAGGCTGCCGATGACCGCCGCCTGCGCCTGCACTTCCTTCAGCGATATCTTCAGCTTCTTGCTGATATCGAGATACTTCTTCTGCTTGAACTCCTCAAAATGGTCGGCGACGATCTTCGCGGCCATGGAGTCCGCCTGTCCCTTCGCCTCCAGCTGTATGAGAAGGCCCTCTCGCAGGTCCCGGGCGCCTATCCCGGAGGGCTCGAAGGTCTGGATGATCTTCAGCACCTCCTCGACCTGCTCGATAGTCGCGGTGCATGAACGGGCGATTTCCTCGAGTGAACATACGAGGTATCCGGAGTCGTCGAGATTGCCGATGATGTATTCGCCGATCTCGAGGACCTTCTCGTCCTTTGTCGTGAGCCGCATCTGGCTCATTAGAAAATCCGAGAAGCTCGGCTGAGCGATAGGGACCCTCTCGTGAAAATCCTCCCGCTCCTCGACCTCAGCCTGCGTTCCGCCCATCCCGAAAGCCGTCTCGAAGTACTCGTCCCAGTCTTCCTGGTTGTCCTTCTCGGCCGTGGTCTCTTCCTTCTCGTTGGCGGCTGCCTCTTCCTCCTCAACAGTAGCTTCGTCTTCCTTGATGTCCTCGACTTCGTCTACTTCCTCGAGAAGGGGATTCTGCAGTATCTCCTGGCGAAGCACCTGCTGCAGTTCCTGGGTAGGCATCTGAAGGAGTTTCAGGGCCTGCTGCAGCCGCGGTGTCATCACCAGCCGCTGCTGCATACCCAGACGCATACCTATCTTCATTTCCATCTATTATCAGTCCTAACTTACAGACGAAACGCCTCGCCGAGGTATATTTCCCTCACCTCGGGATCGGAGGCCAGATCATCCGCGGTTCCAGAGCGCTTTATGCTTCCCTCATACATGATATACGCCCTGTCGGTAATTGACAATGTCTCCCGGACATTATGGTCGGTAATAAGTACGCCTAGACCCTTCTCGCGAAGCTTCGTAACGATCCCCTGGAGGTCCGCTACAGCGATCGGGTCGATACCGGCGAACGGTTCGTCGAGGAGCATGAAAGAAGGCTCAGTGACCAGTGAACGCGTCACTTCGACCCTGCGCCGCTCCCCGCCGGAGAGCTGATAGCCGTAACTCTTGCGCAGGTGCGTGACGTTGAGCTCCTGAAGGAGGCTCTCGAGGCGCTCCTTCCTTTCCGCTTTCGAGATCTTCAGGGTCTCGAGGATAGCCTTGAGATTGTCCTCGACCGTGAGCTTGCGGAAGATGGATGCCTCCTGCGGGAGGTAGCCGATCCCCTTGCGCGCCCTGCGGTACATCGGAAGGTTCGTTATATCATGACCGTCGAGGTAGACCATCCCGTCGTCCGGTTTGATCATCCCGGTGATCATGTAGAAGCTCGTCGTCTTGCCCGCGCCGTTTGGTCCGAGAAGCCCTACGACCTCTCCCCTCTTGACGTTGATCGAGACATCGCTGACGACGCGCCTATTGCCGTAGACCTTCACCAGTCCTTCACAGCCGAGTCCCCTGCCGTTGCTCTCATTTACGGAAGCGTCACTCATCCTCGCTCTTCTTCCCTTCCTTTTCCTTCTTTACCTCACCGTCTATCAGGCCCGCCTCATCGCGCAGATAGGCCCTCACATCGCGCTTGATGTCTACATTCTTCAGTTCCGGATATCCCTGGAACCCGTATCCTGTCAAGACATCGTCCCCTTTGGTGACCTTGACGAAATCCTCCGAGTGTATCTCGCCGAGTTCGCGGAGCATGATCAGGCTCTCCGTCTCGAGGGTATACCCCTCGATCGTCGTGACGACGACGTTCCCGAGAGCTGTCATGTCATGCGTATCCTGGTTGTACTCGCCCATCTCCGCGGTGAGTACTGAGGATATCTCGCCGTTCTCGTCGTAGAATGTGATCCTTGGATTGTCGGTCACGAGCAGCTTCCTGATGTTGTACACCCTCGCCACCGGAGCCTCGAGGATCCACTTCACCTGTCCCGAGTCGCTCTCCATCGTCCTGAAATCGGAGAACTCCTGGTCGGCCATCTCTGTTGTACCGAGCGAGCGCTGTGGCCTGTCGCCCTGTCCGCACGAGACAGCCGCCGCGGCAAGCGCCGCGCAGATAAGAAGTATTGCTGCTTTCACTCTCGTCGTCTTCATCCCTGTCTATATCCGTCCTGTTCTTTTATACACCTCAGACGCCCGCGAGTTCACGCGGTGCCGTCCACCTCAAGATATCCTGAATCCTCGACTTTTTCCAGACGTTCCTTTCGAATGTGCCACCTGTCGTGAAACCATACCCACTGCTGCGGATAGAGCCTCACGAGCTTCTCGACCGCCGCCTGCATCTGAAAGGTGAAAAGCTCCTGTCGTTCCCTCTCAGGCAGGCCCTCAGGCGGATGCTCCAGTTCGGGGAGGATAGTTATCTGGTGCGTTCCTCCGGACTGCATGTGGATCGCCATCGGCACGACCGCTGCCCCGCTCCGAAGAGCGAATACTGCCGGCCCGATCGGCGTCCATGCCTTCCGCCCGAAGAAGGGCGCCATGACCCCGTCGGTGTTTATGTTCTGGTCTATCAGCATCCCGAGGATCTCCCCCCTCTTCAGGGCGCGGAACCCGGCAAGCACCGTGTTGCCGCGATGGAACGATTCGACCCCGTGCTTCCGTCTCAGCTCGATGAGCATCGTGTTGAGCGCGTCGTTGCTGAGCTTCCTCGCTATCACGCTCAGGCTGTACCCCTTGTCGGAGAGGTACGCGGCGAGCAGTTCCCAGGAGCCGATGTGGCCGGTGATCGCCAGCACTCCCTTTCCGCGGGCAAGGGCCCTGCGGAGGTTCTCTTCTCCCGTGACGAGACACGATTCGAGTACCTGCTGCTTCGTCTGGCGGCTCAGCCTGAGGCCGTCGAGTATGTTCTTGCCGAGCGCCCTGAATGCCCCGACAGCGATCGCCTTGACGACTGCAGCCGGTGTGCCGGGGAAGGCGAGCGCGATATTCTTGTGGGCGCGCACCCGGTCCTTCTCATAGCACTTGTACGAAAACGTACCTAAAAATGTAAACAGTGAGAGACCAGTGCGTCGCGGCAGTGTTGCGGCCAGTAGAACGAGTGTTTTG
>RCNC010002654.1_pt1 | contig 11873 bp, 9 predicted proteins | sample 2041301 | NCBI WGS metagenome assembly RCNC01 (sample SAMN09708231, study PRJNA481090) | Marine sediment metagenome, whole genome shotgun sequencing project. | biome: marine sediment; feature: ocean; material: sediment; isolation source: Sewage treatment plant 13A marine sediment (STP13A) ... | reverse complement strand
TTGCCGAGCTGGCCAATCCGGATCTTGCCGTGGCCCGGATCGAGGTCCAGGTCCGGACCGGGCGCATGCAACAGGCGGGACTATACCCCAACCCCGAACTTTCGTTCGGGGTGGAGGAGATGTCGGTGGACGACCCCTCTTTCAACAAACAGAAGGTGGAGCTCTCGCAAGGGATCCTGATCGGTGGACGTCGCGGGGCGGCAATGGACGCGGCCAGGGCCGAAGTTGACCAGGCCGGAGAACTCGCCTTCTGGGAGCGCCGAAATGTTCTCGGGCGGATTCACAAATGGTGGGCCGATCAGATCCATTTCCGTGAGGTTGAAGCGGCCTTCGACCAAATGATAGATGAAGCCGAACAGACCCTCGCCATCGCCAGAACAAGGTACGAGGCCAAGGCCGCCCCTGAGTCGTACCTGATTCGCGCCATGCTCGAAGTGTACGACATCCAGGTGGCCCGGCAGAAATTTGAGCGCAACCGGGCGCGTAGCAAAGCGGAAATGAAGGTTCTTTTCGGTGGAGTCGAGGTGCCGGCCGATCGTCTCATCGGTAGCCTCGATCCTGGTGACGAAACAGCCAGCATTGCGGGGGATTCCGCCTCGGAGATGAGCGACCATCCGGCGCTGCGGGCCGCTCGCCTGGGCGTCGAGGCAGCAGATGCGAGTCTGGTGACGGCAAAGAAGGAGCGGATCCCGGATCTGAACCTGTCCGTGGCCTACGGCCGCATCCGGCCCAGGGATGAAAATTTCGTAGAGGTCGGGATCAGTTTTCCTCTGCCCATTTTTCATCGCAATCAGGGCCGGGTCACCGAGACAGCCTCACTCGTGGCAATGGCCAAATATGAAGAGCGGACCGCCGCCTTTGAACTTGAGGCTGCCCTATCGGCCGCCCGGTTGAGGTATCGCACCGCCCACCAGCAAATGGACCAACTCGCCGGAACAATCTTTCCGGGGGCAGAGCGGGCCCTGACCCAGGCCCGGGAAGGGCACCGGGCTGGGCGCCTCATGTTCCTGGAACTGGTCGACGCCCAGCGGACCTTCAACGAAGTGCTCTTGCGCACCAAAGAACTGCGCCGGGACCTGGCCCTTGCCGAGGCCGAACTCATGAATTTATTGGGGACCGGTCCCTATGCCGACAATGGAGAAGAATGATGAAAACATTTGCAAAAACATTTGCGAAGGCCTTTGCGATCACTTGTTCCTTACTGGTCTTTGGAGCGACAGGGTGCGAAAACGGTACCACCGACGAGCTGGTTGCGGGTGAGCGCAGCACGGCGACACCGGCCGCAGAAGAGGCGGAGCCCAGGAAAGCAGATTGGTGCACCGAGCACGCCATCGCCGAATCGGCCTGTCCCTTCTGCAATCCAGGTCTCATCGACGAAATGGGCTGGTGCGCCGGTCATGACGTGGCGGAAGCCCTGTGTTGGGTGTGTAATCCCGACATCATCGCGGCCTACAAGGCCGTCGGCGACTGGTGCGGAGGGCACGACCTGCCCGAGTCCCGCTGTCTGGAATGCAATCCGGCTCTGGCTGAGGACACTTCTGGCCATGAGGCAGCCGCAACGGAAAACAACGGCCCGGAGCCACGATTCCGTCGGGCCCCATCTGTCACGTGCACCACGGAAAATCTGACGGTGACCTTCGAGCGTGAAACGATCGCCCAGGAGGCGGGACTCGAATTCACGGATGTGGAAGTCCGGCCCGTGGCGAGGACTCTCGAGTGCAACGCGGTCCTGGACTACGACGGCAACCACTTCGCTCGCCTTGCGCCCCAGGTCGGCGGCCTGGTCCAGTCGGTGGCCAAGGATCTGGGTGACCGGGTCGAGCAGGGCGAGGTTCTTGCCGTGATCGCCTCGCCAGCCTTTGGGGCGGCCAAGGCCGTGTACCTTCAGGCCCTGGCGTCCGAAGCCCTCTGGTCCAGGAATCACACCAGGGAAACTGACCTCATGAATCGCGGGGTGGCCACGGAACGCGATGTTTTGGCAGCTGAGACAAACCTGGCCGAGAGCAGGATCGCCAAGTCACGCGCGGAGCAGGAGCTCATGGGCCTGGGCTTGTCTTCCGACCAGGTGGCCGAGGTGGCGCGCACCGGGGACACGACCAGCAAGTATCGGGTCACGGCGCCCTTCCCGGGCACCGTGGTCGAACGCCAGGCTTCGGTGGGTGAGCTCAGTGACCCTACTGCTCCCTTGTTTGCCGTGGCTGACGTGACCCGAATGTGGGCCAGGTTGGACGTCTTCGAAATGGACATCCGGGATATTCAGACCGGCCAGCAGGTGGTCCTTCATGTGGAGGGGCTGCCCGGTGAGGCGGTTGCCGGCACGATAACTGTGGTCAGCTCCCACTTCGATCCGCGCACGCGGACCCTCCCGGCCCGGGCGGAACTGGACAACCCCGACGGTGTCCTGCGCGCCAATATGTTCGCCAAGGCCGTCGTGACTGTGCGCGACGCTGAACCCACTGTGGTCGTGCCCCGCGAGGCGGTTCAGTGGGAAGGCTGTTGCAACGTTGTTTTTGTGAAGGACTCATCCACCACGTTCCATCCCGTGAAGGTTCACCTTGGGCCGGCGGTGGGGTCGATGGTCGAGGTCAGGCGTGGATTGCGAGGCGGCGAGATGGTTGTCACCACGGGGAGTTTTCTTCTCAAAACCGAGATCCTCAAGGGGAACATCGGCGCCGGTTGCTGTGAAGCGCAACCGGGGTCGTAGGAGGTCACGCTATGCTTGACGCTGTTATCACTTGGTCGCTGAACCACCGTTTCATGGTGATCTCCCTGACGCTGGTTATGACCGGCCTGGGGATATACACCGTCCTGAGCCTGCCGGTCGACGCGTTCCCCGACACCACACCGGTCCAGGTGCAGATCAATACGACCGCGCTGTCGCTATCGCCCATCGAGATCGAACAGCAGGTCACTTTTCCCGTAGAGCGGGCCATCGCAGGCCTGCCAGCTCTGGAGGGGGTTCGGTCGATATCCAAGTTCGGGTTGAGCCAGGTGACCGCCACCTTCCATGACGGCACCGACATCTACTTCGCCCGGCAACTCATCATGGAGCGGCTGCAGACCGTCGAACTGCCGGGGGGCATCCCCCGTCCTGAAATGGGTCCTGTGGCTACGGGCCTGGGCGAGGTCTATCACTACATCATGACCAGCGACGAGCACTCCCTCCAGGAGTTGACCACCCTTCACGATTGGGTCGTCAAGCCCCGCCTGCAGTCGGTGGCCGGCGTCGCGGAGGTCAACACCTGGGGCGGCAAGCGCAAACAGTACCAGGTCCTGGCCGACCCGGACAAGCTGGTCAAGTTCGGGCTGACCCTCGACGACGTGTTCACCGCCCTGTCGCGAAACAACCTGAATGTCGGCGGCGGCTATGTAGTCGAGGCCGGGGAAATGCACCTGGTGCAGGGTATCAGTCTGACCCGCAACGTTGGCGAGATCGCGGCCATCGTGATCGCCTCGCACGACGGGGTCCCGGTCCGGATCGGGGACGTCGGCGAAGTCGTCGAGGGCCACGAGATTCGCCGCGGGGCCGCCACCGCCTCCGGCAAAGGCGAAGTCGTTCTCGGCCTGGGCTTCATGCTGATGGGGGAAAACAGCCACGACGTCACCGGCCGGATGCGGGAGCGCATGGAGGAGATCAAGGCCTCCCTGCCCGAAGGCGTGAAGATCGAGGCGGTCTACGAACGGACCGACCTGGTGGACCAGGTCCTCGAAACCGTTAAAACAAACCTGCTCGAAGGCGCCATCCTCGTGGTGGCGGTCCTCTTTGTATTCCTGGGCAATCTGCGCGCCGGACTGATCGTGGCCCTGGCCATTCCGCTGTCCATGATGTTCGCGGCCCAGGGCATGATGCGGTTTGGCATCGCTGGATCCCTGATGAGCCTCGGGGCCATCGATTTCGGCCTGATCGTGGACAGTTCGGTGATCATGGTCGAGAACAGTGTGCGGAGGTTGCAGGACCCAGGCCGGAAGGGCACCGTTCTCGAAACGGTCCGCGAGGCCGCGCTCGAGGTCCGCCGGCCGACCATGTTCGGCGAATTGATCATCGCCATCGTGTTCCTGCCGGTCCTGGCGCTCGAGGGGATCGAGGGCAAGCTGTTCCAGCCCATGGCCCTGACCCTGATGTTCGCCCTGGCCGGATCTTTGCTCCTGTCATTGACCCTGATGCCGGTCCTGGCCAGTTACGCCCTGCGGGGCCGGCCGCGGGAAAAAGAGAATCGTCTGGTTGCCGGGCTCCAACGGATCTACCGGCCCGTGGTCCATTTCGCCTTGGAGCGCCGGAAGCTGGTCCTGGTTTCGACCCTGTGTCTGCTGGTCCTGGGGGGAGCGGTGGGCTTGACCATCGGGTCGGAGTTCATCCCGCGCCTGTCGGAGGGCAGCCTGGCCATCAACACGGTGCGTCTGGCCGGCGCCTCCCTCGAGGAGTCGATTCGGTACGGCACCCAGATCGAGAAGGTGATCCTCGCGAAGTTCCCCGACGAGGTCCGCCACATCTGGTCCAGGACGGGAACGGCCGAGGTGGCCACCGACCCCATGGGGATCGAACTGACGGACATCTACTTGTCGCTGCAGCCGCGGAAGCAGTGGACGAGGGCCCGGACCCAGAACGAACTGGTCGAGGTCATGAACGCCGAGATTTCCGGATTGCCGGGCATGAGAGTCGTCTTCACGCAGCCCATCGAGATGCGCCTCAACGAGATGATCGCCGGCATCCGGACCGACGTGGGCGTCAAGATCTTCGGGGATGACCTCGATATTCTTCGGGAGGCCGCGGCGGAGGTGGGGGAGATCCTCGAATCGATTCCTGGCGCGGCCGATCTCTACGTCGAGCAGGTCACCGGGCAGCCGGTGATGGAAATCCGGGTCAACCAGGAGGCCATCGCCCGTCACGGGGTTCCGGCCCAGCACGTCCTCGAACTGGTCGAGGCGGTGGGCGGGGTCACGGTCGGGGAGGTGCGCGAAGACCAGTGGCGCTTCGGCCTGGCGGTCCGTTTGCCCGCACACCTCCGAAACGACCCGGAAAAACTGCGCCGGATGCCGGTCTCCACGGCGACCGGGGCCCAGATTCCCTTCGAACATCTGGCCGACATCAAACTGGTCGAGGGGCCCTCGACCATCACCCGCGAGTGGCAGCGCCGGCGCATCGTCGCCCAGTGCAACGTGCGCGGGCGGGACGTCGGAGGTTTCGTGGCCGAGGCCCGCGAGCGGATCGCGGCGGAGATTGTATTACCCACCGGTTACTACCTCGAGTTCGCGGGCCAGTTCGAACACATGGAACGGGCCCGCCTGCGCCTGGCGGTGGTCGTCCCGATGGCCCTGGCCCTGATTCTGTTCCTGCTCTACTCGAGTACCCATTCCTGGCGGGACGCCCTGATCATCTTCATGGCGGCCCCGTTCGCCACCCTGGGAGGAATCCTGGCCCTGTGGATCCGTGGCATGCCCTACACGGTATCGGCTGGGATCGGTTTCGTGGCCGTCTCGGGCGTGGCCATGCTGGCGGGGCTGGTGATGGTGTCGACCATGCAGCGTTTGCTTCGGGAGGGAAGATCGCTTGACGACGCCATCGAGAGCAGCGCCCTGATGCGGTTGCGGCCGGTTCTGATGACCACCCTCGTGGCCGCCCTCGGATTCGTGCCCATGGCTCTGAACACGGGGGTGGGAGCTGAGGTGCAGCGGCCCCTGGCGACCGTGGTCATCGGAGGAGTTCTATCGGCCAATGCCCTGACCCTGGTCGTTCTGCCGGCCCTCTATCGGACATTCGGTCGGGGAGGTGAAACTGAACTGAAGCGACGATAGCTGTGTGAACATTCCCAAGGGGAAAGAGAAGGGAAAACAGGAAGACGGTGCAGAAAGATGTCGACTTGTCCCAAGGGACTTGTCCTGCTAGGATCCTTCTTCATGTCTGGAAACGGTAAAACCAGACCCAAAATTGGCGGTGAGGGGAGCTTTTTCATGAAACGCACGTTGGTTGCCACGATTTCCGTGGCCTTGGCCTTGGTTTTTGTCATTTCTGCCTTGGCGCAGGATCCGATGCCTCCGAAGGAAACGCTCGAGGGCGTGTTCCTAGTCCAGGAGCACTTCTCGCCCTACGCTGGGCGCGATTTCCCCGACAGGGTTTACTGGGGTGACACACACCTGCACACGGGCATGTCCATGGATGCGGGTGCCTTCGGTGCCCGTCTGCTGCCCGAAGATGCCTATCGGTTTGCGCGAGGTGAGGAATTGACCTCCTCGACCGGCCTCCAGGTGAGGCTGTCTCGCCCCCTCGACTTTCTCGTCGTTGCGGACCACTCCGACAACATGGGCTTCTTCCCCAGGTTGATCTCCGGGGACCCCGATATGCTCGCCGACCCCACCGGCCGTAAATGGTACGACATGATCCAGGAGGGGAAGGGGACCGAGGTGGCAGTCGAGGTGATCGTGGCGTTTTCGCAGGGCACCTTTCCCAAGGCGCTCGAGTCCCTGCCGGGGACCAGTGCCTACCGGAACGCCTGGGACCTGACCATCGATGCCGCCGAGAAATACAACGAACCGGGCCGATTCACCGCTTTCATCGGCTTTGAGTGGACGTCCAATACCGCCGGAAACAATCTGCATCGTGTGGTGATTCTGCGTGACGACGCCGGTCGGGCGCAACTGGTCGAGCCATATACGACCCAGAAACCCTTGGGGAGTGATGATCCCCGCGACCTGTGGAACTGGATGCAGGGGTACACGGATTTCACCAAGGGACAGGCGCTGGCGATCGGTCACAACGGCAACCTCAGCAACGGGATTATGTTTCCCGTCGTTGACTCGTTTACCGGCAAGAAGTTCGATCGGGCCTATGCCGAGACTCGGGCCAAGTGGGAACCGCTGTACGAGGTCACCCAGATCAAGGGAGACGGGGAAACCCACCCGTTTCTTTCCCCCAACGACGAGTTCGCCGATTACGAGACCTGGGATCAGGGAAATCTCGATCTCAGCGTGGTCAAGGAAAACGAAATGCTGCAGTACGAGTACGCCCGCACGGCCCTCGCCATCGGCATGGAGTTGGAGAAGAAGACCGGGGTGAATCCCTACAAGTTCGGCATGATCGGATCGACCGACAGCCACACCGGGCTGGCCACCGCTGCGGAAAACAACTTTTTCGGCAAGCATTCCGGCGCCGAACCGAATCCCAATCGCTGGGCTCATCCCATGGCGAAGATGGGCGACGCGGAGTACACCGGATGGGGAATGGTGGCTTCTGGTTATGCCGGTATTTGGGCTACCGAAAACACCCGCGAATCGCTCTTCGACGCGATGCAGCGCAAGGAAACCTACGCCACCACCGGATCGCGTATGCTGGTTCGCTTCTTCGCGGGTTGGGATTTCACCGAGGTGGATGGCCAGACACGCGTCCCTGCAGAGGTCGGATACGCCAAGGGTGTGCCCATGGGCGGGGACCTTCGTTTCGCGGGCGAGGACAAACAGCCGACCTTCCTGGTTGCTGCCCTAAAGGACGAATTGTCGGGTAATCTGGATCGAATCCAGATCGTCAAGGTGTGGCTCGATGGAGAAGATGGCCGCGGGGAGAAAGTCTACGATGTAGTGTGGGCCGGTGACCGTCAGCCCGGCGCGGACGGCAAGTTGCCCCCCGTTGGAAATACGGTCGATGTGGCCAAGGCCACCTGGACCAACACGATCGGCTCGCCGGAGCTCATAACCGTATGGACCGATCCGGACTTCGACCCCTCGGTGCCCGCGGCTTACTACGCCCGCGTGCTCGAAATCCCGACACCTCGTTGGACGGCCTACGAGGCGAAACGGTTTGGCACCGAGATGTCGGCGGAGGTGCCGATGACGACCCAGGAGCGGGCGTACACGTCGCCCATCTGGTACTCACCTCCGAAGTAGTCGAAGATAAATCGGCCCGATAAGAAAGCACCTCCACCCGATCGGGTGGAGGTGCTTCTTTTGGCAGGCAGGAAGCCGCCGGGGTCAGGGGGCAGGTGCTGGAGTATGTTGATGCGGTCATCGATGTGGAATGGGGTGCGTTGCAGAGGGGAGAGGTCAGCGAATCCGTGATGGCCCTTTTCCAGGAATTGGAACTGAAGATTTTTTCCCTCGAGGCGACGACGCCGATGCAAAAGTGGTTTCATGGGCGGCTTCTCGAAGACATCGACCAGGTCAGCGCCACCCGCGTGACCCGCTTCGTTCACGGCGGCACCGGCAAGCGTAACCCTGTATTTTTGTACGTGGTGGCCTTCGGGTTCGCCCTTACGATGGTTCTGCTCAGCGTTTGTCCCCCACGGGGCAAGGCTATCTATTTCGTGGGGTTCTACTGTGGTTTCTACGGTATGGTGATTTACGTCATCCTGGGGCTGCAGGCCTATTTCATAGGCATCGGCCAGGTGACTCCGGAACCCCTGGAATATCTTACCGATTTTGTCAGGAGAATGTAGCTCCGCTGAAAGTGGTTACGCATGGCCGGCCGTGTCTTCGGTGACGAGATGGTCATGCTAGCGGTGGGATTATACGTGCGCATCGCCACGCTCAATCCGCTTCTGGGTCGAAACGTCTACCTCGGGCTGACCGGTGAAACGGGCCAGGCCTGGAGCTACCAGGAGAAACCGGGCGTCAGCGACCTGCTGGTGGGGGGCACCGTGTTTCTGGGGGCCGAGACATTGCTGGGGCCCATTTACCTGGGGTACGGATTTGTGGAACAAGGCTATGACAGCGCCTACCTGATGCTGGGTCGGACTTTTTGAGGGTTTCACGAGGTATGGAATGAAAGGTGGGGACGATTCTGGCAGAAAACCCTCATGGAATTTGTTGGCGCCCAACCTGCATTCATCCTATACCTTTTCCAGGGTTCACAGAAAACCAATCCAGGAGTCAGCATGTATTTGAAGCACAAGTTCTTCTGGCCTGTTTTCCTGTTGATGGGAATCGCAGGGGGCGTTTCGGCAAACGATGACCCGGCTGTGGCTTCAGGTCCGTTGCCGGTTGGGGAATTCCGACTCGCAGAATTTCAGGGCCAGGTCGTTCTGGTGGATTTCTGGGCCTCGTGGTGCGCGCCCTGTCGGGAGGCTCTGCCCTGGTTGAACGCCATGCAGCAGAAGTTCGGGGATCAGGGGCTGCAAGTTGTGATGGTCAATCTGGACAGGAACCAGGCCGCCGCTTCAGAAATGGTCGGCGACATCGAGGTGGGGATTCGACAATTCCTGGATCCTGATGGAGAGTTGGCGACCCGTTACGAACTGGAGGGCATGCCGAGTTCCTTCCTTTACGACCGCTCCGGCCAACTCATTTCCAGCCATGTGGGATTCCTGAAGGCCGATGGACCGAAGCGGGAAAAAGCCATCGTGAAAGCCCTGGAGAAAGAGGCACAATGATGAGGATCAAGGCATGGGCTCGTCGCATAGGCCTTTCTGTTTTTGCCAGTCTGGCTGTCGGCGGCGCGACCGGCTGCGCCAACATGGGGGTCCAACCCTGGGAGCGCGACCTTCTGGCGGACCCGGGCATGGAAATCGACCCGGATGTCGTGGTGACCGCCCTGGACGAGCACATTTATTTCAGCAAGGAAGCTTCCACCGGCGGGCTGGGGACCGCGGGGGGTGGTTGTGGCTGCAACTAGCAGAAGTGGTCACGGGACCGGCCAGGGGAACAAGGGTACGGTGCGCGCGGCCATCATGGGCGCCTGCGGGTTGTTGGGACTGGGTGGCAGCGCGGCAGAGGCGACCGAGGTCAGAACCGCGATCCTGGGCTACACCGAACCCGATCGGGTGAGCGCCATCGAGGCGATCATCGACGGCAACCACAACTTTTCCGACGGCAAGATCCTGAACTTCCGTTTCGTGTACGACGCCCTGACCGGGGCCTCGGCCAACGGCGCGACCCCTGCGTCCTTCACGCAGACCTTCACCCGGCCTTCCGGCATCGGCTCCTTCCAGACGCCTCCAGGGGAAACGCCGCTGGACGATACTTTTCGTGACACCCGGCTGGCCCTGAGCGCCGGACTCAGCCTGCCCCTGAACCGCCTGACCACTTTCGGTTTCGGGCTGTACGGTTCTGGAGAGCACGACTACTCGTCCCTGGGGGGCAACCTGTCCCTGACCCGTGATTTCCACCAACGCAACACGACGGTCGCCCTGAGGGGGGCGTATTTCCATGACACGATTTTCCCGGAAGGGGGCCGTCCGGAACCTTTCGCACCCATGCCGCCTGAAGGTGTGCAGAAAGCCAAACTGCACGGCGATGGGACCAAAGACGTTCTCGACGTGGGGTTGGGGTTGACCCAGGTGCTCAACCGCCGGATGGTGCTGCATCTGAACTATACCTACAGCAACGTGACCGGATATCAGACGGATCCCTACAAGTTGTTGAGCGTGGTGGATCCGGTCACCGGCGACCCCCGCGACACGGATTCATATCTGTACGAGGGACGCCCGGACACCCGCAACAAGCACGTCCTTTATGGCAAGGTGGCGTGGCATCTGGAGCGGGACATCATTCATTTTTCCTACCGTTACTTCACCGACGATTGGGGCGTCCAATCCCACACGGTGGGCTTCACCTATCGCTGGAATTTCGGCAACGGCCAATTCCTCAAGCCCCATCTGCGTTACTACAACCAATCGGAGACCGGCTTTTACCGTCGTTTCCTGGTCGATGGCGAGGATCTACCCGACCACGCCTCGGCCGACTACCGGCTGGGTGACATGCACGCGGTGACCTACGGGTTGACCTACGGCCGGCCGGTCGGTGACGGGAATGAGCTGACCCTGAGGGTGGAGTACTACGCCCAGATGGGCGAAAGCCATCCGGCCGACGCCATCGGCAACCTGAAGGACTTCGATCTGTTCCCGACCGTAGATGCTTTCATCCTGCAGGTCGGGTACAACTTCAGCCTTTTCGAGTGATGTCCATGCAGGTGACAAGGCAGGGGGGCAACTGGCAGGGCCGCTTTACGGCTATGGCCAGCCCCTGCGAAATTCTGCTGGAAGTCACACAGGAGCCGGAAGCAAGGCTGTTGTGCGAGGCGGCGGAATCCGAAACGCGACGCATTGAAACCAAATTCAGCCGCTATCTCGAGGACAACATCGTTGCCGCCCTGAACAACGGCACGGGAAGGGCCGTGACGGTCGACGATGAAACCGCGGACCTGCTGGATTTCGCCCACCGCTGCCACGAGATCAGCGGTGGGCGGTTCGATGTCACCAGCGGCGTGCTGCGCCGAATCTGGAAATTCGACGGCTCGGACAGGGTGCCCTCGCGCAAGCAGGCCAAGGCCCTGCTGGCCCTGGTCGGTTGGCCGAAGATCACCTGGCGACGCCCGGAAATCCTCATCCCGCCGGGCATGGAAATCGACCTCGGCGGGCTGGGCAAGGAATATGCGGTGGACAAGGTGGCCACCCTGCTGGCCGGGCGGACCACCGCGCCGATGCTGGTGAACTTCGGCGGGGATCTGCGGGCGGTGGGGCGCCGGTCCGATGGAGGCAACTGGCAAGTTGGGGTGGAGCTGCCGGGCCTTCCGGATACGGCAGGACTGAAACTCGAGTTGAATGTCGGCGCCCTGGCCACCAGTGGGGACGCCCGACGTTTCCTGCTGCGAGGCGGGGTCCGCTACCCGCACATCCTCAACCCGCGGACCGGCTGGCCGGTGATGCGGGCACCGCGGTCGGTGACGGTGCTCGGGGACACCTGCACCGAAGCGGGTCTGCTGGCCACCCTCGCCATGCTGCAGGGGGACCAGGCCGAGGAGTTCCTGGCCGAACAGGAGGTTCGGAACTGGGTCATCCGCTGACGACTCGATCAAGGACCTGACTAGTCGTTCATGGTATAGGTCCCCCGCATGGGGTACACCTGCTCCTGCCAGACCCGATCGAAGCGATCCGTGTCGATCGCAGGTC
>RCNC010013125.1_pt1 | contig 11880 bp, 13 predicted proteins | sample 2041301 | NCBI WGS metagenome assembly RCNC01 (sample SAMN09708231, study PRJNA481090) | Marine sediment metagenome, whole genome shotgun sequencing project. | biome: marine sediment; feature: ocean; material: sediment; isolation source: Sewage treatment plant 13A marine sediment (STP13A) ... | reverse complement strand
ACGGCATTTTCAATTGCCGCTTTGCCTTGTTCACCGGCGACATCTTGAGAATGGACCACGACGATTTTGGATTTGCCCTGTCGCGACGCAAAACTAGCTAGCCGGTTGGCGGTATTTTGAAAAGTTGGCCCTAGGACATAGACGTTTCCGCCTGCGATGGAGGTGTTGTTAGAAAAGGCCAGCACGTTCACGCCGCTGCTTGCCACAGCCAGTCCGGCGGCATTTGCTGAGGCTGCATAGACCGGACCGAGGATAATTTTGGCGCCATCTTTGACCGCAAGAACGGCCTGATCAGCGGCAAGCTGAGCATTTCCAGCAGTGTCATACACCCGCAAATCGATCTCAACACCTTGAAGGTCCGCAATCGCAAGACGCGCTGCGTTTTCAAGGCTTTGTGCGAGTAGATCATCGCCAGACTGCCCAGAACCCCGGGGCACCAGCAGGGCGACCGGAACAGGTTTGGATGTGTTGATCGATGGCCCGCCTGTATTGGAACCAGTCACATCACAGCCAGCAACAGTCACAATGCCCAGAATGGCCAATAGGCGCAGACCGAGCTTGCGGGTACGCGTCAAAACAGCAAACATGGACACAAGCGATACTCCCTGATCGGGTGGCATAATGCCCCCTTTTATCTTCGCCGCGATAATAGACGTCAAGAAAGGCGGGTCCAGCGTTGAATCACCAAAAGGTCAGATTGGCACCCGGATTGTACTTTGTCGCAACGCCTATCGGAACAGCGCGCGACATAACGCTAAGAGCGCTGGACGTGCTGGCGTCGGTGGACGTGCTTGCAGCCGAAGACACCCGCAGTATGCGGCGATTGCTGGATATTCACGGCGTTCCGCTCGGGGATCGCCCGCTGCTGGCCTATCACGATCACAACGGCGACGCGGTGCGGCCTAAGCTATTGCGGTATTTGGAACAGGGGATGTCGGTTGCCTACGCCTCGGAAGCGGGCATGCCGCTGATTGCAGATCCGGGCTTCGATCTAAGCCGGGATGCAAGCGAGGCAGGGTATCTGGTGACTGTAGCGCCCGGCCCGTCCGCAGTATTGACGGCGTTGGCGCTGGCTGGGCTGCCCACGGATGCGTTTTTCTTTGCTGGGTTTTTGCCCAACGCGAAAGGTGCACGGCGCAGCGGGCTGGAGGCGTTGCGAGAAGTGCCCGGGACATTGGTGTTTTACGAATCCCCCAAACGCGTGGCCGCGATGTTGGCCGACGCAGCTGAGGTGCTCGGGGCTGAACGCAAAGTGGCGATCTGTCGGGAACTTACCAAGAAATTCGAAGAGATCAGGCGGGGCACATTGGGCGATATGGCGCTGGAATTGGCGCAAGTAACCCTAAAAGGCGAAATCGTTGTGGCAGTGGATCGCGGCCGTTTAGCATCTGTTAGCGAAGCAGAGATAGAACAGGACCTGAAAAAGGCGCTGAGCGAGATGTCGGTCAGAGACGCGGCGGATCTTGTATCACAAGCCCATGACCTGCCGCGCAGGCAAATCTATCAACTGGCGTTGAAACTTGGAAAGGTCGCGTGATGACAACAATCGCTGGTCAGGTGGCGTATCATTCTGGTCTGGCGGCTGAAAAACAGATAGCGCTGTATTATGAACGGCGTGGATTCCCGGTGGCCTGTGAACGCTGGCGTGGCAGCGGCGGAGAAATTGATCTCATCGCGCGTGATGGTGATGGTCTGGTGTTTGTCGAAGTAAAAAAGTCTCGATCATTCGCGCGGGCCGCTGAACAACTCAGCCAGCGTCAGATCGAACGTATTTGCGCCTCGGCATCCGAATATCTGGCACTTGAGCCGCGCGGCCAGCTGACCGATGTGCGGTTTGATCTGGCGTTGGTGGACGGGCAGGGACAGGTTCAGATCATTGAAAACGCGTTTGGTCACGGCTGACCTTGCTTTAATCCCCATTGCACCCTGTGATTGGCTGCGCCATGTAACGCAGGCAACAAAACTGGGGAAGTGTCATGAAAATCGCGTTTCAAATGGACCCGATTGGTGCAGTTGATATCAACGCCGACAGCTCATTTCGCCTAGCGGAAGAAGCGCAAGCGCGTGGCCATACCATGTTCTTCTATGTGCCGGATCAGCTCGCCTATCAGGAAGGTCGGATCACCGCACGTGGCCACGATTTGACGGTGCAACGGGTGCAGGGCGATCACGCCTTGTTGGGTCCTTTGCGCGACGTGGATCTGTCTGACTTTGACGTAGTCTGGCTGCGACAGGACCCTCCGTTTGATATGAATTACATCACCTCAACCCATTTGTTGGATCGGCTTGCGCCGGGCACACTTGTGGTCAACGATCCGTTTTGGGTGCGCAATTATCCCGAGAAACTGCTGGTTCTCGATTTCCCGGATCTCACGCCACCAACGACAGTTGCACGTGATCTGGATACAATCAAAGCCTTCAAGGCACGCCATGGCGATGTGATCCTCAAACCGCTTTATGGCAATGGCGGCGCCGGTGTGTTCCGGTTGGACGCAAATGACCGCAACTTGACGTCCCTGCATGAGCTCTTCACCAGTTTTTCCAAAGAACCTCTGATTGTGCAAAAGTTTTTGCCGGATGTGAGCAATGGGGACAAGCGGGTGATTCTGGTCGATGGCGCGCCAGTGGGCGCGATAAACCGTGTCCCAGCCAAAGGTGAAACTCGTTCGAATATGCATGTGGGTGGGCGCCCCGAGAAAATCGGGCTGAGTGATCGTGATCGCGAAATTTGTGCAGCGATTGGGCCGCTGTTGCGCGAAAAAGGACAAGTGTTTGTCGGGATTGATGTGATTGGTGATTATGTCGCCAACGGGCATTCAGGAACTTGAGCGATTTGACGGCGTCAACATCGCGGCCAAAATCTGGGAGGCGATAGAGGCCCGCCGGGCATGAGCCTACGTAAGCATATCCTCAATCTGACCCTGCGCTGCTTGAGAAGCACCATCTTGTGCGCACAAAGAACCCGCACAAGCTGCGAAAGGCCTTTGAGCGGAAGGCCAGGTTCTGGTTTCGCCCACCCAAGGGATCGACATTCCGGGATGAGGTTTTGCGCGTCGGTGACCATTCAGTTCCGGTGCTGTGGGCACAAGGCCCCAACGCGTCCAAAACCGGCGTTATCCTGTATTTCCACGGCGGTGGCTATGTCTTTGGCAGCCCAGGCGGTTTATCGCTGTTAACCGGTATGGTGGCGTGTTTGCCCGCGTATCGACTTGCACCAGAAAACGCGTTTCCGGCAGCGATTGAAGACGGCATAACGTTTTATTGGGCGCTGCTGAGATGTGGGTTTGCATCCAAGGATATTGTGATTGGCGGCAACAGTACAGGAGGAGGACTGGCGCCGGCGGTGCTCGGGCAGATCTGCGCAACCGATCTATCTGACAATAAGTGACACCGAGATATTGCTTCACGACACCACACGTATGGTGGCCCGGTTGAATGCACAGGAGGTTCAGGTTGAAACCCATGTATCAAAGAATCAACCGTATGTTTGGCAAATATTTCAAAACCTTATACCAGAGGCGGACACCGGTTTGCGCGATATTGTGGACTGTATCAGGCGTCTTGCACCTCAGAGTATAGCCGAAAACTGACCGCTTCAGCGACGTGCGGGCGCAACACATCATCAGATCCATCGAGGTCGGCAATGGTGCGGGCGACACGCAAGACGCGGTGATAGCCACGCGCGGACAGGCCGAAGCGTACGGCGACCTTGCTCAGCAAACTTCGCCCCTCAGAATCTGGCCTTGCGATGCGTTCGAGCGTCTCACCTTCGGCGTCTGCATTTTCGCGCATCTGTGGCGTGCCTATAAACCGGGCGTGTTGGACAGCCCGTGCGGTGGCGACCCGGTTCGCAACGCTGGCAGAGCTGTCGCCGTTTGCCGGCAAGTCAAGATCTGTAAAAGCGACAGGGGGAACTTCAACACGCAGGTCGAACCGATCCATCAGGGGTCCGGAGATACGGCCCATATAGTCTTCGCCACATTGCGGCACCCGCGCACAGGCACGGGCCGGATCTGACATGTAGCCACATTTGCAGGGGTTTGCAGCTGCCACCAACATGAATTTGCAGGGATATTTGATGTGGGCATTTGCGCGGGCAACCATGACCTCACCAGTCTCGATTGGCTGGCGCAGGGTTTCCAGAACGGCGCGGGAAAATTCTGGGAACTCGTCCATGAAAAGGACGCCATTATGCGCAAGAGAGATTTCGCCCGGTTTAGCCCCGCGCCCCCCTCCGACAATTGCGGCCATCGACGCAGTATGATGCGGCTCTCGGAACGGGCGGGTGCGGGAAATCCCACCTTCATCCAGCAAGCCAGACAAAGAGTGAATCATCGAGGTTTCCAACGCCTCAACCGGGGTGAGGGGGGGCAAGATGCTTGGAATGCGCGCCGCCAGCATGGATTTCCCTGAACCAGGTGCGCCCACGAACATCAGATGGTGTCGCCCAGCGGCGGCGATTTCAAGCGCCCGTTTTGCCCGTTCTTGCCCTTTGACATCCCGCAGATCGCGCAGATTGGTCGCGGCAGGCACTTCGCCGGGCTCGGACGGAACAATTGGCGTCTGGCCAGTGAAATGGCGCACCACGTCGCCAAGACTGGACGCTCCGATCACCTGGGTCTGTCCAACCCATGCTGCCTCGGCCCCGGACGCCTTTGGGCAAAGCAGGCTGCGCTCTTCTTCTGCAGCAGCCATTGCTGCGGGCAGGGCTCCCAGAACAGGAACCAAGGATCCATCAAGCGATAGCTCTCCCAGAGCGACGGTGCCTTCGGCAGCGTCTCGCGGGACAATATCCAGTGCCGCCAGCAGGGCCAAGGCGATGGGCAAGTCAAAATGGCTACCTTCCTTGGGCAGATCAGCAGGTGACAAATTGACGGTGATCCGTTTGGAAGGCAGCGCAATTGCCATCGAGCTTAGAGCCGTGCGAACACGGTCACGTGCTTCTGAAACGGCTTTGTCAGGAAGGCCGACAATGGCAAAGGCTGGCATGCCGGGCGTCACGGCGCACTGTACTTCGACAATGCGCGCCTCAACCCCTTGAAACGCAACCGTATAGGCGCGCGCAACCATTCCTCGTCCTTTCATGGTTTCCCAATCGTTAATGGGTAACGTCTCAGGGGTTTAGGAAGGGTTAATAATCGCGCTCAAGCGGTTGGCCAGGGTTGATTGGGCAGAGCAAGCGGATAGGGGAATGGGTCGTAAGTCACGTCCTGCGCGTCCTGGCGCCATTTCAGGAACGCGGGGTCCTGAATCGCCTGAGCGCAATAGGCAGTTGCGGCCTCACCAACGGGTAGGCCATAGCCGATGATACGGGCGGCAACCGGGGCATAAAACACGTCTGCCGCAGAGTATTCCCCGAACAACCAGGGGCCGCCATTGCCGTGCCGTGCACGGGCCAGAGACCAAAGTAATTCAATGCGGCCAAGGTCATCCAAAACCGCTTGCGCGGGTTCAAAGCCCACGTGGCAATAGTGCAACTGCATCGGACAAGCCGCGCGCAAAGCGCCGAATCCAGAGGCCATTTCAGCACAAAGCCAGCGGGCCAGAATGCGCGCGCTCGGATCCGAGGGCCAATGCCCCGCCGTTGGATTCTGCTCGGCAAGGGTTTCAACGATGGCCATTGTTTCACCGACAACATTGCCGTCAGACATGCGGACTGCCGGCACCAGACACGCGGGTGACAGCGGGGCCATATCTTGGGACATGGTGCCAGAATAAAGCCCAACAAGATGTGTGGTGCAGGGAATGCCGAATTTTTCAAACAGCAGCCAACCGCGCATGGACCAGCTCGAAAACAGCCGGTCACCGATATAAAGATCATATGTCATTCTGTCAGGTTAGACCGGGATCGTTGGCGAATCAAAACGAAGATTTGTGAGCATTTGCATCACGGGTTGTGATTGATGACCTCAGCAACCGGTGACCCTGACTGCCAGTTGATGCGAGTCACAGAAAGGTTGTCAATATACTGGCCAATGGCTTGCTGGGGTGACAGTGATTTTGCTCTTTGGACCTGTGTCAGAATCACGCCGATATGGGCAACGGCAATGATATGCTGTCCTGGATAGAACTGTGTTGTCGCATCGACAAATGCGTTGACCCGGGCAGCGGCGGCGTTCCAGCTTTCCCCCCCAGGCGGCGTCACATCACCTGGTGTTTCCCAGTACGCGCGGCTGAGTACCGGGTACTTTTCCGCAACGGCCGCAAAGTACAGCCCATCCCATTCTCCAAAGTCGAACTCGCGCAGATCCGGCGCATGCGGCAAACGGGTTTGGCCCAGTCCGATGGCATCTGCCGTCGCAGAAGCGCGCTGAAGATCAGAGGCCACCAGCAGCGATTTCTGCGGCAAATAGGCCGCAAGCCGTGCAAGCTGATCCGTGTCGGACAGATCGGCGGGCACGTCCCGCCAGCCGACAAAGGCCTTCTCGTGGGTGGGGCCGTGTCGCACCCAATGCCAGACCGTCACGGCGGGGTGCCTTTCAGCACCTGCGGCAATCCTGCAGTTACAAAAACCACGAGATCAGCTGCCTCTGCCAAGGCGGCGTTTAATCCGCCCTGCGCCTCGCGAAATTGGCGGGCAAGGGCGTTGATCGGAACAATACCCTGACCAACCTCGTTTGAAACGATCACAATCGGTGCGGGGCAGGCCCTCAGCGCTGCCAGAAGCCCGGTTTGTGCCGCGGCAAGATCGCTGCCATCAAGCAAATGATTGGAGAGCCACATCGTAGCGCAGTCAATCAAAACGCTGTCATTGGCTGTTAGGTTTGCTAACGCGGCAGGCACTTCAATCGGCACTTCTATTGTTGTCCAGCTGGGGCCACGGGCCGCTTGGTGTTTTTGAACCTTGGCGTTTATTTCGGCGTCCAAAATCCGCGCTGTTGCGATGTAAGTCTTTGAAACAGAATTGCTTTGGACCAGACCTTCGGCAAAGGTTGACTTACCTGCGGCGGCACCGCCCAGGACCAGACTTAGGTTTGGCAATGATTGATTCATATAAGATGTGATCCAAAATCCAGCCTTTTGCGTATCTAAATTATTGGTGCAATTCAAGGCGCGGGTGAAAGCGCCACCTTTCGTCGGGGGGATGAAACATGGCATTTGATACAGTTCGAGATGCTTCAATGATGCGCACGGTCATGAAGGCCGAATTGCTCGACGCTGAAACAGAACTGAAACTCGCTTACGCGTGGCGCGATGATCGGGATGAGGCGGCTTTGCATCGTTTGATCACGGCCTACATGCGTTTGGCAATTTCGATGGCGGTGAAATTCAAGCGCTACGGCGCACCGATGAACGACCTGATTCAGGAGGCTGGCGTCGGCCTTATGAAAGCCGCAGACAAATTCGACCCGGATCGGGGCGTTCGCTTCTCCACATATGCTGTGTGGTGGATCAAGGCGAGCATTCAGGACTATGTCATGCGCAACTGGTCGATGGTGCGGACCGGATCAACCTCTTCTCAAAAATCGTTGTTTTTTAACATGCGCCGAGTCCAAGCCCAGATTGAGCGTGAGTCTGCGGCAGAAGGCGAGACCCTTGACCAACATCAGATGCGCCAGAAGATTTCGACCAAGATTGGCGTGCCACTGCGTGATGTCGAGATGATGGACGGGCGATTGTCTGGTTCGGATTTTTCTCTGAACGCGACTCAGTCCGCCGAGGATGAGGGCCGCGAATGGATTGATGCGCTTGAAGATGACAGTGCGCAGGCGGCAGAAGTTGTCGAACATGGACATGATACGGATAAGCTGCGGAAATGGTTGCTGGAGGCGATGAATGCGCTGAGCGAACGCGAGCGGTTCATCGTGCGCGAGCGCAAGTTGCAGGACCAGACACGAACGCTGGAGTCGAGTTGGGTTTGTCAAAAGAGCGTGTGCGCCAGTTGGAAGCTGCGGCGTTCGTAAAGATGCGCAAAAACCTTGAACAGCAGTCGCGCGAAGTGCATCAATTCCTCGTATGAGGGTTTTGCATCTGATGGCATTTTGGGGCGCGTCTGTTTTGGCCGCGCCTTTTGTTTGGGCGCAGGATGTTTCCGGGGCAGATATCGTGATTCTGGGCGAAGTTCATGACAACCCGGCACATCATAAGCATCAGGCAGAACTGATGGTCAAGATTGGGCCAGCAGCCGTGATATATGAGATGCTGAGCGACGATCAGGCGGCGGCTGTCACATCCGACCTGATCAGTGACGAACCCGCATTGCGTGCAGCGTTGAATTGGGATGCCTCCGGATGGCCTGAATTTGCGATGTATTACCCACTGTTTGCCGCAGCACCTCAGGCGCACGTGGCTGGGGCCGCAGTGCCACGTGAAGTCGCCCAGAACGCGATGGAAACCGGAATAAGTCAGATATTTGGGGATCAGAGCGTCCGCTATGGTCTGGCCGACCTTCTCCCGGCGGATCAGCAGAACATACGTGAGGCTTTGCAGATGGCAGCACATTGTGATGCCTTGCCCGATGAGATGTTGCCGGCAATGGTCAACGTCCAGCGTCTTCGGGACGCCTCATTGGCCCAAGCCGCGCTGTCAGCATTTGAGGAAACGGGTGGTCCGGTTGTCATTATTACCGGAAATGGCCATGCGCGCAAAGATTGGGGCGTACCTGCTGTTCTGAAACGCGCCGCTCCTGACGTCTCGGTGATCAGCATTGGGCAAGGGGAAATCGGCCAGATCCCCGAGGGAGGGTTTGATTCCGTTCTTATGTCGGACCCGGTTGAGAGACCTGATCCGTGTTTGGCGTTTCGATAGAATTACGAAACCTCTGGAAGATTTTTCACCATCCCCATATGGTCGCCCAAGTCACGAAAGAGGGCCATAATGCTGGCATCCAAGCGGATATTGCTGATCATTGGCGGCGGGATTGCCGCCTACAAGTCGCTCGACCTGATCCGACGCTTGCGAGAGCGTGGTGCAGACGTAACTGCAGTGCTGACCCGCGCGGGCTCTGAATTTGTCACCCCATTGTCGGTTTCCGCACTGGCCGGCGAAGCGGTTCACACTGATCTGTTTGACCTGACAACCGAAGCGGAAATGGGCCACATTCAGTTGTCGCGCAGTGCTGATTTGGTGGTTGTGGCACCTGCAACGGCAGATTTGATGGGCAAAATGGCCGCAGGCCTAGCCAATGATCTGGCTTCAACCCTACTCATGGCGACGGATAAACCTGTTTTGCTGGCCCCTGCGATGAATGTGCGCATGTGGGATCACCCCGCAACACAGCGCAATCTATCGGTTCTACAGGGGGATGGGGTTGGTGTTGTCGGCCCAAATGAGGGCGACATGGCGTGTGGTGAATTTGGCCCCGGCAGGATGGCCGAACCACTCGAGATTGTTGCTGCTATCGAGGGCGCATTGGGCGACGGCCCATTAACGGGACGCCGAATTCTAGTTACGTCTGGGCCCACCCATGAGCCGATTGATCCGGTGCGCTATATCGCAAACCGGTCTTCTGGCGCGCAAGGTTCAGCGATCGGAAAGGCATTGGCGGCGCTGGGGGCGGAGGTGGTATTTGTCACCGGTCCTGCTGACGTACCGCCGCCAACAGGGGTGCAGATAGTCCGAGTACAAACCGCAGCAGAAATGTATGATGCGGTCCATGCTTCGATGCCGGTGGATGTGGCGATATTTGCAGCTGCGGTCGCAGATTGGCGGGTCACCTCTGCCGCATCCCACAAACTAAAGAAATCGAAAGAAGGCTTGCCAGCGCTGGAATTGGCCGAAAACCCTGACATTTTGGCCGGCGTATCGCAGATGAAAAAGGGACGTCCGGCGCTTGTTGTCGGATTTGCGGCGGAGACCGATGATGTGCTGGCGAACGCCAAGGCCAAGCGGAAACGCAAAGGTTGCGACTGGATCGTCGCCAATGATGTGTCTCCGGAAACCGGCATTATGGGCGGGTCTGAAAACGATGTGGTTCTGATAACAGCGGACATGTCGGAAGATTGGCCGCGCATGGGAAAATACGCTGTGGCAGAAAAACTGGCGAAGCGTATCGCACAAGCGCTGGCTTAATAGATTTTGCCGGCGACAGGCGTGGTTCTGAACAAAACAAGCGGGGCAGCATGGTTGCAATCCAACTGATGTGGGATGACGGGGCGGACCGGACGGTTGGATTGCCCACGTATGAGACAGCCGGGGCAGCAGGGGCTGACCTGCGGGCCAATTTTCCCAACTCTCAGAGGGACGGCGTGTTGATGGCCCCGGGTTCCCGAGCGCTGATTCCAACCGGATTACGTCTGTCCATTCCTGTAGGGTTTGAAGTTCAAATTCGCCCCCGTTCAGGGCTGGCGCTTAAGCATGGGATCACAGTACCCAACAGCCCCGGTACCATCGACAGCGATTATCGGGGGCCTTTGGGCGTGATCCTGATGAATGCGGGCACCGCTCAGGTGCAGATTTCTCATGGGGATCGGATTGCCCAGATGGTGGTGGCACCGGTGGTGCAGGCGGGATTTGATCTGGTCGGCGTCTTGGATGACACGGCGCGTGGCGGCGGCGGTTTTGGGTCAACTGGGCGCGCCTGATGGGTCTGGTTCTTTTTCTTGCGGCTGTGATCTGGGGCGTTGGTGCCCTGACACATATTCCACGGCGATCGCGCGGTGGGCTTTTAATGATGCTGTTCACTCTAGTGTTGTTGGTACAGTTGGCTTTGCCAGATGGCCATGCGCTGCGCGAAGCCACAGGTGGGTCGCCTGCTCTTTGGGTGTTGCTGGCCGCGGTTGTGACCGTCTGCCTGGCGTACGGCAAGGCATTGAATTGGCTACGCAACCGGGCTGCTCCGCAAGGCTCCTATCCGCCAGAAAAGGGCGGTTTTTCGGAAACCGAGTTGAACCGCTACGCGCGCCACATAGTCCTGCGCGAGATCGGTGGGCCGGGTCAGAAACGCCTAAAAGAGGCACGTGTTCTGGTCATTGGCGCAGGCGGGTTGGGTGCGCCGGTCTTGCAATATCTCGCAGCAGCGGGGGTTGGAACGATCGGTGTGATCGATGATGATACGGTTGAGAACGGCAACTTGCAGCGGCAGGTCATTCACCGGGATGCAGACATCGGAATGCCCAAGGTATTTTCGGCAGAGGCTGCGATGCGGGCGCAGAACCCATTTGTCGACGTGCGGCCCTATCATCGGCGGCTGAACGACGAGATTGCGACAGAGTTGTTTGATGATTTTGATCTGATCGTTGATGGCACAGATAATTTCGAAACCCGTTATCTGGTCAACCAAACTGCAGTTGCGTTGGGCAAGCCGCTGATATCAGGCGCTTTGTCACAATGGGAGGGGCAGGTGAGCGTGTTCGACCCGGCCAAGGGCGCTCCCTGTTACCGCTGTATTTTTGACACAGCGCCGGCACCGGAATTGGCACCGTCGTGCGCCGAGGCTGGGGTGATCGGACCGCTGCCAGGTGTTATCGGATCGACCATGGCGCTAGAGGTGATCAAACTGATCACCGGCGCCGGTGACAGTTTACGTGGCCGCATGTTCATCTTTGACGGCTTATACGGTGAGACTCGCCAGATTGCAGTCAAACCGCGCGCAGATTGCCCCGTTTGCGGCGCGAAGCAAAACACTTAGGTGCGTTTGGACCGAGTCGGTTTCCCGGCGTTCGGTACACGAAATTCAAATGTTAGCATGCCTATCTCAGTGATGTGCTACCCAAAGTGGCTAGATTTTCCGCACTTTGATCACACAGACGGGCTGGATACGTCTGGTAATTTCATCAGTTCCGCCGGAACTTTGTTCCCAATTGCGCTGTGCGGTCGTTCTTCGTTGTAGTCTCTACGCCAAGCCTCCAACTTTTCGGCCGCATCTTCAAGCCCCATGAACCAGTGCGCATTCAGGCACTCGGCACGGAACCTGCCATTGAAGGCCTCGATGTAGGCGTT
>RCNC010002652.1_pt1 | contig 11888 bp, 6 predicted proteins | sample 2041301 | NCBI WGS metagenome assembly RCNC01 (sample SAMN09708231, study PRJNA481090) | Marine sediment metagenome, whole genome shotgun sequencing project. | biome: marine sediment; feature: ocean; material: sediment; isolation source: Sewage treatment plant 13A marine sediment (STP13A) ... | reverse complement strand
TTCAAATCGACACCACCTTTTTTTACACCTAATTTATTGACAGACAAGGCTTTTTGGCAATTCATCAATCATTTAACCGGACACTAGTGACCTAATATATGTATTAAAAACCTGCATTTGATCGGATCCAAGATGGTGGTCCAGGGTCGGATGAGAACCGGCTGGGATCATATTACTGTACTCATATGAGCTATGCCCGGAGAAACCAAACCTGCCAAACAGATTGCCAACCGCATGTGCACAAGCCAACAGGGGCGCGCTGAAGGAGCGATGCAGTTCCCGAGGAGCAAACGCTGCTTCCCTAAGACTTTAAGATTTGAATCGAGCATAAAAAACCTCACTCCGACCCGATCAAAAAATGACCTGTAGCTATTAAAAAGGTATTCGCTTAAGCGGTCACCTTCAAAGTCATTTACCTGGTCAAAGCCATTGATCACTCAAATCCATCTGACAAAATAAGTTCACCCACACATGCTTCCTGGCTGGCAACACCACTCGCACCCTGCGTGTCGGTGTAGCTGACACTGATCAGGTGGCAGCCTCGCGACAGCGTGGACAATACGACGTCCAGCGGAGAACCGGTCCCCAGGGGGCCATCAATATCCGAAGACCACTCTGCGGTGTCATCAGCCAGGCTGCCATCTTCAGTGTCCCAAGCAACCGACTGGAAGCGGTTTACCACGATATCGGTTTCAAACTCATTTTTGATAGGCGGACTCATGATCTCAACCGCAGGCGCAGTGTTTTGAACAATGAAGGATTGTGAGATTGCCTCAGCAAAATGAATGCCATCCGTGACCGACACCTTTATCAGAGCAGCATCTGACATTGCGAGCCTGTCTGCCGGCACTACGATTGAATCCCCGGCAATGTTCAGACCCAGTACTGACCAGTTGTCGCCATCATCAACGCTATAGAAAACCGCTGATTTAAGATCATCACCATCAGTGTCGGATGCCGACCAGCGAATGACCAGGCCCGTTTCCGGTACGCTTGCACCGGACATGGGCTCCAGAATCTCCACACCTGGCGCATTCGCAGAGGCTTCGATCCGTGCTATTGGAGCGACTGGATCGCCAATCACGAGTGCCACTACAGCTGGGCCTGGAAACGGTAGCGCGGCCGTAAAGCCCGCCGGGATGGGCGCCTCATCAGAACCGTCCCCGATCAGGTCAGCCCGTCCATCGCCCGCTTGCAGGGGGACCGAAACCCCGGAAATCTCACTACCTCCCGCATCCACAAAAGCGACCCTGAGATCGCCGGTCTCCTGCACAGGCATAGGTCCCCGTGCACCCACGACGACAGAGATATCGATCGTATCGGTCTCATCAATGGTACCGGCAATATAAACAATATCACCGACCTGGCCCACATCATCCGGTGTACCGACCGCACCATTTGCCAGGCCAATTGCGACCTGGTCGTAGGTATAGTCAGATGGCCACTTGCGTGCGCCGCTACCGACGAAACAGTAACTCATCACATCTATCGCCTCATAAGGGCTAACGATGGGAGAAGCCGTCCCCCCTGTCAGAAAGCGCGCATCTACACCCCATATCTCCTGGTCAGGGCCCAGGCCCATCGGGCCGAGCGTTGGCCATACCTCTGCTGCAAAGTCAGCCGTCAATACGAGACCACCATTGATAAGACCGGGAATCTCCTCTGTGTGCGGATGAAATAGTGCTGTTTCAGAAGCCACGGCATTACACAAGCCAACGCTGCCATCACCTTCGGCGTTGAGTTTAACGACGGCATGTTCCTTGCCAAAGGAATGCGAAAACTCATGTGGCCCCGTGTTCCGTGAGTAACCGAATTGCTCCATCGTGACAGAATCACTAATGTACGACGAGTACACGCGGTTCATGGCATTACCACCCGAGCCCTCCACGCCGCCCTGTAGCAGGTAACCGCCCACCCGCATGGCACTGGTCCGGCAGCTTGGACATTCGGAGTCCTGCAGTAATCGGTAGGTGTCCAGCACCGGGTTGATATCCCTGTATGTTGTTGGTTTGAAGTCAAAATCGGCAATCCAGCGGAGGCGTGTATCAAGCTTCGCCAGTGGTAGCGTGGTTTTCAATCGTGCGACCTGCTCAAACAGGTTACCCAGGGTTGGCGGAGGCTGGTAAACGCCGCCTTGCAACTTCTGTGAAATCGTTGACGTGGCATCTCTGAGATTGGTTTCGACAACGAAGAAAGTGCCCCAATCACGTTGCAGGCGAATCGAAATCCGCCACCCGACCTGACCGTCTCCAACGAACTTGGCGCGAAGCCTGCGCACGACGATTTCTCCTTCGTCGAACTGTGGCAGAGCCAGCAGTGCAGACTGCAGGAGACCGGGTTCACCGCCCAGTAAGTCCGCAATATTGATCGCTGCGGTTTCTTGTGCACCAACATCAAGCTTAAATGTACCGCTGGGTTTAATGATATCGGGGTCGTCCTCATCTTCAGCTTCGACAACACAGGGATCCCCGCAATCAAAAATGAGCCACTGGACATCATCGGTTATATACCCTGCACCGACTACATCCAATTCAGGAATGACCGGCTCGGTAAAGGAAATACCAACCTTGCAGTCAGCCTGGGAATCCGGCTCTGCACAATCCGCCGGACGGCCCTTTGCATCCAGATCAAAGAACAGTTCCAGGTCGCCTTCTTCCGTCCAGTTTTCAGGTAGAAGAAAATTCAAACTCCACTCGGAGAAACCCCGCTTGGCAACGGCATCCAAATCAGGCTTGATCGGAAGATTGATTGGTGCCAGTGGACTACCGGCTACCGGTACACCAGTGCGCAAACCGATGAGCTTGCCCGTTGTAGAGGTCCTCAGTTGTTCATCGTCTTCAAGAAAAACACGCGCCACGGTCTGCTTGCCGCTAAACAGTTCAACGGAGTTTTGCCAGTCCTGAACCACCTGGTTCACCTCGATTGCACGAACACGAATAGGTGGTGGAGGCAATACCGTAACCACCGACTCGATAAAGTTGTTAGCCAGGTCCGGATCAAAGGCAGCGCCATCGCTGACACGTGCGCTCACCGTGTAGTCACCGGCCTGGTCGACCTCAAACTTCACACGCGGAAAAGTCGACCAGTACTTCGACGTCGTGGTTGAATCACAACGCCACTGGACAAGTGACGCAGTGGATTCATCGACACAATTCGAATTGAACCACAATATTGATACCGTGTTGACCTGTTCTGCCGGCGAGATCCGGAACACGATCGTTGGCGTTACGCGATCCTGTGCCGAGGCAACCGAGCCACCAAATTCGGCGAAAAAATTGGAATCATCCAGCAGAAACGAAGGCCTGCTCTTATTGTTCTCCCTGACCCTCAGATCGGCGGAAAAGGCCCGCACATCGACAGGCAACTCCACGAAGTTGTTTGCAGGTAACGGGTCCGTTTCGGCAGCGGTCGCAATCACGGTCACGGTTCCGGACGAAGCGGCCATGGCTCTGATCTGGGTGACAGCACTGGTTGGCAGCGAAGGCAATGCAGGTGCCGCAAGATTTGCCAGCGGACAGGTCAGTCTCACGGCAGCAGGCAGTGTCGTTAGGCTACAACCCGGGTCATAGGAGGTCGCTGTCCAATCACCGGGTAAGGTGACATCCACCGTCACCCCGGTTGCGGGGTTGGGTCCCGAATTGGCCGCAGCGGCATTGATGAGTATTTCCGTATCCACAAGAACCTGGCCCAAAGCATTAGCACCTTCTGCAATGGCTACATCCGCTGCGAGGTTGGCGCCAGAACCGCCATCAACAAAAACCGGAACGCTGGCGCTGTTATTACCGGGATTTGGATCAGTCTCACCGGCTTCCACCGACACTTCGATCGACTGATCGCCGGCATCGGGGAAACGCATGATCGGGGACAGTGCTTTACCTGACCCGTTGGCCAAAACTGGAATCACACAGCCAAGCGTGGTGGTTCCAACATCGAAATCACACTCAGTGGGTAAGGTCTCAGGCACCACCGGCCCATTGAATACGGCACGAACAAAAACGTTGGTGGCAGGCTCGGGTCCATTATTAAATGTGATCAGGTCAAAACCCTGGGTCTCACCAGCGTGCAACGAGGCAAATGCCGGCTGAACGTCCAGCGACAGATCAGCACCATCGGGAACGAGCCCGACAATATCGTCAATCGAATTACAGCCAGCCAGGTTCCCGCTTATCGTGACATTATCAGCCACATCGGGTATTCCTGCTTCTCCCGGGCCCGGGCCGGATAGTGCATCATCCACCTGATCAAGCAGGGTCTTCAAGCTGGAACATTGGCCCAGTGCTGGATTATCTATTATCTCAACTTCAAACCCCACACTCACTAAGCCGACGAGGGCATTAATATTGGTCAACACATCATTGTAAGAAATGGCCAGCGAAGTCTGATTGCCGATGGTGGTCACGCCAGACAAACCATCAAGATTGATCAGGGCATTATTATTCCAAATGACGAGCCCACCAATATCGGTCAGATTGGGAAGGCTGCCGATGCTGGCAAGCATGCTGTTGTTGCGCATGTAGAGCGCGGCATTGAACTCGACCAGGCCGGACAGACCGCTCATGTCAGTGAGGGCATCATTGTCCGATATATTGATATTCGCTGCTACATGGCTTAAGCCGATCAGATCGTCAAGGTTGGTCAAAGCATCATTGTTTTTTACCACCAACGAAGCGCCAATACTGGTCACCCCGGATATCCCACTGAGATCCGCCAGGCTGGCATTGTTCTCCAGGAAAAGCGCCCCTCCGCTCATTACAGTCAAACCAGCAAGACCATTAACATTGCCCAGTAGCGGATTGCCGTTAATGAACAACGGGCCACCGACAGAAACCAAGTTTGACAGTGCATCGATATTGCTCAAAAGGTTGTTATTGTTTATCTCTAGCCAATACACACTGCTTAGCGCCGAGAGGCCCTCAAGACTGGCCAGTGAGGTGCCATCGATCAGTATCTTACTGGCCCGTGCACCAATCGTCAGACCTGACAATGGCGTCAGGTCTGTAATGGAAACTCCTGAAATGGTCAGCTGTGTCACAATCGAGTCACAGCCGGGTCCGTGAACAGCCTGGAAATTATCGACATCGGCTTGCGAACTCAAGGCGATTGAATCCGGCATGCAGTTCACTGCCAGCAATGGCGAGGAGCAAAGCGCCAGGCTAATAAGTACAAGCCACTGACCCAGCCTGCGCTTCATTAAAGTCAGATCAATTGACATTTGAAAAATTGATTCAACCCCTTCTATTGTAATTAATTGGGATCACTGTCGTTCACTCGAAGCCTTCTTTGAAGATTTCTGTGGACGACTCGACTTTGAGTGACTCGGTGGGCACATACTTCATAGAGATTATAGACGAAAATTTTGAGTTTTCAGAAATCTACCAATACTGGAAGCTATCATTCAAATTTACATTTCAATAAGCTGTGGATAATCTGCTTTCAGGCAGTAGTGCTCAAATTCAAACTGATTACTCATCAGGATCCAGGCACGGCGGGTTACTGCACACCGCGTATGAGTCTGAATTTGCTACGAAAAAGATCAGGGCTGCCAAGTTGAAGACCAGCAGTGCCCGATACTTGCTATTGGGTGCGAATACACCGTGAAACCGGGTTAGATTCACTCGAGGTTTAGGCACCAGTGCCACCAGCCGAGTAATGACGTGCATGTTGAGATTGAGTGCCCCACCAAATCTCTGGATAAGAGTCACTGCACTACTTCTGAACGAACTGGTAAAAGAAGGTCGTCTCGGGCCGGCTAAAAAGCCAGCAGCTAGGATGAAAAAAAGAAGTACAAAGACCGGTACCGCGAGCGCGAGCGTGCCATAGGCAACCCACTCAAATGACTGGTTCATGAACTGCTCTGGATTCAGTGTAGAATATACCTCATATATATATTATATATTATTGTTTTTATTCAGTATAAAAATTTAGAGCATCGGTCATGGAGTCACGAAAAGAACGCGGCTGATAGGAGAACTCCCGGGTCGCCCGCGCATGGCTCATAACCTTGTTGGTGGACAATATTGCAAGTGAATCACGTGTGTAAAGCGGAGCCTGGCCGGACATGCGGGCCCAGCCGCTCATGAAGGGTGCGAACAAACCTGCCAACCATGCCGGACAGGTAAACCGGGGCGCAGCGATAGCGGTCAACTCCGCAATTTCCGCCGCTACCTCTGACATGCTGAGATAATGCCCGGAAAGGATATATCGAGCCCCGTCAGCACCCATCTCGGCTGCTTCCACCGCACCCCAGGCCACATCCCGTACATCGACCCAGTCAAAACCACCTGCGACCAATGCCGGTAAGCGGCCACGCGCCATTTTAACGATAGCCTGCCCGAACAATGACCGGTTGAAATCATTCGGACCCAGCACTGCAGTGGGGTAAATGATCCTTGTGCCCAGGGTTTTGCAGCTATTGTTCCGCACCAGCCTTTCTGCCCTGGCCTTTGAATAATCATAGTCACCACCGTGACCGGTTCGCTCTCCTAACAATGGGTTTTCCTCGGTCACCGGCTGATCCAGTGGCTCAAGCTCGAGTGCATGAATAGTCGAAAAGTAGACCAGGGTTGAAACACCCTCGGACTCGCATGCCGCCATAACATTACGTGTGCCCTCAACATTGATCAACTCCAGCTTGTCGTTTTCACCGCCCTGAATCGAAATATAGGCAGCCAGGTGGTAGACCTGCTCAGCACCCCTGAATGCCTTGCAAAGGCTTTGGACATCCAGGATATCTCCGTCGACCCTTACCACATCAAGTCCTTCAAGAGCCGAACTGGTTTGTCTGACCAGCGTCACCACCTCAAACCCCCGGTGGATTAACTCCCTGACCAGGTTTGCGCCTATATGACCGGAAGCGCCTGTAACCGCCACCTTTTTATTAACCGTATCAGTCATAGTTTCTAACTTTTCAATCAGCTTACTGTCGAAGTACTTCGAGGCTATTGTAGTTTGCTTGCCCGGAATCGCATACCACCCAGCTGGTGTAGTACGATCTACACTAGCTGCCAGATGGAGTCAGACACATTCATGGCGAAGAAACATATCCACTCTTTCCTGATAATCATGGCTATGACTCTGTGGCCTTGTGTTGTGATGGCCAAGACCCCGGAACCCGAGCAATCAACGGATGGCCTGCGATTGGTAAAAAAAACTCATCAGGGTGAGTCGCGGGTAAATACCAATACAGACTGGAGCGGGTTTACACAAATCAGGCTCGAAAGAGCGACAGTCGAGTTCCGTAAAAATTGGGCCCGCGATCAGAAAAGCCGAATGGGAAACCGGCCCACGGAAGAAAATATGGAACGCATCAAGTCGGATCTGTCTGAACTGCTGGACGAAGTATTCAGACAGGAACTGACGGCAGACGACAGTTTCGTGATGAGTGACGCCAGTGGCGAAAACGTGATACGTATTACCCCGAGGATCGTCAACCTCAACATCAACGCGCCCGATCGTATGCGTAATCATATCGGCTATTCCCTGGCCGATTCAAAGGGCAGTATGACGCTGGAGTTGGATATCCATGATTCCGTCAACGGCACCCTGCTCGCGCAGATGGTCGACAGCCGGGTAGACCCGCAACATGGCTATATGGAGTGGGCTAACAGCGGCACCAACAGGCGTGCAGCACGTTTTATGTTCATTCGCTGGGCAGGCAAGCTGGACGATTTGCTGGAAGAGGCCAGGCTCTCACCCGAGGATTAATTACCGGGTTCAGACCTCATCAGAGGCAATCGCCTCCAGGAAAACGGCACCGTGCCGCTCAAGCTTGACCTGGCCGACACCATTGATCTCGAGAAACTCGTCCTCATTTGAGGGCCGGTCACGGCTCATTTCAACCAGCGCAACATCACCAAAAATCACATAGGGTGGCACGCCTTGCTCAGAGGCGAGTTGTTTACGTATTTCACGTAACGTTTCAAATAACCGCAGGTCATCTTCACTGAGATCCTCGACCGGGCCTGATTTCTTTTTCTTCTTTCTGACCTTCTCCTGAACCCGCGGCCGCGCCAGTTCCAGGCTTTCTTCGGCTCGCAACAGACTCCGTGCCCTGGGTGTCAGCTTCAGCACCGAAAAAGTCGCAATATCCTGGATAAGATAACCGCGATGGATCAACTGGCGTACGATAGACATCCATTCGACCGCACTATATTCCCTGCCGATGCCATAGGTAGTCAACCGCTCGTGATCGAACTTGCGTATGCGTTCGTTATCCGCCCCTCGCAACACATCCACCACGTGCTTAACGCCAAAACTCTGCCCCACCCGGTAAACACAGGACAGGACCTTGCGAGCCGCCTCGGTTGCATCGTATTGCTCCGGTGGATCGAGGCAAATGTCACAATTACCGCAGTCCGTATCCAGTTGCTCACCCAGGTAACCCAGCAGCACGCGTCTGCGGCAGGTCAGGCTCTCGGCGAAACCCACCATCGAGTTCAATTTGTGTGAATCGATACGGCGTTGATTATCGTTGCCATTCTGATCCAGGTGGTAACGAGCTGTGGCCACATCCTGGGTGCCAAACAACAACAGGGCCTCAGCCGCCAGGCCATCGCGGCCGGCGCGGCCGGTTTCCTGATAGTAACCTTCCATGTGCCGGGGCAGATCGTAGTGAACCACAAAGCGCACGTTGGGTTTATCTATACCCATACCAAAGGCCACCGTAGCAACCACTATCGACACATCATCGCGTATGAACCGCTCCTGTACGTCCCGACGGGTTTGCGCCGCAAGCCCTGCGTGATAAGCGGCAGCTGAATAACCCCGGTCATTGAGAAAGCCGGCGATCTCCTCGACCCGCTTTCGGGACAGGGCATAGACAATACCGGAATTGCCCGCATGACCACCGAGAAAACGATTTAACTGGGCCTGGGGCCGATGCTTTTCCAAAACGGTGTATCGGATATTCGGACGATCGAAGCTGGTGGTGAACAAACGGGCATTGTGAAGACCCAGCACATTGACAATATCATCACGGGTCTGCGGGTCGGCCGTTGCCGTCAGTGCAATGAATGGCACTTCTGGAAAGTACTGCCGTAATTCACCCAGGGCCGCGTATTCCGGACGAAAATCATGACCCCACTGGGACACACAATGGGCTTCGTCAATAGCTATTAACGCCAGGGGAAGATTTCTCAGGCTGTTGATAAAATCCGGTCTCATCATCCGCTCGGGCGCCACATACAGCAGGTCAAGTTCGCCGTTGTAAAGCCGGCTAAGTACTGATCTTGCCTCTTCGGCATCCAGGTTGGAGTTATACATGGCGGCCCTGACGCCATTGGCCAGCAAGGCATCCACCTGATCCTTCATCAGTGAAATCAATGGTGAAACCACGATCGCCAGACCGGTACGATGCAGGGCTGGCAACTGGTAGCAGAGTGATTTGCCACCCCCCGTTGGCATCAACACAAATGCATCACCGCCACCCAGCACCTGTTCGACAATTTCCTGTTGGAGGGGCCGGAATTCGTGCAGGCCAAAAACCTGGTTCAGGGTATCGTGAATGGAATTCATGGATTGATCAGAAATCTCGAATGCGGACAGTAACAATTGGGCAGCCGTCATCATACATGCCCAGGGCTTGTTCGACCCAGCCAAATTTCATCTATTTCCATTGATTCAGCCTAAACAGGCAAAGCAATAACTGATATCCAACATACGCTCTTTTTCGGGTAGGGAATCGTCTCTTTGGACAGGGCTTGATCCTTGTCATTTATCCCGGTGCAAATCCCTTGTATGGTGTCTGAAAGTCGTTGGCATACAGCCTGTATAAGGGAATAGAAATGAATATTGAACATGCTTACACAAAGAAGATTCTGAGTGCTTTTGAACAGATCAGCCAGGTTCCCCGGCCTTCCAAAAAGGAAGAGAAAATCGTCGCATGGTTGCTGAACTGGGCCGCCGAAAACGGACTCGAGACACGCTCGGACGAGACACTCAATGTCCTGATAGAGGTACCCGCGTCACCCGGCTTCGAAAACTCACAAACCCTGGTTCTGCAGGGTCATATGGACATGGTCTGCGAAAAGGCCAAGGGTTTCAGCCACGATTTTGACACTGACCCCATTGAACTGGTTTACACCGATGATGGCTGGCTCACGGCCAACCAGACGACGCTGGGTGCCGATAACGGTATCGCCATCGCCATGGCAATGGTCGCTGCCACCGATAAAAGCGTGGAGCACCCTCCCCTTGAGTTACTTTTTACCACCGACGAGGAAACCGGACTCACCGGTGCAACATCGCTCAAGGCCGGCTTCATAAAGGGCAAGCAACTGCTCAACATTGACTCGGAAGACGAAGGCGTGTTCACGGTTGGTTGCGCAGGTGGTGAGGATGCCTGCCTGCGCTTGCCTTTTTTAACGGACGAAAGCCTGCCGGATTACCGTGCTCTCAAACTGGTGGGTGGCGGTATGTCGGGCGGTCATTCAGGTATCGATATCATCGAGGAACGGGCCAATGCAATTAAATTGCTGTTCAGCGCTATTCACCTGATCTCCCAAAAAACCGATGTGCGTATCTCTTCGGTCAGCGGTGGAACCGCACGCAATGCCATCCCCCGGGATGCGGAAGCCGTTTTGCTGGTTCCGGAAAATGACGTTGAAGCGGCAAAATCCTGCATCGAACAATTTGAGCGGAAGCTAAAATCCGAATACCGGAAAACAGATCCGAACCTGAGCTTTAAACTGACCCCCGATAGTGGCGATTTCAAAGCCGCAAGCGCCGGCACCACCCGTGTTGCCATCGATACCGTCTTTGCATACCCCGACGGTGTGACGGCAATGTCCAAGGACATCACAGGCCTGGTAGAAACGTCCAACAATTTGGCCACCGTTAAAGTAGAGAACGACAAATTGGTCATCCTCTCGAACCAGCGTAGTTCTAATATGGACAGCCTGGCCTTGCTCTGTGATCGTATTTTGTCAGTAGCCCGCCTGGCGGGTGCCGAGGGTGAGACCAACGGTGGTTATCCGTCATGGCAACCCAATATGGATTCGCAACTGCTGGCTCGCTGCCTGGATGTCTACGAAAAACGTTTTGGTAAAAAGCCTGTGGTCGAGGCTATTCATGCGGGTCTTGAGTGCGGAATTATTGGATCCAAGTACGATGGCATGGACATGATCTCGTTCGGCCCCACTATCAAGAACCCTCACTGCCCGGATGAAAAGATCGAAATAGATTCCATCGGCAAGACCTGGGATTTCATGGTGGCCCTGTTCGAGTCATACAAACAGACGGGTTAAGACATCTGTAACCAGTCCAATACGACGCGGGACAATTCCACACCACAATCCTCCTGGATAAAGTGGCCACCACCGCGCAAGGTGGTATGTGGCTGACCATGGCAACCGGGTATCAGCTTTTGTATCACCGGCGCAGCAGCACCCGTGATCGGGTCGCTGTCACCGAATGCACATAACCAGGGTTTTTCAAAGCACATGAGTACCTTCCAGGCTTCCCGATTGGCCTGGCTTTCCGGATTGTCGGGTGTGGTCGGCACCAGCAATGGAAACTGCCTTGCGCCTTCCTTATACGTCTCATCCGGGAACGGCGCGTCATAGGCCGCAATTTCAGCGCCCGACAGGCCGTTGACCGTACCTTTTTTAACAATCTGCCCGGTGGGAAAAACGGGTACATCCTGTGAGAATTTCTGCCACTGTAAAAAAGCCTCTTCCGCTGCGTGATCACCGGTCGGCAGCATTGTGTTGGTGGTGACAACACGCGCAAATCGTTGCGGGTCTTCTGCAACCAGCCGCATACCGATCAGACCACCCCAGTCCTGGCAAATTAATACAATGTCCTGCAAGTTCAAAGCACGCAGCCAGTCCTGCATCCATGCGACATGGCGTGCGTAACTGTAGTCGCTGCGTTGAGAAGGTTTATCGGAT
>RCNC010002650.1_pt1 | contig 11892 bp, 3 predicted proteins | sample 2041301 | NCBI WGS metagenome assembly RCNC01 (sample SAMN09708231, study PRJNA481090) | Marine sediment metagenome, whole genome shotgun sequencing project. | biome: marine sediment; feature: ocean; material: sediment; isolation source: Sewage treatment plant 13A marine sediment (STP13A) ... | reverse complement strand
CGGTACTTGAGAAGCTATCGGTGCTCACATCAGTACAACTGAAGCCACCTGCGCCATCGCCCATGCATATGCGGTTGCGATCGACAATTGCGAATACGGCATCCAGGTTGCCATCATCATTCAAATCACCCAGTGCCACTCCCATACTCGGGTCGTTGTCAGCACTTACATTTGAACAACTGAAACTTCCTGTGCCGTCTCCCTGGCACACCCGGTCAGGTTCGTTATCATTTGCGAAAACGGCGTCCAGGTTCCCATCGTTATTCACATCTCCCAGTGCCAGATTGAGACTCCAATTGGTGTCGGCACTCACATTGGTACAGGTAAATGCACCTGTACCGTCTGCCAAACACACTCTGTCATGTTGCTGGTCGTAATTTGCAAAGATGGCATCCAAATAACTGTCATCGTTCACTTTACCCAGCTCTACGGCCCTGCTTTCATTGGTGTCGGAACTCACGTTGACACAGCTGAAGCCACCTACACCGTCGCCCAGGCATGCCCGGTTGGTTTGACCGCTATTTGCAAATACTGCATCCAGGTTACCATCACTATTCAGGTCTCCCAGCGCAACACGGGAACTCGTATTGGTGTCAGTACTTACATCGGCACAGGTAAAGGAGCCCGTACCGTCTCCATCGCATACGCGGTTGGCTTGATTGTCATTCGCGAACACAGCATCCACATGATCCAGGACCAGGATATCGTCACCACGACCAAACTTTTGCAACCTGGCACCATCATCAACAACTAGAACATTGTTCTGCGAATCAATCGCTATACCATTAGGCCCTCTGAATTGACCTTCATTTGGCGGGTACGAATAATCCCATTCCAGACCATTCAAGCAACCAGATGTACGAGTGCATACTTCAAACTCAGCTGCACCTGTATCCACACCCCAGCCCCAGACCATCATGGGGTTTCCGCCGGAATCAAACTTGTGGACCCGATTGTTCAGCTCATCAGAGACATACACGTTGCCAAGGGAATCTAAAGACACATAATGTGCTGTCGGGAGGCCACCTTCTCCTAGATCACGTAACCAGGTCTGGGAATAGCCGTCTACGGGGTCGAAATCGTACCTTGCAATGTATTTTTGGTCGAGCGTCAGGAACAGAGCTCCGGTGCTATCAGCCGCAATGCTTAACGCTTGCATACAACCACCAGACGCACAGCTATCATGCAGCACTGTCAATTCATTGCTTACCGGATTCAACCGCACCACACGGGCTGCACTTGTATCTGCTATAACGAGTGTGTCGTCCCGGGGGTCAACAGCAATATCATGTGGCCAGTTGAAACCTGACGGGCTTGCTACTCCAGAGTAACAAATCTGCCCGGCAACACACAGTTGGAAATCGCCCTCGATGCCGGTGCCGGATAACACATCATTCCCCCACGCTTTCTTGAAGACGCCATCTGAATTGAACAGCTGTATCCTGTGATTCCCCGCGTCGCTAACATACACTTGGCCCTGTGAATCCACAGCCACACCTCGTGGCCCCTCGAACTCACCAGCACCAACCCCCGGGGATCCCCAACTCGTTAGCTGATTCCCATCCGAGTCGAATTTCACAACACCAGGCCCAGGCCCCGAGGGACCTGCACCAAAGGCATCGACGCAGTAAATGGTATCGCCAGTTCCGACTGCCAGACCCCAACTGCAAGGCACATCCTGCTTCAACCAAAGAACGTCAAATTCTGGTGCTACTTCTACTTCGTACTCAACTTCGAAAAAAACCGCTTTACCACCAGTTGGAGTCACATTGCAGTAAGTTCCGTCCCATCCGCGTATGGCAAGCACGTTGTTGCCAGCAACTAGAGAATCGGCAATATCAAGCTCACGAAATGCAAATTCGCTACCTGTAGGGTGATCTCCCGAACCCCCACTTCTATCATGGTCAACGAGCACACCATTTACGTAAAACTCAAGATTGTCATCCGCCCATAATCGGGCATTGGCAAATGAAGGTTCGGAACCCAGGGAAAATGAAAATCGGAAGAATCCCTGAAGCGGACCACCTTGCGCCCACATCAGCTCGAAATTACTTACCCCTGCCGGGTGGTATGTTCCGGGTATGGGTGAATACGCATCAACCCAGTCACCATCATCAAATCCGGGTTGAGTCCACGCTGGACCGATATCACCTATATCGCCCACGCAGGGTCCGGTTTCTCCCGCGATCGAACCTGTACTCAGCCAGGAAGTACCACTGTGTATAGTGGTAGCATCGGCGTATTGCGAGAACCCCAAAAACAGCCCGATACTCAGAATCAAGGATTGTAGAGTGTTAATTTTGTTCATGATAAGTCTCTCAAAATAGATAATTTTGACCAAGGTTACCGAATTCTTCCCTCGGGATATTTATCAAAACAATTGCTGCGGCGTGAATTCTGTTTTGCAATTCATTTCAACAAATACACAATCGCTGCCATCACTGCTTCCGCTTTCATGCAAAAGGTGCTGATGCGGATTCTTCAGTTGAGCTACCCAAGAAATAGTAGAGTTGGAAAGTGCTAAAGCGTTATTAAAATCACGACCAAAGTTTTCGATTTCGCGACAAAATCTACATATAAACTTGCTTATCCCGGAAGGAAACCACTCAATTGAACTGTTGCTGGTACTCAGAAGGTGTCTGGCCAAATTGTGCCTTGAAGCAACTCGAGAAGTAGGCCGGGGATGAAAAACCGACGGTATCGGAGGTAAGCCCTACCTGGGTGCCAACCTGTAAAAGTTTGCGGGCTTTCCTTAAACGGTAAGAACGCAGATATTCAGTCGGATTATGGCCGGTAATGGCCTTGAGTTTGCGTTGCAACTGGCGTGTGCTCATGTACATTTGCGCAGCCAACTGCGATAGCCCAAATTCTGCTTCAGCATGGTGCCTGTCCAGCATCCGTTCCAGTTTTTCCATAAAGCCGTTTTCTTTTTCATTAAGGATCTGGCCGGGCCTTTCCTCTTCGAAAAACTGGTTACTGAAACGGTTTTTCAGGATATCCCGGATTTCCAGCAGGTTGGCAATGCGCAGCTTGAGTTCCTCGTCATCGAATGGTTTGCTGAAGTAAGCATCAACCTTTTCCTGCCAGCCCTCCTTGCGGCTTTCTCGGTCCCCAAGGGCCGTCAGCATGACAATGGGGATGTGACTGGTACGTTCGTCTTCCTTGAGAGCGTGGCTTACCTGGAAGCCATCCATTTTTGGCAGCATGACATCCAGCAATACCAGGTCGGGGATGTGCTCATATGCCCGCTCCAATGCCTGTTGACCATCGTCGGCAAGATCACAGTGATAGATGTCACAAAGTAACTCGAACAGGTAATTCTGCATGTCCTTATTGTCCTCGACAATAAGGATGGAGGGCTTGCCATCGTCAACCTGATCTGCCACAACTATCGGCGCGACTTCCGCTTGAGTTATTGATTCTACTTCCAACGAAATAGCTTCCGCGTTGACAGATCCTCCTCTGTTTTGGCTCATCTCAGGCGCCATGTGACCTTGCGGAAGATATACAACAACCGTTGTTCCTTTACCTGGGACGCTGTCCAGTTGGACACGACCACCATAGGCAACCACCAGTTCCCTGACGAGCGCGAGGCCGATACCAGCACCGGGAACCGCCTCGCCATGGTCACCAACCCGATGAAATCGTTCGAATATGACCTCCTGGTCCTCTTTGGAGATACCCACGCCGGTGTCGCTGACCGCCAGAGCAACCATTCCGCTTTCGTCCAGGGTGGTGCCCATGGTGATACTGCCACCTGCGGGCGTGTACTTGATTGCATTGGATAGCAGGTTCAGCAAAATCTTATCCAATGCATCCGCTGCACAATTCACATACAACTCATCACCTGGCTGCATGGTGAGTTTAAGATCCTTCTCCTCAGCCAGTACTCTGAATGATTCGGTAATCGTCCGGGCCGTCTTGGTAATTGCTTGCGTTGACTTCGGCAGGGGCTCCTCTCCACCCAACTGCGCCAGTCCCAGCAGTTGATCCACCAGGCGTAACAGGCGTTGGCTATTGCGCCTGATCAGTTGCAGATGCGGATGAATCTGCGGGTATTCTGCTTTTTGCAACAGTCTTTTGACCGGGCCGTGTATCAATGTCAGCGGAGTACGGAACTCGTGTGAGATATTGGTGATCAGTTTTTCTTTCAGATGTAACAATTCTTCCAGGTCCTCGGCCTGGTGCTCGATATGTTGTTCATGCTCCCTGATCCGGGCAGTTCGCTCCTTGACGGTCTTTTCAAGCAATTGTGCACGCCGGGTTAGACCGAGTGTTCGCAACCTGATGTAGCTAAACATGGTGAGGAAAAATGCGATGACATAAATACTGTAAGCCCACCAGGTTCGCCACCAGGGTGGCAAAATTCTGACATTGATAAAAGACTCATCGCCCCACTCCGCATCCCGGCTTCTGGCTTTGACACGCAGCACATAATTTCCTGACGGGACATTGGTAAAGGTGGCATGGCGATTATCCGAACCTGTTTCAATCCAGTCTTCATCGAATCTTTCCAGCTTGTAGGCATACTTTAGATCCTTGGGGTATTTGTAGCCCGGGGCGGCAAATTCAAAAGAAAATAGGCGGTTCTTATATGTGAGCGTAATTTCAGTTACGACATTAATATGTTTACTCAGTGGTGTCGTTTGTTCTGTTCTACTGACTGGAACAGGCTTGTTTGCCAGGCGGAAATCCGTGAATACAACTTTCGGATCATGTTGGTAGTCAGGCAGTTCATCCGGGCTGAAAATGTTGATTCCACCCCTGCCTGATATGATCATTTCACCATTGCTGAGCAACAATAAGTTAACTCCTTCATCTAACGCAATGGAGTCTTTCAGATAACTTCTTGCCTCACCAGTGACTGGATTGAATTTCCGTACTATCTTACTCTGCGCATTGCTCAACCACAGGTTGCCATTGCTATCAAATTCTAAGGCATCAGTCCGCCCCAAAGAGGTTCCGGCTATGTCGTTGACATGAATAAATACTTCGTCGGACGAATTGAATCGATCTACTCCGGTAGTTGTTCCTACCCAAAGGATTCCATTCTGATCTTGTTTGATGGAGGTTACATATCCCTCCCTTATGCTGCCTGGAATATTGGGATCATGCGAATAACAGGTGAATGTCCCGGTATCCTGATCAAATCGATTAATACCAAGAATGGACGCGATCCACACGGTATCAACTTCAGTAATTAATCCAATACTAAACCGCTCTCCTTCCAAAGTACCTGGCTGATCCGGGATGGACTGAAACTGAGTAAATTCTCCACTGCCCGGATCGAACCGGATCACTTCTGAATACCCACCCAACCAGAGAAACCCGTGTGAGTCTTCACCAATTATCCACACTCTGGAATTTGCCATGGAACCCAATGAAAGTTGGGTAAATGTTCCGTTTATTTCGTTGAATCGACTTAAGCCGGTTAGAGTTCCAATCCAGAGTACTCCATTCTGGTCAACATACAGATCAGAAATGTCGTTACTAGGCAGGCTGCCTGGGTTGTTGGGATCGTTTCGAAAGACTGTCACGGTTCCTGCCACTCGGTCAATCCTGTCAAGACCCAGTCCGTCATGCCCAATCCATAGGAGGCCAGCGTGATCTTCGGCAACGGCAAAAATAAAGTTGGAACTTAGGCTATTGGGATCTTTCTGGTCATGTCTGTAAGCACCAAAAGCCGGGTTATCCGGGTCAAACTTACTGATAGTATTGTTAAGCCCCAGGACCCATATAAACCCACTTCGATCCGGGTAAAGGAAAAATGGGGCATGGGAATCTGCAACAATACTGTGCGGGTTCGATGAATCATGTAAATAGTGGTTAAATTTCCCGGTCTCGGGGTCGAAACTGGTCAGGCCCCTATATCTGTCATCAAACCACAGGCGACCCTGACCATCTTCAACAATGTTTCCATCCACAAGCTGATTCATTTTGTCCTTAAGGCCGCCCGGGTGTACATGGTCACAAGTTTGGTGAGAGTAAGTGTTGCTCCGGTGGTCATACTTGATCAGACCGTTTCCGTTGCCACTAATCCAGAAATTCCCCTCCTTATCCTCCAGAATTCCACCTACACCGAAACTTGGCACTCGATCGGCTTCGGTAGCTGGCTGAGCACATTGTGATTGCCCGGAGTCACATGCAAATACGCGCGTAAATGTGTTGCTATCCCGGTCAAACCGGGCCAAATCAGGTACCCCCGCCCATGCGAAGGTACCGACCCAAAGCACACCGGAGAGATCTTCATAAATATTAAAAACTGTCCCTGCGGGTAGCGTGTCTGTTTTTTCAGTATCATGATGGTAGTGTTCAAAAGTGCCGCTAATCCGGTCAAACCTGCTAAGGGCAGTGGTTCGGATGTCAGGACGCCAATGGGACACCCAAAGCATCCCCTCGTGATCTTCAAAAATCTGAAACACTGAAGCAGCGCCGAGACTGGTGGGATTATCTGGATCATGTGTGTAGTGGGTAAAGGATTCCTGTTCGCGATTAAAACGGCTTAACCCAAGCGGTGTTCCAAGCCAAATCACATCCTGTCGATCGATATAGACAATTGGTACGTAGTTGGACAAAAGTAAATCAGGGTTTTCGGGGTTGTTTTTAAAAACGGTAAACCGGTAGCCATCGTACTTGACCAGTCCGTCGCCAGTGGCAAACCACAAGAAACCATATTTATCTTGCACCATTGTTTGGAATGCCTTGTCAGGCAAACCCTGCTCAACACCTATATTTTCAAAGCGAATATTTTTTTGCCAGGCCGGAAGATCTGGCTGTATAAAGAGGTTGACCAGAAACAAGGACACCATCAACCAACGTATGTTGATTGGCAGCCTTCTTTGTTTCCTTTCCATCATTGTTGCTCCGGACACTGTGCGACATCAGCCAATACGGGACAACCAAAACGTTCGAAATAAAGGAGTCACTCCTACCATTTTTTACACTGAAGCAGGGGCGAATCTGTAAAAGCATCTCAAACACCGATCAAGGGGTCAAGGGAATTCACAGGAAAATGGGTCGGGCTTATAAAAATACGCTTGTTCCATCTGTCATATGCCCTTACTATCCGCGTCCTGAATCACTGATTGAGCGAATTTGTGCCTGCTTCATCTATCCAACCCGGTCAACGCTGGGTCAGTAATACCGAATCTGAGTTGGGTCTTGGAATAGTCATCAAGGTCGCCAATCGTCGTGTCGAGTTGAGTTTCCCTGCCGCCGGTGAAAACCGCACTTATGCGATCGATAATGCACCTTTGAGTCGCGTGCGTTACGAAGTGGATCAACAGGTCACAAATGTCGAAGACCAGATCCTTGTCATTTCCGAAGTGGAAGAACATAACGGATGCCTGATTTACCTCGGTACCGATGAAAATGCTCAATTCATGGTATTGCCAGAACTGGAACTAAACAGTTTCGTACAATTCAGCAAACCACAGGAGCGTTTGTTTGCCGGACAGGTGGACAAAAATCGCGCTTTTGAGTTGCGGATGGATACCCTCCGCTACCACCGCCAGTTACAACAATCCCCCGTCGCCGGTTTGATGGGTCCGCGCATCCAGCTATTGCCCCATCAGTTATATATTGCCAACGAGACCGCCAGTCGCTATGCGCCAAGGGTATTGCTGGCCGATGAAGTGGGTCTGGGTAAAACCATTGAAGCGGGGTTGATTATTCATCAGCAACTCATTACCGGACGTGCCAACCGGGTATTGATTGCCGTGCCTGACAGCCTGATCCATCAATGGCTGGTAGAAATGTTGCGACGTTTTAACCTGTTTTTCACCATACTGGATGAAGAACGGTGTCTTGCACTGGTCGAATCGGGTGGTGATAACCCTTTCGAAAGCGCTCAATTAGTTCTATGTACGATGTCTTTTTTGAGTGAGCAATCAGAGCGTCTGGAACAAGCATCCGAAGCCAAGTGGGATCTTTTGGTGGTGGATGAAGCCCATCACCTGGAATGGACCGAGGAACAGGTCAGCCCTGCCTATACGGCCATTGAAACCCTGTCGCAAAGAGCCAGGGGTTTATTGCTGCTGACCGCCACCCCTGAGCAGTTGGGTGTCGAGGGTCACTTCGCCCGCTTGCGTTTGCTTGATCCTGACCGCTACTTTGATATCAGCAGGTTTCGTGAAGAAGAAGCACGCTATGCACCGGTGAATGAACTGGTGCAGCTATTGATGTCGAAAGATGCCATACAACAACTGGAAAGCGAACCGATACAGCATCAACTGGCCGATTTTCTTGGTGCTTCGGCTCTGGAAGCCCTGAACACCGAACTTAAGGGCAGCGAGAACGATCAGGAGACGACTTTAAAACGCCTGATTCGCGAATTATTGGACAGGCATGGCACTGGAAGGGTTTTATTCCGCAATACACGGGCCTCAGTACAGGGCTTTCCACCACGTGAGTTACACCAGCATCTTCTACAGGCACCTGAAATGTTCAATGCTGCCGGAGATCTCGATCATTCGGACTTCGATGAATTGGATGCCCGCTTGACACCTGAGCTGTTGTTGGGCGAACAATGGCTACAGACTGACCCCCGGGTTGGATGGCTTGTTGATTTCCTGGCACAGCAACGCGGCGACAAAATTCTGGTGATATGTGCCAGGACAGATACCGCGATAGAACTCGAGCAGCATCTCAATCTAAAACATGGTGTTCACTCCGCCGTGTTTCATGAAGGTCTGTCACTGGTCGGGCGTGACCGGGCTGCGGCCTATTTTGCGGATGAGGATCAGGGCGCCCAGGTGCTTGTCTGCTCTGAAATCGGCTCTGAGGGTCGAAACTTTCAGTTTTCCAGCCAGTTGGTCTTATTTGATCTTCCTCTGAACCCGGATCTGCTGGAGCAACGCATTGGTCGTCTCGACCGCATAGGCCAGCGCCATAACGTGATATTGCATGTCCCCTGTTTTCAGCACAGCGCCCAGGAGGTTTTACTGCGCTGGTATCACGAAGGCATTAACGCCTTCGAAAAGACATGCGCTATTGGACAAACCCAGTACCAACGGTTCGAAAAAGCTCTGAAAGATTGCATGCTGAACCCGCAAGACCGGCCTGCTGCCGACAAACTGATTCAACAAACCCGTAAGAGTTCAGAAACCCTGCTGACCAAATTGAGAGAAGGACGTGATCGTTTACTCGAATTAAACTCCTGTGACAGTGATCAGGCCGAATTGATCGTCGAAGACATTCATGAACAGGAACAACGTCATGCCCTGTCAGCCTATATGGAAAAAATCTTTGACCAGTTTGGTGTTGACCAGGAACACCATACCGCCACGAGTGTCATTCTTCGCCCCGGTGAACACATGCTCGGTCACAGTTTCCCGTCTTTACCCGATGACGGCGTCACGGCAACCTATCAGCGAGACATGGCATTGGCCCGTGAGGAATTTCAATACTTGACCTGGGAACATCCCATGGTGACAGGTGCCATGGACATGGTGATGAGTGGTGAGTTTGGAAACACCGCTTTTTGCACGATGAAACTACCACCTTTCAAAGCAGGTACGATCCTGCTGGAAGGCATATTCACGATGAGTTCTCCGGCACCCACCGCTTTGCAACTGCATCGTTACCTGCCTTTAACGAGCATCCGCATCGTCGTTGACAGCAAGCAAAATGACCTTAGCAATATTCTCACCGAGAAACATTTCAACAAGCTGGGGAAAAGGGTGCGTAGACATAGCGCACAGGAATTTATTCGTCATACCCGTGCGCAAATTGTTGCCATGATTGCACAGGCGGAAAAACTGGCGGAAAAACAGGAACAATCGATTGTTGACGGGGCCAATGAGCAGATGCAAACCTTGCAACAACAAGAATTACAACGTCTGCAGGCGCTGGCAGAAGTTAACCCGAATATACGCCAGGAAGAAATCGATTACCTGCTTGCAGAAACCAGTGAATTGCAGCATTACCTGGGTTTATCACATATCAAGCTGGAAGCACTGCGGCTAGCTGTTATCACTGAATAGCAGGGTTTATTAACACTTTTGGATGATGATGTTCACTGCACGACTTATCGAACTGGGCCTGGATTCTTTCTTTCAACAGCAATTGATTGCTGATGATTTATCCGCCATCAATCCCGTTCGTGTCATGGACGTGCACCGGTCGGGCTTGCATCTTATTGGCGATGGTTTTGATCGACATGTTGAACTGTCTGGTAACGATTACGAGATGCAAGCGACTGTTGGTGATTGGCTCTTGTTGGATTTGAGTACTCAGAGATTGGTTCGCCGGCTTGAGCGAAAAAGCCTTTTCAAGCGACGTGCACCAGGTACCAACCGCCGAGAGCAATTGATAGCTGCAAATGTAGACACATTGTTTATCGTCTCTTCCTGTAACAAGGATTTTAATGAGGCCCGACTTGAACGCTATCTGGCCATTGCACGCGAGGCACAGGTAATGGCTGTTCTCGTCCTGACCAAGACAGACCTGGTCGATGACCCGATGGAATTTGCCAGCAAGGCAAGAAAGCTTGCACCGGCAGTACAGGTCGAGGCGGTAAATGCACTCCTGGGCAAAAGCCTGGAGTGTCTCGACCCGTGGTTAGGAAATGGGCAAACAATTGCGTTGCTCGGCTCATCAGGTGTCGGAAAATCGACCATCACCAATACGCTGGTCGGGGTTGAAAACATAACGACACAGGCCATTCGCGAAGATGATGCCAAGGGCAGACATACCACCACATCCCGCTCGATGCATCATTTGCCGGGCGGTGCATGGCTACTTGATACACCCGGAATGCGAGAACTGCAATTGACCGGCGTCAAGACTGGACTGGATGATGTCTTTGCCGAAATATCAGCACTGGCAAAAGAATGCCGGTTTTCGGATTGCCAGCATGAAAACGAGCCTGGCTGCATGGTGCAAAAAGCCATTCGCAGCGACGATATTGAACCATCAAGACTGGATCGCTGGCGCAAACTCGCCCGGGAAGACGCATTTAACAGTGCAACAATCGCCGAACGCAGGTCCCGCGACAAGGCATTCGGGCGACTGATTAAACGTGTCGTAAGTGAAAAAAAGGCAAAAAGGAATCCCTAATCTGTATAAGTCTGTCGTGCTTTATTTATTGATATATTACATTAGATAAAAATCTTATCTATATGTTATATATATTCTTTAAATATTTTATATTTGATTTTATAACTGACTTCTCAGGGCCAGAGCTTGTGCACGAATGGCACTAAAGCAAGGATCATGGTTTGCGTGTAAATGCTCTCGCGTGTCAGCAAACCATCTGTAAGCAAACCGAAAGCCCCACCACTCTACTATGCAAACACGTTAAGAAATCCAACCATCGTGGCGTTATATCCACCATGCAGAATGATTGGCGACCAAAGGTTTTTATATTTGGTATAAGACCAGCAAAACACAGCGGAGATCAAGAAATACACCGCAAACTTATAAAGCTGCCAGCCCAGGCTTTCTTCCCAAAGAGTATGTAAAACAGCGAACAATATTGATACGAAAACCACTCCAAGTAGTTGTTGTCTCCTCTCAATGAAAAACCTGAGCAATACACCCCGGAATATCATCTCTTCCGCAAGTGGAGCGACAAAGATGGCCAAAATAATACCGGCAGCTGTTTGAAAATAGGCGAGACTGGCTTGTGCTTGCTCTACGTTAGGGTATTCAAACAACCTGTCAATCTGAAAATTCAGTGCGAGAATAGCCATTGCCGTGAGCGTCCCGAAGAGCAATGGCTTTAGAAGTTGGTTCGTTTTTGAACCTAAGGGTAGTGAAAAAGTATGTCGCAATGATTTCTGGCGCCAAAGTGCAAACAGCAATGCACCCGCTTCCACCATAACAGCAAGGTAGACAAGGAGAAATGATATTACGCCTATAGGCACTCTGAATTTTGACTTGTCCGAGTAC
>RCNC010005492.1_pt1 | contig 11894 bp, 5 predicted proteins | sample 2041301 | NCBI WGS metagenome assembly RCNC01 (sample SAMN09708231, study PRJNA481090) | Marine sediment metagenome, whole genome shotgun sequencing project. | biome: marine sediment; feature: ocean; material: sediment; isolation source: Sewage treatment plant 13A marine sediment (STP13A) ... | reverse complement strand
TTCAAACTTGCCCTGCGACAGAGTGTCGCGACCATAAAAATAATAGGCCTCGTACAACGATGGATTGAGCAGGATTGCGTTCTCAAAGGCGCGTTCCGCCTCTTCGTGCATACCGCTGATGGCCAGAGCAGTGCCGCGGGCGGCATTGGCCTCAGCAGAATCCGGATCCAGCGTGATCGCCTTTATACTGGCCTCGTTGGCTTTGCCGACGTTTTCCTCCGAGGAGTCCGCCCACTGGTATAGCAAAGAATAGGCATCTGCCATGCCGGCATAGGCCAGTGCAAAATTCGGATCCTGCTCGATAGCCTTGCGGAACATCAGAATCGCGTTGTGGAATTTACGCCGCGTGAACTCGTAGAAGAACTGACGTCCGCGCAGGTAATAATCGTAGGCTTTGGCGTCAGAGGTCGCCACGTACTGGAGTGCGCGGCGGTCACGCGGGGTCAGCGTCACTTCCAGCGCAGCCACGATGCTGCGTGCTATGTCGTCCTGGATGGCGAAAACATCGCGCATTTCCCGGTCATAGGTCTCAGACCAAAGGTGTGAATCCGTACCCACCTCGATCAGCTGGGCCGTTATACGCACGCGGTCGCCAGCCCGGCGCACGCTGCCTTCCAGCAGGGTTGTAACACCCAGTTTCGCGGCCACGTCGGGGATATTGACTTTCTCGCCCTTGAACACGAACGACGAGGTACGCGACGCCACCCGTAACTGTGGAAGCTTTACCAGCAAATTCAGAATTTCTTCAGCGATTCCATCCGAGAAATACTCGTTCTCCGGATCGCCGGACATGTTGACGAAAGGAAGTACCGCTATTGATCGGCGGTCATCAGCGGGGGCAGCAGGTATAGGGGCCGGTGCCGGCTCCTGAGCAGGCGTAGCAGCCACTGGTGCTGCCGCAGTTGTCGCTCCATCCGGAACGTTCGCAGGCGACTGTGCGGGTGTTACTGCAGGGGGTTCCTGGTCGCTGGGTAAGGTCCGCTCGATACCCTGGGGACCGATATCAAACGCCCAGGCCAGCCCGACCGCGGGAATGAAACCCAGGGCCACCAGAAGAATGACCATGGTTGTGGTCCACTCCGGCAGGTTCAGCCCCGGTAGAACGGTGGCCGAAACCTCGATCACAATCCATCCCGCTATGGCATAGAGCACTACCACTCGAAAAACGCGTCGGCGGCGTAATTCTGCGATGATTTTTCGGATGACAACTTCCCCTGATTTCCAGAGGTATTGAATTTACCAGATTCGTCTGATCTTCGGGTGAGTAATGAGTCCCGCAGGAGTTCGGATTCAATCCTGTTGCAATACTTGACATTATTGTCAATAATTATGATAAATCGCCCAGCGGTGTAGAAAAACATGCTTCGTTCAATTTTGTCGAGAAAGCGCCTGGATCAATCTCGTTTGTGGCCGGGCTTGATTTCACTGTGTCTCCTTTGGGGCTTGAGCGCTGGCATTACGCTCGCACAACCCGGAGAAGAAATAGTCATCCTGGGTCAGGGCGTCGCACCTGAACCTAAAAGGATGATTCCTCCAGAATACCCGTTCAGTGCGGCCCAGCGTGGAGTCGAGGGGTGGGTGATTCTGGCATTTGACGTGGACGCCAAGGGACGAGCGGTGGACATTCAGACAATTGATTCCAGCGGGACTACCAGCGTTCAGAAGAACTTTGAAAAAGCCACAATTGACGCACTGCGGAAATGGAGATTTACACCAGCGACCGTCGATGGAGAGCCCGTAAGACAATCCAACGTCATCCAAGAGTTCGTCTTTTCAATGGCTGATGCGAACAGCGGGGTCACCGATCATTTTCGCCATGCGTATGGCCGCGCAGCGGTGGCCCTGGACGATGGTGACCTCGCCAAAGCCGCAGATGGAATAGCCGGGTTGGACGACATGCAGATCAACCTGCTTGCTGAATATGCCTATCTCGAATTGATAAAGGCGATGTACTGGCAGAAGGCTGGCGATGATCGCAGGTCTCTCGAACACGTGGAGCTTGGCATTCGAATCGCTGATAACGCTGCAACTCGGTCCGTATACCTGCAGTTTTTATGGATGGCTGTGGTTCAAAATGCCCAGGCGAACAATTTTCATAGAGCCCTCGAACACTACGAGACCCTCCTCGAAATCGTACGCGACGTGGACGAAGACAACGCTATACATGAGACCGTTCGAAAAATTCGGGAAACCCTGTCGGGTGACGAGACAATCATCAGGGCCGGTGAGATTTCAGCCTGCAAACTTTGCAAGACGGAGGCCTTCCTGTTCACCCTCGAGCTCAATAGAAACCGTTTTTCAGTGCAGGTAGATTCCGGGCAGGTCGATAAAGTAAAAATTAGCTGTGGCCCGGCCCATGTCAGCCTTGAGTGGCGAGCCGACCTCGTATGGAACCTGGAAAATAACCCGGCAAATTGCGATGTGAGTGTATTTGGCACGCCGGGATCCAAACTGAGACTGATCGAACTACCAGCAGAAGGGCAGTTGGCAGAGCCGCTGGCACCATAGCCCTGCCCCCGTTCTAGTCTTCGACAAAACCACTCCAGCCTGACATGTAGGTTACAAATTTTTCGCTTAATCCCTGTGAGTGCAGATAGTCCCGGGTCACCGGAATTTTCACGGGTTCAAAGTCGGGATTGGCGGAGACCTGCAGTGGGAAATCATGATGGAGGATTGCAGCACGCCCCAGCAGGATAAAGTCGGCGCCGTCCTCGAGACAGCGTCTTGCATCCTGCGGGGTAGTTATTTTACCCGCAACACCCAGTCGAACTTCGCCACGATCTAATTCTGTGAAGTAACTGAGCAGGCTCCGCCCCTGAAACGCTTCCTCCACCGGCTCTTTAAAAGAATCCCACAACGACATATCAAGAAAATCGATACGGCCCTCTTTCATCAAGCGCCGGGAGACTTCGATTATTTCGCCAAGTTTCACATCGAAGCGCTCAGGTGACAGCCTCACTCCGAGTAAGAAATCAGGGCGGCAACGTTCGCGAATGGCATCGATAATGTCAAAGATAATTCGTGCACGATTCTCCAGGGATCCGCCATACCGGTCAGTGCGCTGGTTAATGGCAGGGCTCAGGAACTGGCACAGGATATAACCGTGGGCACCATGGATTTCAACGCCATCAAAACCCGCTTTTTCAGCCCGCTGGGCTGCCGCCACAAAATCTTCCTTGAGCTGCTCAACTTCTTCCAGCGTCAGGGCGCGCGCACCGGTTTCTTCGTTATCGGAAGGACAAACCGCCTGCCCGCCGATCACATCTGCAGGCGAACGCATGCCCGCGTGGTGTAATTGCACCACCGCAAGACTCTGTTCCGCCTTTATAGCCGTAGCCAGGCGCGTGAGCCCTTCCAGGTGATCATCAGAAAAACAGCCCAGCTGTCCGGGAAAGCCCTTGCCGATGGCCTGCACATGCGAGGCACAGGTCATGGTTAACCCAAAACCACCCGCGGCCCGCATGGTCAACCAGTGGAACTCCTCATCAGACAGACGCCCGTCCTGATGGCTTTGTACATTGGTCATCGGCGCCAGCATGAAGCGGTTTTTTATGACGGCGCCACTCTTGAAACTTAATGGCTGAAACAGGTTTTTCATTTGTTCGATGTCATAGGGAATTGTAGAGTTCAAGAACTCTTGCTGAATATTTCTTTTAGCTTGCGTAGAGGCCGGGTAACCCTCCATGAGGTGGAGCCCCTGAGTTCCTGTAACCGGCCACCCGCCCGGTCAATCTCGTCAGTCTGCCGCTGGATCTCCGCGTTCTTTTGTTCAACTTCCGATTGCAATTGCCCGAGTTGCGAGTCACGTTCCTCGAGCTGCCGCCGCAGCTGGTCAAATTCCTTTCGCAGGAACTCGAGTTCGGCCTGCTGCTCTTCGTGATAAACCTGCAATTCACTAAGCTTATTCACGTCGGCAGTCAGGTGTTTGATATTGTCGTACAGTCTTTTGATGTGCAGGTCACGACTGGCCAGCAACACCTGAATTTCGGCAAGCCTGTCTTCGTCGAGGACTAATCCCGCTTCGAAATCGTCTGGCAGGCGCTCATCAACATAGATAGTTGAGTGTTCGGGGCCGACTTCATCCTCCGGACGCGAATCCGTGTAGTAATAAAGCGCGAAACTACGGCGTGAAAGCGACCTCTTTTCTTCCGGCAGGTCGACTCTCGGAAAACCATGCCAGGAGTACTCGTTTGTTTCGAAAATCACGCAGCGATTAAAGAGCGGCGAAATCGTGACCACCTCGTCCTGCTCTGCAGGCAGCGAAGGGTCTTTATGCAGCTGGATTGAGCCACCCCAACAGTCTTCCCATTCTTCGTTGAGATATACAATCAGATTGAGCCTGCGGTGCTGACGCGTGACCGGGTGTAAATTGAAATCGATATGTGCGTCCAGACCCTGGCCGTGCCGGTTTTCATGCGTACCACCGCCAAAATAATGCGGATCGTACTGCAGGTCGGCTATGCCGGTAATCTCCGAAATCAACTCAAGAAATCCCTCGCTCTGAACCAGCGAATCAAGTCTTTTCCATGGGGGCCCCAGATGCATGATTTTCTCATGCACTGCCTTGTTTCCAACAATGCCGTCTTCATTTACCGCCAGACTTTCATCGAAATGCGGAAAATTACCGGCTAATTCGGTACTTAGTTCCGGCGTAAAGAAATTTTCAATTTGAACGTGCCTGAATGGCCGGGCTGAACGAAACTGTTCCGCCAGGCTGGGGGCGCTATCGATCAGCTCTCGATTAATGTCTTTATTCACCAGGTCTTCTGCTTTCATTTGCAGCTACATATTCCGCCGGTACTCGCCCCCCACTTCATAAAGCGAATGCGAAATCGAGCCCAGCGAGCAAGACTTGGCCGCATCCATCAGCGCCTCAAACGTGTTCCTGCGCTCGCGCGCAACCTGCTGCAGATGAACCAGGCCAGCCTCCGCCTCATCACTGTGAGTACCCCGGAATTTCTCTACATTATTTACCTGCTGGTCCTTTTCCCGTGCAGAGGAGCGCATCAGTTCGATCTCTCCGACCTCGCCATGCCCATCAGGCGGCAGGAAGGTGTTGACGCCGACGATGGGGAATGTGCCGTCGTGCTTCATGCTTTCGTAATAAAGGCTTTCTTCCTGGATTTTGCTGCGTTGGTACATAGTATCCATCGCACCCAGCACTCCACCACGTTCCGAGATACTCTCGAACTCCTGGTAGACGGCCTCCTCAACGAGGTCGGTCAACTCATCCACGATGAAGCTGCCCTGCCACGGATTTTCGCAAATGTTCAAACCAAATTCTTTGTTAATAATCATCTGGATAGCGACAGCTCTTCGCACCGATTCCTCGGTAGGCGTAGTGATTGCTTCGTCGTAGGCATTGGTGTGCAGACTGTTGCAGTTGTCGAATAATGCATACAGTGCCTGCAAGGTTGTCCTGATGTCGTTGAACTGGATTTCCTGCGCATGCAGGCTGCGGCCGGAAGTCTGGATATGGTACTTCAGCATCTGGCTGCGGCTGTTGGCTCCATATCGTTCACGCATCGCCCTTGCCCAGATTCTCCTGGCTACCCGACCAATCACGGTATATTCCGGATCCATGCCGTTGCTGAAGAAAAAGCTCAGGTTGGGTGCAAACGCGTCGATGCTCATCCCCCGGGCAAGGTAATACTCGACGATGGTGAAGCCGTTGCTCAGAGTAAAAGCCAGTTGGCTGATCGGGTTCGCACCCGCCTCAGCGATATGGTAACCGGAGATGGAAACACTGTAGAAATTACGTACGCCGTGGTCGACGAAGTACTGCTGGATATCCCCCATCATGCGCATTGCGAATTCGGTCGAGAAAATACAGGTGTTCTGGGCCTGGTCCTCTTTCAGGATATCGGCCTGTACGGTGCCGCGGACTTTCGTCAAAGTTTCCGCCTTGATCCGCGCGTAGGTCTCGGCATCAATCAGCTTGTCACCAGTAACCCCCAACAGCGCGAGGCCCAGACCATTATTACCGTCCGGCAATTCACCGTGATAGAGCGGTTGGAAGCGGCCGTTGAAATACGCTTCAATTTTCTCTTTCGCCTCGTCCCACTTTCCGTGTTTATGCAGATACAACTCAACCTGCTGATCAATCGCGGTGTTCATGAAGAAAGCCAGGATCATCGGGGCCGGACCATTAATCGTCATCGAAACAGAAGTGTTCGGCGCACACAGATCGAAACCCGAGTAAAGTTTCTTCATGTCATCCAGGGTGGCAATGGAGACACCGGAGTTCCCTACTTTTCCAAAGATGTCCGGACGGGTATGAGGATCTTCGCCATACAGCGTCACGGAATCAAAGGCGGTACTAAGGCGAACCGCAGGCTGGCCATGCGCCAGCAAGTGAAAACGATGGTTGGTGCGTTCCGGCGTGCCTTCGCCAGCGAACATGCGGATGGGGTCCTCACCCGCCCGCCGGTATGGAAATACGCCACCGGTATAAGGGTAATAACCCGGCAGGTTTTCACGCATCAGAAACGAAAGCAGCTCGCCCCAATCTGCGTCCCTTGGCATGCCGATTTTCGGAATCTGCAGGCGGCTTAGCGATTCACGGAAGTTACTACCGGTTATTTCCCTGCCGCGGACTTCGTAGGAATATTGCTCGGTACGCAAGCCGGCCTTGCGCTCCGGCCAGGACTTGAGCAAACGAACCGCATCCTCACTGAGCTCACTTATGGCGCTGTCATAGCGCTGACGCAGGAGCAATAACGACCGGTCGGCTTCCCCCCTGAGAGCAAAAGAAACATACCTCGCGAAGGGTTCGGGCAGGTGCTCATCCTGCAGGGCCTTCAGCGATTCGTAATAATTCTGCGCCTTGCTGGCCGCCTCCGCCTGCCTGTCAATACCGCTGTTAATGCTGCGGCCCTGTTCAGCGATTTCCGCCAGGTAACGTGTGCGCTGACCCGGGATCAGAACGGTAGCTTTCGGCGCCTTGACCGAGGTGTCAACTTCGGGAGTCCATTCCCCGGCCGGCAAATCAAGCTTCTCGCGCAACAGCCTACAAAGGTTAACGAACATCCAGGTGATGCCCGGATCATTGAACTGGCTGGCAATGGTTGGATAAACCGGCACATCGTCATCGCTGGCGTGGAATGCCAGGTGGTTTCGCTTCCACTGCTTTCTGACATCGCGCAACGCATCTTCAGCAGCGCGTTTGTCGAATTTGTTGAGGACAACCAGTTCCGCATAATCCAGCATATCGATTTTCTCGAGCTGACTTTGTGCGCCAAAGTCACTGGTCATCACGTAAACCGGGAAGTCCACCATGTCGACAATCTCTGAATCGGATTGGCCGATCCCCGCCGTTTCGACAATGACGAGGTCAAACCCGGCCGACTTGAGAAACGCAATCGCATCCTGAAGGATCGCCGAGGTCGCCAGGTGCTGCCGGCGCGTGGCCATGCTGCGCATGTACATATTCTCGTTGCGTAGCGAGTTCATCCGGATCCGGTCACCCAGCAAGGCACCACCGGTACGGCGACGGGTAGGATCTACTGCCAGCACTGCAATCTTAATATCCGGGAAGCTCTGGCCGAAACGGTTCAGCAACTCATCCGTAACCGATGACTTGCCCGCACCACCCGTGCCTGTGATACCCACCACCGGGGCCTGCCTGGCGGCACCCTGCCACTCACGGCGCTTCAGTTGAAGTTCAGCATCGCCGAACACCTGGTCTTCCAACGCCGATATGACGTTGGCAATGGTACCGGCATCATCTGCCAAAACCTGGCCTGGGTACTGCGTCGGTATCCGGTGATCGGCCGTGCGCTTGACCACATCCTCGATCATTTCTACCAGGCCCATGCCCATGCCATCATCGGGGTGATAAATCCGTTCGATCCCGTAGGCCTCCAGTTCGCGGATTTCCTCTGGAGTAATCGTGCCCCCTCCTCCGCCAAAAATCCGAATGTGCTCATCAACCATGTATTTGAAGAATTCAATATGCCCGCCCTGGTATGAAGAGATCGCAATTCCATCGGCGTCTTCCTGGATAGCGGCACGAACAATGTCCAGCACACTGCGATTATGACCAAGGTGGATCACTTCAGCACCCTGTGCCTGGATCAGTCGGCGCATGATGTTGATCGCTGCATCGTGACCATCAAAAAGTGAAGCCGCGGTGACAAACCGCAAAGGAGTGGTGGGTCCGGCAGTGAACTCCGGAACTTGATCAGCAGGTCGGCTCATAAGGAGAAATTCCTGTTTTTAGTAGCTTTATTGTAGCTTAATGAAGATGCAGGCAAACAAATTGCAAAAACCATTGTTACAGAACGGTGATAAACCCGTTTTAGCCAATATTGCAATATCACGAATTCCATCAACCATGCGGGTTTAACCCATGTTTTAGCCAAATTTGCATATTTTCTTTCGAAGGCGTATGGTAGAAATGAAAGGGGTGAGCAGAAGACTCTGCTCCCAAAATTGGGATGTCAGAATTTCTCGCCACCCGACTAAAGTGCGTCGGGAAAACAGTAGCGGAGGCCGGGTCGGTCCTCCGCTACGCTTTTATCCAGCATTCACAATTCATTTTTCAAATCAAAGCACCCACGGTGAACTCTTTATTGCCGCGTGAGGTCGTACCATAGTCCGCTTTAAGCACTCAACCAATATCAGGAACACGCATGATCATAAAATGGGTCCCCGCACTACTCGTATTCTTTCTCGCTGCCTGTGAACAAACGCCACCGGAACCCGCCGGAGGAACCAGTACCGCCCCACCCGATCCGAACCTGCCCCAAGGTATCACCCTGATTGAAGAATATAGCGGTGAGGACAGAGAGTTCGCAATCGCGTTCAGTAAATATCGACTGGACAACGGAATGACTGTGGTCCTGCACGAGGACCACTCTGACCCCATGGTTCACGTCGATGTTACCTACCATGTTGGCTCTGCCCGGGAGGAAGTGGGCCGCTCTGGATTCGCGCATTTTTTCGAACACATGATGTTTGAGGGTTCGGAAAACGTGGGCAGCGGAGAGTTTTCCAAAACCATTTCCAATGCCGGCGGCACACTCAACGGCACAACCAACTCCGACCGCACCAACTACTTCGAGACCATGCCGGTTAACCAGCTTGAAACGGCATTGTGGCTGGAAGCAGACCGGATGGGCTTGTTGCTGCAGGCAGTCACGCAGGAACAGTTTGATGTTCAGCGTGCGGCAGTGAAAAACGAGCGCGGGCAACGGGTCGACAATCAGCCTTACGGTCGCACCGGCGAAACGATGATGATGAACCTGTACCCGTCTGATCACCCTTATTCCTGGCCTGTGATCGGCTGGCTAGATGACCTGAATGCAGCAGACCTGGATGACATGAAGCGCTTCTTTCTGCGCTGGTACGGTCCCAACAACGCGACGCTGACCATCGGCGGTGATATTGACAAGGTGCAGACGCTTGAATGGATTGCCCACTATTTCGGCCCCATTCCGAGCGGACCGGAAGTTGAGAAAAGAGAAACACAGCCGGGCGTAGTCAAGCAGGACCGCTATGTCACGCTGGAAGACAATATCCACCTTCCGGCTATCGCAATGCTGTTCCCGACCGTTTACTACCGCCACCCTGACGAGGCGCCACTGGATGCCGCCACCAAGATCATCGGCGTTGGCCGGGCATCACTGCTCTACCAAAACCTCGTTCAGACCGGCCGTGCCGTCAGCGCCTATGTCAGCCATTCCTGCCGGGAACTGGCCTGCGAGATGGCTTTCATCGTTATCCAGAATCCGTCCTCCGGCGAGACGCTAACCGAGATGGAACAGGCCATCCGCGAAACTCTGCGGGAATTCACCGAACGCGGCGTGAACGACGATGACCTGCAAAAATTCACTGCAGGTTTTGAGGCCGGCCAGGTATTCGGCATGCAGAGCGTGTCTGGAAAAGTCAGCAACCTGGCCTTCTCCGAAGTCTTCAACGACGACCCCAAGACGGCAACTGACGATATCGAGCGCTATGCAAATGTAACGAAGGAAGACGTCACCAGGGCCTTCAGCCAATATATCGAGGGCAAACCAGCCGTTATTCTGAGTATCGTGCCCAACGGCCAGGCGGCTCTGGCGGCACAACCACAAAACTTTGATTACCACTCCATTGCCGGAGCAGAAAACAGTATTGACCCTACGGTCTCACCACCGGCGGCATACGCTCCGCCGGCGTTGAGAACCTGGGAGGATGATTTCGACCGCAGCATCCCTCCGCAACCGGGCGTCAACCCACTGGTTGATCTGCCGCCCATATGGGATGCCCAATTAGAGAACGGGGTGCGCCTGCTGGCCGTACCCAACACGGAAACGCCCACGGTCACCATCCGGGCTGTATTCGCCATGGGACAGCGCGATGAGCCACCAGGCAAGGCCGGGCTGGCCAGTTTGACTGTGGGCATGATGCAGGAAGCTACCCGGCAACGCAGTTCGGCGGAATTCAGCGAGGCCCTGGAACGCATAGGTGCCTCGGTTGGTGTGGGTTCCGGACAGTACGAAACCACCGTGTCACTCAATGTACTGAGTAAGCACCTGGACAGCGGCATCGAGCTAATGATGGAACGCATGCTGGAACCGGCCTTCACCCAGGAGGATTTTGACCGGATTAAAGCCCGCCTGATGGAGTCATTGATGCAGGCCCGCAAGTCCGGATCTTCACTGGCTGGCCGGGCCGTCGGCGCAGTGCTGGCCGGGCCCCAACACCCCTTGTCCTACCCTGGTTCAGGATTGCCGTCCACAGTGGAAAACATCAGCCTGGAGGACGTGAAGGCTTTTTACGCAGCCCACATACCCAATCACCTGCAAGGCGTACTGGTCAGCACCAACCTGCCTCAGGAACGCATCCTGGAAAGCCTGGGCGCACTGGCGGGACTAGAGATCTCGGAGGTCTACCGTGAGCCTATCGACGACCTGCCGGAAATCAGCGGACGAACGATTTACCTGGTCAATAAAGAAGCTGCCGCCCAGTCCACGGTGCGTATGGCTTACCCCTCTTTGCGCTATGACGCGCTGGGTGACTTTTACCTGGCCGGCCTGATGAATTTCAACCTGGGCGGTACATTTGACAGCCGCATAAACCTGAACCTGCGGGAAGACAAGGGCTACACCTACGGCATTTACAGTGGCTTCAACGGCGGCCGGGAACTGGGCAGCTTCAATATTTCCTCGGAGATTAACAAGGAGGCTACCACCGCGGCGATTACGGAAGTGCTCACGGAGCTGGAAAGCTATTCGCAAGCGGGTATGACAGAAGATGAATACACGTTTATGCAAAACTCGATTGGTCAGCGCGATGCGCGTGCTTACGAAACCCCGGGTGCCAAGCTGGGGCTGTTGTCGCAGGTGCTGAGGTATGACTTACCGCTGGACTACCGCAAACAGCAAAAGAGCCTGTTACGTGAGACCGATCGTGACACCCTGAACGACCTGGCCGGCCGGCTAATCGACTCCGACAACATGGCCATCATTGTGGTTGGCGATGTTCTGGAAATTCGCCCTGAGCTGGAGTCGCTGGGCATGCCGATCAAGGTACTCGACGAGGAGGGTAACGAGGTCAACCATTGATCTGAAGCGCATCTGCCTATACAAAGGAGGGATATATTTATCCTTTTGCTGCGGAGAAATTTCAATGTCTGACCGAACTGTTGTAATCACCGGTGCCAAGCGCACTCCCATAGGCGCTTTTCAGGGCCAGTTCAGCAACACCAGTACGGTCGAGTTGGGAGCGGCAGCCATCGAAGGCGCCGTGAAGCAGTCCGCAGTTGAGGGTTCCGAACTAACTGAAGTCATCATGGGCTGTGTGCTGCCCGCGGGGCTTGGACAGGCACCTGCACGCCAGGCATCGCTCAAAGCCGGGGTACCCTCGTCGGTCGGTTGTACCACTGTCAACAAGGTCTGTGGAGATCGGAA
>RCNC010002646.1_pt1 | contig 11899 bp, 11 predicted proteins | sample 2041301 | NCBI WGS metagenome assembly RCNC01 (sample SAMN09708231, study PRJNA481090) | Marine sediment metagenome, whole genome shotgun sequencing project. | biome: marine sediment; feature: ocean; material: sediment; isolation source: Sewage treatment plant 13A marine sediment (STP13A) ... | reverse complement strand
CTTATTTTCCCTGATTTTGCTCTTGTCATTTTCAACCGCTGCCTCAGCGCAAACCGCACTTGATGAACAGATAGCGCTTACGCGCCAGTCTGCCCACACCGATCGCAAGATCATACTGTTGGGTAACATGACCTTCACATCCGATGAAAGCGCCAACTTCTGGCCGGCGTGGAACGAATACCGTGCAGACGTGTCCGCCAATGGTGACAGGACACTGGCCCTCATCAAGGATTTTGCAACCAACTACGAGAACATGACCGATCAAAAAGCTGAAGAACTAATGACAGATCATTTTTCAATTGAGATGCAAAACCTCGTGATCAAACAGAATTTTGCTCGAAATATCAACAAGTTCATGCCGGCACAAAAAGTCATGCGTGTTATCCAGATTGAAAATAAACTGGACGCTGCAATTGACCTGCAACTGGCAGCAGAGATACCACTGACCAAGTAGCTGAAAGGCGACACGGCCAGACACAGTTGGGACGAGGTTTCTCGTCCCGACTACTGAAATTTTGTTATGATCTGGACAGTCGGGCGCGTAATGAATCCAAGCCATCATGTGTCATCATCAGCGTAGTGTTTAACAACAATACGCCTTTCAGCTTTGTCAGGTCGGGGGACTTATAACGTGTCATTTAAAATTTCCAACCGTGTCATGCAAATCAAGCCTGCTGCGACCATTATGGTCAGCATGAAGGCAATTGAACTCCGTGCACAGGGCCGGGATATTATTTCCCTGGGTTTTGGCGAACCCGATTTTGACACCCCCGATCACATCAAGCAGGCGGCTATCGATGCCATCTGGCAGGGTAAAACAAAATACCCACCGGTAGACGGCACCAAAGAATTGAAGAGTGCTATTGCGCGGAAACTCAAAGCAGAGAACCAGCTTGTCTTCGAAATGGAACAGATCATCGTTTCCAACGGAGCCAAGCAGAGCCTGTCCAATTTACTGATTTCCCTGCTCAACCCGGGTGATGAAGTCATTTTGCCCGCACCTTATTGGGTTTCCTACCCGGATATGATCAAACTGGCTGAAGGACAGCCTGTGATTTTGAACGCAACTGCCGAGACCGGCTTCAAAATCACTGCCAAGCAATTGGAGTCTTCCATTACCGACCAGACCCGGTTGTTAATCATCAACTCGCCTTCCAACCCCACTGGCAAGGTTTACAGCGAAGCTGAATATCGTGAACTGGCTGAGGTGTTGATGGAATATCCCAAGGTCATGATCGTCTGCGACGATATTTACGAGCACATTTACTGGGGCGAAAAACCGTATCGGACACTGTTAAATGTCTGTCCCGAACTAGGCGAACGGATTGTAATTATCAACGGTGTTTCCAAAGCCTATGCGATGACAGGGTGGCGAATAGGATACGCTGCGGGCCCGCAGGAACTGGTAAAAGCAATGCTCAAAGTCCAGAGTCAAAGCACCTCCGGTGCCTGCTCAATTTCCCAGGCTGCCGCAACTGCTGCGCTCGACGGTCCACAGGATTGCCTTGTCCAAATGCGGGATGAATATAAACGCAGGTATGAGTATCTGCTCGACGCGCTCAATGCCATTGACGGGGTTGAGTGCGAGGAGTGCGACGGTGCCTTTTATGCATTCCCCTCGTTCAAAGTTATCATCGATCGCATGCCGGATATCCGTGATGATGTCGAACTGGCCGCCTGGATGCTCGAAAACGCCGGTGTGGCCATGGTACCTGGCACAGCATTCGGTGCACCGGGACACCTGCGTCTGTCATTTGCTACCAGCATGGAAAACCTGCAGTCCTGTGTTGAACGCATTAAGAGAGCGCTAGAGGCTCAGCCTTAAGCGTTTTTATCCAGAGGTCTTTTAGGGGAACAGCGCGTTTCCTACAACTTTCAAGTCCCTTCCCTACTCCCCTGTACCAGCAATTGCCATTTTCCGGCAGTGACCTTTCGATTAGTCTCAAGCAATGGGCAAAAGAGATCAGCAAGGCTTCACTGCACTTGAGTTGATTGTCACCATGGCAATCATCACGGTTCTGTTAACCATGGGTGTTCCTGCATTTGAAAACTACGGTTTGAACCTGCGTATGAAAACCGCGATGGACCAGTTACAGACCGATCTGAACCTGGCGCGCGGCCAGGCGATAAGCCACAACAGCCAAACAGTCATCTGCCCGGCGAATGACGACAATGACTGTTCCGGACAGTCGGTATGGCAAGGTGGCTGGATTATATTTACCGATCTCAACGGCGATCGCCACAGACAGGATTCGGAACCTCTTCATAAAAATGCCGCTGCAGTGGCAATGCTGAATATCAACAGTTCCAGGTCACGAAGTTTCCTACGCTTTTATCCCAATGGCAGTGCACCGGGAAGCAATATCTCAATCCTCTTCTGTGACAAGCGCGGCGCCGCACAGGCGGGCACCATCACGGTCTCCAACAGCGGTAGAATCCGTATGCAATCCAATGGCAGCGAACCATCCGAAAATTGTCCTTGACTCACCCGCCCAAAGTACGCAAAATACCGCGCCTTAGGATATTCCCCGGTAGCTCAGTTGGTTAGAGCGGGTGACTGTTAATCACTAGGTCGTTGGTTCGAGTCCATCCCGGGGAGCCATATTCAGCAATAAAGACAGGAACTTAGCAGAGATGCTGGGTTCCTGTTTTTGTTTATGGGGGCTTTAGTCGACAAACCAGTCATCATGAAAGATTAAGGGGAAAGTGGGGGGCCGCCTGGGTTTGACGGCTCCAGAAGGGTTTTATGTAGCCTGCTTTCGTTTTTTCATAAGTTTATTTGCCTCATCTAACCACTTCTGGTCCTGACGGGTCATAGCGAGATTAAGAACGCACATTTCAAATACCAATACCGCACACAGGAAAGGGGTGCATACCCCCCTGCTGTTAACTTGTCTCCTATGCCTGTGAGCAATCTGTATTTGCAGCGACCTCAAGACGTCGTTCAATATAATTTTTACGCAACTCGTCAAACAAGGCCAGCCAGACGGATGAAAACAATGGTCTGGTGTTAACCCGGGCTCCATTAGTATCAGCTTTATGGTGTTTCATTTTTTCTGCAATCCTTTTGTTAAAGTTGACCGGTGTTCCGACGTGTTACTTATAGAGACAACCCTGCCATTAATTAGTTGACGCACCTGGCACCCTTTTAGTTACGTGGTGCCGCGATAATCACTCGTTTCATCGCTATCGGGCCGCAACACGATCGGAAACCGTAAATCTCGACCCGGTTTACGGTGATTCAGGAATTACTTCACCCTCAACTCGCGACCTTCCACAGTTCGTGGCATAAGTGTCTCAACCTCTTTCACTTATTGGGCAAAATCACCTTAATTGCGCAAGGTCACTCTAAATTCGATTTGGCACATTTTTTACAATATATTTAAGTAATTCTCATTCTCATCAACTATATTTGGTAGTGTAGGTCAATCACATAAAAACCAATATACTGATTAGGAGACATATCAATGCGTAACACACCCGTAAGTACACCCACATGTAAAATGGCTAAATTAGCACTGATCGCCCTGGCGGCCGTGGTGTTTGTGCCACATATCGCGTTAGCGGACACAGCTGACGAAATCAAGGCACTAATAATTCAAGACAACGCTGACTCGCGTAAAAACCTTTCTGCTGGCAGTGAAGGTCTTTCAAAACATGGCTCGATGGAATTTTGGTCAAGCGGTGGATTGATGCAATACGTTCCCGCTGATTCACCCGCCGCCACCTGGGAGCATTTTGCACTTACTCCAAAGCACATCAAGGTTGCTACCCTGGTTGAAGGCGAGGCTGCGGTTGCTATGTTTTACTCGGAGGGGTCTTTCCACGAAACCGGTCAGAAACCGGTATCACATTATATGACCAGGGCTACAATTGTCTATGTGAAGGAAAACGGTAAATGGAGGCAGCGCGCTGCCCATTATTCTCCAATCGCTGCAGGTCAGGGGACTCAGCAATCATCGCTGGACTAGTTCGTTCAAGCAAACGATTAATGCAGATGGTATTTGAATATTGAGGGTTGGTGTGAAAACCCGTAATGCCTGCCGTTCGCTGACTTTCGACGGTGCGTAACAAGTTACGCACCCTACGGTAAGCGGTTTCGGATGTGTCTGTAGGGTGGGTAACCTGTTACCCACCAAGCAGTTTTAACGAAAAGTTATGGGTGGCCTGAGTCGCATTTTCGCGCTGTTATAGAGCGGCGCTTCAATGAAAATATAAAATACCCAGCTGATAAGAATGATCACTACGAGGCAGGCTATAAAGCCAGTCAGTGCAAAGTCTTTTAATACCAGGTAGTCCCGGATACCGAAAGAGTAAAACAAACCCAATAACACCGTGTGCGATAAGTACAGGGTGTAAGAAGAATCTCCAATTTTCTTTATCAGGCCACGGAATATGAAGAGATCGTGCGCCTCCAGCAAGACCATTAGCCAAACCAGGCAAACAGAAAAAACTCCAAATCCCATGAATCTTAAATAACCGTAATTGGCGTCCAGTTGCACCGCAATGGACAAAAACACGGTGCCCAAAACCAGGGATACAAGCACCCATTTTTTTGCTGAAAGATACTGCCAGTAATAAAAGATCAGGTAGCCAAGAACAAACTCAAACACATACGGTGAAAAGAAGAAATCCGCCAGGTGGTTATCCCCCAGTTTTGTGAAAATGTTTTTCAAAATAATAAAAAATGAAATCACCAAAAACACGGGTATTGGTTTAAGCATATTGGAGGACAGGACCAAGCCCACAACGAGATAAAAATATAATTCATAGGTTAACGACCAGGCGGGTGTAATCACCAGTTCCGAATAATTGCCGAAATTCAACAAAAAGAATGACTGAAACACCTGCTTATCAAGCAAATAATCAGGCCGGTGAACGTAATAAATAATTAAAGCCAGAAAAAATATGGGCCAGTAACCCAGATAAATTCGTGCAAACCGCTTGCCAAGAAAGTAGAAACTGGTTCCAAAACCATCTTCAGAATTTGATGTGGTTTTGGCCATAACATAGCCACTGATCACAAAAAAAACATCAACACCGATGTTGCCATGGGTAGCGACAAACTCGAAGACCGGGTTTGACAAACCCATGGCTTTGAAATGAGCAAGGGAATGGTGCATCAACACCAATAAAGCCGCTATACCTCTTAAAGCCTGAAGATTGAGAAGCATGATTTCTGTTTTTTCTTGATATTCTGGCTTTGAAGTATACACCACCTGTTTCGGTGCCCCATATGTATCCAGCGCTCCAGAAACGGGTGGGTAAGTGCTGTTTTAAAGTCAAAACATGTCGCGGACAATGGTAAATATTTTGTAGATAATGCAAGCTGCGATGCATAATAGCGACCCGGCATCACTATCACGAGCTATCAATTGAAAATCCCTGTTCTCACGTATCACAGCATGAACATCAATGGTGATACCTATGCGAAAAACGATCACCTCGCATTGGCATCAGACCTCGAGACCATCAAGGAACTCGGGTTCCGGGTAATTCCACTTGGCAAGGTTGTTGACTGGTTTCAGGGTGAAGTACCGGATAGTGATGTATTCCAGACAGTTGCCATCACATTGGATGACGGATCATGGTTTGATTATTATGACCTGGACCATCCCAGCTGCGGTCTGCAACGCAGCATGATCAACATCCTCCATGATCATAACTCCCGATATGGCCCGCCTCACCTGGCACACGCAACCAGCTTTGTTATCAGTTCTCCCGAGGCCCGGTCGTCACTGGACAAGAGTGGCATGATTGGAAAAGGCTGGTGGGGTGATCAATGGTGGGTCAAAGCCGTTTCATCCGGAATCATGGATATTGAATGCCACAGTTGGGATCACGTGCATCCAGATCTTGACTATGTTGCCCAGCAAAACCAGATCAAGGGTGACTTCAGTCAAGTTGATAATTTCACCGATTCCGAGTCTCAATTCACGAAGGCGGGTGAGTACATTGCCAAGGTCCTGGGTGGTGAACGGCCATCATTGTTTGCGTATCCTTACGGTTCATTCAGCACCTATGTCGCCACACAATACCTGCCAGAACATCAATCAAGCCATCAATTCAGGGCAGCATTTACAACCGAACCGAAAGCCGTGTCAAAAACAGACAATATCTGGCTGTTACCCCGCTATGTCTGTGGGCAGGACTGGAGATCACCACAAGAGCTTGGAGAGATTTTGAGTCGTTTTTAGAACGGACCGACAGCGTGAACCTTATCGATCAGAAAATCTTGTCGCTCCGGCGTAAGCGGTTTATGAAAATGGGCAATCAGGTGTTCGTATTTTGTTGGTTCAAAGCCGGCCTTTAAATCAACCTCAAGCGCCAGTTTGTCGGCTGTGTATCCAAAGTATCCTTCACATTCATTTCGAAACTGATGAATGGAGAACTTCAACATATGCAGGTAGATTCCACCCCCCGTTTTCACAACGCGTATGAGACTTTTAGGCATGTGTCGAAAGGCAAAAGCATCTGTCACGGCCCCGCCTCCAAGCATGACCTCGTCATACTGCATGAAGTTTACATAGCAAACGGGGATAAATTGTTGCCAGTTTTTTCGGTAAAAACAAACCACCGAGTTACCGTGAGATGGCGCCGGATGTGCAAACTTCCTTTGAAACAGGTCATCTATGAAAAACGGCCCATCATCGACCGTTGTGATCAATACATCTTCAAATGGATTTGAGAGTGAATTCATAGGTAATTCTTTGGCTATTCTCTACAAAATGGCATACGGGCAATATTAGATCACACAATGGTCCGGGAACTTACAGTTTTTACAGCCAATTTAAAGTAAGTGTGCGTTACCTGCCTAAGTCTGATGGTGGAACGGGACTCCGTATGGGTAAAGAGCTCTGACTATAAATCACTTTGTAACTTCCAGCTTTTTAATTTATCATGGTCGGTCACCAATTCACTTTTCCCACAACCCAAGGTTGAAAAATCCCATGAAACAACTATCAATTGCGTTACTAACCCTGAGTATGGCTTTTGCCAGCTTCACGGCACTTGCAGAATGGTCACCCAACGACAGTGACAAAATGGAGTTGTCAGTTGCCAAAGCTATCATCGATGCCAAAGAGAAGGACCCTTCCTTGTCAAAATGGTTTGAGACCGCCTACGCCTACGCCGTATTTCCCAATGTCGGGAAAGGTGGCATCGGTATCGGTGGCGCTCATGGCAAAGGCATTGTCATAATTGGCGACAAGACAGTGGGCAACACTTCATTGTCACAAATCAGCATAGGTCTTCAACTCGGTGGTCAGGTCTACGCCGAATTTATCATGTTCAAAGACGAGGCCGCTTTTGGTAACTTTTCCCGCGGAAATTACGAAATGGGTGCACAGGCGTCAGCGGTCGCAATTGCCCTGGGCGCATCTGCCGATGCTGATTACGACAAGGGCGTGGCCGTATTCACCATTGCAGGCGGAGGCCTGATGTTTGAAGCCTCAGTAGCTGGACAGAAGTTTAAATACGAAGCCAACTAAGCAACAGGCAACAGATCACGGCCTCTACCAGGCCGGTTCAGAAAAGGCGTCGTTAAACGGCGCCTTTTTTGTATTCGGGAAATATGCAGCCGATGGCTTTCATAAAGTCAGTCAAGCCGGGAAATCAAGCTTTGTAACTGGCATGCACATCGGATATATTGGCGAACTAGCTTATATTCACGATCAATATTCCATATGGGAACACTATGAAAAAACTTTTCACCGTCCTGATCACCTTGAGCCTCATTTCAGCAAACATTTATGCGCAGGAATGGAAACCCAATGTGAATGACAAGATGGAGCTTTCAGTAGCTCAAGCCATTATCAAAGCCAATGAAAGCGATCCGACATTGTCAATGTGGTTTGAATCTGCGTACGCCTACGCGGTATATCCAAAAATCGGAAAAGGTGGTTTTATTGTCGGGGGCGCGGGTGGCAAGGGCCTGGTTATTCGTGGCACAACCACTGTTGGTGAAACCTCTTTGTCACAGGTAACGATTGGTGCGCAGATAGGCGGCCAGGTCTATGCGCAATACATCATGTTCAAAGACCAAACAGCATTCGAGCATTTTACCCGTGGTAATTTTGAAATGGGTGCACAGGTATCCGCAGTTGCTATCACCCTGGGTGCGTCAAAAGATGCCGGTTATGATGGCGGAGTGGCAGTATTCACCCTCGCGGACGGCGGATTGATGCTTGAGGCCTCCGTTGGCGGGCAAAAATTTAAATACAAAGCCAAGTAGGTATCGAGGCAAGGTCATATCAACATGATAATGGGATGATACCGGGCATTTTTTCCGGCCTGGGCCGCATATCAGCACATAGGATAATACCAACCACATCAGCAGGGTCAACGGGGTCCCTACAATGAGACATGCGAAACAATAAAAAAACAGGTCTGTATTTTTTAGCTTTATTTGCACTCAGCGGCTGTGACCCACAAACCGCACATGAAGCTGCCCAACCCGCGTCAGCGCCAGTCACAATGGTACGTACGGGCTGGTTGTCATCAGATGAGCTCATGGAAGCCAGCGGCATGAAGGCCAGTTATTCGCGTGCGGGTGATTTCTTCGTCCATAACGATGAAGGCGAGCCGGTTTTATATGCCATTGATGAAAGCGGCACAGACCTTGGCTCTGTCGCCATTGTGCCTGCCAAAAATAAGGATTGGGAAGACATCACCTCGGTACCCGTTGATGGAGGCCGTTGGATAGTGGTCGGCGATATTGGCGACAACAAGGCAAAGCGAAAGTCCATCAAGCTGTACTTTGCTGAAGAACCCAAAACCGGGAAACATGACCGCTATTCCGGACGAGTGGACCTGAAACACGCATTGAGACTGACTTACCCCGATGGACCGCATGACTGCGAATCAATGGCATATGACCCGATCGGCAAGCAGATTTTACTGCTTACCAAACGCGACAAGCCATCCCGTTTATATGCCGTGGATATTGAAACAGCGTTAACCGAGGGAAATGCGGAGCTAAAATTACTGGGGACCATTGCCAAATTACGACCACCGACGTCAAAAGACCGTTTTCACTTTGGCGGAAGAACGGATTTCATATCGCAACCAACCGGTTTTGATATTTCGGACGATGGCACAGAGGCAGTTATCATCACCTACCGCAGCCTGTACCGTTTTCAGCGCGAAGCCGGTGAGGACTGGTTAAGCGCTTTTCAAAGAAAACCTGAAGAAGTCGTCGGACCGCCCGCTGTGCAAAATGAAGCGATCAGCTATTCTGTTGATGGCAAGGCGATTTACGTCACCACCGAAAAAAAACCGGCGCCCGTATATCGCATTGAATTTACGAACCTCCCGCCTTAAGAGACTTCGATACCATGGGTCGCCAGGTATTCAACGAATTCAGATTCCGAGATGATTTTTACACCCAGTTTCCGGGCTTTTGTCAGCTTGGAGCCGGCAGCTTCACCGGCGAGCAGTGTACTGGTTTTGGCCGACACACTTCCGGTCACTTTCGCACCCAAGGTTTCAAGCAGGTTCTTCGCCTGGATCCTCGGCATGGATAGCGCGCCCGTCAGCACCCAGGTCTCACCGGCCAACGGTTGTGCTCCGCTTGTCTCTTCGAGTGGCTGCCAGTCCACTCCAGCGTCCTTTAAAGCCTGGATAACCCGGCGATTCTTTTCCTGCTGAAAAAAAGCCGCTATGTGACCGGCGACGATCGGCCCCACGTCACTCACCTCGATGAGGGTTTCCTCAGAGGACTCCTCCAGCGCCTGCATTGATCTGAAATGGGCAGCCAGCGAATGTGCCGTCACCTCGCCCACCTCTCGAATACCAAGCGCATAGAGCAAACGGTCAAGACCGGGCTTTTTACTGGCCTCAAGGGCCTTCAGAAGGTTCTCAGCCGACTTGCCGCCCATCCGCTCCATTGAGGCGATTTGCTCAAAGCTGAGGTGATAAAGGTCAGCAACCGTGTGAACCATACCCTGCTCAACCAGTTGATCAACCAGCTTGTCACCCAGTCCCTCGATATCCATGGCTTTACGCGTGGCAAAATGCCGGATTCCGTGTTTTATCTGGGCAGGACAAATCAGGGCACCCGTACACCGGGCTACCGCTTCACCCTCGGTACGCTCAACGTCAGAGTCACACTCGGGACAGGTTTCGGGCATATGAAATTCCGGCAGCTCGGTTTCACGCCGTTGTTTCACGACACGCGCCACTTCGGGTATGACATCTCCCGCCCGGCGCACCACGACCCAATCTCCAGCCCGAATATCCTTGCGCCGAATTTCGTCTTCATTGTGCAGTGTCGCGTTGGTCACCGTTACACCACCCACAAAAACCGGTTCCAGCCTCGCAACCGGTGTAAGCGCCCCGGTGCGGCCTACCTGGATGTCTATGTCCAGCAACCGGGTTATTTCTTCTTCAGCCGGAAATTTATGTGCCAGCGCCCATCGGGGTGCCTTGCTTATGAAACCTAGAAAGCCCTGCTGGTCGAAGCGGTCGACCTTGTAAACCACACCGTCAATGTCATATCCCAGCGCAGGACGCAGTGCCGCCATACGCCTATGGTAATCGAGACATCCTTTCAGCCCCTCAACCCGTCTGACTTCGGGGTTGACGGGGAAGCCCCAATCCCGCAAACGGGCCAGGGCATCAAACTGGTTGTCGGGCAGGTTATCGCGGGTCGCCGTGGCATAGGCAAAAAATGCCAGTGGCCGTTTGGCGGTCAGTTGCGGGTCGAGTTGTCTTAAACTGCCTGCGGCGCCGTTACGGGGATTGACCAGGGGCTTCTCTCCTGTCTCGATGGCCCTGCGGTTGAATGCGTCAAAGCCAGCCCGTGGCATATAAATTTCCCCACGTACCTCGAGCAATGTGGGCCAGTCCTCGCCATGAAGCTTGAGAGGAACGGCTCGAATAGTGCGAACATTGGACGTGACATCCTCACCCCGTTCACCATCTCCTCGGGTTGCCGCCGTGGTCAGAATCCCATCCACATAGGTGAGTGAAATCGCCACACCATCCAGCTTGGGTTCCGCAGCAAAAATAATGTCACTACGCTCAAGACCATTCTCCACACGGCGTTGGAAGTCTGCTACCTCTTCTTCGGAAAACGCATTCCCCAACGACAGCATCGGCACGCGATGCCGTACGGTCTCAAAACCATCCTGTGGTGTGCCGCTGACACGCTGTGTGGGAGAATGGGGTGTAACCAGCTGCGGGTGACCGGATTCAATGCCTTCCAATTCCCGCATCAAACGGTCGTATTCGGCGTCCGGAACTTCCGGATCATCCAGTACGTAATAGCTGTAATTGTGATGTTCGATCAAACGCCGCAGTTCACCGGCACGTTCAAATGCAGCCTTCTGCGTCATGACTCTGGATTTTTCTGCCGTTCATATTCGCGCAATTCTTCCTTGATTTTCAAGGAGCGCTGACGGATGAACACCTCGTGCTGATCATCCAGCAAATCCGCGTGCAACAATTCAGCCAGTCTGCGACTTGTTGCCAACATCGAATCCCAGGCGTCCAGCGCATTTCTCGGTCCGGGCAGGGTCATGAACATGGTCACGCCCCGGATTTCCATGGTATTCCAGGCATTTTTGTCAAACGAACCCGGCTTTGTCAGGTTTGCCATACTGAATACCGGCTCCACATCTTCCTCGTGGATACGATGAAAAACGTCGTGACTGCCAAAAACCAGGCCTGACTTTAACGAGGCATCCAGTAATTCAACCCCCGTGATGACATGATTGTCACGGGCAAGCAAGAACAGTGTCACGATCCTGTCGGGCAGCGGCGCGTCGGGAACCCCTGGTTTTTTATCCAGCCCTGGTTCAATCCGTTTTTTGATATATGTGTCAAGGTCGGCCCCTTCGTCGGGTGGCAACCCGATGGCCAACTCAGCTTGCCTGGCATCCTCATCGGCATCATCCCC
>RCNC010002816.1_pt1 | contig 11901 bp, 11 predicted proteins | sample 2041301 | NCBI WGS metagenome assembly RCNC01 (sample SAMN09708231, study PRJNA481090) | Marine sediment metagenome, whole genome shotgun sequencing project. | biome: marine sediment; feature: ocean; material: sediment; isolation source: Sewage treatment plant 13A marine sediment (STP13A) ... | reverse complement strand
GGGAGGTTTGATCCCCCATTCGTTGCCTGACAGGTGAATGCCTGCATTCGCCGAGAAGGTGAGGCAGATACTTCACGTCGATGTGGATATACCCGGGTTCGTAAGCCTTGAAACCGCTGTGCTTGGGGCGGACCTCCTTTGCTTTCAGATCGCGCAGGTTGCCGACGCCATGCCGACGCAGGCAACGATCCAGCCCTGAGCGCGAGACATCCGGGTTCAGGAACTCTCGAACCACGGCCAGCAGGTCATCCAGCGACACAAGCAGTGTCTTGCGCAGGGCAACTGCAACGCCCTCCTGCGCAGGCGTGAGCGTTGTTTGCAGCCGGTGCGCTGTGTGGCTGCGGTCATTTACACTATCGCGCTTGCGCCACTTCCACACTGTCTGTTCGGTTGTGCCGTACCGCTCCGCAACCAGGCTCGTCACTCGCTTGAATTTCCGCCCGCACTTTGGGTGTCGTCGTCGCCTGGCTATGAAGATTGATCAGCATTGAACGTCCTGCCGGATGTCACCCAAAACCGATCTTGCCATGAAAAATGCAGAGCGGCGAGGATCTATGTGATCGTCCGGGATGGAACAGTTATGGACTACGTCTTGCGCGATTTCGGGGAGTTCCAACTTGCCGCCAGCCAGCACGCCCTGAGAAAAACCAATAGCGCGTGCCAGACCTTTGGCGACATACACGCCAAACTCTGCCAACATGCTGCGCAAGGCGTTGATCAGCTGCGTGCGCTGACGAACCATGAGGTTACGTGCGCGGTGCAGGGATAACAGCGCCTGCTGTTCAATCGTTTTGATCTCGACAAACCGCCCTCTCAGCGATGCAAGCATCGCTTGCCGGGTAATACATCGTAGGGCGAGTGACGGCCTCACAGATCGCTTCCGCGTCGATGGCGTCGGACTTGCCACGCATCACATAGGGTTTGACTTACATAGGCGGGATCAGGCGAACTTCATGGCCCAGTCAGGTCAGCTCACGCGCCCAGTAATGACTTGTGGAACAGGCTTCTATCCCGACAAGGCAAGGATCAAGCCGCGCGAAGAACGGCAACACCTGAGCGCGCCGCAAAGGCCGGTTGAAAGCGACCCCGTCACTTTCCGTTATCCCGTGAACCTGAAAAATGTTCTTGGCTAGGTCGACTCCGATTGTTGTAACTTGCATGGGGTAGCTCCTCTCGTTTGCAGAATTAGACAACTGAAGTATGACGCATCGCGACGTCGCTTGGAGCAGGAACCCATCCACCCCATCAGCAATGGGCGGCGGAACTTCGTGGACGGTGCAGTGAATGGCAACAAGGAACCCAAACCTACAACACTGGTTTGGGGCGACCCTGCGGAGATGAGCGTGAATTGCATTGGTGATTGTTGTGGCAATGCGAGCACGCCGCTCCGCTAATGGGCCCAGGCAGACGGATCGACGTTCGGGTGAAACACAGGTAAAACTAGAGAACAATTAAACCACTACCGGCTGGCGCTGGTAAGTTTTCGATTAAGGTGCAGTTCCAGATACTGAAATATGATATCGTCGGTCACCTTGCCGGATGTTGTTGAGAAATATCCACGCCCCAAAACCGCCTGCCCCAGTTGCGTTTGCGAAGCTCCGGGAACTCCATTTCGATCTTGCTGCCGAACCCATCAAGATAGCCAACCCTATGCTGCACGGCGTTGTACGTGAGCATCTTTGACGTCGCTTGAAGACGTCAGGCAACAGCCGGAAAATCCCGCTGGCGAGCGCCGCACTTTGTCCAGTCTGCGAAGGCGATCATGTCAACTCCGCGCCACTGATCCTCGCCCAATTGGCGGATCAGCGTAATTGTCCTGCTATTCTCAGTTGAACAGAATGCTAGACCGGCAATGCTGTTGTCTTAAACACAGTCCGTAGCGCAAATGAGCTTTGCATCTGGGCCACGCCGGGGAGGCGGGCCAGATATTGGCGGTGGATACGGGCAAAATCTTCGGTGTTTTCCGCCACTACTTTCAGGAGATAATCGGCGCTGCCTGCCATCAGGTGGCATTCCAGCACGTCAGGAATCCGGGCCACGGCCTTTTCGAAAGCCTCCAGTACTTCATCAGCTTGCCCCTGCAATGTGATCTCAACAAAAACCGTGGTCGGGACGTTCATCTTGCGCGCATCAAGCAGGGCGACATAGTCGCGGATATATCCGTCAGCTTCCAATCGTTGAACCCGACGGTGGCAGGCTGACGGTGACAGGTTCACCTTTTCGGACAGGTCCGAATTCGACATCCGGCCAGATTTTTGTAACGCCGTCAAAATACGACGATCAGTTGCATCGAGGGTCATGTGTGCAAGACTTTCGCGTCTAGGTACCATTTCTGCGTAGACTATTCGATAAATGCCCCATTTGGCGAGGTCAGATATCACAGCAATTGCGCCAGTTGTGCGCCATTCTTCGTCCCAAAGGTCAACGGAGGAGACCACAGATGAAAATCGGCTGCCCAAAAGAGATCAAACCGCAAGAATTTCGTGTTGGTATGACACCCAATGCTGCGCAAGAGGCTGTACGTCACGGCCATAGCGCGATTATCGAAACCCAGGCCGGCATCGGAGCCGGCTTTGACGACGATGCCTATCGCGCGGCAGGTGCAGAAATCATTGGGACGGCGGCTGAGGTGTTTGCTGCCGCTGACATGATCGTCAAAGTGAAAGAACCTCAGGCCGGTGAGCGCAAGATGCTGCGCGAGGGCCAGTTGCTGTTCACCTACCTGCACCTTGCCCCTGACCCCGATCAGACCCACGATCTGCTCGCCAGCGGTTGTACTGCTATTGCCTATGAAACCGTCACGGATGCGGCCGGTGGATTGCCGTTGCTGGCCCCGATGTCTGAAGTTGCCGGTCGTTTGGCACCGCAAGTTGGCGCATGGACGCTGCAAAAGGCCAACGGTGGCCGAGGCGTGTTGATGGGCGGTGTGCCCGGTGTCGGCCCGGCACGCGTCGTGGTGATTGGCGGCGGCGTTGTCGGCACCCACGCGGCCCGGATCGCGGCAGGCATGGGTGCAGATGTCACCGTGCTTGACCGGTCATTGCAGCGCATGCGCTATCTCGATGATGTTTTTGGTGGCCAGTTCAAGACAAGCTATGCCAGCGCAGGCAATACCATAGAACTGGCGCGCGAGGCTGATCTGATCATCGGCGCTGTACTGATCCCGGGTGCAGCTGCCCCAAAACTCATCAGCCGGGCGCAGCTTTCTGAACTCAAGCCCGGCGCGGCTCTTGTGGACGTTGCCATTGATCAGGGCGGTTGTTTTGAAACCTCAAAAGCCACCACGCACCAAGACCCGATCTATGACGTAGACGGCATCATGCACTACTGTGTCGCGAACATGCCGGGCGCGGTTGCGCGAACCTCCACCATTGCTCTTGGCAATGCCACGATGCCTTTCATGCTTGCACTGGCCGACAAGGGTTGGAAACAGGCCTGCGCCGACGACGCGCATCTCTTGGCGGGTCTTAACGTTCATGCCGGTCAATTAACCTATTACGCGGTTGGCAAAGCCCTTGGCATTGACGTCATCGCACCCAGCCTTGCGATCAAGAACTGATCGAAAAAAATGGCCTGGCCCCCGCAATTGCAGGGACCAGGCCAATACCAACATGTGAGTGGTGGTATTGTTATTTCTTTAGCGCGTCACGGATTTCCATCAGCAACTCTTCTTGTGTTGGACCTTTCGGGGCTTCCACGACAGCTTCTTCTTCGGCAGCGGCAGCGTCTTTCACTTTATTCACATTCTTGACCAGCATGAAGACAACCCATGCGATGATCAGGAAGTTGATCACGGCCATGATGAATGAACCGTACGCGAATACCGAGCCGCCAGCCTCGCGGGCTGCTTCCAGCGATGCCCCAGCCGGAACCTCTCCGGCCAACACGGCATAATTATTTGTAAAATCCACGCCTCCGGACACGAGGCCTATAAGCGGATTGATCAGATCTGCGACCAGAGAGGTCACAATTGCCGTAAATGCGGCGCCGATGATAATACCGACCGCCATGTCCATGACGTTACCCTTGGCAATGAAGTCCTTGAACTCTTGTAACATGATATGTCCCTATCAGTTGGTTGCACCATTTTTGTATGGTTCGCTTGCGCACACTCGATAGCATATGGCTCCACAATTCCCAGTCTGTTTTTGCGGGGAATTTCGCCTATATGGTAACCTTAAACCTTTTGGAGGCTTCCCATGTTCGATCTGTCAACTTTCCCAATCAGCAACCGCTGGCCTGCATCCAACCCGGATGTCCTGCAGCTTTATTCATTCCCGACGCCCAATGGCGTCAAGGCCTCCATCGCTTTGGAAGAGATGGGTATCCCTTACGAGGCTCACAAAGTCACGTTGTCCGACGTCGACGTGAAAAGCCCAGAATTCCTGTCTTTAAACCCCAACAACAAGATACCTGCCATTGTTGATCCAAACGGCCCGGACGGCCCAATCGGCCTTTTCGAAAGCGGCGCGATTCTGATCTATCTGGCGGAAAAATCCGGCAAGCTGATGGGAAATACGCCTGCAGAAAAGGCCAAGGTTATTCAATGGCTGATGTTCCAGATGGGCGGGTTGGGGCCGATGCTGGGCCAGCTTGGTTATTTCTACAAATTCGCCGGTTCTGAGATCGAGGATCCCCGTCCACGCGAGCGCTACATTAACGAAGCCAAACGCCTTTTGGCTGTTCTTGAAAAAGAGATGGATGGTAAGGACTGGATTGCAGGCGACTATTCCATTGCAGACATCGCGATTGTCCCTTGGCTGCGCGCGCTGGATTTCTACGATGCCAAAGAGATCTTGGGCTGGGAAGACCATCCAAATCTGATTGCCTATGTCGACCGATTTGTTGCCCGTCCAGCGGTGCAAAAAGGACTGGTGACTCCGGCTCGCGATTAATAAGGCATTTCGGGGGGCATGCGACGCCCCTCGATCTGGCTTTTCAGGTCAAAACGCTGCCATGCGCTCCAGAACCCAGAACGCTGCAACTGCACCAATGGCGTAAGGTGGCAGCGCCCGGCTCCAACCCGGCCATCCATTCCAGATCTTCCGGCTAAGCCAGACAACCAGACCAAGGCCGGCAACAAACATAAGTTGGCCAGCCTCGACGCCGAGGTTGAAGAATAATAGTGCCGTCGGCACCGCATTCTGCGGCAGGCCTATCTCGGTCAGTGCACTGGCAAAACCGACGCCATGCAGCAGACCAAAAACGAATGCGACCAGCCAGGGACGCTCGCTTGCCAGACTGCGGCGGCCTTGACGAAGGTGTAGGATCTCAGCCGCGACGAAGGCAATGGAAAGCGCGATCAGTACTTCTATCGGGGCAACCGGTACCGAGATGACCCCAAGCGTCGAGCCGGCCAAAGTGATCGAATGCGCCACCGTAAAGGCTGTAATCATAGCGATCAAACGCCGCCACCCCGACACCAACAACAACAGCGCTGTGACAAACAGAAGATGGTCGAGGCCACTCAGGATATGCTCAACGCCTAACAAGAGATACGTGCTGGCAATCCGTCCAAGGCTGCGACGACCGACAAGAACCACTTCCGGTTTGGACGGCGTCAGCCGAACGGTTTCCACCCCGTCTTGGGCTTCTTCGATACGTGCAAGCACATCGGTTGACGTCTGCGCCAACCCGTCGATGCGCAAAGATGCATTTGCCAATCCGCCCGGGCATGTTGCCGTCCATCGGCTGTGGTAGGCGGCACCGTCCCAGCGCAGCTCACCCGGCGAGCGCGGAGAGCATGTTTCGGGCAAGACCACGGAAATTGCCATCGGCCGGCCCTTGACAGCAGGGATCTTCCACAAGACGGCGTATTCATCCTGCCCGATCAGCCGCATTTCGAGGTATCCCGGCTCGAGAGCATGTGCCTCAACTGCGGCGTCAGAGACGACAAAGGCGATCAGCGCGACGAAGGCAGAAATAAAAGCCCGGATCATGGGCGTGCGACTTCCGGAGACGGAACGCCGTCGATTTCCACCACGTAGCGCTCGCGCAGACGTTCAAATGCTGCAGCGCGTGCGTCCTTTTCTTGCGCAGCCTCCCAATCCCGGGTGACTGCGGCGCGGACCTCATCGAGGAGAGGAAGACGACCCTGCTGGCTGTCGGTAATCCGAACTAAATGAAGGCCGTAACCTGAGGCGAACGGTCCGCCCCAGACACCTTCGGGCAATGACCCAAGTTGGTCGAAAAACCCTTGGCCAAAGACCCCGTCCACGTCTTGTGGGCGCGAGAGGCCTAGCTCTGATGGCAGTAACGTTCGCTGACCTACAGCGGCAAAGTCCGTACCCGGTTTTTCGTTTAGTTCCTCGAGCAGTTTTTGGTTTTGATCTGTGGTTTGATCGGTGCCAAGGTAGACCTGTTGCAAGGCGATGCGAGGCTCCTGCTGATAGGTATCCGAGTTTGCAGCAAGCCAGGCCTCGAGTTCAGGATCGGTGGCCGGTTGCTGGGCGATGTCGACGCCGGTGAAAAACTCCATCTTCTGACGCAACCGTTGGCGGATGACCGTATCGTTTTGGTCCAGTCCAAGCGCCAAGGCCTCGCGGTAGTAGATTTCACTGCGAACGAAGTCCTCCGTCAAAGCCGCCAGCTCGGCTTCGGTTGGTTGCCGCTTCCAGACCGATTTAAAGCTCTGCGCTAGTTGGTCGACCCGTTCCGGTCCAATCGAGATAACATCAGCTGGCGGTGGCGCCGGTGGAGACAACAAGCTAAAGGCGCCAAACACCGCTCCCCCGATCACAAAAAAGTGGAGCAGTGGCTCTCGCAACAGCCGAGACAGGTCTATCAATTACTTAAGTCCTTAGGATTTGGGTGTGTACCAGATTGGCGATGTATAGGCACGTTCCTGAGTCGACATTGGAACATCGGGCGACATCTCCACCCCGAAACGCAAAGCTTCATAGGCTGTCCATCTTGGCGTTGGAATTTCAATTACTCGTGCATAATAAAATGCAGAAAGAGTCGAGTCAAAATCCGGATCGGTCCAGACACCGAGGAGTTCCGGCGTGCCAATTGTGTTGCTCCAGGTTGCTTTTTCGACATTGACTGTATTTCCGACCGGTGGAAGCTGGCCATCTGCACCAAGAGCGCGATCTCCGCCCCACACGACGTCATAGACTTTTTCGTCAGTCTCGCCGTTCTCGTTCATCCAGCCTTTCACGATCTGGATACGATCGAGATTACCACTATAGGGATCTTTCAAAGCGGCGACGAGAAAGCTTGGTGCTCTTCCTGCTGGATCGCCGCGTAGATCACCGCCCATCGGAACACCTTTTGCGTATCCGACACCAGCGGGCAACCGCGTTTCAGTATCTTCAGTCGTGAAATTCCAGCCTCCGAAAAATCGGACAGACATGCGACTGCCTGTTGTTGCATAGGTTTCTTTACGCATCATCGCGTCGAAAATCGCTTCCCGGGTGTTCTCGGCTGCCCAGACTGCGGCGTATCCCGAAGCCGCCTGCTGCCAGCCCATGACCGTGAAATCCGGGTCCGGTGCTTCAATGACAACATGCTCCCAACGGTGCAGCTCTGGTTCAACTCCGGAGTGTTTGCCAAAGAAGTTTTCTTCCTCAACAGCTGAGAGGCTGGTGTGCGCGTCAGTGCTGCCAATCATTCCAAATTTAAATGGATTCGTCCCGAGTTCCTTCTCCAATTTCAACCCGGTCTTGAGCGCCTCGCGTGCATATTCGTACTGCAACATATCAGGCGTCTTTGCCTCAGTGCCGTTCAGGTTCGACCTGTCCCAGGTTTCGTAGTCTGCGAATTCGTCGTTCGGAGACAGCATCGGGTGCGCTTCACCATCACCTTTGATCTGAGTCGCCTCGATGATCGGCTCAAAGCGTGCACGCAGTTCAGCAATCTCGCGAGTCAAAGGCTTGCCGTCAAAGGTTTCAACCGAGAACATCCGGCCATTGCTGAGATTCCCGTTGTGGGGGATCGCAAGGACCTCGGCGCCAGTGTCATTTTGGAACTTGTCCAGGAACATCCAGAGGTCTTCCGGGTTTTGGCTGTCAAACTGGGAAAACGGCATCAGTCGGTTTGCTTCGCTTGCATCCCCACGGAAAAGCACGTTGCGGTGCAGATTGTTGCCGCCCATGGTTGTGTATTCAAATCCGATGATCGCCGAGAAGCGGCCTGGTTCATTAAATTGGTCGGCAAGTTTGGTATAGGCGCGCCACGCATTGCGGACAGCCCGGTCGCTTTTGATTGGCGCCTCTTTTTGGGAAAGGGTGGCAACAATCTCCATAGCGGTGGCAAAGATCCTATCGTTGTCTCCGCTGGTCAATTCTTCGTACCATTTTCGCCCGGCGTTTGTGGCCAATATCTCTGGGTCGCCGCTGAGCAATTGGGGCATGAGACCGTACATCTCGGCATGGTCGGATACCACAAGGAAGTCGAGTGGCCGGGAAAGCTTTGCACGAAGGCCATGTGTCGTGGTGATTTCTTCGCCGCGCGCGAAACGGAACGCATCTTCTTGTCCAATACGGTTCATCGTGCCCGCGTCGACCGAAATGGACGTATGCAGGTGAGTGTCTCCCCAAAGGACCTGCGTCGGGAAATTCCGGCCTGCATAAGGCGAGAATTGCGGTTTTGTAATATGGGCGACATCCTCTGGTGTCGTGGCTTCATGGTTGCCGGATTCCTGCGCGTGGATACCAGATGCCAGGCCGCACGCAGCGACAGTCAGGATGGCCTGCAGTGATTTCCTCATCACAAATATCTCCCGCTCTAATTTTACTGTGCAATTCAATTCGGTGTAATCGGTTCCAACAGTGTCTTTTGTTTGCTTGGGAAGTCAACGTGGCAAAGCGCAACTCTTTAGCGAGGAGACATACAAAAGGAACCTGCATATTGTTCATCGACAGCAAAATTGCACTGCGCTGAACCTAAAACGTGAGCGCGACGTTGAACCACAATGTATCGCTTTCGAACCTGCGTTTGGCATAAAATTCTTTGTAATATTTGAGCTTCAGGCTGGCGTCTTTGCCAAAGATCGTGGCCCCGCTGTAGGTGATGACAGGCCCAAGTCCGATAACCTGTGCGCTCAAGCTATCGGCGCCTAAAAACGCCTTGGTGGTTTCTGCACCTGACCCGCTGTCATCCCCGATTTGTTTGTAGATATAGCCGGACGCTCCAAAGGCCCATCCGGACTTGGTGTGCTGAAGTATTGCGCCTTCCAGGTTCAACGTGGGCGCGTTTTGATAATCTGTCGCCGTATTTCGCGTACTGAACAGAAGGCTGGCCGCGCCTGAAAGTTCCAATCCTGTTACCGGATCAAAATGGGTTGCAGAAAAAACCGGCTGAAAAGACCAAATATTCTTGCCTGTATTCAGCGCGTTGATGGTCCGGTCCGGGATATCAATTGTCGCGGTATTGTAGCTGCCTGTTGGCGCAAACACCGAGAACGCTGCGCTATAATGCACCTTGCCTTCATGCCAGCCGACCAGCGGCGTCACAGTAATGTCGCCAATTCCCGATGTCGTATCCTTGATCGGAACGCCGACAATCGGCGGCGTCTGGCCGATGAAAGAGAGGTTTGCATCAATAACGAATGGGATATTCACATTGATCGCCGGAGTTCCGCCCCATAATTCCGCGTCAAAAACCCGGGTCACACTCACTTTTGCAAAAGCAAGTTCCAGGTCGGCATCTGCCCTGATCGGCAATCCGGCCAACGAGAGCCCCGAGACGGAGCCTTCAGAAAAAACAAAATCAACTCCCGCATAGGTACCAGGTCCGGGGACAATACCGGAAAAGCTGCCGCGGGATCCAAGCAGGTAGGCGCCAATGCCGCCTTCAACCGCTTGTGACGGCGTGGCTGCGGTGATGATCAGCAATGCGGCCAGTGCGCGTCGAATATTCAGCAACATATCAATGATCTTTCAGTATCAGCAGTGTTGATGGCGGCCGCACATCCGAGCCCCGCAGCCGTCAGTTTTGATCATTTGGTTGGGGTGTACCAGATCGGCGACCCCCATGCGCGTTCCTGGATCGTCGCCTTCACGTCGGGCAGCAAAGGCAGACCATGTCGCACAGCATCATAAGTGGTCCATCTAGGTGTCGGAATCTCAACGGCCCGGGCGTAATAGAACGCGTGTTGCTGTGGATCGAATTTGTCATCTGTCCAGCTCCCGATCAGGGAACCAGACCCTATGTCGTTGGTATAAAGGGCTGTCTCAAGGTCGACCGTTGTGCCGACTGCGGGTAACATGCCTGATGCATCTCGGACGCGGTCATCGGACCAGACGACGTCAATGATCCGTTCATGAGTCTCGCCCGTCGCATCTGCCCAGCCTTTGATGATCTGAACCCGGTCCAGATTGGCCCCCATGGGGTCTTTTTCGGCATAGATTGTGAAACTAGGTGCGGTGTTTGATGCAGCCAGATCGCCGCCCATCGGCACGCCATTGGCGAACCCATCTTCGATCATTGCTACGGGATCAGCGGGGTTCGCAGTCAGGTCGGCACCCCCGAACATTCGCACCTTGATGCGCGGTCCTGAGGTGGCAAATGTTTCGCGTCGTTTCATTGCGTCCCAGATGCTGGCGCGGGTGTTCTCCTCGGCCCAGACCCCCGCCAGCGAACCGATAGACAGGTCCACCCCGTCTATCCAGCCGCCAACTCCGCCAGTACGGCGTCGATCCACGCTGCCGTCCTCTGGTCCGTGCCCGCCAATAAAATCACTCTCATCCACATCCGCCATCAACCCGTTGTGGTTGTCGGTCCCGCCAATAAAGCCAAGCTTGAACGGGTTCTCGCCCAATTCCTGCCCATAAGCCAACCCCAATTTCAGACCTTCACGCACGAAATCGCGCTTGGAAAAATAGCGGTTGGAGTTCTTTTGGATCGAGTTGGCATTCTCAAAATCGGCGAATTCGTCTGCCGTCCAGAACGCACGATGCACTTCAGAGTTGCCCTTGATCTGCATCATCTCGATCAGCGGTTCCCACTGCGCGCGCGCATTTGCATACTCGGCGTCAACCGGATCACCGTAGTTGTCTACCTCAGGGAACATCTGCCCTTTGGACGCGTTGGAATTGTGTGGAATTGCCAACAGCGTTGAGCCCTCGTCCTGTGCGGTTTGAAGCCAGGCCCACAGCTCTTCGACCTTGTTGGTGTCATAGCTGGAAAGCGGCAAATCAGTCACCGTGCTGTCACGGAAAATCACGTTGCGGTGCATGTTGCCACCGCCCGGAGCCGCGGACCATTCGAACGCGATGAAAGCGGTGAAATTGCCCGGATCATTGTGTTCTTCGGCGGCATCAATGATGATCTGCCAACCTGATTTGGTCGTTTCGGGTCCCTGATAGAATGGCGGGTGGGTTGGGTTGTCGCTGCGATTGTTCGAGATGACATACTGATAGAACCATTGCTGTTTCTCTTCCAGAGATTGAAGACTGCGCAGTTCTTGCAGATCATCCTGTAGATAGCCGGGCGCATCCGGGAAGATCGTCGAATACATCTCTCCAAGATATTCCACATGGTCGCTGACCGCCGCGAAATCGAGCGGGCGGCTGAGTTGTTTATGGCGACCATTCACCACAACCGGCGCCCCTTTGGCAAAACGCAGGCTGTCGGACGGCATCAACCGTGTGCCGCCGATATAAGCGTCCAGTGACAACGCCGTATGCATGTGGGTCTCGCCGAAATAGGCATTCCGCAAGGGGTTTGGTTCGGCCAATGCCGTGGTCGCAAGAAGTGCAAAAAGGGCGGGCAACACAAAACGATTCATCAGTTTTATCCTTTGGGAGAATACCAGATCGGCGACGTATAGGCGCGTTCCTGAACCAACATTGGAACGCTATCAGGCAGATCGAGATCAAATTTAACAGCATCATAGGCGGTCCAGCGGGGCGTCGGTATTTCGATGACGCGGGCGTAATAAAACGCCTTGAGCGCCGG
>RCNC010002645.1_pt1 | contig 11902 bp, 7 predicted proteins | sample 2041301 | NCBI WGS metagenome assembly RCNC01 (sample SAMN09708231, study PRJNA481090) | Marine sediment metagenome, whole genome shotgun sequencing project. | biome: marine sediment; feature: ocean; material: sediment; isolation source: Sewage treatment plant 13A marine sediment (STP13A) ... | reverse complement strand
GTTTTCATTTTCGCCTCCTGTAATGGAGAAGTTCTATATCGTTTTGAAATTTTCTTATAGTTAAAACACAATAAGCACCATAAGCGACTATGGCAACATAATCGACTCGGTTACTATACGGTATTTATTACCCGAATCTTGCATGACAATTAATGAGAATCTTTATAATCCTTCTTCAAGATAAATCCAACCCCGGACATCATAGTGAAACACACTCAAAATAGACGTAATTTAAAGCTGTTATGTGAAAAGCCGCGTTGACATCCTGCCTTCTTTCTGTTACTTGTATCCCATAGGCTGTCATCCGTTTTCAAAATCATATTTCTTATCATATACCATTCGTTATCAATTCATGACCGAAAGAGCCATCCATAAGCGACTGACCGATATCTGTGCCCAAGCCATTATCAAGGCTTTTAATGAATACCAAGCCAAATTCAGGGTGATTACTCGACGGGCCAAAACGCGCTTCGAGAACCAGGATTGGCATGGGATGAAAGCCGATGCAGACGAAAGGCTGGATCTCTACAAGAAAGTGGTAGATCAGATTGTTGCTGAAATTAGACGGTTGTTGAACAATCGAATCAACGATAAAGAGATATGGATGAGCATCAAGACCACCTACCCTGCTTTGAGTAGTAAATTAGACATTTGGGAACTGGCAGAAACCTTTTTCAATTCAGTTACCCGGCGAATATTTGCCACGGTTGGTGTAGATCCCCAAATTGAATTTGTCGATACTTGTACTCGGACCCAGTTTCTCCGGATTCCTGCCCCCCCGTATCGAACCTACGCCGGAACCCTGTCAACCCAAAGCTTGGCAGAAATTATCCTCGCCGACTACAAGCATCAAACGGCATACGAGAATATGCAGCGCGATGCGGAATTGGTGTCAGAAAAAATTGACGACCATCTCCGAAGCAGTGGGTATTCCCCACTCATCGATCGGGCGGAAATGTTGACCTTTGTCCACTATAGAGGAAAGGGCGCTTATCTGGTCGGTCGGATTTTCAATGGTTCAGATTTGTTCCCTCTGGTGCTGGCGTTGCTAAATACTCCAAAAGGAATCGTAGTGGATGCTGTGATCTTGAGTGAGAATGAGGTGAGTGTTTTGTTTAGTTTTACGCGTTCCTATTTCCATGTCGACGTCGAAAGACCGAATGAACTGGTGAGCTTCTTGAAGAGCATCATGCCTCGAAAGAGAATTGCCGAACTCTATATTTCTATCGGTTATAACAAGCACGGCAAGTCTGAGTTGTACTGCGATTTACTGCATCATTTGAGCCATTCCAACAAAAAGTTCGAATTCGCCGATGGAGAAAGAGGCATGGTCATGGAAGTATTCACCATGCCTGACTACGGTTTGGTGTTCAAGGTGATCAAAGATCACTTTACCTACCCTAAGAATACCACCCGCGATGCGGTTATGGCCAAGTACGACCTTGTGTTCAAGCACGATCGCGCGGGTCGGCTTGTGGATGCCCAGGAATTCGAACACCTGAAATTTAATCGCAGTCGTTTTTCAGACGAGCTGTTAGACAGCCTGAAGCGAAATGCCGCTCAAAATGTGACCATCAATGATGATAACGTTATTGTCAAGCATGCTTATGTCGAACGCCGGGTGACCCCTTTGAACATCTATCTCCGTGAAGTCGATGAGGCAAAAGCACTAACGGCCGTTGTGGATTACGGCAATGCCATAAAAGACCTGGCAGCTTCAAACATTTTTCCTGGAGATCTTTTGCTCAAGAATTTCGGAGTAACCCGCCACGGACGTGTTGTCTTTTACGACTATGACGAACTTTGCTTGTTGTCTATCTGCAATTTCAGAGTAATGCCCCAATCCAGAAGTTATGATGAGGAGCTCTCTGCCGAGCCTTGGTTTGGCGTTGGCGAGAATGACGTTTTCCCCGAAGAGCTTCGAAATTTTATGGGGCTGCGGGGGGGGTTGAGAAAAATTTTTCTTGAGCATCATGAGGACCTATTCGATGTACATTTTTGGCATCAGGTTCAGTCTCGCATCAGTGATGGAAAAACTATTGACATCTTCCCCTATGAACAAAGCAAACGGCTGGCTCATGTCAAGATCGGTTGATTTGAGACCTTTGGAAAGGTCTCATTTATCCTTCGTAATAGTTTAGTCCCTTCAAACAAATCGATTTCAAAGGCGCTTCAGGTTAAAAACGATTGACGATTGATGATTTTCGATTGAAGATTGTCGTAGATCCCGATTTGTCGGGGAATATTTAATGCTTAATCGAAAACCCTGTTTTATTTTCTATTTCCTATTCACTGTTTACTATTTCCTGTTTACTGTTTCCTATTTGGTTCGAGTTTTTTCAGCCAAAAATTTAATCATACCTGAAGCGAAACTGTTTTCAAAAGGCTAAAGCGTTACTATCCTTCAAACTGTTCTTCTTCGGTGGAACCTTTCAGGGCAGAAGTTGCGGTCTCGCCGCCGGTGATTACCATTTGAACTTCATCGTAGTACCCCGCCCCTACAAAAGATTGATGCTTAACCGCACTGTAGCCCAATTCACGCTCCAGTTCGAATTCATGCTCCTGCAACCGTGAATATGCTGCCATGCCGTCCGCTTTATACCCATGGGCCAATTCGAACATTGAGACGTTTAGGGCATGGAAACCGGCCAGGGTTACAAATTGGAATTTATAGCCCATAGCTCCCAGTTCTTCCTGAAATTTTCTGAGCATGGCATCATCCATATGCAGCCGCCAGTTAAACGAGGGGGAACAATTGTAGGCCAGCAGTTTGTTGGGGAATTTCTCATGGATTGCCTGGGCGAATTCCCGCGCATCTCTCAAATCCGGTTTTGATGTTTCACACCAGATTACATCCGCATAAGGCGCATAGGCCAGGGCTCTGGCTATGGCAAGTTCCAGGCCGCCTTGAATTGCGAAATAACCCTCGACAGTCCTTTCTCCGGTCAAAAACGGTTGGTCAATGGGGTCTATGTCGCTACGGGTCAGTTGAGCACCATGGGCATCTGTTCTGGCAACCATGATCGTCGGCACGCCCAGGACGTCGCTGGCGAGCCTGGCAGCCACAAACTTGCGCAAGTATTCCGAGGCCGACGCCAGAACCTTCCCGCCCATGTGACCACACTTTTTCAAGGAGGATATCTGATCTTCTAAATGAACGGCCGCCGCACCGGCGTCGATGCATGCTTTTGTCAGTTCAAAGGTGTTGAGGAGCCCGCCGAAACCCGCTTCGATATCAGCTACAATGGGGGCAAGCCAATAAATGTTTCCTCTATCGTGCAGGTGTTGAAGCTGGTCGGCACGAAGCAGCGCATTATTTATCTTCCTGACCACAGCCGGGACACTATCGGCAGGGTAAAGACTCTGATCCGGATAGGTCTGTCCAGCCGTATTTGCATCAGCCGCGACCTGCCAGCCGCTGAGATAAATTGCCTTTAACCCTGCCAACACCTGTTGAACGGCCTGATTTCCCGTCAACGCACCCAAAGCCTGAACATAGGGTTCTGAGTTCATCAGATTCCAGAGCCGATCAGATCCCAAGCGGGCAACCGTATATTCTATCTGAAAGGAGCTACGAAGTTTCACCACCTGCTCGGCTGTGTAGGGCCGTTCAATCCCCTGCCATCGCGGTTCTCTTTCCCATGATTTTGCGAGTGTCTCGGCTTGCTGTTGCCTGTCCATAAAATATCCTCCATTGTTTTTACCCTAAATGCTCATATGCAGCTAAAGTCAAAAACTCCTCTAATTTTTCATCGGTTATCAGTTTATCAAAAAGTTTGGTGGCCAGTTCGAATTTGCCGGAAGCAAAACGTTCTTCGCCGATCATTCCTTTTATTTTGCTAAGTTCCTCCGGAACTATTTTGCGATAGAGTTCGACGTTTATCTCCCGTCCGTCAGAAAGCACGCCCTTGGGATAGTGGATCCACTGCCAGACTTGGGTTCTGCTGATTTCTGAGGTGGCGGCATCTTCCATCAAATTGTAGATGGGGACGCAGCCAATGCCCCGGAGCCACGCCTCAAGATACTGAATCCCAACATCAATGTTGTGTCTCAAGCCCTCTTCGGTGATATCCCCATGGGGAACCGTCAATAAATCAGCAGCCGTAATATGAACATCTTTTCGTTTCTTATGAATTTGGTTGGGTTCAGGCATAATCTTATCAAATGTTTTTTTCGCAATTTGCACGAGTCCCGGATGTGCGACCCAGGTGCCGTCGTGACCATCGGAAGCTTCGCGTTCCTTATCTTCCAGGACCTTTGCCAAGACGGCCTCGTTGGCCTCAGGGTCGGCTTTGACCGGTATTTGGGCCATCATACCACCCATTGCATGAGCACCGCGTTTGTGACAAGTTTGAATCAACAGCAAAGAGGCAGAGTGCAAAAAGTGAGTGGCCATGGTAACCAGACCTCTGTCAGGAAAGACAAACTCCGGGTATTTTTGGAATTTCTTAATGAAACTGAATATGTAATCCCACCGGCCAAGATTCAGCCCTGCGGAGTGCTCCTTCATTTCATAGAGGATCTCTTCCATCTCAAAAGCGGCTAAAATGGTTTCCAAAAGAACCGTAGCCCGAATGGTGCCCCGAGAAATACCCAGTTCATTCTGGGCCATGCAGAAGACATCATTCCAGAGTCGTGCCTCCAAATGATTTTCCAGTTTGGCCACGTAGAAGTATGGCCCGGTTCCATTGTCGATTTGTCTCTTGGCATTGTGGAAAAAGAACAGGCCGAAATCGAACAGCGCACCCGATACGGGCTTACCATCTATCAAAACGTGCTTTTCATCGAGATGCCAGCCTCTGGGGCGTACCAGGAGAGTGGCGATTTCGTCATTTAATCTATATTCTTTTTTTGGTGTTGAAACCGTGATGGTGCCGGCAACCGCATCACGGAGGTTTATTTGGCCCTGCACCATGTTGAACCAGGTGGGCGAGTTGGCATCCTCAAAATCCGCCATGAAGACGTTGGCGCCGGAATTCAAAGCATTGATAATCATTTTTCGGTCTGTCGGGCCGGTGATTTCCACCCGCCGATCCTGCAAATCATCCGGAATCGGCGCCACTTGCCAGTCTCCGTCTTTGATATGCTTGGTGTCGGTCAGAAAGTCGGGCATTTTTCCGGCATCAGTTTCTATTTGCCTTTCTGCTCTGTTTTGCAAAAGGGTTTGCCGACGATCTTCAAACTCCCGATGTAATTTTGCCACAAATTGTAAGGACTCGGGTGTTAGTATCTCGGCAAACTTGGTGGTGACTTCTTCTAAAATTTCCACTCCTTCCAATGAGGTATTTCTATGAGTTAAATTCTCCATGATACGAACCTCCTTTATGTTTAACCAAGACCAGGAACAGCCGACCAATCGGTTAATTTTAAAAAAATTTATACAAAGCCGGTTAGGGCCTTTAAAAAAACCTGTGCATATTTCTCATAAATTAAAACCGATGGGAAAATTGTCAATGTATTCGGACGAATCACAACATATTGGATGATCCTCGGCTTCCGCTAAGAAAGGGTGTGATTGTCTTTTTGCCTACAATTTATAATAATGTTCGAAATTCTGAAGTCCTTTTATCAACCGATTTATTTTCGAAATAGGATAAAGTTGCGAATCAATCCGCCCAGGATCAAGACAATCGGAAGAACAAATAAAGATCCAAGAAAAGCCAATATCGGCCACCAGGCTCGATCTGCTGATTGACCTGTTGAATAGTAGAAATAAAGACCCACTGTTGAGCAAGCCATTATCGATAAAACAACAATTATGAGATTGTAGATAAGCCCGGTTTGTCTTTCAATATGTTTGGGTGAACTCTTAAAGTAAAACCAGATCGAAATTAGAGAAAAGGGAACAAGAATAATTGATGAAAGGACCATATCGTATTAATCATTGATGCAAAACTTAAGTCTCAGGTTTTTTCAATATCCGCATGTAAAATTTCTGCTAATTGTGCTTTGCTGATGGGTTTTTCATAAATCCCATCGAAGCCTGCATCCTCTAACTCATTAATATCAAAATCATAAAGGAATCCGGATAATGCAAATATTTTTAAATTAGGATCTAAGATCTTCGCCCTTTTACAGAAATTCAAGCCATCTATCCATGGCATTTTCAGATCCGTAATGATCATTGAAAAGGATTCCTCACACCTCAAGATATGTTCGGCCTCTTCCGCGCTGTCCACAGTAACGGCCACATAGCCAATTTTTTCCAACATTTTTTTCATTAATTTCAATTGGCTTCTCTGATCATCAACAACAAGGACTTTTTTAGTGCATCCGCCAGATTTTCTATCTTGCATTTTATCCTTGGTACATTTTTTTGTTTAATTCTTTGCTCAAGTTTCGCACCCCAATATTGCTAAAAAGCCTTCTGGTTAGCAGGCTGAAATAATTTTTTAAAGGTAAAATATTTCATTGGTGTATTGGCGTTGCTGAAAATTAAGGGTGCGAAACCAGATTGAAAATTGACGTTTGAAGATGTTCTTGATCACGGAACACTTGCCCCATGCTTTGAACCGTAAACATCACATTATCAAATGTATGAACGTATTGTCAAATTTTAGATCTGAATCTTGCATGAAAATTGATGAGAATCTTTATGATACGATGGGGTTTAGTGTCATTTCATTACCGATCATCTGAAGGTAAAATGCCGGGGATTCGGTCCAGGCTCCGGTGTTCATGTATCTGATGCCATTGTAAACCCTGTCTTCCGGATAATGCGTATGGCCGCAAATGACCGCTTCATATCCATTTTCAAGGGCACAATTTACTGCATTCTTCATCACATTATCTCTTAGGACCTTATATAATAACTCAAATTTTTTGGCATAATTGGCTACATGAACAGGCCTTGATCCGAACTTAATCATTATATCGTGAATCAATTTAAAAGATTTGATTAAAACCTGACTTTGGGGCATTATTTCATCAAAGTCGTATCCGTGGGCAATCAACAATCTGTTTTCGATGGTGTAAGATGTCTTAAAATGTATGTGTTTAAACCCATTTTGAGCATAACCATCGTCATGATTTCCCCGCACCCAAATGACCCTCTGACGGTGTGAGACCTGCTCAATAAGATTCAGAATCCGTTTATGAGAAGGCTGTAATTTTTTATTGGGATCGTCTATGATATCGCCATTTAGGATCAGTTCACAATCTTCAGGAATATTTCTAAGAAAGTTCTCGAAGTCATGATGTAAAAAAAATCGGGATCCTATATGTAAATCGCTAACAACGATGGCATTCATTTTACGATGCGGTGTCCAGTCAACAACATTTTTTTACTATCGTTCACTTAAATCAATAAAACCTAAGCCGGAAAAGTTACAAGTGAGCTAAAGTTTGAAGTGAGCTAAAGTTAAGGAGTCGCTACGCTCCGGCTGTTTATATTAAATTGACGGAATTCCAAAACTTTAGGCACCTTAGTTCACTTTAGTCACTTCACACTTGATAAGTTTAGATTTTTTTGCCACAAAAAACACAATATTCACAATTAAGGTAATAACTTGAGCGATCACCATTCTGCTCGTTCTATATATTCGGTTAGCCGTTTACTTTCATTAAGCAAAACTTCCAGTATTTGATTTGCTTCGTCCATGTTTTGGCTTCGTCCAATCTCTTCCAGCGACTTTGCAGCAGAAGAAACTCCATATGCACTCAGATTGGCAGCTGCGCCTTTTAGCTTGTGGGCATGTTCGGTCAACGCCACCATATCTGTACCGGCAACGGCAACCTTTAATGATTCAATCTGATCCGGAAGCTCCTGAATAAACCCTCCAAGGAGCATTTTAAGAAAATCTTTGTCTCCCATAGCCCGCTCCAGGGCATTTTCAAGGTCTAAGGGTTGTGTTTCTTCCGACGTTTCAGGTTGCATGCGTTCTTTTTGAATCTCAGCCTCCGGACTGGAAACATTTTGTTCAACCCGGGTCCACTTTTCGATTTTTTCCAATAGTTCTTCTGGATTGATGGGCTTTGGTGTGTAGTCATCCATACCCGCCGCGATGCATTTCTCACGGTCCCCTTTCATGGCATGGGCCGTCATGGCGATAATAGGTATTCTCCCCGAGTGTGCTAAAAGCTGAATCTCAGAATCCGAAAGGTCTTCGGAGTCATTTTTATTGAGTTTTACCTGTTGAGCCTTGAGTTCCAATTCGCGTATTCGATGCGTGGCCGTATACCCGTCCATCACCGGCATCTGTATATCCATCAACACAATATCGTAAGAAACCTTCTCCAGTGCCTTTAATACTTCCTGACCGTTTACTGCTGCATCGGCTCGATAACCGAATTTTTTAAGGATATGCAACGCCACTTTCTGGTTGGTGGCATCGTCTTCAGCCAACAAAATGCGAATCCCTTGCTTTTTATTATCAGCCAGGGAGTGACGTGTAACAATGGTGGCATCTTGCGGCTGTTTTTTCTCTTTCCACATTTTAGCTGTTGTAGCGAGGCAGTCGTACAACTGGGATTGTTTGATCGGTTTGGTCAAATAAGCGCCAAAACCAATCTTCTTTAATCGTGCCACATCCCCCCGCGCGCCCATGGAGCTTACCATGATGAGAATGGTGTCTGCCAGTTCCGGATCTTGTTTGATACTGCGGCCCAATTCCTCCCCGTTCATGTCCGGCATCTGCATGTCAATAATTGCTATCTCAAAAGGATCCCCCGTTTCTCGGGCGCGCCGCAGTTCATCTATTGCCTGGGTTCCGTTGGAAGCTTCACCATAACGACAACTCCAAGACTTGAGCTGCTCCCTGTAAACCTGCCGGTTGATAGCATTGTCATCTACAAACAGGATTCGTTTCTTGCGTATATCCTCGGGAATCATCAAAGTCTCACGATCATCGGGCTGTTTTTCTAGTGCCACCGTAAACCAGAACGTGCTGCCATGGCCCTCTTTGCTGTCAACACCGATACGTCCCTCCATCAATTCCGCAAGCTGCTTGGATATGGCCAATCCCAGACCGGTGCCGCCGTAATTGCGAGATGTGGAACCGTCCACTTGTGAAAATGACTGGAACAAACGGTCCATGCCCTCTTCCGATATGCCGATACCGGTATCGCTTACGTTGAAACGGATCACGGTCCGGTGGGCGTCCTCTTCTTCAAGTGTGGCCTTTAGCGTCACCTCACCCGAACCTGTAAACTTAATTGCATTACCCACCAGATTGATCAAGACCTGCCTTAGCCGTCCAGGATCTCCACGTAGCAGAGAAGGTACCTCATGATGGACGATGGAAGCGAATTCCAGGCCTTTTTCATAAGCTTTAAGACTCATGAGTTCGCTCACTTCTTCAAGAGTAACTCTCAAATCAAAATCGATGGCCTCCAGTTCGAGTTTGCCGGCTTCGATCTTGGAGAAATCGAGAATATCGTTGATGACCGTCATCAGAGAATCAGCGCTCTTTCGAATGGTCTCGGTAAACTGGTGCTGCTCAACGTTAAGATTGGTATCCATCAGCAGATTTGCCATACCGATAACACCGTTCATAGGCGTGCGAATTTCATGACTCATATTGGCCAGAAACTCGCTTTTTGCGATACTGGCCGCCTCGGCAGCCTCCTTGGCCTTTTTAAGTTCAACCTCGGTATGCTTACGATCGGTAATATCCACAGCAGTTCCGGTATACCGCGTTCCGGTGTCGGAAAAAACAGGGGAAGAACGGAGGTGAATCCAGCGCTCATCGCCTTTTGGGGTAATGATCCTAAAATCTTTTGAAAACGCCTTCAGGTTTGTTAATGTCTGTTCCCATTGTTCAGATACGGATTCTCTATCGTCAGGATGCAGAAACTCTCTCCAGTCACCCATAAGGCTTTCAATGAGAGATACTCCGAAAATTTCCTGCCAACTTGTGTTGGTATACAGGCATTCGCTCTTTGCATCTGTTTCAAATATTCCAACCGGCAATGTCTCAGAAATCAGGCGAAACCGATCTTCACTCTCATTTTGTATATCACCCGATTTGGCGGATTCGGCGACCTTCTCTTCTAACTCTTTAATTCGCTGTTCCAATTCTTCATATGAAGGTTTATCATCACTCATGACATTATTTTATTCCAAAGGTTTATCCTAATCAGATGAGAACATCTATATATCACCGATTATCGTCACTTCTATCCAAAATCTTTAGCTCGAATTTCTCAAAAAACCAGGCGATTAAGAAATAAAGCAGCTAAAAGATGGTAAAATTTAAATGTTTAAAAGAATGGATGGTGCAAACAGATGGTTTGACGGTCTTGATTCGATGCATAAAATATGTCATTTGTTTAAACATGCCAAACAAAAATAAACAAAAATCACTTAAGGATCCTGTTGATGACTATAGCTGAAAAAATTCAAGGTAAAAAGCTGTTCAGACTTATGGAGCAAGTACAACGTGAAAAGATTATGCTTTCAATGAGGCTTGTGGGGCAAAACTATGAAAGACTTACGATGATCACCCGCATCCCAAAGAACAAAAATGTGTCTTTTTTTGCCATTGATCCACCCAGAGATTTCAGGAATACGGTTGCAAATTTAGGCACATGGGAAATCCACTTTAATTTCAATGGCCCGGACCATCTCGAATACATCTTCACCACATTCGGAGGAAAATTTTCCGACAATGAAATACAAATAAATTTTCCAGATTATATTGAGCGGTTGCAACGGAGAAGATATTTTCGATTGTCAGTTCCGACAGGTACAACGCTTTTTTTTGAATCAGGTCAGGTCAAACGGGAAATTAATCTGATAAACATCAGCATGCGGGGAACCCTCGGCGTTCTGAATACGTTTAACGGAAAAGATCAAAAAAAGCCGATTTTTAAAAAAGAAGATTATCTGAAAAACATAGAAATAGTATTTCCGGCTGACATAGAAAACAATGAACGAAAGTTAAGGGTAACAAAAGCGATTATAAGACGTGCCGAACACAACCCCCAAAAAAACATGGATCTTTATGCATTTGAATTTGTGAGCATTGACAGAGATCAAGAAAAGATGCTCATCGAAATCATTTACAATCTACAAAGGTTGTTACTCCAAAGAAAATAACGGCACATGGCTGCCTTAAGTCAATATTAAGCGGACATCCCGGAGTTTTCCCCTGATGAGCGACATCTTTTTATCCACAATGAAGTTTAACCTAAATTGAGCGATTTTTTACTCGATCTGCACCGATCTCCTGCGCATAAAGGCTTTGCAAAAATCCTCGACATATCCACGGGTATGTCTGTCGAAGATCCCGATGTCTTTTCGGGGCGGTTTGTTCAAATCTTTCTGCATCAAGATCTCAACACATATCTTCGCAAAAATCGCTCAACTTAGGTTTAAGATATCTTTCGTATTACTTTCATTACCTAAAAACCATGTAGTATACTTCATGATTTCATTTCATTCTCACAGTCACTCACTTACTATTTTTTTATAAATTATTAAATATATCTATTAGTTAAAGAACATTATTTGTCTCATTTATTTTCTGGCATTATATTTGCTGTTTTAGCTTGCACAATGTGTTTAGACTGGAAAAATATGAGACTGTTGAAAATTCTAATAATTTTATCGGGAAGCATTTTGTTCTTGTTCGGAAATGTTTATGCTCTGAATTTAAATGATCAGGCGGATAAATATTTTTTAAGCAGTCGTTCGCTTCCTTTTGAAAAAAAGGAACTCTATGGTTATATTAATCCTGCTATCAATAGTATGATTAAAAGTTCTCCTTCCTCGATTAAGTTTAACGATTCCTACGAACCCAACGGATTAATCGACAATTTTAACCGTGATCTGATAAATATCCCAAGGCAAAATATACAGACCGGTAAGGGTTGCAATGTTACCGATAAGGTGCGTGAATATCTGATATCTCGACTTACTTTCTTAACGATCAAAAATAAAATAGATTCTAAAACCAACCTG
>RCNC010003772.1_pt1 | contig 11910 bp, 13 predicted proteins | sample 2041301 | NCBI WGS metagenome assembly RCNC01 (sample SAMN09708231, study PRJNA481090) | Marine sediment metagenome, whole genome shotgun sequencing project. | biome: marine sediment; feature: ocean; material: sediment; isolation source: Sewage treatment plant 13A marine sediment (STP13A) ... | reverse complement strand
TTTCCAAAGGACACCCAGGCGATGTCCGAGATCGCGCGCAAGGCCGGCCGGCCGTTCGAGATCGTTGATACGGTCATCGAGGTCAACCATAGGATCAAGGAGCGGGCCATCGAACGAGTCCAGGAGGCAATCGGGGGAAATGTCGATGGCAAGACGGTGGCGGTTCTCGGACTCAGCTTCAAGCCGGAAACGGACGACATGCGCGATTCGTCTTCAATCCCACTGGTGACCGCGTTGGTTGAGCGCGGCGCCAAGGTCAAAGCTTTTGACCCCGTGGCGATGGAAAACGCGCGGCCGATGCTGCCCGAGGCAGTTCAGTACTGTGAAGACTCCTACGATGCCGCCGAGGGCGCCGATGCGATGATCATCGTCACCGAGTGGAACCAGTTTCGCTCGCTCGACATGGAGCGGGTACGATCCTCACTGAGGCAGCCGGTGGTGATCGACCTCCGCAACCTATACGATCCGAAACGGATGAAAGACAAAGGGTTCCGGTACTCCAGCGTCGGCCGTGCGGCGGAGGACCTTCCAGGCGAGTAAGTGGCTTTGGATGTCCGTTGAAGTATCCGGTAATCAATAAACAGTAGCCAGACCCGCCCTCCGTTCCGTTTCAGGGAGGATGTTCAAGGCTCAAAACTATTTACTGGTCATTGGTTACTGGTCACTGGCTACTGGTTACTGGCTACTGGCTACTGGCTACTGGCCGCTGGCTACTGGCTACTGGCCACTGGCCACTGGCTACTGGTTACTGGCCACTGGCTACTGGTCACTGGCTACTGGTCACTGGCCACTGGCTACTGGCTACTGGCCACTGGTTACTGGATACTTCTGCAAACCACCTTGACCTAAAGTTGCGCACCCGCGAAACTTGATGCCATGACTGCTGACGACTCCGTCCGGCTCGATATCTGGCTTGATGTGGCATGTATCTTCAAAACACGCTCGCAAGCGCAGACCGCGTGCCAGCGTGGTCGGGTCGAGGTCAACGGCGACCGTGGAAAACCGCATCGGGCCGTGCGTCCTGGAGACGCCATCCGAATTCAGATTCCCGGCGGCCGTCGCCGCATCATCGAGGTTCTGGAGCTCGAGTCGACCAACGTATCAAAGGCGCGCGCGCGGGAGCTTTACGCCGATCACACACCACCGCCAACGCCCGAGGAGATCGAGCTGCGACGGATGCAGCGGCTTTCGGCTCCCCAGCAACGCGTTCGCGGCAGCGGCGCACCGAAGAAGCGCGAGCGCCGCGACCTTAGACGCCTGAAAGAGGAGTGGGAGTGAGATCGAATTCGGAATTCTGAATTCGGAATTCGGAATGCCGCCAATCCACCCGAGAAAATTCCGGATTTCGGATTTCGGATTTTCCACCCACACGCCCGAGCCGCGGTGGGCGGGTATTCGATAGCGATCCCGATAGCGATAGCGATGGGACAATCGGGAACGGGAACGGGAACAGGAACAGGAACGGGTGGTAGAGGTAGAATAGCCGGACCCAATCAAAGGGTGAGGTCACACACGACCGCTGGAGGTCTGAATGAGCGAAGAGGCCAACTGGGACAAGCTGGTCGTCGGCGGCACGGTTTTGACGATGGAACCGGACACCGAGCCCATCAAGAACGGCGCCGTGGCGATTGCCGACGGGCGCATCGCCGCCGTCGGTCCAGCCGAAGAGCTGCTCGAGATGGCGCCATCCGGCGAGGTCCTCAACGCCGGCAACTGTCTGGTCCTCCCCGGGCTCGTGAATACCCACTCCCATCTCGCGATGACCCTCCTCCGCGGCATTGCCGACGACCTACCCCTGATGCAGTGGCTCGAAGGCAACATCTGGCCGGCCGAAAAAGAGCACATGAACCGCGAGACAGTGCGTCTTGGCACTGAACTGGCGGCCGCCGAACAGCTCCTCGCCGGGGTCACCACCACTACCGATATGTACTTCTTCGGGGACGAGGTGAGCGCCGTCCTGGCCGAAGCTGGGATGCGCGCAGTCGTCGCCGAATCGCTGATCGGATTCCCGACACCCCGCTGCGCATGTTGGCCAAACAACGTGACCTGCTCGAGGCCTACAAGGACCACCCTCTCATCACACCATCCGTCGCGGCCCACGCCCCCTATTCCGTACAGGCGTCTGATCTGGTGGCCGACGCGGAACTGGCCGAAGAGTACGAGGTGCCAATGCAGATCCACCTCGCCGAGACCACCTGGGAAGTCGAGAAGCTGCTCGAGGAAAAAGGGCTTTCTCCGGTTGCCTACCTCGCCAACCTGGGCGTGCTCTCGGAGAGAACGGTGGCTGCCCACTGCGTCCATGTATCGCCCGAGGATATCGAGCTGCTGACTGAATTCGAGGCCGGGGTCTCTCACAACCCGGTCAGTAATCTCAAGCTTGCGTCCGGAATTTCACCGGTGCCCGCACTCTTGGAAGGCGGAGTCAAGCTCGGCCTTGGAACCGACGGCGCCGCTTCCAACAACACTCTTGACCTCATGCGAGACATGCAGCTGGCCGCCCTTCTCCACAAGGGAGTTGCCGGAGACCCCACCGTTCTGCCCGCCCGCACCATGCTCGAGCTGGCGACCATCGGTGGCGCTCAGATCCTGGGCCTCGCCGATAGGATCGGCACTCTGACCGAAGGCCTCGACGCGGACATCATTTGCGTCGCAGTCGACGGACCGCACACGGCCCCGATGTATGACCCGTACTCCCACATGATGTTTGCCGCCCGCGCGGCCGATGTCCGCCACGTCGTGGTGCAAGGCGCTGTGGTGGTTCGAAACCGCGAGTTACAGACCCTCGATCGAGAGCGCATCGAGGCGCAGGTACGGGAGTTTTCGGAGAACCTCCGACCGAGCTGAAGGAGACAGTGATGACCGACATGCCACAGACCATTCTCGCGGCCACCGACTTTTCGAAACCCGCGGAACGTGCATGCGACTTCGCGCGCGATCTCTCGCGCCGATTCCAGGCGCAGCTCCACTTGGTACACGTGACAGTGATCCTCGAAGACCCTCATCTCGAGGAGGGCCACATGCACCGGCTCGAGGAGTTGGTGGCCTCCGGCGACGATGCGCGCCGCAGGGACCTCGAAAACGGCTCTGAGCACCAGCCTGGGCTCGACGTCACACCTCACATGGTGCGTGGTCTCGCCCCCGCCGAGGTGATCGTCGAAACGGCGTCAAATCTCGGGTGCGAGCTCATCGTCATGGGCACCCACGGCCGCAGAGGTCTACCCCATCTCCTTTTGGGCTCCGTTGCCGAACGCGTAGTGCGCACATCGACGGTACCGGTGTTGACCGTACGCGGCGACGCCGACATCAAATTGGAGGAAACCCCGCGGATCCTCGTCCCACATGACTTCTCCGAGGCCTCAGGCGATGCCGTACGGCGCGCGGCGGCGTGGGCAGATGCCCTGGGGGCGCAGATCACCCTGCTGCATGTGGTCGAACCGGTTGTCTACCCGGAATTCTACTCGGTGGACGTACTTTCGGATGACCTCATGGAACGACTCGTTGAACGCTCGGAAAGAGCTCTCGGCGCCGCGGCGGAAGACCTTCTCGGAAAGGTACGGACCAAGGTCGAGGTCGGTCGGGCAGCAAACACGATCGTCGATTTTGCGGACCCGGACGATTTCGATCTCGTCATCATGGCGACCCGAGGTCTCTCAGCGCTCGAGCATGCCCTCTTGGGATCGGTGGCAGAGTCGGTACTTCGCCGCTGCCGTGTCCCAATGCTTGCAGTTCCTGCCCGCGAGTTTTGAGTTCTTAGTTTTGAGTTTTGAATTCCCATCCACCCTCCCGCAGTCAGATGGGCGGTTAGGCGGATAACTCAAAACTCATAACTCAAAATTCAAAACTCGTCCGCGGTCGGCGGGCGATTAAAGACGTTCATCGCGGCTTCGAGTCCGTGACTCAGGGCCGTCTCCACAGCATCCGCTGCCCTCTCCACCGCCCCTTTCGCGGCATCGGCCTCGTCACCGATAAACGGGGACAGGACGTATTTTGCGAGATCACCAGTCATGTCATCACCGCGCACTCCAACCCGAAGACGCGGAAAGCCAGTGCCGACCTTCTCGCAGAGATCGCGGAGCCCGTTATGGGTGCCGGGCCCGCCGGACCCACGCAAACGGAGATTTGCCAGTGGCAGGTCGACATCGTCGACCACCACCAGCATCGATTCTGAGGTCAAACCGAATTCTCCGAAGAGCCAACCCGCAGCCTCACCTGACCGGTTCATAAAGGTCAAGGGACGGGCAAGCAGGACGAAGCGACTGACGGTGATCACCGCGAGATCGCAGGACGGACGTCGAGTCCAGTTCTTCACACCGTGTCTCTTCGCAACCTCCTCGACTACCTTGAAACCGATATTGTGGCGGGTACCCCGGTAATCAACTCCCGGGTTTCCCAACCCCAAAACCAGATCAATGGTCATGGCAAGATGCGAGGCCTGAGTCGATTGGAGTCCTACTCGGACCCTTCGCCCTCTTCCGCTTCTTCGCCCTTGCCCTTGCCAATGACTTCCGGTTCGGCAGATTCGGAAATGACCGCTGCTTCCTCGAGGGCCTCTTCCTCGACCTCTTCCTCGATGACCCGCGGAATCTCGACGACGCAAACGACTCGATTCTCGTCGTCCAGGAACTTCGCATTTTCTGGCAGCTGCGACGCCAGGTCGGCGACCCTCAGTTGCTCACCAACCTCAAGATCGGCGATGTCGAGGACGAACTTGTCGAACATCTCCCGTGGCAGGATCTCGAGCTCGATTTCGCGCGAAACGAAGTCGACCCGACCACCGTTACGCACACCGACGCAGTCACCTACAAGCTCCACCGGCATTTTGACCGTCAGCTTGTGGCCACGGGTGATGCGGATGAAATCGATGTGGATGAACTTGCCGCTGATCCGGTCCACCTGAAGTTCCTTGATCATCGCGAGGCGCTCCTCGTCCGATTCCTTGAGCTTCAGGAGGAAGATGGTGTTCTCACCCGCTGCACCCTTGAGGATCTCGCCGACCGCGTGCTGGTCTACCGAGATGGCGATCGGGGGTTTGTCACCGCCGTAGAGCACCGACGGCACTCTTCCCTGACTACGCATCCTGCCGGCGTCGCCGGTGCCGCGGCCTTCGCGGGCCTCGACCGTGATTGTGATTTCTGGGGTCTGTGTTGCCATTAACGTAACTCCCTTGATTCCTTACTGTGTTTCTATACGAAAAGGCTCGAGACCGACGCGCCCTCGTGGATTCGGCGTATTGCCTCTCCAAGAAGTACGGCCAGGGACAGCTGCTCCACCTTGGGGCAATTCCTGGCCTCCTCGCTGAGAGCGATAGTGTCGGTCACCATGACCTGTTCGATTGGTGATGCATTGAGGCGATCGATCGCGGGGCCTGAAAAGACCGGATGGACGCCGGTCGCGTAGACCGAGCGGGCACCACGTTCAATCAGCGCCTCCGCCGAGTTGACCAGGGTCCCGGCGGTATCGATGATGTCATCGACGATGACGCAGTCACAGCCTTCGACATTTCCGATAACGTTCATGATCACTGCCCGATTTGCTTCCGGCCGTCGCTTGTCCATGATCGCGAGGTCGAGCTTGAGACGTTTTGCGAATGCCCGAGCTCTTTCAACTCCGCCCGCGTCCGGAGAAACGAGCATCGGATTTGAGAGAGCTTTACGACGAATCGCCTCGATGAGTACCGGTGCCGCATAGAGGTGGTCCACCGGAATATCGAAGAAACCTTGGATCTGTGCCGCATGGAGATCGATTGTCAGTACCCGGTCCGCACCCGCGGTGGTGATCAGATTCGCGACCAGCTTGGCCGTGATCGGCACCCGCGGTGCGTCCTTCCGATCCTGACGGGCGTATCCCATGTACGGCATCACCACGCACACCCGTGTAGGCGAAGCCCTGCGAAGGGCATCGAGCATGATGAGGAGCTCCATCAAACTCTCGTTGGGCGGCGACCCGGTCGGTTGGACGATAAAAACATCGGCACCGCGAGCGTTCTCCTCGATCTGGCAGAACAGCTCGCCATCGGAGAAATTGCCGAGACGCATCCTCCCCATCTCAATCTGCAGATAGCCGCAGATCGACTCGGTCAGCGCCGGGTTGGCGCGACCTGAAAAAACCAAAAGAGGCGATTCTCTCAGCATGTACTACCTATCTCTTGGCTGGGGCGGCAGGATTCGAACCTGCGAATGCCGATTCCAAAGACCGGTGGCTTACCGCTTGCCGACGCCCCAAGCGCCGGAGAGTATACAAGATTTTGCGGCTGACACCTCACTCCTTGTTGCCGTCAATCGACGGTACGTCGCTCGCCCAGAACTCTTCGTTGAAAAGCCTGGCGGATAACCGGTCAAGCACCGATGTGCTCTTCTCGTTGTCCTCGGGTCCTTGATTGCCACGGTTCGCGAGTATTCGGTTTTGCTGGGCGGATTCGTACTCCTCGAGAACTCGCTGCTCGATCTGCTCGCGAGTATCGCTGTTGAGAGGGTGGGCGATGTCGCGCATCTGGCCGTTTCGGGTCTTGCGAGCCGGCATCGTCACAAATACCTGCCCCTCGCGCCCTTCAATGACCCTCAGGTCGTTGACGATGAAACTATCGTCGAACACAACGCTGGCAAAGGCCCGAACCTTGCCGCCCTTTGCCGGACTGATGCGTACCTCGGTCACCTTCATTCTTTCCTCCTCGCAGCCCGATTATTTCACCGCCGGACGCCCTCGCGCACGCCCAAGGGTGGAACCCACATGTACATCCCAGCTTTCATCCAAGCCGTCTGGCCCATCTCCCGCGCCCTCGAGATCGGAAAAGACAGCGAACGCTGCGGCACCTGAACCTGTGACCGCCGCGTACAGCGGACCCATGGCCTTCAACGCAGTCACGGCACGTCCGACCTCCGGCCAATTTTCGACCACCACCGGCTCGAGATCATTCCCCAGTTCCTGCCATGGCGGTTCGACCGTTCCGGCATTGTCCAAACCTGCCGTGAAGGCACCTACATTAGCGTTCGGTCCCCGTGAGGTCAACCGGGGCCCACTCGCAAAGCGGTCGTAAACATCGGCGGTTGCTACCTGGATCGACGGGGTGCACACGACCACACTGCAGTCGACAAGATCCGGCAGCGGTCGAATGATCTCGCCCCGTCCGGTCGCGAGCGCCAGACCACCGGTGAGAAAAAATGACACGTCCGAACCGATCTCGGCCGCAAGCCCCCGAAGATCAGAAGGCTCGAGGTTTAAACCCCACAAGACGTCGAGGAGAACTAGAGTGGCTGCCGCATCCGATGACCCACCGCCAAGTCCTGCGCCTATCGGGATCTTCTTGGCAAGCTCGAGCCTCGCACCGGCCTTGATGCCGGTGTGCCGTCGGAGGGCTTCTGCCGCCTTCATCATCAGATTGTCACTGCCGGACGACACAACTCCGACAGGCTTTACCTGTAAATCGAGGACATCTGGTGGAGCCACCGTGGCTCGTATCTCGTCGGTCAAGTCGATTGTCTGGAGCAGCGTCTGAATCTCGTGGTACCCATCGCTTCGCCGACCCAGGATCCGCAAATCAAGATTGATCTTGGCCGGGGCTATTACCGAAAATCTCATCACTCGGGCACTGCGGAGCAGAGAGGCAGATCCGGAAGTGACGGTAATTCGCTGCCCTCGCTCCATTCCAGCCGCACCAGTTCGAGCTCCGCCCACCGTCCGTCGGCATTTTCCACCCGGACGGAACCGGGTACCGAGAGACTGTGATCGCTGAGTTCGAAGCGCCAGCCTCTGTCCTCGGTATCGATCTGCTCGACCAACACCACCCGCCAGGGATCGGCAGCGACAGTGACCAGAGCCGCCCAATCTAAACCCTCGACCAGGACTCGGCCGTCCTCCCGGGGGGCAACCCAATCTTCTCCGGTGGCGGGCAGTCTGCCGCTCAGCAGTCGAACCGCCTGCGGCAACGGCATCGCAGCCACACCGAGCGCCTGCTCAAGATCCATCCCCTCGATCTGACATCCTTCCCGTAGGTCGAAAAACGTCGGCTGCCGCGACCCGGACCAGGAAGTCAAGGACACCGCCGCTCCGAACGGTTCGGACACCGTGAGCCGCCCATCCTCCCCGCTGGTCAGCACCGACATCCGTAGTCCACCCGATGCAGAGACGCGCAATCGGTAGAGGGCCGCTGGATCCCCGGTCAGCGGTCGGTTTAATTTCTCGATCGCTGTTTCGGGATCGACCGGCACGGTTTCTAGAGCCGTGGACTGGCAGCCGGCGAGTCCAAGTGGGAGCAGAGGGAGAATCAAGATCCACGCCGCCATCCGGGAACCGAAGGCGGTGATGCGGTTCTGACTAGTGCTTTTCATCATCCGTGCGGTCAAGCAGAGAACGGATATGGTCTGGGTCCTCACAGCCCATATCGAGTCCTAGCACCAGGTAGCGACGCGCCTCCGTTCGATCGCCGCCAGCAAGCAGCACTTCCCCGAGGTGGCAGTAAATGGTGCCATCCCCGAGGTTTCCTCCGAGATCGACCGCTCTTCGAAGCCAGCGTTCGGCTTCCGCAAGATCGCCGAGCCGATAGTGGACCCATCCCAGACTGTCGAGGTATGCCGAATTCTCAGGGTCGAGCGACACTGCGCGGGCAATCAACTCCAGCGCTTCGTCGAGGCGCACCTCACGGTCGGCCCACATGTAGCCGAGGTAGTTCGCGGCATTGGCGTCGTTCGGCTCCGTTTCTACAAGCTGCCAGAAGAGCGCCTCCGACTCTTCAACCTGGTCGAGCCGCTCCAGCGCGGCCGCTCGCGTGAAAATAAGGTCTCGATCGTCGCCGAAGCGATCGATGGCCACCGCCGTTTCCTGGTCCACCTCCCGCCAGCGCTCCAACGCCTGAAGGACCTGCAGACCAGTCAACACGCTCTCCAACTCATCGTCGTCGAGCAGCGGCCGCAGCCGGCGCCACGCTCTCGGATCTCCCAACCTCAGTCGGAACTCGGCCTCCAGCGCAGCCGCTTCGGTCAGTGCCCTCCCGTCGAGCTTCGGCTGGAGTCGTACCAGCGCAGCGATTCCGTCCTGCCATTGTTCATCCCGCCGAAATGTTTCCGCAAGCAGACGTACATAGTCAGCTCCAACCTCTCCGGCATCGGCCACACGATCGAGCCATTCCCTGGCCACCAGAGGGTTGTCGGAGATCAACTCCAGCCGGGCCGCGGTCGTCACGCAGCGTGCGGCTTCGGGAGAATCAGCACGATCCTTCACCAACTCCCACGCGCTGTCCAACCACTCGCGGCCCTTTTCATGGTCGCCGGTGCGGCTCGAAGACCAGGCCATCGCCATCATCAGATCGAAATCTCGAGGATTTTTTTTGAGCAATCGCCGCAGGCGTGTCGTCGATTCGTCAAAACGACCGAGAGATGACAGGAGATGGGCTTCCAATGTCTGAGCACGGGCCGAATCGGGCGCCTGTGCCAAAACTCTCTGAACTGTTTCGAGGCTCAGCTCCAACCGATCGCCCTCCCACAGGAGGACCGCGGCACGCATGAGCGAATCGAGATCGATGTCGTCCAGCCAGCCCAACATCAGTTCACCGGCCTCGCCCGGACGTCCGAGTTCGACCAACACTTCAACCAGCTTTTCTCGACAGGTCTGCACGAAGGGCCCGTCATCCGCACACGAGGAATACAGCTCGACAGCTTCGGAAGAACGACCGGTCGCGTGCAACAGATCGGCATGGAGAACCTCGAGCCGCGGATTCCCGGGACGGCCTCGCTTCAGACCGGCGACGATTTCCTCTGCCTCAATGAATTTTTCCTGGCGCTGCAGGACTTGAGCGAGCGATAAAAGGAGGTTTGGGTCTCCCTCGTTGCTCTCTACCGCCAACCTCAAGGCTGCCTCTGTCTTCGTCAACAGCGCTGGATTGCGAGAGGACAGCTGGGCTAACGCTAAAGCACGTATGCGAAGCCCCTCCGCCCCTGGCTCCGTTGCGCCATCGAGGACTTCCACCGCCCGGCCGGCCATGCCAACATCAACAAGAAAAGTTGCAAATGCGAGCCGGATCTCGTTGACTTCTGGCGCTTCTTCCACCGCGGCGGCGTATGCCTCCATGGCTTCCCGATAACTGCCGTTGGCCTCCAGAACCCGGGCTTCAAGATATCGCTCGAGACCGTCGGGCATCCCGTAGATCTGGTCTTCCGGCACACCCTCCCCGACGACTAACGGAGCGACCATCATGATCGCGACTAATACAAGGCTCTTTCTCAGCAAATCCAATCCCTTATCGACGCTGCGTGCAGCCATCCATCGCTCCATTCGAAGCATGTAATCACGAGTGTACCCTGTATTGTTCCCACTACTCCGGGGTCCGTCTGCTAAAATCCCCGCCGATGACAGAATCAGAACACTCAAAGTCGCTGTTCACCGACCAGACGTTCAACGAGATGAATCTCCCAGAACCGATTCAGCGCGCCGTTGACGACCTCGGTTTTTCGAACCTCACAAGGGTCCAGGCAGACGTGCTGCCAATTTCACTCGCCGGTCGCGACGTCGTTGCTCAGGCGCAGACCGGCTCCGGAAAGACCGCGGCGTACCTGCTGACCGTCTTCACACATTTCTTGCGTGTCCCCAGAGAAACTCCACCGGAAACACCGAGGGCTCTGATTGTGGCACCGACACGCGAATTGGCGGTGCAGATTGCGAACGACGCCGAGGGCCTTGGCCACCACGCCGGCATCCGGACGCATGTCGTGTTTGGTGGACTGGATTATCGCAAGCAGCGCGAGATACTGGAGCGCGGCACCGACCTCCTGATCGGCACACCTGGTCGGCTCATTGACTACCACAAAAAGGGCTCCTACTCGTTACGGAGAACCGAAATGGTGGTCATCGACGAATGTGACCGCCTCTTCGATATGGGCTTCGCCGAGGACCTGCGCTGGATTATGCGGCGCATGCCGCACCCCACCGAACGGCAATCGATGATGTTCACCGCCACGCTTTCACAGAGAGTCATGACTCTCGGCTGGCGACAGATGAACGACCCGGCCGAGGTGATTGTGAGCGCCGGGCAACTGACCCCCGACACCATCCACCAGGTGCTTTATCACGTCGCAACCCGCGAGAAGCTCTCGCTGCTCCTCGGTGTCCTCGAGCGCGAGGGGAGTTCGCGAACAATGATCTTCGTCAACACGAGGTTTCGAGCGCAGCGATTGGTCGACGATTTGCGGCGCCACGGATTTTCGGCTCGCGGGCTGACGGGCAACGTGGTGCAGACAAAAAGGCTACGTGTGCTCGACGAGTTCAGGGACGGCAAACTACCCATCCTGGTCGCAACGGATGTAGCCAGCCGCGGACTCCACATCGAGGGCGTCAGCCACGTCATCAACTACGATCTGCCCCAGGACGCCGAGGACTACGTCCACCGAATCGGCCGCACCGCCCGCGTCGGCGCCGAAGGGAAGGCCATAACCCTCGCCTGTGAGGATTACATCTACTCCCTCGACGCTATCCAACGATTTGTCGGGTACGAGCTGCCCACCGAGTTCGCCGACGAAGAGCTCTACGCCGAAATTCGACCTCGGGATCACCGGCCCCACCGCACGGACTCTCGACATCCTCGGTCCCCGCAATCCCGACCCAGTCAACCCTCCGGCGGTGGCGGCGATGCCAAACCCCGCAAAAGACGGCAGCGGCGCAAACCCGCTGGAGGCGGGGGCGGTCAGGGCGAATCGAGCAGCTGACGAGTCAGCATCCTCGAGTACCCACCATTTAACGACTCAACCAGGTTCGAGCGCACGAACGGGAGGGGATTAACCCCTCCCCTACAACCGGAAACCGTATTCAATGCCCTCCAAGATCGAGCGTCGGTGCGTCATCATCCGACCAATCCGGAAGCAGCGGACCCTCGATCGAGGGATCGCACCACACGACATCTCTGGGCGTAGCGCGCAAATCGGCGGT
>RCNC010002644.1_pt1 | contig 11910 bp, 11 predicted proteins | sample 2041301 | NCBI WGS metagenome assembly RCNC01 (sample SAMN09708231, study PRJNA481090) | Marine sediment metagenome, whole genome shotgun sequencing project. | biome: marine sediment; feature: ocean; material: sediment; isolation source: Sewage treatment plant 13A marine sediment (STP13A) ... | reverse complement strand
ACTCAAAGCGATTCTGTGTTCCCGGCGACTTGCTGTTCTCGGCTATTATTCATCACTACGGCTTGCGTCAGACCATGGGCTTTTCATTTTCTGGCATGGTCAGTGACGACGTAACGTTGATCCTGCCCGCCGTCAACGCGCGCGAAATTTCCATCTATGACGAGAACGACAAGAAGTACCTCGATGTATCCAGCGATGGAGAGCATAGTCAAAACGCCGAACTCATCGGATCCCTGACACGCAACTATGTCAAATTTTCGGGTCTCACTTTCCCTCACGTGCTAGTGCCACTGATGCAACAAAATAACCTCATGATCAATCCCGAGAGGCCGCTGGTCATTTACGATCACATGCGCATTTCGCTGGATACACTGGATATCGATTCAGTAGAACTGAGACTGGCGGACAGCACTTTCAGACTCTACGGCAAGCGTGGCGACGTAGCATTGAATTACGATCTTTGCTGTAACGGTGAAACGATCGGTAAAGGTCAAAAGAAAATGGTTCTGAGCGGCTTGCGCGAATACGATCAGGATAAAATCGATACCCTGGTGGGCGCCTACAGTGCGCGCAAAAACTGTTACCTCACTACTGCCTGATTACTCGCCCAACTATTCCTAGTAGCGCCGAACAAAGCTGAAATAGCCACCCGCCTGACTGCCAGTCTGGAGTCGCAAGCTTAAGAATGCCGTGGTTTCGACAAAATAATCGAAACGTACGCCATAACTGAACGGGTCTTCGAGTTCAAACGCGCCCCCACCATCTGTGCCACTGATGTCTCCGTCGACATTGGAATAACTCGCGAAAGGTGTGATCCTCAGATTATTGGTGCGTATGCTTGCCCCAAACTCCAGGTCAACCTGACTCCAGTCGATCTCGGCGCGATCTTCACTGACGTTTTCCCGCCCGGTGTAATAGCCGTAACTCATCAAACCCTCAAATGAAAATGACGCGGTTACGGGAAATATCTGCCGTAAATAAATTTGCAGATTCTCTGCTTCGAATTTCGTCGACTGCGAGCTGCCCTCTTCGGAAATCCGCATGCTCAGATAAGCAATACCAACACCCACGCTTAATCCGGTTTCGGTGCCTTCTTCGATCCGCAACCGCAGGGAGGTTGTTTTGGCAACACTGACACCGTCATTGAACTCCCAGTCTGAATCCATATCGCCGATCTCGAATTCGACACCGGTAGCATCGGCGAAAACGATCCCGGGGCAAACCAGCAGCATCAGTAAAAGTCCCGCTCTTATCGATAATCTCCCTATAAAATCCCGGTGGCATGACCGACGGGAAGCAATAATGAATGATCTGGCGAGTTGGAGAGATGCACCCAAGATTTTAATCCGGCTCGGAAGGCGGCAGAACGCCGATGCGTTGCAACTGAGACTTATCGCTGATTCGCTCACACTCCCGGGTTATCCATTCACCTACCTCAGCAATAATGGCGTCCGCTTTTTTATCCGCTGGCTCTATCGGCGGGCCAATGACAATCCGAATCGTACCTGGCCACTTGATCCAGCTGTGGCGAGGCCAGAATTCACCTGCATTATGAGCGATCGGTACCACCGCATAACCGGTGCGCTGCGACACAATGGCGCCGCCAAGTTTGAACGGTTTGTGCTGCATTGGTAATACCCGCGTACCCTCGGGGAACAACATCAGGATACGCCCCTGATCCATACGCTGCTGACTCTCGCTGATCAACTGCCTGATCGCCTGACGACCGGTGCCGCGATCCAGCGCAATGGCATTCATCGCCTTTAACGCCCAACCAAAGAAAGGAATCAAGGTCAGTTCTCGCTTCACCACCCACACCATTGGCCTGAAAAACTTCTGTAACGCTATGGTCTCCCAGGTCGAGCTGTGCTTGCTCATAACGATGAATCCATTCTGCGGAATATTCTCCATGCCTTCGATCTTGTACTTGAGTCCACAGGTGAGATACAGACTGGTGAGCGAATAGGCAATCCAGGTTTTGACGATCCTCACACGGAATGGCAGCGGCATATAAAATGTCAATGATAAAACCGTCGCACAGATCAGCACGCCGGGAAGGAAGAGTATCCAGAATAAGGTTGATCGAATCACCAACCAGAATTTGTATAAGGGATTTACCACGGCGTCGGTCTACCTGCGCCGCAACGTTTCACGGACAAAGTGCGCCAGGTCATCGTATACCGGAACGTCGAGTGCCTCCGGAAAGTGTTGCATGGTGTACTCACCGCCACCGGTACGCACCAACACCGGCCTGGCGTTGGCAATTTTCGCAGCACGAATATCGCTGATACTTTCACCCACCATCGAGGTTTCAGACAGGTCGATATCGAATTCCCTGGCAATCTGATAAAGCAGTCCAGCCTTTGGTTTACGGCAAACACAATTCGATTCAGGACCATGCGGGCAGTAAAAGACACCATCTATGCTGGCACCTCGGATCGATAACATGCGTTGCATTTTTTCGTGCATTTTCTGCAAATCGTCCTCACTGTAATGTCCGCGCGCAACGCCCGAATGGTTGGAGGCAATAACAACCAGATAGCCGGCCTTCTTCAGCCGATTAATGGCTTCGATACTGCCCGAAATCGGATCCCAGCCCTCTACTGTGGTGACGTCTTCCTTCTGCCGATGGTTAATTACGCCATCCCTTTCAAGGATTACCATTTTGGCCAATAGTCAAACTCCGTATTTGAAACAGGTCACTCAGGACTGAATGCGTGACAAGTCAGCCACACGCCGGAAACTTTGCAACAGTTCATCAAGGAGTGCAAGCCGGTTGTTTTGCAGTGCGGGGTCATCACTCATCACCATCACTTCATCGAAAAAGCGATCCACCGCGGGTCGCAACTGCGCCAGCTGCTCGAGACCTTCAAGGTAATGCGCCTCGGCAAACAAACTGGTCACTTTGGAATCAAGAGACCTGATTTGTTGAAACAGCTGACTTTCAGCGTCTTCCTGCAGCAATTCAGGATCAACCGGACCAATAGCCTTCGACTGTTTCTTGAGTATATTGTTAATGCGCTTGTTGGCCGCAGCAAGCGCCAGGGCCGCTTCATGGCTCTGGAATTCCTGCAACGCGCGAATGCGTAAATCACAATCATACAGCGAATCAGCATGACCTGCGGCAACTGCATCGACGACATCGAATTGTATTCCCTGCTCCTGATAATAAGACTTTTGTCGATCGGAAACGTACTCGATCACGGCCTCAACAACATTGTCCGCGTTTAACGCTTTCGGATAAGCGTCAGCCGCGGCCCGGCACAGATCAGTCATGTTGAGTGACAGACCATTTTCTACAATGATACGCAACACTGCGAGAGCGGCGCGGCGCAAGGCGAAGGGATCCTTAACACCACTCGGCTTTTCGCCAATGGAGAAAATACCGATTAGACTGTCGAGCCGATCGGCAAGGGCAATAGCCTGCGAAACGGCAGATCCCGGTAACTGATCACCCGAGTAACGTGGCCAGTAATGCTGCTCAATGGCATCGCAGACGATTGCATCTTCACCCAGTTGCTCGGCGTAGTAGCGACCGATAATGCCCTGCAATTTGGGGAACTCGCCAACCATGTCACTCATCAGATCAGCCTTGCACAAATCGGCCGCTCGACTGACCAGCGCCGCATCAGCACCGATCAAGGGCGCGATAGTGGCCGCAAGGCGGGTGATTCGTTTGGTTTTATCGCCCAGACTGCCCAGCTTCTTCTGAAACACAACGGCGTCAAGACGCTCGCGCATCTTGTCCAGACCTTGTTTACGGTCCTGTGCGAAAAAGAATTCGGCATCGGCAAAGCGCGGGCGAATGACGCGCTCATTACCACTAGCTACCACTTCGGGTTTACGGCTATCGATATTGGCGATAGAGATAAAATGTGGCAAAAGCCGCCCATCCGCATCGAACAATGCGAAGTACCTTTGATTTTCCTGCATCGTTGTTACCAGCACCTCTACCGGCAAATCCAGAAACGTCCTGTCAAAGCTGCCGCAAACCACGACCGGGTATTCAACCAGGGCAGTAACCTCATTGAGTAGCGCATCTTCTATATGCACCGAACCACCAAGACGCAGCGCTGCCTGTTCGACCATGTTGCGGATACTGTCACGTCGTTTGTCGAAGCTGGCGATAACCACCCCCTCTTCGCGCAAGCATTGTTCATAATCAACAGCGCTTTTAATCTCCAGTTTTCCCGGTGCATGAAAACGATGCCCGTAACTGAAATTAGTGGAACTCAACCCGAAAATGCGGGCGTCCACTACCTCATGATCCAGCATCATCAGCAGCCACTTAACAGGGCGTACAAAACTATCGTCGCGATCACCCCAACGCATGCGTTTGGGAATCGGTAAAGCGGTCAAGGCCGCGACCACGATGTCCGGCAACAACTCACGCAAACTCCGGCCCACCTCTATCTTGCTGAAATAAAGCCAGCAACCTTTATCGGTTTCACGCTGTTCCAGCTGATCCACATTAACGCCACATGAACGCGCAAAACCACTCGCCGCTTTTGATGGATTTCCATCCGCATCGAACGCGGCAGCTAGTGCCGGCCCGCGTTTTTCGCTCTGTTGATCTGGCTGTTGTAGCGGCACCTCGTTCAACAGCATCGCCAGACGCCGTGGTGTGGCAAACACCTCTACACTGTGCGGACTTAGCGACGCAGCACTCAAGCCTTTTTGCACCAGTTCAGCAAAATCACTCGCCAAAGATTGCAATGCACGTGGTGGTAATTCTTCTGTACCAATCTCGATCAGACAATGATTACTCATCACCACTCTCCTTTCGAATCAACGGGAAGCCAAGCAACTCTCGTGATGCATAATATGCCTCGGCAACCGCGCGTGACAGGCTGCGGACTCGCAGAATAAAGCGCTGGCGTTCGGTAACCGATATTGCATGCCGGGCATCCAGCAGGTTAAACGCGTGCGATGCTTTCATGACCTGTTCATAAGCCGGTAACGGCAATTTCTTGTCGACCAGCATCTGACACTGCGCTTCGCAAACATCAAACCAGTGAAACAACGCGTCGGTATCAGCCAGTTCGAAATTGTAAGTCGATTGCTCAACTTCGTTCTGATGATAAATATCGCCGTAAGTAATAGTCCCATGCGGTCCGCGGCTCCACACCAGATCATAGAGATTATCGACGCCCTGCAGATACATCGCCAGGCGCTCGATACCATAAGTAATTTCACCTGAAACCGGGTGACACTCAAGACCGCCGACTTGCTGGAAATAGGTAAACTGGGTCACTTCCATGCCATTCAGCCAGACTTCCCAGCCCAATCCCCAGGCGCCGAGAGTCGGTGATTCCCAGTCATCCTCGACAAAACGAATATCGTGCACCAGCATGTCAAAGCCGAGCGCCTTGAGTGAACCAAGATAGAGTTCCTGGAAGTTATCAGGCGAGGGTTTCAGCAGCACCTGGAATTGAAAGTAATGCTGTAGACGATTCGGATTCTCACCATAGCGCCCATCCGTCGGGCGTCGACTGGGTTGCACGTAAGCAGCCCGCCAGGGTTCCGGGCCAATTGCACGAATGAAGGTGGCGGGGTGAAAAGTGCCCGCACCAACCTCCATGTCCAATGGTTGCATGATCACACAGCCCTGCTCAGACCAATAATTCTGCAGAGTTTGTATGAGTCCCTGGAAGGTGGTCAAATCGGTAGCGGGTATCTCGCTCATTTATTTCGATAGCCAAAGGGCGTGATTATAACCAACTGGTGTTTTTTACTCATTCATTTTCCCGCGTTATTGTGTTGAGTTGCGAACCGGTTATGATGTCGGCCATGCAAAGTATCTTCGGGCAATGGCTGATCAGCCTCAAACACTATCTACTCATGTGTTTTCTGTTATCCAGTCCGGAACGACTGCCCAGCAACCCCTACACCATGTTGCTCACGGGCTTCGCTTATTTTCTCGTCGGCCTGTTGCTGGTCGATGCGCAGCGCAGCTATGCGTTGGTCTGTGCCCAGATTTTACTTGAACTCGGGATGCTGGGCCTGATCAGTTATGCCGGACTTCGTTTGAAGAAATTTCTGCCCCGCTTTCAGCAGACATTCTCCGCGCTACTCGGCACCAACGTGATTATCACGGCGGCAACCATTCCCGCCTATCGAATGGTGGTCGGCTCTGCGGACGTTGACGGCAGTGTACTGATTTACGTCACCCTGGTGATTATGATCTGGAATCTGGCAGTCCTGTCGCTAATTCTAAAACGCTCGCTCGAAATCTCGACCCATCTTTCAGCCCTGATATCGTTTAGCTACTTTATAATGTATCAAGTCATCGTTTTCTGGTTTTTCTCTTGAAGATTTACATTCTCGGCATCTGCGGCACATTCATGGCGGGGCTCGCCCAACTAGGGCGCGAATCGGGTCACCAGGTCGGGGGCTCGGACGCCAACGTCTATCCGCCGATGAGCACTCAACTCGAGCGCATCGGCATCGAGCTCGACAACGGTTATGATGCAGATACCCTGCCCATGGATTGCGATATTTACGTCGTCGGCAACGCGATCTCGCGCGGCAACCCGCAATTCGAGAAAATTCTGGAACAGGGTCTGCCCTACACTTCCGGACCGCAATGGCTATACGAATCTGTGCTGCGCAAGCGGTGGGTACTGGCAGTTGCCGGCACCCACGGCAAAACCACGACCAGCAGTATGCTAGCCTGGATACTTGAAGACGCGGGTCTCGATCCTGGCTACCTGATCGGCGGCGTTAGTCAGAACTTCAACCAGACGGCGAAACTCGGCAGCGATCCGTTTTTTGTCATCGAGGCTGATGAGTACGATTCAGCATTGTTCGACAAACGCTCCAAGTTTATCCACTACCATCCACGCACACTGGTGCTGAACAACCTGGAATTTGATCATGCCGATATATTCGATGACCTGGCGGCTATCAAACGCCAGTTCCATCACCTGGTGCGCACCCTGCCGGCATCTGCGCTAATCATCGTCAAACAGGATGACCAGGCCTTGCAGGATGTACTTGAGATGGGATGCTGGAGTGAGCAAACCGGGTTCGCCGCCAGCGAGACCAGTGCAGAGTTCACCCTTGATGCAGACAATCGGTTACACCATGGAGATAAGAGTTATCCACTAGAACTCGCTCAGCAGGGGCAGTTTAATGCTCTCAACGCGACGGCTGCGATCATCGCTGCGCGCCATGCAGGAGTTCCACTCGAAACCGGGATAGAGGCCATGAGCCGCTTTTCGGGAGTGAAACGCCGCCAGGAAATCATTGCTGAAATCAATGGTGTGCGCATCATCGACGACTTCGCCCATCACCCGACGGCGGTCGAGCTCACCCTGAACGCACTCAAGGGCTCTACTCGGGGTCGCCTGATCGCAGTGCTCGATATTCGCTCGAACACCATGAAAATGGGGAGTCATGGTAAGCAACTCGGCGCATCTTTCGCTTCGGCTGACCTTGTTTTATTGTGTGAAAATACCGACTTACAGTGGGATTTAGCAGAAATGGCGGCATCTGCGTCTACACTAGTGGAGATAGAAAAAGATACGCAGCACATTATCGATCGCCTGGTGCGCACAGTTCACCAGGGCGATCAAATCGTAATCATGAGCAACGGTGGTTTCGACAATATACATCAGCGCCTGATACAGGCTCTGCAACACTAGATACAGGTATGTCCGGAAAATCTCAACGACCGACTAAAATTGCCAAGTACGAGATCAAGCGACGTATCGGCCGCGGCTCAATGGGCGTGGTATACGAAGCCTATGACCCATTTGTGCAGCGCACTGTCGCCATCAAGGTCGCTCATACACCAAAGGACATGGACGCCTCCACCGTACAGAAATTGCGCGAGCTGTTCTTTGCCGAGGTATTCAGTGCAGGGCGCATGCACCATCCTTCCGTGGTCAGCGTATTTGACGCCGGCCAGGAAGATGATCTCAACTACATCGTGATGGAATTCGTCGACGGCACAACGCTTCAGGAATACGTTACCGGCGGACGCACACTGAACCCAAAACAGGTCGTTGACATCATTTATCAATGCGCCAAGGGTCTGGATTACGTGCACCGCCAGGGCATTATCCATCGAGATTTGAAGCCGGGTAATATCATGCTCAGCAACGATGGTGACGTTAAAATCATGGATTTCAGTATCGCCCACGTTGATGTCGGTCACGACGGTCAGGAAAATAACAATTACGAAGTACAGGGATCGCCGATGTACATGCCGCCGGAGCAACTGTCAGAGGAAAAACGTCTGGTTGCCCAGTCCGACATTTATTCGCTGGGTGCGGTGATGTATGCTTTGTTGGCACGACGTCCGCCTTATAAGGCGAACAGCCTGGAATCACTGATTTACAAGATCAGCAACCTGGAACCCGAATCGGTCCAGGAGATCAACCCGGACGTATCCGATCAAATAGCCGCCATCGTTGACAAGGCGACTCAGAAAATTATTTACGATCGCTACGACTCCGCCCTGCTGCTGTCTAAGGATCTGAGCCTGGCAGTCAGTAGTTTGCGTGACACCGGTGATCGGATCGACATGCAGGAAAAGTGGAAGACATTGCGTTATCTCGCTTTTTTCAAAGATTTCAACGATAACCAGATAACCGAAGTGGTCAACGCGAGTGAGTGGAAGGACTATAGCAAAGGCAACGTGATCATCACTGAAGGCGAGCCCGAAACCTCTTTTTACATCATCGCCAAAGGTGGTGTCGAAGTGATTAAAAACGACAAAGTGGTGGGTTTGATGAAACAGGGCGACTGCTTTGGTGAAATTGCATTCCTCACACGCCAACCCCGAAATGCCACCATTATGGCGCGCACCGATGTATCATTGATGAGCGTCAGCGCCTCGCTAATGGGGCAGGCATCGACCGAGACCCAGGTACGCTACTACCGCATTTTCCTGGAAAACCTGATTACCCGATTGTCGCAGGCCACCGACAAGCTGGTTGAAGCAGATCTAAACATTACCGAATCATGATACCGAAAATTATTACCCTGGCGATGACCGGGGCCTCCGGCGCAGAGTACACCTTGCGCCTCATGGAATACTGTCTGAGCAAGAATATCCAGATCCAGTTTATTACCTCTAAACCGGGTCAGATCGTGATGGGCATGGAGACCGAGCTGAAACTCACCGGCACACCACAAAAAATGCGCCAGTCCTTTGCTGATTATTTCAGTGCCGACCCGGAGCTGATCCAGGTGTACTCACGTGATCAATGGACCGCGCCACCGGCCAGCGGCTCATCGGTAGCCGACGCCATGGTTGTCTGTCCCTGCACCATGGGCAGTCTCGCATCGATTGCCGTCGGCAGTAGTGATAACCTGATACACCGGGCCGCCGATGTAGTCATCAAGGAGCGTAAAACACTGATCCTGGTGCCGCGTGAAACACCTTTTTCTGCGATTCATCTGGAAAACATGCTCAAGCTGGCGCGTCTCGGAGTCGTGATACTGCCGCCTAATCCCGGTTTTTATCATGGCGTAAGCGGGGTATCCGAGCTGGTGGATTTCATCGTCGCGCGCATACTCGATCAACTGGGCATTGATAACGACCTGTCACCACGATGGGGTAGTGAATAATCCTCCGATAGCGGGTATATCGCAGTGCATGAACATGAATGAGATTCCGTTATTTCCATTGAAGACCGTTTTACTTCCGGCCAACACGCTGGGGCTCAAGATCTTCGAAACCCGTTACCTCGACATGATTGCCAATTGCATGCGCGAGAACAGCCTGTTTGGTGTTGTACTGATACACAAAGGCGAAGAAATCGGGGTCGATACCGACGTCTACTCAATTGGCACAAGCGCTACTATCAGTGACTGGGAACACCGCGCCGACGGCTTACTCGGGGTCACGGCGCTTGGCATGGAACGTTTCGAAATTCTGTCGACAAGCACTCAGGCAGATGGTCTTACTCTGGCGCAGATCAAGATACTCGAAGACAGCAACAGCCCCGAAATCCCTGAGCAATATCATTACATGCTCGAATTGCTCGACCACATCAGCGCTCAGGCTGGGCGTATACGCGCTGACAATCAGAGTTTCTGCGAAATTCTGTATCAGTTGATTTACCTGCTGCCGCTCGATGTCAAACTCAAACAGCGTCTGCTTGAAATTCCAGAGTGCGGCGATCGCACGGTCATTTTGCACGCTGAGCTCATTCGTCTTGGCGTGATTCAATACATCAAACCAGAAGTAAAGGACGACTAGCAACAGGCTTTCAATAGATGATCACAGTGCATACACTGTGGCGATCAAATGCGAGCAGAGACTGACCATGCGTACCACGATATTGGCGATTGGCCTGATGTTGATCAGCACGGCAATCCAGGCGGCTGAAATTTCCGGCGTCTTGATCGACGATGAACTCAAAACCGCGAACGGTGAATTACTGACGCTAAACGGCGCGGGTTTGCGGGAAAAATTCTGGGTCGACGTCTACGTCGGATCTTTATACCTGCCGAATAAATCTGACGATGTGGCCGCCATATTGTCCAGACGGGGGCCATGGCGCATACAGCTCGATTTTATCTACAAGGAAGTTGCAAAGGACAAACTACTGGAAAGCTGGCGCGAAGGCTTCGAACAAAATCAGAGCAGCGAGGCTTTACAGCAATTGAAACCCCGCATCGACGCCTTCTATGACTTTTTTGACAGCAGTGCATACGCCAAAGACCGTTATCATTTCGACTACCAACCCGACATCGGCACCCGTCTGAGCAAAAACGAACAGCAGCTCGGTATTATCCCGGGGGAGGATTTTGGCAATGCCTTGCTGGAAATCTGGCTTGGCAATCACCCCGCCGACAAAAGCCTGAAGAAGGCGATGCTGGGTCTTTAGCTTAACAGTCCGAAAGTTAAGCGCTTAAGCTTGATGCGCGAAGCTCTCCGAAACAAGCCGTCGCTGCGGCAATGGTTTGCTCGATTTCTTCAGCGCCGTGCATCGCACTGACAAAGCCAGCCTCGTAGGCAGAAGGTGCCAGGTTCACGCCACGGCTCAACATGCCATGGAAAAAATGACGGAAACCGTCGAGGTCGCAGGCACTCACCTGTTTGAAGCTCAAGACTTCAGCCTGGTCGGTGAAAAACAGCCCGAACATTGCGCCGACCTGATTGCTGTAAAACCCGACGCCATTTGCGCTCGCAGCGGCGTGCAATCCATCGAGTAATTGCGTTGTGGTTTGCTCCAGTGCCTCGAAAAATCCGGGTCGTGAAATGATCTCCAGTGTTTTCAGGCCGGCGGCCATTGCTACCGGGTTACCGGACAAAGTGCCCGCCTGGTAGACCGGCCCGAGCGGTGCAATGTAATTCATCACCTCGCGCTTGCCACCAAATGCACCTACCGGCATGCCACCGCCGATCACCTTGCCCAGAGTGGTCAGATCGGGAACAACTCCATAGCGCTGTTGCGCGCCACCTAGCGCGACGCGAAATCCGGTCATCACCTCGTCGAAAATAAGCAGGCTGCCTGATTTATCACAACAATCGCGCAAGGTTTGCAGAAATCCGTCTACCGGGGGCACGCAGTTCATATTGCCGGCGACCGGCTCCACGATAATGCAGGCGACTTCATCGCCGATTTCTGCAAGCACCTGTTTCACCTGATCGATATTATTGTATTCAAGTGTCACGGTGAGATCAGCAAGCACTGCCGGCACACCGGGCGAACTCGGTACACCCAGCGTGAGCGCGCCCGAACCGGCCTTGACCAGTAGTGAATCTGCATGGCCGTGGTAGCAACCTTCGAACTTGATGATCTTATCGCGACCCGTGAAGCCTCGAGCCAGTCGAATTGCACTCATTGTCGCCTCGGTTCCGGAACAGGTCATGCGCACCAGATCAATATTCGGCATGATGTCGCAAATGCGTTGCGCCAGGTCCACCTCAAGCGCGCAGGGTGCACCAAA
>RCNC010002643.1_pt1 | contig 11912 bp, 6 predicted proteins | sample 2041301 | NCBI WGS metagenome assembly RCNC01 (sample SAMN09708231, study PRJNA481090) | Marine sediment metagenome, whole genome shotgun sequencing project. | biome: marine sediment; feature: ocean; material: sediment; isolation source: Sewage treatment plant 13A marine sediment (STP13A) ... | reverse complement strand
ATTTCAACTGAGTCAGTTTAATAACCGCACATCCCCGCGGTCCCACTTTCACGGTCATTTCATCGGCAAAGACACCAATATCCTTCTGCCTCCACAGGTCCCGCGCCATTTGGCCGCAGCACATCTCCATCTCCCTCCAGAATACACTGATCTCTGTATCTTCATCCTGCTTGAGATTAAAGAAGCCCACTATGACAGAACCATCTGACATTGTTTTCTTCAGGATCCAGGTATCTGGTGTCAACCTGATGGGTTCGGCGCATTTGCCCAGTGGATCCTGGTTCACAGCAATCAACTCAGTATTGCAGAGTATGTTGCGGGTAAAATCATCCACAGCCCCCATATCCCCGGAGAAGAAAAGGGGACAGGCCATCATGCACCAGAGTGAGAAATAACTGTATTGTTCATTGGGTGTAAGTTCGACAGGGTGTAATGGGACTGCCTTATCAAATGGGGAACGCCACATACCAAGGATCAGGTAATCAGGGTCGTTCCAGCTACCGGGACCGTTATATTCCCTGAGTCCTATATTCTTTTCCGCTATCTTATAAACGCCTCCCTCAGTCAGGGTATGGCCCAGGTCTCCGCCAACCCTCCAGGAATGTCCGCCGGCATATCGGCCCCATTCCCAGACTTGGTGGCCATATTCACATATATTCAGGACAATATCCCGGTCCTGGGCTTCCAGCGCCCCTGACATGAGTTTGTAGGGGATGGGGCGGTTTTCCATCTTGTCTCCCTTCATCAGGTCCCATATTTTTCCGTAGCTGCACCAGTCATACTTTAGCAGGTCGAATCCCCAATAGGCATAAGTCCGGGCGTCTTTAATCTCATGACCATAGGAACCTTCAAAAAGCTGGCAGGTTGTCTCGCCAGGCGAGGTATAAATACCTGCCTTTAATCCATATGCATGGATATGATCAGTGAGGTCCTTCATATCCGGGAAATCCTTGGCTGGCAAAACCTGATCATTCTCATCGCGAACCCTGCCAACCTTCGCCTCCTGGTCCAGTCCCGCGCTCCTTGTCCTACGCTTTGGATCCAGGGTAATTTCTACATTTTCAGGTGATATCCGCATCCAGCAATCATCTATGCTGACGTACTGGTAACCTACATCGGCCATGCCACTTGCCACCATGGCATCTGCCGCAGCCATAATCTTACCTGCCGTGATAAAATGATAATGGGTATACCAGTGGTTCCATCCCATGGTGGGAGTCAATGCCAGAAGATCACCCACCACCAGGGTGAATTGTTTTTCGTCCTTTCCCTTCGAGTTTTCAGCACTTAAAGTAAACTCATATTCTCCCTTGTCTCCGGGTGTACGTCCGGTGATGATGCCCGTTACCCTGTCCAGTTTCAGGGTAGGTGGGAGTCCCTCGACATCAAACTCCATTGGCCTGATCCCTGTAGCTGGTATCCGGTAAATAAAAGGTTTGTCCGGCCTTGCCCCGTATACTTCAGGGGAATTGACCTTTGGCTTTTTACCGGGTTCCGGGGTCAGGATCTCTTTCCCTTTGATCTTTGCATTATAGGTTTTTTGTCCCCGTACAATTACAGTCTGTCCACACAGGGCCAGGCAAAATAAAACAGGCAGGATCTTTTTCATCGGTGGTATTATTGAGTAAACGTTACTTCAATCTTGGATTCCATGCCCCCATCTGATCTTACAGTCAGGTTGGCAATTCCTGATTGTCCAGGTATACTTCGTAATACTACAACCGCCTTCCCATAGAAAAGTGGATGTGTTTCGTCTGTAAAAACATCATGTCCCATCTGGTTGCCGTTGGCTACTCCCATTAGCCGGGCAGCACCATCCACATGAAACGTCAGCATATCCATGGCCAGCGGGCATACAATACCGTTTGCATCAATCATCTCCACTGTGACATAGCACAGGTCCATACCATCGGCATTAAAGCTACTGCGGTCAGCTGTTAATCCAAGCTGGTCCGGTTCAGCGGCAGTCTTCACCATGGCTTCACCAATTATTTCCCCATTCTTATAAGCCACAGCCTTCAGTTCCCCGGGTTCATAAAGTACATCAAACCACCGGAGGCGATAGGCATCCACGATTTCATAATAGGGATTTTCAGGGTCATCCAGTTTTACTTCAAAATCAAGATTTGCGGTTATGGCTAATGATGTTTTAACCTGATCAGGATCGATTTTTTCCCGCCTGCCAAGGCTTTCCCCATTTAGGAATAACTCGGCTTCATCCCCATTGGTATAAACAAAGACGGGCAGTGGTTCACCTTCATGCCCTTCCCAATTCCAGTGGGGAGAAATGTGTATGGTGTTCTCCTTCTGATTCCAGAGGCTCCGGTAATTATAATAGCCATCCTTGGGCAGTCCGGCCAGGTCCACAATGCCAAAGTAGCTGCTGCGAGCATCATAGCCCTCCCTGGTACCACGGAATATTCCTTCGTGTTCAGGATTGTCTGAAGATATAACCGGCGTGGGTTCTCCCAGGTAATCAAAACCTGTCCATACAAATTCCCCGGCTATGAAGGTATCAATCCGCATATATTCAAACTCATGCTCCGGGATATCTGACCAGTTAGCTGCCGTAAGCATATAAGAGGTCATCTCCCCGTCATCGGTCCAGTCAATTTTGTTATTGGGTAAGGGGAATTTATACGCCCCCCTTGTGCCAAATGCTGACGCGGATTCACTGTAGATCAGGGGCATATTGGGATAAGCTTTCCTTGTAGATGCATATCTTCTGCCGTAGTTCCAGCCAGATGTTTCCAAGGCATCCAGTATGTTTTTACCACCTTCTGAGGCAGATGGAATATGGCATCCCATGGTAGTGGGCCGTGTTGCATCGTACTCTTTGAAATACCCGACCATCTTGGCTACATGTTCTGCAGCCCTGCCATCACTGTCGTTTAATAGGTCAGGTATCTCATTGCCTATGGACCAGAGGAAGACGCTGGGGTGGTTCCTGTCCCGCCTCACAAAATTTGCCACCTCAGCTTCGGCATAATTATCAACATATTCCCCGGTGGAACACTGGACGCCAGCAGTGGGACCGTATTTATCAAACAGCTCATTGTAGACAATGATGCCCATGCGGTCACATAGATCGAGCACCTCAGGAGCAGAGGCATTGTGACTGGTACGAAGAGCATTTACCCCCATGTCTTTCATTATCTGCAGCTGCCGCTCCATGGCCCTGGGGAAAAATGCAGCACCCAATGGCCCGTGGTCATGGTGATTATTAACACCATTTAGCTGTACCCTCCGGCCATTTAGATGGAAACCATCATCGGCTGTCCACTCAAAGGTCCGGATCCCAAAAGATGTCGAGATCCTATGTACCTCCTTCCTGTTAACCTCCAGCTCAGCAACACAGGTATATAGATTGGGATGTTCAATATCCCAGATCCCGGGTTCAATCACCTCCACCTCAAATTTTGTCAGTTTGGTTTCACCGGCCTTCATTTTGATCTTTTTTTCAACCCCGGCCACTTCATTTCCCGATGGATCAAAAAGGGTAACTTCCAACTCAACCACCTCGTCTTCGCCAGATTCGTTTACGATTTCCACGGCAGTGTTCACCCTGGCTTTCTCATCACTTACCATAGGGGTAGTTATGTAAACTCCCCAAACGGGGATGTGTAGAGGATTAACCAGTCTCATTCCAACTTTCCTATATATCCCTGCGCCCGGGTACCAGCGGGATGTATGCTCACGGGTATCAGCATGAACCGAAAGCACATTCGTTTCACCGAACCGGGCTGCCTCCGTTGCATCAATCCAGAAGGAATTATATCCATAGCGCCAGGAACCCACCTTTTGTCCATTCAGGTAAACCGTCGGATTGGCCATTACCCCGTCAAACATGAATTGAAGTCTTTTTCCTGCCGCTTCGGCAGGAAGCTCAAATGTTTTACGGTACCAACCCTCCCCTTTCCAGGGCAATTTACCTGTAAATCCTGGGGATTTCAGCGGGCCGAAGGGGCCCCTGATGGCCCAGTCATGTGGCAGGTCAACGGATTCCCAACCGGAATCATCAAAACCGGGTTCGATGGCCACCGGATGTTCGCCCTTAGCGAACCTCCAATCAAAGATAAAGGTGGGATCCCATTCCGGCAACTGTAAGACGTTCTCTTCCTGACTACAGGAACTTAGAATGATCAATAAAAGCAGTTGTGTAATTAAAAACCTGAAGTTCATTGTATTGTGTGCTGATTATGATTTATTGTCAGATTCCATCTGAATTAATGGGTCGGGCCGCAGGACCGCTTACTGATAATCTGCACCGATAAGACTCTCGAGAACAGATGTTTGCCAATCCTCCAGTTGCCGTTCCAGGTTCTTAACAACATCCATCTTTGTTTCACTGAGATCATTCTTTTCAGCCGGATCTTTCCGAATTTCAAACAGTTCAATCGTTGGATTTTCACCAGGACCTAAAACGAGTTTATAACGGTTATCCAGGATCACCCGCGGACCTTCATAATCCTTCTCCAAAATTTCTTTGAGATGGAGATTGCGAAAGTTCCGTGTATAAAGCCCATTCATTTGTTTTGCCAGCGGTGTTGTGCCTTTCTGCTGGTCATGTTCAACATAGGGATCCTGGTTCCTTTCCCCAGTGTTGGTGTATTGCCAGAAGCAGATGGGGCTTGGTCTTTCCGTCATCTGTCCGTCGATCAGGGATTCAAGGCTAATGCCATCAAGGTGACGATCAGGAAGAGGCTGACCGACCAGGTCACAGATGGTCGGCAGCATGTCACTGGTTACCGCATTGACATCCGATACGCGAGGTAGGGAGACCCGTTGGGGCCATTCGATGATCCCTGGTACGCGTATCCCACCCTCGTACATGTTACCCTTCTGACCACGGAAGGGTGAGGTCACAATACCGTCGCCGGGAGTACCATTGTCACCGCAGTACCAAAGCATTGTGTTTTGTCTCAGATTTTCTTTCTTCAGCCATTGGCGAAGCCGGCCAAGGGATCTATCCATGGCAGTGATTTCTGCATAGCGTTCCTTTAAAATCTCCCCAAGCGGTCTTTCAACCTGAAGCCCGGTCTCGTTCGATGTTAGACGGAATTTTTTATCATTGTACAAACCTGGAAGGTCATTATACAGGGCAAGGTCTTTCTCCAGTCCGCTGTATGGTTCATGAGGAGAGCCGAACCATAAAACCACAAAGAATGGTTGTCTGTCCTTCTTTGCTTTAGAAATAAAGCGAATCGCCTCCTCGACAAGGATCTCTGAACTTTCCCCAAGGAGTTGTCCTGGCTGTCCACCGTTGCGGGAGAAGTACGGATCAAGTTCGAAGAAATTATCATGTGACAGCCACTCATCGAATCCCATTGACCCGGGATTGGTCGGTGAATTGGCTTTTACCGGGCCAAGGTGCCACTTCCCAAAATGACCGCAGGCGTAGCCAGCCCTGTTAAGTATATCTGCAATGCTGATCTCCTCAGGCCTGATTGACCAGTTGGGACTAAATGTCCCATAACGATTCGGGTGGCGTCCGGTCATGACACTCCCACGGGTGGGTGAACACGAGGGATGAGCCGCGTAAAAGCGATCAAGAACGAGACCCGTCCCAGCCATCTCATCCAGTACTGGAGTCTTCAGATGCGGGTGGCCATTGTAACCCGTTTCATCCCAGCCGTGATCATCACCCATACATAATATAATGTTGGGTGGTTGGTCTGCATCCACACATGATGAAAGGAAAACTGCAGCACAAATACTTACGATAACGGCTGCTTTTAAGGTGGAACTTTTATTCTTCTTTGAATGATCCATTAGTTTACCAGATTAGCGTTAAAAAATGTATCCAGGACTGGACTTTAAGATAAGATTAATTTATGTAACTTTCCGACACTAAACAACCAATAACATGAACATTTCAAGAAGGAATTTTATTAAAACCAGTGGTTCTACACTGGTTTCTGCCGCCATTTTAAGCCAGGTTCCCTTAAGCTTAATAGGATGTGGGAATACAATGGGAAATAAATCTTTTGGCTTTCAAATCTGGACCATAAAGGATAAACTATTAGCTGATTTTTCGGGCACACTTAAAATGATGGCGGATTTCGGTTACAAGGAGGTAGAGATGTGTTCTCCCCTTGGTTATAATTTTGAAGAATTGCATAAAATTAAGGGGCCGGAGATGCGAAAGATGATTGATGATACTGGTTTGAAATGCACCAGCTCACATTATAACCTCCCAGAATTGCGTGATCATCTTGATAACAGGATACAATGGGCTCATGATCTTGGGATGAAACAGATTATCCTTTCCAGTTTCTGGCTGCCCAAAGAAGCCTCAATGGACGATTACAAAATGGCATGCGATGAATTAAACATCCTGGGCGAACAGACTAAAAAAGCGGGTATACAGATGGGGTTCCATAATCATCACATGGAATTCGAAAAAAGAGATGGTGAGCTTATATATGATGTTTTACTGGAACAGCTTGATCCCGATCTCGTCAAGATGCAATTCCAGGTTGCTGTGGAGAATATTGGATACAAGTCCTCGGATTATTTCAATAAGTATCCCGGCAGGTTTATTTCGGCCCACCTCTCAGATTGGGTTAGCGAAAAAGAAAGTGTACCAGTAGGCCAGGGAATGATCGACTGGCCGGAATTTTTCAAAGCTGCTAAAACAGGAGGTGTACAAAACTTTTATGCTGAAATAAAACCGGAATTCTTTGAAGAAAGCGTAAAGTACCTGTTAGACCTTTCTTAAAATACTGAAACATAGGACATTCCATAATTTTAACGACTTTTTAACAGCTTAAACTGCCCCGTTTATTCTTCGATAGCTCCATTTTTTTTCACAAATAAGGTAAAAAGATGTTTTAGTCTTAATTATGCCCGTTTTCGTACATGATCTTTGTGTTTATTCTCGATTCCGGACAGTCTATCAGAGAACGGTATCTACATATCTAGATGAATACCAATTTCTTGTATCATGTGGCACGTCAATTGAACTAAAGTGGTTTCAATTAGCGCGGATAAAAATGGTCTACCAATCCCGCGTTTTCAATAAATTTTTATTCATTTAAACCACAATATCATGAGAACAATGAAATCAGTTTTAGTCACAGCTACCATTGGTGTAAGCACACTTTTTCTGGGAGGAAATGCTTTTGCAACAGACGGTGTTTCCGTTTCCCCGAGCAGTACAGAAGCAAAAGTAAAGGTCCAGGTCCTTCAGCCCAGACTCCAGGATATTTCGGTCTATGTGGCCGATGCTGAGGGCACTATTGTTTACCAGGAGGATATTAAGGCAAGGACTACCTATGGCAAAACATATGATCTCTCTGATCTGGATGACGGCATCTATACCTTCACCTCCGCGGGAGATTATATTACTACTACCAAGACGATCAAGGTGGAAGGTACATCCGCTACAGAACTCAGTAAGGAAGCTACTTATAAACCTGTTATGGTTGTAAAAGACAACTATTTAAAGGTGAATTATTTTAACAAAGGCCAAGAGGATATTGAATTTTCTATTGAGGGCTCTGGTGACATATTTCACGAGGGTAAAAGGAGTAATGATATTGCTTACGGTAAGATGCTGGACGTCAGCGAGATGCCTGCCGGTAAATATTATGCCAAGTTGAAAGTTGGTAATAAAGATTATTACCATTCTTTTGAAAGGCGCTAGGACCTCTTCGACAAAGAACTAAGATATAATAAGGGCTGTCTCCTGATTGGAGGTGGCCCTTATTTTTTCAATTTTTTGAACAACAAAGAAAGGGCATCATCTTCACCAACATTGCCGGGAAAAACAATATACTTTAAATCAGGCCTGTCATCGGGGACCAGGACCGGAACCCCTGGCAATGCCTGTCCCACAACAATGGCACGTTGTATTCTCAATCCCTTTGAGGCAATGTCATGGGAGGTAATTCCTCCTTTGGCAATAATAAATGCCGGCGTATTCCTGATTTCCCTGCTGATTCTTACCAGGGAATCAGAGACCTTTTTCCCAATGGCCAGGTTTTCATCCGGAACATCAGTATAAACCAGTTCCCTGGATGTATAAAGCAAAACATGATGGCCATCTTCAATAAATTGATCTACCTGTTTGACAAACTCACCAATATAATCCCCTGATGCATCCTTCAGCAAGCGTGAAACCTCCAATTCAAGAGGATGTATGCCATCCTGGCCCATCAGGTGCTCCACCTGTGCTGTTGATTTAGGAACATAGGATCCCACGATAAAGAGTCCTCCGGCAGAAGAGCCGGAATCAATTTCATTTCCTTCTAAGGGATTTCTGGGCTGTATGGCACCGAAAGAGTTCAGGAAGGATGCAGCTGTGCGATAAAGCAGGATGGCTCCCTGGCTCTCAGCTTTCAATGCTCCAAGGGCAAAAATATCAAGGTCGTTTTGCGCTGCAGCATTAACCGCAACCACGGCTCCAGGCTCCTGTTCCTGCAATTTCTGTGCTACGAATTCCGGACCTTTTGTCCTTAGATCTTCAATGCTGAATGAATCCACCTGTTCAGCGGGAACCCTCCCGAAAGTCTTTTCCCCCACCCATTCTTTAAGGTTGGAATGGGTGAAACCGAAAACCTTGTCTTCAGCAAATGGTGTCTGCGAAGCGGGGACCAGGAGATCCCCGGTTTTTACATAATGCTCATCCCCTATGGTGTATCTGCCACCCTGGAAAAAAGCAGGAATGATGCAATGAACCGGAGCTTGATCGTACAGAAACTGGAGGGCTTTCGGTTCTGCCGGGTAATGGCCCCGGAGCGTGGAATCGCTTCTGGATATGATGCTGAAAGTCCTGCCCGTTTTCTCCGAAGCTTCTTTGATCAAATGGCCTATTTCCCGATACAATACCACCGCATCTTTTTCAGCCATGCTCCTGGAATTGGTCATCAGGAAAAACAGGGGAGTTCCATTGATCATCTCCTTCTCCAGGATATCGGGATCCCACCGGAATAGCACCGGTATTCCGTGAAGGGTCTGACAACCCGTGGGATCATCATCCAGCACAATGATGCAACGATCTGATGCCTTACTCAGTTTCTCGAGCCGGGGAAAAATCTCCCTGAATTGAGATGCTGGCAGCTTTTTAAGAATGTCCTCCGATCGGTCCATCAGCAATTCATACGCTTAAGGCAATTATCCTTAGTACTTATGAATATCTATTGAAAAATTGTTACTGTATTTTTTCCTTTCAATTTTGGGTTTTGAATCTCTAAAACAATCCTGGTGATTCCATCCGGCCAGTAACGTTTTAGCCCATTGTCTGTTACTTCAATAAATTCAATCTTGGCTGAAACCACTTTTGAATTATATTTCATATTAAGATCAAAACCATCCCCCTCCAGCTTTAATACACCCGGTTCCAATTCAGTCACCTTGCAATATGTTATCAGATTCAGGCTGGTAGCTTGCTCTTTGATTTCAGCCAGCTCCCAGGCATCGGAAATGGTAAACTTTTTACCACGGTCGAGGCGGTAAGTCCTAAGCCATTTATTAACCGCTGCCTCATCGGTGTATGCTCCGGCAATGTCCGTAGTAAAAACAGCCTTTTTTGCATCAGCAGTGAAGGAGGTGTTTTTTGCTTTGTATTCTCTTCCTTGCATCTGGTCCACACCGTTAATTTTTGGCAGTTGATGATAACCCGATTGCATGGTCCAGATCTCATATCGCTGGCTGCTAAAGGTCTTCCTGGTATAGGTTTCCCGTCCAATATCAATCAGGCAAGGTTTTCCGTCAAAATACAAAACACAGGTCCCCAAATCGTTATGGTTATGACTTTCGGCATTATGACCTCCTTTGGCCGCAAAAAAGAAACCATCTGTGGAACCCTCCATATCGCGGGCCCCGGCTACCTCTGTTTGAGGTAACCAGAAATCGCTGATCAAGGCATTCTCTGCACTTGCATTACTGATTTCATCAAGGTACATCAATTGCATTATTTGTTCATCAACTTTTCCGCCTGGTGTCTTCTGGCCCCAATCCTGCTTTTCTGCCAGATAAACCCCGAAATTCTGCAATACAGGATCTTTGATCTCTTTTCCATACCAGTAGATAATGGCCGGGCGGCTGCCGGTTGTAGCATCAGCATCGGCAAAATTGATGAAATAGGGATGACTGATATATGCTTTGTAAATAAAGGTTCCCATATTTTGAACCAGGGGATTATCGTACACATCAAATTTCCCGTCTGTGGCCATCTTCAACAAATCAAGGTTCTGGAACAAAGAAGCCCCTGCCCTCCCCCAGTAGGATGGACCTTCATCACAGCCACCATCGGCAGGATATCCATTGATAAAAACATCCAGGGACCTGATCACTTTTTCAACCCCTTCCTGCTTCTTTTCCTGGTCTTCTTCGAGGATCAGAATGGCAGTAAGCATGTTATGGTTTGTCCACGGATTCCAGTTATTGACCCTGCGTCTTCCGTCCAGTCCCTGCCACCAGAAATCATCTCGTTCGTAATAAGGGATCACGGCTTTTTTCATTATTTCATTTTTCAGTCGGGTTGAGATCAGAGGATGGACTTTATCAAACTCATCCTTGAACAAAAACCATGTCCATGATAAAATGTTTGTAATTTCACCAACGCCAAGATCAATGGTAGGTTCATCAGCATCAGGTAATCCATGTGGAGCTTTCTGTGCTGTAAGGTGAGCCGACCAGCCCCACCATGTTTGTTCACTGTAATACCACACCCCGTTTATGATCTGGTCAATAAAACGGCCTTTGCCTTCAACCAGTTCTCCCATGACTAAATCCATAAGAGCAGCCCTCGGAGCCGCATAAACACTTTGACGGCGGTCACCGGAGCGGATAATTTCGATGTAGTCTGTTGCTTTTACAATAGGCCAGTCATAATCCAACGACGCTTCAGCTTCCTCGATATACTGTTTTTTAATATTCGCAGGTAAACCGTTCCAGAAATCCCTGCTACTATAGGTAGGGACATCAAGGTCCGAGAAGTCTTTGATCAGTGCAGATCCGATACCAATCTCTTTGGCTTCATTTACCAGCACATCTCTTTTTTCCTGAGCAAAACTGCTGAGGGTGAAACAAGATAATAGGATAAGAAGAAATAGTTTGTTCATGATTTAAGGTTTTAGGTGTTTCAATTAAAATAAATTTCATATTTCAAATTGCCGGAGGCATTGATTTCAATTACTTTACAATTCTTTCCATTCAGATCGGTGTCAAATGATGTAGTATTGATCTCAGAAGCTCCTGAGATATTTATAATCATATTAGCAAGAATAACCTGCCTGTCAGAAATGGTCAGTTCATCATCAGGACCAGTAAGTAAAGGTATAAGTTCGGTGAATTTCCCCGGGTGGGCAACTTGTATGATAATTTTATCTTCCGCGAAAACAAGTTTCTTTTTCCCTTTTTCCCCCAGTGCATATTGAACCTCAAATTCGCTGCATGCCGGATCATTTTTCCCAGGTTCCGGGATCCATTGTTTTCCGTCCAGAATAAACTCCGCTTCGAGATCGCCGGCTTCATAAACTCCCTGCATGCCGGAAGCTTTTGTTCCATAGGCGGCGACATCTGTCCTGGACTGCGACTGGAATACAGTTCCAGCTGAGGGGCTCCAGACCAGGCCCAAACCGTAGCGTTGCTGTTTTGTTATGATCTTACCACTGTTAAAAATAGCATAGTACCCGGGTTTTCTGATAAATGTATAGGTGGTCGCATTCCTGTCGTCATGCCGGACATGAGTAAAATCTTCATTTCTGAGATATGGTAGATTCTCAATTGCTTTAATTTTTTGTTCCTCGGTTGGGCTCCACATTCTCATGCCATGATGCAAAAATGCATAGGGGGAAAATGTATTGAATTCTCCAGGTTCCAGCGGGGCAACCTCAGGATATTTCACCACCATTTCCTGGTACAGTTTATGATTTGAGTTTTTCAGTTCGGTCTCGCTCATTTCA
>RCNC010002642.1_pt1 | contig 11912 bp, 11 predicted proteins | sample 2041301 | NCBI WGS metagenome assembly RCNC01 (sample SAMN09708231, study PRJNA481090) | Marine sediment metagenome, whole genome shotgun sequencing project. | biome: marine sediment; feature: ocean; material: sediment; isolation source: Sewage treatment plant 13A marine sediment (STP13A) ... | reverse complement strand
GTTGCTGAATCGCTTCGCTCTGTCTTTAATAAAAACAGATAGAATTCCTTAACTTTAGGCACTTTAGTCACTTTGTGCTATGAAATAAACACTCCCCTCCAGGGAGAAACCAGTGCCGGGCCTTTTGGACCCGGGTATCTACATTTTTTTATTGTCAAGATCCAGTGCGAATCCACATCTAACCAAAGCAATGAGAGACGCTATGCCACATATTTAAAAGGGAAGTCAAGAAAAATGAAAAGGGGTGGTGGTGTACCCGGTATGGGTCTCTAACACAATATGTGGGGAGCATGGCGTGGTGGATGTCAGGTGTCGAGTTTCAGGCTCCTGGTGCTCCGTCCATTGGCATCTGTGGTTCTATCCGCTGGAAGTCTGACCTCCGTCCTCTGGTCCTTACTCGGCCATATGCGGAATGTAGACCCGAAATGTGCTGCCCTGGCCTTGGGTGCTTTCTGCCAGAATGGTACCCTGGTGGGCCTGGACGATTTTTTTTACGATAGACAGGCCGAGACCCGTGCCGGTGATATAGCGGGTGTGTTCGTTCTTGACCCGGTAAAACCGGTCGAAAATACGCTCCAGGTCTTCGGTCGACATGCCCAAACCGGTGTCCTTTACGGTGATGCACAGGTAATCATTTTCAAGGCTTGCAGCCAGGTCGATGACAGCGCCTTCCGGGGAGTATTTGATGGCGTTAGCGATCAGATTGGAAACGACTTCCTCCATGTTCCGGCGATTTGCCGAAACCGGCGGCAGGAGAGGGGTTGTCTTGAAACAGATACTTATATTTTTAGCGCCAGCGCTCTCGAGGTGAAAGAGGCGCTGCTCTTCCAGAAGTTCATTGAATTGTACAGCCTCCTTTTCAAAGGTGATCAGACCGGACTCGATCTTGGCAAGATCGAGCAACTCCGAGGCCATATCCACCAGGCTGTTTATCTTTTTGGATGCCCGGCCGAGAATTTCCATCTGCTTTTCAGATACATCGCCAGCTAGGCCGTCCATGATCACCTTGAGCTGCATGAGCACCGAGCTCATAGGGCTCCTGATTTCATGGGAAACCATGGAAACGAAATCAGATTTCATACGGTCTGTTTTTTTTAGCGCGCTGATATCGTTTAACACGGTGATGGTTCCCAGATTCAGGCCGGTGCGATCCCTGAAGGGCGCGCAGTGCACGTTCAGCACTGTGTCTTCCTTGTCGTCGGATCCATCCAGTTGGATTTCCCGGACAATTTCTCCGGTAGTGTCCCTGGGCATGGTGATGGCTTCATCGATCATGTCCAGAAGATCAATGGACTCGACAAAGGCCCGCACCGGGCTTCCGATGACTTTTTTTCCGGGCTGGTGGATCATTTTCATGAATGTCGGATTGGCCAGCACGACTTTCAGTTGGTCGTCCGTGGCCATGACACCGTCGGACAACCGGTTGATAAGTCCGCGCATGCGGGATTTTTCCTTGGCGATATCCTGGAGCGCGCGGGTGTGCTCGATGGCTTTTGACACGACCACCTTGAGCTGTTCCGGAGAAAACGGTTTGGGGATGAAGTCAAAAGCACCGGATTTCATAGCCTGGATGGAGTGTTCGATAGTGGCGTATCCGGTGATGACGATCACAACCGTGTCCGGGTGGGAGGCGTTCACTTTCGGCAGTACCTCCAGACCGGATATCTCGGGCATCATGAGGTCCAAAAGAATGATGTCGAAGTGTTCCCGGGCGATCATCTCAAGACCTTTTTCCCCGCTCTCGGCAGAGGAGACCTCGAAACCCTCCTCCGTCAAAATCTCCCGGCACCCCTCCCGGATGCGCATTTCGTCATCCACAACCAGAATTTTTGGTGTGTAGCGTTGGTTTTCTGATCGTTGCTCCATAATGGTTGCTTTCCTTTATCTTTACCAATGGGCGTGGTTACAGAAATGCGCCCCCTGAGGCTGTCCTGTGTTCGGGAAATTGAATTAAAAAAGTGGTCCCCTGGCGGCTGGTTTCTTTGACCGAGATGTCCCCATGATTTTCCTTGATGATGCCGTATACGGTGCTCAAGCCCAGACCTGTTCCCTGGCCCAGTGCTTTGGTGGTGAAAAAGGGGTCGAAAATTTTCAAAAGGTTTTCTTTTGGAATACCACAGCCGGTATCGGCTATCTCCAGGCAGATCTTGTGGTTTTTTTCATTCCGATAGGTCCTTAAGGTGAGGACGCCTTTCTTGTCCATGGCATCCACGCCATTCATGACCAGATTGATGATCACCTGGGCCATCTGGTTTTTGTCCACCTGGATACACATTTCCTGGGGGGCAAAGGACCGCTGGAGCTTGACATGCATAAAGAGCTTTTGGTCCCGGATCAGTGCAAGGCTGTCATCCACCAGCGCATTCATGGCCAGGGTTGTTTTCCTGGGGTTGGTCTGGCGGCTGTATGCCAGCAGATTTTTTACAATTTCACTACAGCGATTGGCGTCCTCCACGACATTCTGGAGCTTTTTGCGGTAGGTGTCGTTTGCGCCCAATCCCTCCAGGACGATGTTGGCATACAGCAGAATCCCGGTGAGAGGATTGTTGATTTCGTGGGCCACGCCGGCGGCCAGTTTGCCCAGAGACGCCATTTTTTCCGACTGGACGATCTGGGCATTGGCTTTCTTAAGTTTTTCCTCTATGGCGATAATGGGGCGCAGGTCCTTGTAGATGCCCACCGTGGCCACTTCGGAATCATCCTCATAGATGATGGAGGCATTGAGCTCGACCGGGACCTCCTGACCGTCGGCATTCAGGATGATCGTATGGGTGCTCAAAAGCTTGCCCCTGCCGCCCTTTTTACCGCTTCTGAGCTGTTTCATGATGCCCTTGGCCGTGCCGGCAGGATAAAGATTTTCCACTGCAATCCGGGTAATTGCCTCCCGCTGGGTGTAGCCGAACAGGTCTTCGGCAGCGGGATTCATGAGCAGTATGTTGGCGTAGCGGTCCGCCACGACAATCGCAACCGGAGAGGCGTAGATGATTTTTTCCAGGAAGGCCTCGGCTTCCTTGAGGGTGATTTCGAGATTTTTCAGACGGGTGACATCGCGGACGCTCTCCATAATATAGTCCACATTGCCGTCTTCGTCGAGGATGGGCGAAAACACCCTGTCCTCCCAGATCTGTTTGCCGGTCAGTGAGTGGGTCCGCCGGATTATGGACTGCCCCCTTTTTTCGTTGATAACCTTTTTAAGGGGGCATACTTCATTGGGGCATACTTTTTCTCCGTAGAAAATCTCATGACACTTTTTGCCGACAATCTGTTCAACTTCGAGGCTGCGCCGCTCCAGGAATACCTTGTTGGCCGTAAGGATGGACTTGTCCGGTCTGATGATCAGTGTGGGGAAGGAAAGGGAGTCGAATACTCTGGCCCGCCAATCCATTTCCTGTAGCATTTTTTCGTTCATAATTAAGGTGTCTTGAAAACGGATCCCAAAGCCTTTTCGGCCTTGTCCGCCTGATTTTCCGGAAATATAAAATGCACGGAGGCTGCCGAGCACCCCATGGCAATATACCGGATATTTTTGTTTTTCAATGCATGGCCGGCGATGCCGGCGATGCCGTATCGATCCCCGTAATGGGGCCCGTGAAAATAGAGCATCTCCACGGGAGAATCAATACCAAAAGACCCGCAGCCATCCTCAACAGCTTTTGACCCGCAGAATTCAACCAGTTGTTCTTTCCATTTTTCTTCGAACAGCATGCTTATCCGTAATACTCCCGGATCAAAATGATGGGCGAGGATCAAGCGGGTCTTTGTTTCCCCCTGGCCCAGTTCGGCAAGCTGTTGCCCCAGTGCAACCATCCGGGTGGGCAGGATGTCCGCCTGGACCAGGCAGAGGTTTTTTTCCACCTGGATGCCGTATGTTCTGATATTTTCTTCCCAATAGACGGCTATGGTTTCCACTATACTCACTTTTACCCAAGTTGAGCGTTTCAATTACATGGATTTAATGCGGATATCCGGGCTGAAGGGGGAGTGGTTTCCGGGCAATGCCACGTGCCCGGCGAGATAGGTTGCCGTCTCCTCCAGCAGAGAAAAATCCGTAATCATGGTCAACGCCGAGATCGATGTGGCCAGACCGTGCAGCGGAGCGCCTGATTGGCCCATGAGGCGAAGCACTACGCCTATGAACGTCAGGTTGAAATTGTGGGGGAAAACCGAAATACTGCCCACGGAAGGGAGGTATTCTAAACAGGTCGTCAGGGGTTTATCCCAATTGATGATCTGTTTTGCTTTTGGTATATCCTCGGATAATATGCAGTAGGTGCCCGATATACGTGAATCACGGGCTGCATCGCATAGGAAGGGTAGGTTTATCCGGTTTTCACCCATCAATTTCAAAAAGCGGGCGTTCGTATCCAACTCGCTCGAAGAGGCCCTGATCGTGATCAGGGTCATTTCAAGACTCAGTTTGATGCCGTCCGCCCGCAGTGTATCACTCATCATTTTACTCGAGATTTTCCTTGACCATCTCCATGAGTTTATCCAGTTCGATGGGTTTGGGAATAAAATCGTCGGCAAGGGTGGTTTTGCCGTCCATATGGGTGTAGCTGGTGGACGTCACAGCGTCGGCCACAGCCGTCAGGAGCACAATCACGATATCTTTGTACTCGTCGGAAGATTTCAGCTCATCGCACAGTTCATAGCCATTTTTACGGGGCATCATGACATCCAGGATGATCAGTGCCGGCCGTTCCTCCTTGATCCGGTCCATTGCCTCGATACCGTCATAGGCTTTGGAGACCCGGAAATTTTCACTTTCGAGTTTCATGGATACTGATTCCACCAGATCCGGATCGTCATCTACCACCATTATCAGTTGTTTGTCGCTCATTGGTTGTTCCTCCTTGGTAACATATTGAATTACTATCAAAATTAATCTAATACAATCGAGCCACAAAGGCACGAAGGACACAAAGGGTGATGATATTATATAGGGGGTTGTCCCATAACCATTGTTGTCATCCGGTTGCTTGTGGTGGACATCGTTATGCGATTTCAGGCCGCGGATAAAGGCCTGCTTTTTCGACTATTTCGGGAACTTTCTGTTCCCATTCAATGGCCATGATATGGAAACCGCTCACCCCTTTAACCTCTTTCAGGCGTTGGATGGATTCGACGCATATCTTGATGCCCTCTTCAGCCTGCTTTTCCTTGGGAACGCCGGCCATGCGGTCGACGATTTCATCCGGGACATCCATTCCCGGCACTTTGTTTTTCATGTAACGGGCCATGCCGGCCGTCTTCATGGGCGTTATACCGGCCAGGACGTGCACTTTTTCATGGAGACCACGATCGGTCACACCTTTCATCCACTGTTCGAATTTATCCAGGTTGTAGATGCACTGGGTCTGGACGAAATCAACACCGGCCTTGGATTTTTTGGCCAGGCGGGCCACCCGCAGTTCAAAGGGGTCGGCAAAGGGGTTTGCCGCCGCACCGATAAACATCTTGGGCGGGTTGAGAATGTCGTCACCGCCCATAAATTTACCTTCTTCGCGCATGGTGTGAACCATCTGGACGAACTGGATGGAATCGATGTCGTGCACGTTCATGGCCTGGGGGTGATCGCCGAAGTGGGGGTGGTCTCCCGATAGGCAGAGCATGGTGTCAATGCCGTGGGCATAGGCGCCCAGGATATCGGCCTGCATGGCCAGTCGGTTACGGTCCCGGGTGACCATCTGCAGGATGGGATCCAGGCCCATTTGCTTGATGATGACGCACGCCGCGAAGCTCGACATGCGGACCATGGCCGTCTGGTTGTCGGTGACATTGATCGCATCCACATATCCCCTGAGCATCTCGGCTTTTTCTTTTACTTTTTCCGGCAAGGCTCCCCGGGGAGGTCCGCACTCCGAAGTCACCGCCAAATTACCTGATGCCAATACTTTTTCAAGTTTGCTTTCGGTTTTCATTCTGCCAAGTCCTCTCTTATAATCTTGCGGGGTCCGCCGCCCCTGCCAGTTTGCCAGTTTTTAGCCGGCATGATATCCTCGTATCGATCTTCCATACCGAGTGCCTTCAGCCGATCCCAGATCAGTTGCCAAACACAGTCCACTTCCGGGCTGATTTCACACTTTCCGTTGGTGGATCCGCCGCAGGGGCCGTTGAGAAGGCGTTTGGAACAGCGTGCGATGGGACAGATTCCGCCGGTCAGACCCAGCAGGCAGTCACCACATCCCTGGCATCTTTCCGCCCAGACACCCTGTCGTTCCGAAGCACCCATGAATTGGGTGTTCACGGCCGGTAACACGGGTTTCTCTTTGTAGCGCCGGGCAATCTCCTGCACACCGCATCCACAGGCCATGGACAGAACGGCATCGGCCTGGTCCATGTGAACGCTCAACTCCTCTATGTATTCCGGGTCACACTGTCTTTCGAGGGTTAATTCTTTGATGTCGATGGTTTTTCCCTCTGTCATGAAATGCATCTGGAGCGCGGAGGCCAGAAGCCCCACCTCTTTGCGACCGCCTGCCGAACAGACCGTGACGCATTCGTTGCAGCCCACAAGCAGTATGCGGTGAAAGGGCTTCACGCTGGCAATGATTTCTTCCAAGGGTTTTCTTTCAGCTGTTATCATTGTGGTTTACTCTCCTTTAAGAATGAAGCGCCTGCAATTCAATCCGCGGATGTTTGACGGTCGCAGTTCAGGGCGGCTCCTATTGTATCAGCCTTGTGGCTGCCGGGGTCCGTCTGCAGGACCCGCTTTGCCGTTCTCAGGCGACTGCTTTTCCATTTTTCCTTGTTGACGGGGCTTTGGCCGGGTTGGGTCCCATTTGACGAATTTTTTCCGTCATTTCAGTGGCGACCCGCGCAAACCGCTCTCCCATGCCAGCTGACATGTAGAACATCTCCAGTCGCTCCCCGCCGATACCGATTTCATCCAGAAGTTTTTTAATATAGGCCACACGGCGGGCGACCTGGGTGTTGCCGTTCTTGAAGTGGCAATCACCTTCCAGGCAGCCGGCCACATAAACGCCATCAGCCCCTTTCTCAAAGGCCTTCATCAGGTGAATCGCATCCACCTTACCCGAGCAGGGCACCCTGACGATTTTGACATTGGCCGGATAGGGCAGGCGTTTGCTGCCGGCCATGTCCGCAGCCGTATAGGCACAGTAGTGGCAGCAGAATGCCACGACAACCGGTTCAAATTGTTCCATTATGCAACCATCCTTTCCAGGAGACCGTCCAGTTTTGCCAGAATCTGATCGTCTTCGAACTGCATCAGCTGAATAGCCTTGGCAGGACATTGGGCAGCGCAGAGACCGCAGCCATGGCATTTGGCCGGATCGATTTCCGAATACCCGTCCGCATTGATAAAGGGTACGTCAAAGGGGCAGGCCCGCACGCAGACCAGGCAGGCCGCGCATTTATCGCCATCCACACGGGCAACGGCAGCGCCCAGGTTGATGAAGTTTTTGGCAAGCAGGGCCTGGGCCCGACCGGCTACGGCCTGGGCATCGGCAATGCTTTCCTTGATGTTTTTGGGTGAATGGGCCGTACCGGCCACGAAAAATCCAGGTGTTGACAGATCCAGCGGCCGCAGCTTGACATGGTCTTCCAGGAAGAAGCCTTGCTGGGTTCTTTGAAGCCTGAAAATCATGGCCAGATCTTCGGTGGCCTCGTCATCGGCCACCAGGCCCGTGCTCAGGCAGAGGCAATCGGCTGACAAGGCAAGTTGTTTGCCCAGGACCGGGTCGACAAAAGTGAGTGTCAAACCTTTTTCAGCGGCCTCAACAACAGGCGGATTGCTCTTTTCATAGCGCACGAATATAACGCCCCGTTTTCGGGCTTCGAGATAGTAGTCCTCCAGAAAGCCGTAGGTGCGCATATCCCGGTAGAGCACGAAAATCTGCATGTCCGGGTTGATGTCGAGCATGCGCAGGGCATTTTTTACGGCCGACTGGCAGCAGACGCGTGAACAGTCGGGGTTTTCAGGGCAACGGGAGCCCACGCACTGGATCATGGCCGCCATGTTCATGGCCTTTATGCGTTCCGGGTCATTTTCCAGCAGCCCGTCCATGTCAAGTTGGGTCATCACGTCCGGGTGCTTACCCAGCAGGTACTCGTCGGGCCTGTTCTGCAGGGCACCGGTGGCCAGGATGGTTACACCGTGATCGATTTGCCGGTAGTACATCTGCGGCGCGATCTGCAGTCCGGTTTTGAACATCCCCGGCATACCCGTGTGATCGACGATGAAGGCATTGAAAATCACTTCGATACCCGGGTGCTTGACGACTTTATCGGATAAGGCTTCTATATAGGGCGGTATGGTCTGCCCCTCGATGGTTTTCTGGATGTTTTTTGCAATGCCGCCCAGTTGAGCGGTCTTTTCCACCAGGAATACCTTGAAGCCCTGGTCTGCCAGGCTCAAAGCCGAATTCATTCCGGTGACGCCCCCCCCGACTACGAGGATGTCCTTGTTCATGGGGAGCGAGTAATCGGCCAGGGGGTGTGAACACTTGACACTGGTCACGGCCATGCGGATGAGCTGCTGTGCCTTCTGCCGGGCGGCCTCGCGGTCATCCGCGTGCACCCAGGTGTCCTGGTCCCTGATGTTGGCGATTTCCACCAGGTATTTATTAAGGCCCGCTTTTTTCAAAAGATCCTGAAACTTGGTTTCATGGGTCCGGGGCGAACACCCGCCGATGACCACCCGGTTGAGCTTCTCATCGATGATGGTTTTCAGAATTAGGTCCATGGATGCTTTGCTGCACCCGTGCCCGACCACTTTCGACACCGCTACCTGGGGCAGCGTTTTGCCGAGGTCGGCCAGGGACTGGGTGTCCACCACGCCGCCGATGTTCAGCCCGCAGTCGCAGATGAAAAGGCCAACCTTGGGGTCTTCGTTGCTGACATCCCTCTCAGGCAGGTCTTTTGCCGTGTCTTCCTCCGTGCGCATAGCCGGCCGGGTTTCCTGGGCTGCCAGGCAGGCCGCAGCACTAGCCTGGACTATGGTTTCGGGGATGTCCTTGGGGCTCTCAAAAAGCCCGCAGGCGTAGATGCCGGGCACGGACGTGGACACCGGGCTGAACGCGTCGGTTTTGGCGAAATTGTGGGCGTTCAGTTCGATACCCATGTTAAGCGCCATCTCCTTGACGTCGTCCGGGATGCAGAATCCGGTGGAGAGTACGGCCATGTCAAAAGCTTCTGTTTTGGAAGGGCCGTCGTCGTCGGTGGAGTAGGTAATGTTCAAGTTGCCCGTGGTGGCATCACCCACGATGCTGTGGGGGCGGCTGCGGAGCAGGTTGACATGAAATTCGTTTTCAGCCCGGTTCCTGTATTGTTCGTATTCCTTGCCGAATGTTCGGATATCCATGTAGAATATGGTGGTCTCGATGGAATTCTGAAACCGTTCTTTGGTCACCATGGCTTCTTTCAGAGCAAACATGCAGCAGGCACTTGAGCAGTACGAGGCAGCCCCTTTCTGGATGCCCCTTGATCCGACACATTGGATCCAGGCGATTTTTTCGGGTCTTTTACCGTCGGAAGGCCGCACCAGTTCTCCCTGAGTGGGGCCGGACGCCGACATGATGCGTTCGTATTCCAGGCTGGTAACCACATCTGGATTTTTTCCGTATTCAAAATTGTCTAGCCCGGATGGGTCGAAAACCGCGGCTCCGGGGCAGAGGATGATGGCACCTACTTCCAGTTCCGTCACGGTTTGTTCCTGCTGGGGCAGGATGGCGCCTGCCTTGCAGATGTTCTCCAGTGCCTCGACATCTTTACATTTCTGCATGTCGATGGCATAGGCTTGGGGGATGGCCTGGGGATAGCGCATGCAGGTGGGTGTCCGGTGGTCCAGGCCCGGACTGAAGGTAACGCATTCCGGAAAGGCCTTGTAGCAGTCCCCGCAGGCTGTACATTTGTCGAGGTCAATGTAGCGGGGTGCCTGAGACAGACTTACGGTGAAGTTCCCTTTCTCTCCGGAAACGCTTTTTACTTGGGTCATGGTCATCAGTTCGATGTGCTCCTCTCGTCCTCCCTCGGAAAGGCGGGGGGATATGGTGCACAAATCGCAGTTGTTGGTGGGGAAGGTGCGGTCCAGCTGGGTCATCAGCCCGCCGATGGAAACGGATTTATCGATCAGGACAACGTCCCGGCCGGATTCCGCCAGATCCATAGCGGCTTTAATACCGCCGATCCCCCCGCCGACAACGAGTGTTTTATTATGGGACTGCATTGTATCTTGATTGTTCATCATTCCTGTAATTCCTGTTTATGAATGCGTTGATAATGGTTTGTCTGCCAAAAAACAGCAGGCCGCGATCCGCGTGCATCCGGAAAATTCATGCTGCCATTGGCGCTGGGTTTATAGGCCGGCAGCATCCAGAATAGCCCCCAGGCGGTGCTCCCAGCCCAAGGTCTGAATCCTGACCCCCTGTGCCATGCCGCGCAGCGCAGCCACCGTTTCACCGGCGATCTTAACGCCCTCCATTTCACGGTCAGAGGACTTACGGATGCGTTTGATCAGATCTTCCGATAGATTGGCATCTGGTTCACTGTTGGCGATATAGCGGGCAATGGCCACGGATTTAATCAAAAACACCGTGGGGATCACGGGGACATTCAGCTTTTTGGCCTTTTCCATGAAGGCCGCAAAAACATCCAGATCGAAAACCGGTGGCGTGACAATGAACGCGGCGCCGGCGGCAACTTTCTTTTCGGCCAACGCCAGTTCATCATCCTTGAAGGTGGCAATAGTGCAGCCGGTGGTAAAATCAGGCCGGCCATCGAGTTCAAAACCGGCCAGGTCCTTGCCTTCCTGAAGCGTCCGAACTGTGGCCAAAAGGGCCGTCTCATCCACTTCGTTAACCGGCTGGGCATCGCGGTGGTCGCCTACGGCCATATCTTCACTGTGCACAACGATCAGATTCTGAATGCCCAGCACGTGGGCGGCCAACAGGTCCCCCTGCAGGGCCATGCTGTTTCGATCCCTGCCGTAAATATGAATGATGGCCTCCATACCCTGCTGGTGCATCAGCACGCCTCCGGCCAGAGCGCTCATTTTCATGACGCCGTTGTCCATATCGGGAATAATGACGGCGTCGACCCGGCCCTTGATGCGGCGTGAATCCAGCACCATTTTGGAAATATTGACCCCCTTAGGTGTGTTCATTTCGGCCAGAACAACAAATTCACCTGCCGATAAACGTTTGCGAAAACTCATAATTCATCTCTTCCTTATATGATTTAGGTTATGAAACAATCCTGGTTCAAGCATTCGAGACTCGAATGTTACGTAAATGCCGGTTGTGCTTGCACACGTTACATGGCCGTCTCCGGATGAAAGACATTCACTTTCTTGAGGTCGTCGCCCAGATATTCACGTTCGTTCGGACCCAGTATCCCCAGGGAAAGGCAAATCAATGTCCAGAGATGCACCACCGGATAATTACCGCCGTAATGCTCACTCAGTTCATGGATTTGAGCATGACAGTTGTGGCAGCCTGCTATGCAGTAATCAGCGCCGGTAGCCTTGATTTGATCATCTTTTAACTTGCCGTATTGCAGACGTTCTTCCTTCATGCCTGACTGGAGGAAGCCGCCACCGCCGCCGCAGCAGTAGTTGTTGGAGCGGTTGGGTGTCATGTCCACGAAATTCTCTTCACCCACCACCGATTTGACGACGAACCTGAGATCCTCTGCGATGGGGTCACCGTAGGATTTGCGGACTATTTGACAGGGATCCTGCACGGTAAACTTGATGTTGAGGTCCTTGTTCCAGTCGGAGTTGACCTTCAGCTTGCCTTCTCGGATCCACTTGGCATAGTATTCATAAATATTTTTTACCTCGAAGTTGTGTTCGAGGTTAAATTTTTTCAGTCCTGCCAGGACTGAGAAAGTGACGTGCCCTCACTCCGTGTTGAGAAAGGTCTTTACCCCCAGTTCATTGGCACTGTTGA
>RCNC010002638.1_pt1 | contig 11927 bp, 12 predicted proteins | sample 2041301 | NCBI WGS metagenome assembly RCNC01 (sample SAMN09708231, study PRJNA481090) | Marine sediment metagenome, whole genome shotgun sequencing project. | biome: marine sediment; feature: ocean; material: sediment; isolation source: Sewage treatment plant 13A marine sediment (STP13A) ... | reverse complement strand
CTACCTGCGGTTTGATTTCCTGCCACTCGTACTGCTCAAGGCTGGCCACATCGATTTCATTATCAAAGTGACCGATATTGCAAACGATTGCCTGGTTTTTCATGGCAGCAAGGTGGTCGTGGTTCAGGACATGGAAGTTGCCGGTGGCCGTTACGAAGATATCGGCCTTGTCCGCAACATCATCCATGGTTACGACACGGTAACCTTCCATGGCAGCCTGTAATGCACATATGGGATCGATCTCTGTAACCCATACAGTCGCACCCAGACCACGCAGAGACTGCGCACAACCCTTACCAACATCACCGTAACCCGCAACAACCGCGATCTTACCTGCGATCATCACATCGGTGGCACGCTTGATACCGTCAACCAGTGATTCGCGGCAACCGTAGAGGTTGTCAAACTTCGATTTGGTAACCGAGTCATTTACATTGATGGCGGGGAAAGGCAAAGTGCCCTCTTTGGCCATTTCATAAAGACGTTTCACACCGGTGGTGGTTTCTTCGGTTACACCCTGGATTTTCGACAGCGCTTTCGTGTACCAGCCATCTTTTTTGGCCAGCCGTTTCTTGATCGCGTTGAACAGGCAAACCTGCTCCTCGCTGTCAGGGTTGTCGAGTATTGATGGATCCTTTTCAGCCTGCGCACCCAGGTACAGCAACAGGGTCGCATCGCCACCGTCATCAAGAATCATATTGGCGAAATTTTCATCACCGTCACCGTTACCCCAATCGAATATCCGGTGTGTAAACTCCCAGTATTCATCGAGATCTTCACCCTTGAAGGCGAATACAGGTGTACCACCGGCGGCGATTGCTGCAGCGGCATGATCCTGTGTTGAATAAATATTGCACGATGCCCACCGGACGTCGGCACCCAATGCCTCGAGAGCCTCGATCAGTACGGCGGTCTGGATGGTCATGTGCAGACTGCCGGCAATACGCGCACCCTTGAGGGGCTGATCAGCGCCAAACTCTTTACGTACAGCCATCAAACCTGGCATTTCCGTTTCGGCGATCGCAATTTCCTTGCGACCAAATTCGGCTTGCCCGATATCGGCAACGTAGTAGTCGTTCTTGTTTATATCTTCAATTACTGCATTCATTTCTCTGTTCCTTTTCCTTAGAGGCCCGCTGCTTGTCGCAACTCGTCCGCTTTGTCAGTCTTTTCCCAACTGACGTTCAAATCTTCGCGTCCCATGTGGCCATAGGCGGCCAACGGGGTGTAAATCGGCTTGATCAGATCAAGCGCTGTAATGATGCCGTAAGGTGTCAGGTCAAAATGTTCCAACACCAACTGCTCAATGCGCTCGGCCGGAATCTTCTCAGAACCAAAGGTATCGATACCAATGGATGTCGGTTTAGCCACGCCAATGGCATAGGACACCTGGATTTCAATACGGTCTGCCAGGCCTGCAGCAACGATATTTTTTGCCACGTAACGCGAGGCATATGCAGCAGAACGATCCACCTTGGAGGGGTCTTTTCCTGAAAATGCACCGCCGCCATGCCGCGCCATACCACCATAGGTATCAACGATGATCTTGCGACCGGTCAAACCGGCATCACCGACCGGACCACCAATTTCAAACCGGCCCGTCGGGTTAATGTGGTACTTGGTATTATTATCCAGCCAGCTAGCAGGCAATACCGGCTTGATGATTTCTTCCATCACCAGTTCCCTGATCTGTGCCTGCGTGGAATCCCTGTGATGCTGGGTAGAAAGTACAACGGCATCAATACCAACCGGTTTGTCATCCTGGTAACGGAAAGTTACCTGGCTCTTGGCATCCGGAAGCAAATGAAACTTCCCGTCAGAGGAATTGCGGCGTACATAGGCCTGCTTTTTGACCAACTCATGTGCGTAATAAATAGGCGCCGGCATCAACACGTCGGTTTCATTGGATGCATAACCAAACATCAGGCCCTGGTCACCTGCACCCTGCTCTTCCGGCGAGGTACGGTTAACACCCTGGTCGATGTCGCTGGACTGCTTGCCGATAATATTGATGACACCACATGTATGGCCATCAAAACCAAATTCGGAAGATTCATAACCGATCTTCACAATCATTTTGCGAATAATATCCTCCAGGTCGACCCATGCATCGGTGGTAATCTCGCCACCCACAATGGCCACGCCGGTTTTGATAAAAGTCTCACAGGCAACACGGGCCGCGGGATCTTCTTTGATAATGGCATCCAGAACCGCATCGGAAATCTGGTCTGCAACTTTGTCAGGATGACCCTCGGAAACAGATTCCGAAGTAAACAGGTAATTACTCATTTTTAGTAAACTCCAATGAAATATATCTTTCTATTCGAATCAAGAGATATATTCTAAATCAAGTGTTCTCAAATTGCATCTTTGGATGTGAAATTATTAGCCGGGATATCTACATTGATATTCAGAATGGCTTTTTCTTTTGAGAAAAATGTGCAGATCAGTGCATAATATGTGAAAACCTTCACAGGTCTTTGCGGGCCAAATCCACGGGGAGACAATAAGAAATGACAGAATTACTTGTCATGAATGATGCGATGATGGTCTCAGCGATCATTCTTGCCTTAACCTTTATCGGTATTTTCACCGAGACATTTCACGGCTTCCATCGCGCCAAGTTCGCAATGATGGGGGCCATCCTGATGATCATCGCGGGCCAGTATTACGGCTTTTACGATTCAAAGCTTGCAGTTTTAGCGATTGACTGGAATGTCGTATTTCTACTCGGCTGCATGATGGCAATCGTGTCCATCATGATCCCCACCGGCGGCTTTGAGGCGATGGCCAATTACATGGCCCGCATCAGTAAAGGCAGACAATTTGTATTGATGGTGCTGTTGGGAACCGCCGTTACCGTGCTTTCCCTGCTGCTTGATAACGTCACCACGGTGGTCATTTTCGGCCCCTTGATTATTCTCATTGCACGGGCCATGAAGGTCACACCTATTCCATTCCTGCTGGCTGCCGCCCTGCTGTCTGATACCGGTGGTGTCGCGACACTGGTGGGTGACCCGCCCAACCTGATGATCGGCTCTGCCAAGGGCATCGACTTCAATACTTTCCTGGTACACATGGGTGGCATGACTTTTGCCGCATGGATAACCGTGTTGATAATGCTGCGTTTCCTGTTCCGCAAAGAACTCGCAGTTAAGCCAACGGGCGAATACCACAGCAAGACTGAATACAAGGATAAAAGGCTGTGGAACCAGTCACTGTTCGTTCTCGGCGTGATGGTTGTCCTGTTTACTATGCATCATGCCATCGGCTGGGAGCCATGGATGGTTTCAGCATTGGGTCTGACACTGCTGGTGTTTATTGCCAGGCACGTTGAGATGGATCACGCGATGGAGGATGTTGAGATTCCCCTGCTGATTTTCTTTATTTCGCTGTTTATCGTGGTCGGTGGTGTAGAACACAGTGGTTTCTTGCGCTACCTCGGTCAGTTCATCATGCCTTTTGTTCAGGAAGACCTGTTAACGGCGACCCTTGTGTTGTTGTGGGTGGCTGCGATTCTCTCAGCAGCTATTGATAACATACCATTCACAGCGGCCATGATTCCTATTCTGCTCGGTATGGAAGCCCAGGGCATCCATGTCACGCCGTTGTGGTGGGCACTGGCTGCCGGTGTCGGCATGGGTGGTAACGGTACCCATATCGGCTCTACTGCCAATGTATACATCGTCACGATTTCAGAAAGACTGGCGAAAAAAGAAAATGACCCGTCAATGGCGATAACACCATGGATATGGTTCAAGTACGGGACACCGGCGATGATCGCCACGTTGATTGTGTGTAGCTTTATATTTTACTTTTTCTTCGATTTTTACGATCAATCTGTGATTATCAGTACTCACGACGTAGCCGCACCTTCACACTAAGTGACCGAACCGACGCATAGAAACATCCGTAGTTTTGTATTACGAAAAGGCCGTCTGACCGTTGCCCAACAGCACGCATTGGATGAGCTTTGGCCGCACTACGGTATCGAGAACAGGGAAACTGTACTGGAATACGATGATCATTTTGACCGCCAGGCCAAGGTTATCGTGGAAATTGGTTTCGGCAATGGTGAATCCACCTGGCGAATGGCGCTTGAGGAACCTGAGAAAAACTTCATAGGAATAGAGGTACACGAGCCTGGCGTTGGCCAACTGCTGATGGCGCTTGAAGAGCACGATATCGAAAATGTCCGAATTGCCCGCTGTGACGCCGTACCATTTTTGCAAAACCGTATCCCTGCGGGAAGCCTGGCAGGTGTGCGTATCTATTTTGCCGATCCATGGCCGAAAAAACGCCATCACAAACGCCGTATCATCCAACCGGAGTTTGTTGACCACCTGGCACGATGTATAAGCGAGGGTGGTATTTTGCACATGGCAACCGACTGGCAACCATACGCAGATCATATTCTGGAAGTAATGCAATCCACGTCTGATTTCGTCAATCTATCCCCAACCGGGGACTATTGCGAAACACCCGAATGGCGTCCCTACACAAAGTATGAAAAGCGCGGCGAACGACTCGGTCACGAAGTGAGGGATTTGCTGTACCAGAGAACTTGAGGGAGTTACGATAGCCAGTGCAGTGTATCGCCTGGAACGTATATTTCAGCGTGACGAGAAGCGGTTATCTGTGAGGCGCGTCTTGCAGTGAATGGCGCGTCCTTTACAAAAGACGCAACAAAGCAGATGATCGCTTCTCGTCGCGCCCGAAGGGAGGCTACCAAATGACCCAATACAGCGTTACAGTCCTTGCCAAGGATCCGACCATTAGCTGCGAACTGCGCCTTGTCTTGACTCATTTGGTGGCCTCTGAAATATACGTTCCAGGCGATACACTGCACTAATGGAAACCGGCCTAACACTTACAGGCGACATGATGCTGGTGCTGGCCGTGCTGGTCATCACCATTGCGTTGTTTGTATTTGAAGTCGTCAGGGTCGATGTGGTGGCTCTGTCGGTCATGGTATTGCTGGGTTTGTTAGGCCTGGTGCCGTCAGACCAGTTGTTTAATGGCTTTGCTTCCAACGCGGTCATTTCCATTATCGCCGTCATGATCCTCGGGGCCGGCCTGGACCGAACGGGTGTGATGACGGTTGTCGCCGCCTTTATATTACGAATCGGCGGCAAAACCACCAACAGGATTATTCCGTTAGTCTCCGGCACCGTTGGGGTTATTTCCAGCCTGATGCAAAACGTGGGTGCCACGGCGCTGTTTCTGCCGGTTGTTTCGCGTATCTCGGCGCGTACTGAAATCCCGCTTTCCAGCCTGCTGATGCCAATGGGTTTTTGCGCGATCCTTGGCGGCACCATGACGATGGTCGGTTCTTCACCGTTGATCCTGTTGAACGACCTGATAGCTGCCTCCAATGCCTCCCTGCCACCCGGCGCCGAAACACTGGGCCAATTTGAATTGTTCGATGTGGCCCCTGTCGGCCTGGCATTGCTGGTAGTGGGAATCCTGTATTTTCTGATATTTGGCAAGTTGCTGTTGCCCGACAATAAAATTGAATCTACCGCAGTTCCTGCCCGCACCAAGACCTATTTTGCCGACACCTACGACATCCAGGGCGACGTATATGAACTGCTGGTCACGGTGGATAGCCCGCTGGTAGGCATGCAGGTTGGTGATGCTGAAAAACTGGAAGGCATACCACGTCTGCTGGCTATCCGTAATACCGACGAGCCACGCATGGCACCACCTACCGATGAGATGATTTGGGTTGGCACCATACTGGGTGTCATGGGTAGCCGTGATGAAGTTGGACGCTTCGCACTGGATTATCATTGCCGCTTACAACCCCGTGTAAAAACCTTTGGTGGTCTTTTCAACCCGAGCCGTGCCGGTATTTCCGAACTCGTTATCCCGCCCGGGTCCATGCTGATTGGCCAGTCCATCGGTGAGGCACGGCTACGCAAGCGTTATGGCATCAGTGTACTGGCCGTCAACCGGCGCGGTAATATCATCAACGAAGACGTTCGTGAACAGGTTCTTGAGACCGGGGACTGCCTTGTCAGCCACAGCACCTGGCGGGATCTGTCCGCGTTGCAGGTAGAGCGTAAGTTTATTGTTGCTACCGACATCCCAAAAGAAGAGCAACGCCCGCAGAAAGTAGGTCAGGCACTTTTCTTTTTTGCTCTTTCCATCGGTATGATCATATTCACCGACTTCAGGCTTTCCATAGCGCTGCTGGTTGGTGCACTCGGTATGATACTCACACATGTGCTCAGCATCGATGAGGCCTACAACTCGGTCAGCTGGAAGACGGTATTCCTGGTAGCGAGCCTGATCCCCATTGGCCTCGCCATGGAATTGACCGGCACTGCCGCGTGGATTGCCCAGAAGGCCATGGTGCTGCTTGGTGATATGCCGGATATCGCCGTGCAGATTGTCATCGCTGTACTGGCCACCATCTTCACACTGGTCATGTCCAACGTGGGCGCGACCACTATCCTGGTACCCATTGCCATCAGCATTGCGCTTGCAACCGGTGCCAACCCGACCATGTATGCGCTGATTGTTGCACTGTCCACTTCCAACTCATTCATCCTGCCCACCCACCAGGTCAATGCGCTGATCATTGGTCCCGGCGGTTATCGTGTGGCCGATTTTGTGCGGGTCGGTGGCGCCATGACGATCATCTTCCTGGTTGTTATGCTGACGGTGGTTAACCTGATATTCTGATGTCCGCCTGCACCGGACCCCCAATTCCTTGCCATCAGACAAATCGACCCAATATGATCAATCATGCCCTATTACATTAGCCCACCACCGCAGAACCCCCTGACCAGGATCATTGCAGCGATCATCGCCGTGTTCGCGCTGGTCGGCGCTTTTATCATTGGAGCAGCTGCATTGCTGGTCGTCGCCGGTCTCGGTTTGATCGCCGGCCTCGCACTTTGGGCGCGCGTTGCCTGGGTTAAACATCGTTTAAAAAAGAGTGGTGTGGATCTGGGCGCAGGGCCGATACCAAAAAGGAAATCCGGTGACGTAATCGATGCCGAATACACCGTTGTCTCCGTCCAGGAAAGTGAACCTGAAAAATAATTTACAAATCTTTTACATTTCCACGTTGTAAAATCAGGATTACGGACTAGACTTAAGAGACTAACTCAACTCGGTTGCCGCAATGTCAAGAGTCTCTGAAATACTGGAACAAAAAGGCGCGATGGTCCTATCCGTCGACGTCAATGAAACTGTCCTGCATGCCATCAGCCTGATGGCCGAGGTTAATGTCGGTGCCGTTCTGGTGCAAAAAGACGAATCTATTGCGGGTATTTTTACCGAACGTGACTATCTGCAAAAAATTGCCCTCAAATCACTCTCTTCCCAGGACACAAAGGTAGGGGAGGTGATGACAACACCCGTTATTTCAGCTGAACCGGGCGATTCTGTGCAGCAATGCATGGAAACCATGACAACCTGTCATTGCCGTCATTTACCCGTGGTGGAAAACGGCACGCTTCTCGGTATCGTATCCATCGGTGATCTTGTGAAAAAAATGCTCGATGAAAAACAAAACGAGGTCGAGAAATTAAGCGAGTACATTACCGGAACTTATTAGTTCTCAATTTCTACCTGAAAACCCATCCTGCCAGTCTATTCACCTGATTAAGTCTATTTGTCTGATTGAAGCTGCTTGGTTTCATCCTGTGCGGCCTGCAACGCTTTATCAATCTCCGCTTGCGCTTTCGCACTGGTTCCTGCCGCCAGGTATTGCTTTTTCAGTGTGTCTTCCACCTTTGTGAAAAGTGCGTCGATGGACGCGGCAGGATTTTTGTTTTCCGGAACATCATGATTACCGAACAGGTTGATCCATTGCTCGGACTCACGGCCGACATTAATAACCTGGTTAAATTCTTTCTCCGGCTCATCACCACCCCGAAGAAGACCAATGAGCGTTGCAATCAGCGAAACAGGAAGTAAAACCAGATCACGGAAACCATCGGCCATCAACTTGAGCTGAAAAACGACGGTATTGCGTATCAGGGTTACGCGTTTTGACGGGTTTGGCTCACTTGATGGGTTTGGCTCACTCATATCGGGGCTCCGCACAGCATGCTGCAAGCTTAATCGCTGCAGGCCGGTTTTTAAATAGCCCCTTAGTCACCTATACCAAGGTTAACACTATGCTAATGTATCGCGCATGAAACTTTCGCAGGGATTCGCCCCGGTAGCAACACCGGATGCGCGCGTACTGATACTCGGGTCCATGCCCGGTGTGGCCTCACTTGAAGCGACACAATATTACGCATTTGAGCGTAATGTGTTCTGGAGAATCATGGGTGAATTATTCGATGCGGACCCGCAACTCAACTACCCGTTACGCCTGCAGAAACTTAACCATAACCGTATCGCGCTTTGGGATGTTATCCAAACCTGCCACCGCCCCGGAAGCCTGGATTCCGCTATTTCAGAGGATGGTCTGGAAACCAATGACTTCAACGGCTTTTTCAAAACACACCCGTATATAAGCCACGTGTTTTTCAATGGTCAAAAGGCTGCCGGTCTGTTTAAAAAGAAGGTGTTACCGGGCCTGTCCAATCAGTACGAGTACTGTGTGATGCCATCGACCAGCCCCGCAAATGCTGCCACCAGCTATGCCGTCAAACTTAAAAAATGGTCTGTATTAAAGGGCCTGGTGGCACAATAAACCTGTCGACCCTGAGATGGGTTAGCAGGCAGGCCTCTTTCACTTGCGATGATCCAGCCAGAATTCAATACCCGCGGTATTGAGCTTGATGTCAGAGCCGAGCAACTCCAGACACTTTTCCTTGCTGAGACTCACACCGTGTTTTTCGAGGCCATCCAACAACCAATCGCTCATGGCCGCCTCGATTTTCTGAGTGCGTGAATCGTCGTCTTTGTACTGCTCGGCAATTCTCACAAATGTATCGACCCCGGCTATCATCACCTTCGCAAGCCTTTGCACATCGCCAACCCGGCCATAATGTGTCAGGTACATGAACTCCGGTTTAACGGCGACAAGTTTTCTGACGGATGCCTTGAGCGGCTCGGGATCAAACTGAATAGGCGTTGTTGTCGGCAATAGAAAAGCACCGTTTTGTGTATCAAATTCGCGATACGAAAGACCAAAGGTGTCACCCGTAAACCAGCCGTTGGTGAGACTATCAAAAACGCAAAAGTGATGGCGGGCATGGCCCGGTGAATCCATGAACCGTAATTGACGGTTACCAAAGGTGATCTCGTCCCCGTCTTCCATGATCCTTACCCGGTGTTCTTCAATGGGGATCAATTTGCCATAAGTCCGGTCAAACAATTCATCGCCGTATACACCGCGCGCCCCGGCTTCCAGTTTTGCCGGATCTATCATGTGACGCGCACCGTAGGGGTGCACCAGGAAGGTGGCATTGGGTAACAATTGCATCAGGCTGCCGGCACCACCTGCATGATCCAGGTGAACATGCGTGACGATAACGTAAGACACATCCTCCGGTTGCCACCCGCGATTCTCGAGCACCTTCATCAGGCGCGGTGTACTTGAGTTTGTGCCCACTTCGATAAAAGCCACTTCTGATTCAGCCTCAACCATATAACAGGCCGCCATGTGCTCGCGGTGAAAATCGGCATCGATGGCGTTTACGCCACCTTCATATTCCATAACACTGATTTGATTTTGTGCAGTCATTCTAAAACTTCCGTATCGGGCCCAATTCGGGCAACATATCACAATGTTGTGGGAATGGGTAAACAGTGGCACACAGGTCTTTGTCCTCGACCTGGACGGCACCCTTATGCCAAGTGCTGAAATTGACAATGAATGCTTCTGGCAGGCTGTTTTCGATTGCTATGGAAATCATGATCAACTGCCTGAACTGCATGAGTTTAAACACGTGACCGACAGTGGCATCCTGGATGAATGGTGTGTTCGTCACCTGGACCGCTCACCTAATGTGGATGAAACCAGGCAGATCAAGCGTCACTTTGTGCAACTGCTGGAATCTGCTTTTGTCCTGCAAGCAGAACATTTCGAACCTTTACCCGGTGTTGATGAATGGCTGGAAGCCACTATCGACAACAACAATGTGTATGTTGGAATTGCTACTGGCGGTTGGCAAAACAGCGCCCTTTTAAAACTCAGACTATCAGGGCTCAATCGTTTTGAATTACCGATGGCCAGCTCAGATGATGCGATCAGCCGCCCTGAAATTATGCAAATCGCTGCGCAAAGAACACTCGGGCATCACGGGGACCATGACGCTGTCTTTACCTATATCGGCGATGGTACATGGGACCTGCAAGCCAGTAATGAACTCGGCTGGAGATTCATTGGAATCGCCGATGGCAAGCGTGCATCACAACTCAGGACGGCTGGTGCAGATCAGATTCTTAAAAATTTTAGTAAAATTTGATTTGTTCAATCCAAACCGTCACTTACGGTGTAGAATACGGTTTTTATAATAATAAGGAAACAGGCCCTCCAATGAGCAAATACCGCAGACCTACACAGATAATTTATGCCTTGATGGTTGTGCTGACCATCTGGCTAATCGCACCTGTCATGGCGGGTGGCGGCAACCCCGCAATAGCAGAAAAAGCCTGGCCGATGCTCCAAAACGGTGCTTTGCTCGTGGATGTGCGTACAGAACAGGAATTTGCCGATGGCCACATGGATGGCGCGGTGAATATTGAGTGGGATAAAACCGACGACCTGATCGCCATCATCGGTGATGACAAGCAACGCCCGGTGGTTTTTTATTGTCGTAGCGGTAACCGGGCCGGCAAGGCCATGGCCGCGATGGAGGACAAGGGTTATAAGCATATCTTCAACGCCACCGGTTTCAGCGCTCTGCGGGCAACAGAACCCGTAAATTAGTTCTTTTTGCGTTCCTGCCTGCAAGTCACAGCAGAGTTTTCTGCTCTGTGGTGATGACTTCTTTCATTGGTGCGTGCATTGAATTTTACGTATGATGATTGCAAGCTCAGGAAATCACATGAAAAATTATCTCTTTTTAGTTGTCTTGTCTTGCCTTTTTGTCTTTGCAAATTCCACGTTTGCGGCAAACCCCACACCAAACAAGCAATGGGATCGCAGCAGCGCCATGGCTGCTGCCCGTTCAGTTGATGTCGAAATCGCAGTGAGTGAAATGACCGACCCCTATTCACTGGCCGATGGCGATGCCACGCTGGAAAGGCTAAGGAACATGGAAACCCGCAGTGACTGGCCATTGCCGGCGCGTGAAGCTGCACTTTATAAATTCACAAAGGCATTGACTGAAGTACCACGCTCGGCCGTCGCGGTTGAGGTGATGCAGTATTTAGAGAATTATAAAGCCCAGACCCTGGTGCCAAACGAGCACCATGGCAACACGCTCGTACCCCTGTTCAATATTCGTGGTGCTGCTGCGGGTGTCGAGAATAACTGGCAAAGGACGGAATTTGCTGCTGAGGCAGCCAGCTTGCTTGAGTCAGATCCCGAAGCCCTGGTTTCTGCCTATGTAAAGTCAGGCAATAACAACCAGCGATTCGGATACCTCGAAGCGCTTGGGCAGGCGAGAATGGCCGATGTGATTGCAGTACAAAATGCGGCGCTGGAACAGTTTGAGCAGTCGCCTGAACTGACACGTGTTATCGGTGAGACCGCTGCTATCACCGCCGACACATATGCTGCACAAAAACTTTTGATCAATGGTGGTGGTGCCGGGCTTGCACCGGCACTCAGGCAACTCGATGAACATCTCCCGGCATCAGAAACCGCCGCCTTATTGACTTATGCAATACAACATGTATCGGCCCACAATGCATCGCTGGCCATCGCTGCCTGGTGGCCACGGCTCAGACATGAGGCCGCGATACGTGACTTGCTGGTAGATCAGCTGGCTGATCCAAAGCTGGGTGGTGCTGCGGCACTGGCGCTGGCTCAGAGCCCTGATATCCAGACCATCAAGATATTGCAGGAT
>RCNC010013516.1_pt1 | contig 11930 bp, 10 predicted proteins | sample 2041301 | NCBI WGS metagenome assembly RCNC01 (sample SAMN09708231, study PRJNA481090) | Marine sediment metagenome, whole genome shotgun sequencing project. | biome: marine sediment; feature: ocean; material: sediment; isolation source: Sewage treatment plant 13A marine sediment (STP13A) ... | reverse complement strand
GGGAATTCTCCCTAGAAGTCACCCCCGGCGATCTTGCCTCCCTGGACCAGTCCCAGGTCACCATAGGCGTCGAAGTCGATGGTGGTGATGTGGGTCGCCGTTCCGCCATCCACGTTCCAGGCCCGGGCCAGGGCCGTCTGGGACGGGTCGGGTCCAGGCATGGTCAGGATCTCGTCAGTCCCGTCCCCGTCCACGTCCGCACCGGCCACCTGCGCACCATAGAGGGCGCCGGGGTAGGCGAAGAAGTTGACTCCGGACAGTGACGTCACCGAGCCCCCGTCGTAATTCCACCCCCGGATTTGCGGTCCGAAGACCACACCCGGTCCCGGGCCGGTGATGATCTCGTCAATCCCGTCGCCGTCGATATCGGCACAGGCCACGTTGACCCCGTACTTCAGCGTGCCGTAGGCGAAAAAGCTCACTGCGGGGATGGCCGCGGCCGAGCCGCCGTCAACGTTCCAGCCGCGGACATGGGGCCCGAAGACGGCCCCCGGACCGGCGCCGGTGACGATCTCGTCGTAGCCGTCGCCGTCGATGTCGCCGCAGTCCACGTTGACCCCCCACTTCAGCGTCCCGTAGGCGAAGTAGCTGATACCGGGGATGGAAGCGGCCGCACCGCCGTCGACGTTCCAGCCGCGGACATGGGGCCCGAAGACGGCCCCCGGGCCGGCGCCGGTGACGATCTCGTCATTGCCGTCGCCGTCGATGTCGCCGCAGGCCACGTTCACGCCATACTTCAGTGTGCCGTAGGCGAAGTAGTTGACGCCGCTCACGGGCGTGCCGGCGCCGGTAAAGGCCCGGACGTGGGGGCCGAAGATTGCGCCGGGCCCCGGCCCGGTGACGATCTCGTCGGCACCGTTGCCGTCCAGGTCACCGACGGCCACGTTGACACCGTAGCCATCCGCGCCGTAAGCCGACCACTGGGAGATGACGGAAGTGGGGTTGGCGGCATTCCAGGTGCGCACCAGGGTGGGGTTCGCCTGGCCCTGGCCGGGTCCGGTGACCAGCTTCAGCGAACTGGGGGCGGACGCGGCGCTGTTGAGCATCAGCTCGTCGACCACGATGCGTCCCTCGTCCGAACCCCATGACGGGCCGCAGTCGAAGCGGACCGCCGCCACGTTGGCCAGGTTGAGGCCCGAGCCGTTGTTGAGGAAGTCGGTGAGCCGGATGCGGGTCACCTCCATCTCGTTGTGCCACCCGCTGCTGCGGTCGTAGGGCTGCTCCAGACCGCCGCCGTACGCCCCGATGTTGATCGAGCTGGTGTTGCCGGCGGCATCACGCAGAGTCACGGAGAAGGTCAGGTCGCCCATGACGGCCAGGGTGTTGGGGTGTCTGGTCCCCTGGGCGGCGCGGAAGGAGAGGTAGTCGCTGGCAGCGAAGTTGCTCAGTTCGGTCGATGTAGAGATCGGCAGCGGTCCAGTCGAAGACCACCCCCGAGCTGTTGTCACTGCCTGACGAGGACGCCTGGGTGGCGCCGTTGAACGGGTCGGATGTGGTCCAGGCGAAACTGCTGTTGTTGTCGTCCAGACGGCCCTCGGTCACGTTCTCCACGGTGAACGAAACGGCCCCCCCGGAGCTGCTGACCATGGTGGACGGGCTGCTCTGGAAGTGGTCGATGTAAGTGTTCCCGGTGGCGGCGCCGTTCCGGTATTCGTGGGTGACCACGATGCAGGGGTCGCTGGTGTCCACGCCGATGGGGTGGAAATGCTCGTATTGCCGCCAGAGGAAGTCGTGCGCCGGGATGTTGCCGTCGATGTAGTGTTTGACCAGCGGCAGGAAGTATCCCTGCTGGATGAGGTGGGTGTTCTGCTCGCCGATGGAGCAGGGCCCGGTGAACCAGGAGGTACCGCCGCCGTCGTGGAACCAGCCGTGGCCGGTGCCCTGCACCACCGTCGACTGCCGGTGATTGGTGGCCCGGTCGTGCAGGTGGAAGGTCTGGCAGAGGTCACAGCTGGCCGAACCGTTGACGTCCGCGTCCCCCGCGGCGGTCCAGAGGTGGTAGTTGACGTCGTGGGGGTTCGACTTGTCTGTCTTGAGAAAATCGGTGGGCAGCATGCTGCTCAGCAGTTTCACATCGTTGATGTTGAAGTTGTCCGGTGTATACGCTCCGTCGAAGAGCCGGTCGTAGGCCCGGGTGATCCCCTCGGCGCCGCGGCTGTGGCCGATCCAGGTGATGGCGTGGGAGTTGAGGTGCCCTTCGAGCACCCCGCCGCCGATGGACGCCTGGTTGCCGATGATGTAGTCGGTGTTGGTCAGGGTGGTGGTGGAGGCGGTTTCGATCCCCGGCCCGGTATTGTTCTGGTGGGACATGACGATATAGCCGTACGAGGCCAGGTGGTAGCCGATGTGGTCATACCAGATATATTGGTGGCCGTTGCCGTGGCTGATCACCACCAGGGGCAGCAGGCCCATGGAGGCGATGTCTGAGGGGTAGTAGAGATCCTGGCCGAGGTACGACCCGCCGCTGTATGTGATTTCGGTCACCGCCAGCGGGCCGGCCTGGGTGGTGTCGTGCACCATGTAGAGTCCGGATTCGCTGCCCGGGCCGTCGATGAAGTCCACCCCGTCCAGCATGCCGTTCTGGTCGATGTCCAGCACGATGTCATACCCCACGCCGAGACCGGTGCCGGCGTCGGCGTCGAGGGTGTTGGCCAGGGCCACCACCCAGCGGTTGGCCTGGATCGAGTCCCCGCTGATGGTCACGCTGAGCGGCCCGCCGGCCACGTCGATGAGACTGGGGTCGGCAGCCCACTGGGCGGCATCCTTCGCCTCGACGAGGTAGACGTCGGCCGTCTCGCCGACGGTTCCCGGGAAGCGGGTCGGGTCGATGGCCGCGTGCACCGGGGCATTGACGTTGAATGCCTTGACGTATTCGAAGTAGGGATATTCGGGAAGGGGGTTGCCGGCGAGCTCGGCTTCCTGCCCGGCAGCCTGGGCCATGCCCCCGGTGATGAGCAGCAGCATGGAGGCCGCCACGAAAATCCAGGCCACGCCAATTCTCGGCTGGATAGCGGTGGTCCTGGAGGTCAAGTTTCCGGATTTATCTCTGGTTGCGGTCACGGAATTCTCCTTCCTGCCCTTTTGAATCACGGGGGAAAATGGCCAGGGGCGCCTGATCATCGACAGCTGCCGGTTGGATCCGATACCCTGGTTAATCGTTAATCTCAGGGCCGGTTGAACTTTTAGAATAACCGGAAGGCGTGCCGGCTGGCAAGTGGGAAAAAGCAGACGTACAGCAGAAAGGGCGCGGGGCAGGAGCCCCGCGCCCTGGGTTAGTAACTCATGTCGGCGGTCAACCGGCCGGTAAGGGCCGGTAAACGTGGCTAGAATCCGCCGCCGCCGACCTTGCCGCCGCCCATCAGACTCATGTCACCATAAGCGTCGGCGTCGATGCCGGTGATCAGCTCCGCCGTCCCTCCGTCCACGTTCCAGGCCCGCACCTGGGCTCCGATCCCTGGGTCGGGGCCGGGCATGGTCAGGATCTCGTCGAATCCGTCATCATCCAGATCGAGCCCCGCCACCTGCGCACCATAAAGATAACCGTCGTAGGCGAAGAAGTTGACCCCGGCAATGGACTCCAGAGTACCTCCGTCGTAGTTCCAGCCGCGGACCTGCGGGCCAAAGATGCTTCCCGGTCCGGGGCCGGTGAGGATTTCGTCGATCCCGTCACCATCGATGTCGGCGCAGCCCACGTTGACACCGTATTTGAGCGTGCCGTAGGCAAAGGCGTTGACTGCGGAGATCGGCGTGAGCGAACCGCCGTCGACGTTCCAGCCGCGGACGTGGGGGCCGAAAACGGCGCCCGGTCCGGGACCGGTGACGATTTCGTCATAGCCGTCACCGTCGATGTCGCCGCAGGCGACGTTGACGCCCCACTTCAGTGTGCCGTAGGCAAAGGCATTGATGCCGGAAATGGGTGTGGCCGTGCCGCCGTCCACATCCCAGCCGCGGACGTGCGGGCCGAAGACGGCCCCCGGTCCGGCGCCGGTGATGATCTCGTCCATCCCGTCACCGTCAACGTCGCCGCAGGCCACGTTCACGCCGTACTTCAGCGTGCCGTAGGCGATGTAGTTCACCCCGTCCACCGGTGTGCCGTCATAGGCAAAGGCGCGGACGTGAGGCCCGAAGATCGCCCCGGGGCCGGGGCCGGTGACCACGGAATCGAAGCCGTCGCCATCCAGGTCGCCGCAGGCCACATTGACGCCGTAATCTTCCTCGCCATACGCTGCCCATTCGCCGACGATGGCCAGGGAGCCATCCCAGACGCGCACGTGGGGCGGGTTGCCCGCTCTCGCGCCGGGATCAGCGGCATGGTCATGGGGGGCTCGCTGCCGCCGCTGCAGGTGTACATGTTGCAGGCCAGATCGGCCCACTCTCCGGTGCCGTAGGTGTTCCCGGTCATGCCCGGGCTGGAAAAGACCATCTGGTCCGCCCGCCAGGCTGTGGCCAGGCTGTTGCTTGGGTTGTTGAACGTCCCGTCAGAGACAGCTCCGCTGACCAGGGTGGCCACGTCGAAGTAGTCGGAGGCCAGGGTGGTGATGCCGTCGGTTTCGCACTCGGTGCCGTCCCCGTTGTAGCTTCCATTCTCAAAGGCACTTCCGGTGGTGGGGATGTAGTCCGTCCCCATGATCGCACCGGACAGGAAGTTGCCGGCGGTGGGCAGGCACCACTGGCCCAGGACCACCTTGCCCCCGCCGTCAACGTATTCGGCCAGGACGTCGCCCATTGCCACGTTGTCCAGATAGGCGTAATTGACCCAGGTGATCACCATGCCGTAGCCGGAGAGCGTGGCCAGGTCCGGGGTGGCCACTCTCGGGTCGAAGTAGTCCACATCATCCCCGATGCAGGCGGCCAGGTCAGCGCGGAAGGTTGCGTTGTCCGCTTCGGTGGGGCAGTAAAGGACGGGCCCTGTGGTGCCGCTGCCGCCGCCATCGTCGCAGAGGACCATGCCGCAGGTCACCGTGGCCCAGTCTCCGGTACCGTAGGTGACCCCGGTGTTGCCCGGGCTGTAATAGACCATCCGGTCCGCCCGCCAGGCCACGGCCAGCGTGTTCGACGGGTTGTTGAACGTCCCGTCAGAGAGAGCTCCGCTGACCACCGTGGCGGCGTCGAAATAGTCGGAGCTGTAAACGGTGACCCCGTCATGCACGCAGTCGGTGCCGTCCTCGTTGTAGCTTCCATTCTCAAAGGAACTGCCGGTGACGGGGATGTAGTCCGTCCCCATGATGGCGCCGGAAAGGTAGTTGCCGGCGGTGGGCAAACACCACTGGCCCAGAATCACCTTGCCCCCGCCGTCGACGTAGGCCGCGAGGTTGTCGCCCATGGCCACGTTGTCCAGGTAGGCGTAGTTGACCCAGGTGAACACGCAATCGTAGCCGGAGAGGAGGGCCACGTCCGGGGTGGCCGCTCTCGGGTCGTAGTAGTCGACAGTCCCTCCGGTACAGGCGGCCAGGTCAGCGCGGAAGGTCGCGTTGTCGGCTTCGCACGGCGCGTAAAGGATCATCGGTCCGCCCCGGTCGGCAGGCGGGGTGATGTCATGCCCCTGGAAGACATACTTCAATGTCTCGCCCGTGTTCCCCACCAGCATCCGCGGCGTCAGGTCAACGACCGCTTCCGGGGTGGCCTGATCTATCTGGACGGCGGGAATCCACACTTCACCCGTGTTCCCTACCTGCATTTGCGGCGTCGCCTTGTCGATGGTTCCGGCGGACGCCATGGTGGCCAGAAGCGTGACAGCCAGAACCAGGATGGCTGCTACGGTGGGCAATCTGCGCGAGAAATTACTGATCATCTGAACTCTCCTTTTCTCTGGGTGCTCCATTCAGCAACGGTTACCATGCTGCGAGACCAATCCAACCCCCTGTCCATTCGCGGCTGAGTACAACCACGTTTCAACACCAACGAAAACCTCATGACCTCCACGGTCATGAACAGTTCTCAGAGAAACCACCGACGACTCGCCAATTTGGCTTGTACCGACGGCATCCTCACCCCTCGACCGAAACCGGTAACGCGTTGCGGCCGCACAAGTTGTAGTAAAACGTTTAGAGACTTGATGATCTTCGAGCGACCCCGCCACTCGGGTGGCGGCAGGCGCTCATGTAATTAAAGATAAACCTACAGATGCTTGATCGTCAAGGGCTATCTCAGGATGAATGGGTTGTTCAGCTTAAAGAAGGGGTTTACAAGGGGAATTTTCATCCCATTCTGAACAGGGCGGGGGGGAGCGCTGTGGCCACAACACCGTGAATCCAGACCGGGAATCCCGGGGAATGCCGATCAGTAGTGCCCCATGGTGCCCAGCACCCGGGTCCGCCGGAGGGCCAGGCGAAAACAGATGATACTCAGGGTCAGGCCCACCAGCGCCCACAGCCCCAGGACCAGCAGGTTGTTGCTGATCTCCCCCAGGCTGCCGGTAAAACTGGAGAGGGCGAGGGTGAGGTAGTTGTGAACCGAGATGCCGATGAGGGCGAAAGGAAAGTAGCTGGCGCCCCCATGGTGGGTCACGCTCAACCCTGACCAACTGGTGGGCCACCGGCACCATCGCCACCCTGGCTGTGACCCTCGCCCTGGCCTGTTACGGTTTTTATATTGCCCTTGCCGGCCGTCCCATGATCGGCTCCGACTGGCTGGAGGAGTGAAAAAAGGCTCGATCACCACTTGAAGTGAACCCCGACTGCCAGGCCACTCAAAGCCATGTCTTCGAGGAAATACTGTTCACCCTCATTGAAGTAGAGGTAGCGGTAGGCCGCCATCACACCGCCCCAGTGCCAGTCGTAGCCGATGCCGGTCATCCCCTGCCAGGTGAACTCCGAACTCCCCGCGCCCATATCGAGGTAGTAGGGGACAAAGAAGCCTTCCTCCCCGCCCAGACGCCCCCGGATGCCGACGATGCCGTCAAAGATCGACGCCGACTGGCCGAAGTTCCGGGTGGGGAGGGTTCCGGGGAGGGCACCGACACTGACTCCGATTTGTCGCCCTTCTCCTTGACATAGATCAGGTCCGCCGCCACCAGCCACTTGTTCTTCTGCACGGCGAAGGTGGTCATGGCCACAAAGCCCTGGTTATCCAGCAATGCATCCGGATCGACGCTGATGGTGTCGTCGGACCCCGGAATATCGAAGTTCAAATGGCCGTCAATCCCCGGGAGCCAGCCGTACACGTTGAGGTCGTAATGCCATTCACCGTCGTACGCCGATTCGCCGCCCCGGGCGGGTACGGCCACAGCGAGAGTTGCCGCGACAATCAGCAATACCGACAGGATCACAACCCGATCACGCACTCTGCTCATTTTTCCCTCCTCAATCCATGGTTCCGTACCAGGAATCAAATTCTTCACCAGCCATAGCGGTTCGTCGAACATCGCCACAGTGGTTATAGCTTTATCAGGTGTGTGCGGATACTACCCATAGGTAGAAAAAGAGATGTAAATCGGTTTCTTCCCTGATAGAGGAGTATGCCGGAAAGCGATCCGGGCCGATGGTCTCCGAACCGGCTTCATCGCCCCCATGATGGTCCCTTGTGGAAGACTTTCTGAGATCATTTAACGTCAATTATAACAATACTTATGCGGGCGTCAACGTGACGTGGCTGACAGGGTGACATGTTTGACAGGGCACCTGCCCCCCGGTATCCTCTCGGAGGTGTTTCCCGTTCAGTTGAAGCGGTTCTCTTCCGTACCGAAATACCGCTGAAGCTAAACTCATGAGACTCGAATTTACTGCTGAAGACTCGGGCTCCTGCTACCCACGTCCTCAGAAAATCGGCTCGCATGAATGGCGGCCAGGACTGAAAATTGACGGATCCCGAACTCATGCCGACATCCGGCCCGTTGCGAGACGGGAGGAGTCTCCTCGACTTCATCCCCGACGCGGAGGTGGAGGGGTGATGGCTCACTTTTCGGCAGCGAGTTGGCTCCGGTGGTTGGCCGTCGCCATACTGCTGTTCCAGGTATCTGCCATCGTCCTGGCCCGGGAGAAGACCGACCTGGTGGTTCTGGCCAATGGTTCCAGGTTGCTGGTGGAGGTCAGGTCAATGGACCGCGGCCTGCTCAAAGCCAAGACCGATGAGATTGGGACAATCTCCATCGAGTGGGACGATATCGTCGCCGTCAGCAGCGGGATGATCTTCGATGTCACGGTGGAGAATGGCGAAAAATACGTCGGTTCCCTCGAGGAAGTGTCAGCTACGGAATTTTCCACGACTTCACCGTGGGCCTGAACGCGAGCTACGCTTACGATTCGCAGCCCCCGGTGGCCGGGTTGCAGGAGTATTCATACATCATGAGTGCTACGATCGGTTATTCCTTTAATTAATTAGCAGATTGTCGAAGGCAGTGTGGAAGGAACGTAGAAGGAACCGTGATTTTTACTGAGATCCGGAGATGTTGGTATCTTGAAAGGAGATGGTGGAAATGAAGAATGTCAAAACACTCGTGAGGCTCCTGGCGGTCGTGTGCGTGATGGGCATGGTCGCTGTACCGATGGCTTCGGCACAACAGGTAACCGGCACGCCGGGTTCGCCCAGCGCTACCACCACCATCGACGGGAAACAACTTCCACCGCCTCCCGACACGACGTTTGGTGGGAAGATCGAGCGTAACGCATTGGAGTCAACACCTTTCTGGTCGCCTCGTGTGGTACCGCCGAAGGATGCACCCAATGTGCTTCTGATCATGACCGACGACGCGGGCTATGGTGTGTCCGGCACCTTCGGTGGCGTGATTCCCACGCCGGCAATGGATCGGGTTGCAACTAGCGGTCTTCGTTATACCCACTTCCATTCCACGTCCGTATGCTCGCCGACGCGGGCGGCTCTGCTTTCCGGACGAAACCATCACCAGATGGGCACGGGTTCGATACCGGAATTATCGACCGGCTACCCTGGCTATAACGCCATCATGACCAAGGATAATGCGACGATTGCCAGAATTCTTAAGGGCAATGGGTACGTAACGTCCTGGTTTGGCAAGAATCACAACACGCCGGATCTCCAGGTCAGCAAGATCGGGCCGTATGACCAGTGGCCGATCGGGCTTGGTTTCGATTATTTCTATGGATTCATGGGAGGGGATACCAGCCAGTGGCAGCCGGGCAATCTGGTCCGCAACATGACCTATATCTACCCGTTTGAGGACGATCCCGACTTCAACCTGGTCACGGCAATGGCGGATGACGCGATTGATTACATGAAGACCGTTGACGCGCTGAATCCAGATCAACCCTTCTTCATTTACTATGCGCCCGGCGCAACCCATGCGCCGCATCACCCGACACCGGAGTGGATCGAGAAAATCAGCGAGATGCACCTTTTCGACGAAGGCTGGCACAAGCTGCGCGAAACCATTTTCGCCAACCAGAAGAAGCTCGGTGTGCTTCCGGCGGATGCCAAGCTGACGCCGTGGCCAGACGACCTGATCAAGAAGTGGGATCAGCTCACGGATACCGAGAAGAAGCTGTTCATCAAACAGGCCGATGTGTTTGCCGCCTACGTGGCCTACGCCGACCATGAAATCGGTCGCGTCATCCAGACGGTCGAGGATCTGGGCAAGCTCGATAACACCCTGATCATCTACATCACCGGCGATAACGGCACCAGCTCGGAAGGCGGGCCGACCGGTACGCCGAACGAAGTCGCGTCAGTCCAGGGCGTCCATCTGCCGGTGGAAGCGCAGATGCAATTCTACGACGCATGGGGTTCGGACAAGACGTATCCGCATATGTCGGTGGGTTGGACCTGGGCCTTTGGCACGCCGTTTTCGTGGACCAAGATGGTGAGCTCGCACTTTGGCGGTACCAAGCAGGGAACAGCCATATCCTGGCCCAAAGTGATCAAGGACAAGGGCGGCATCCGCAACCAGTTCCATCATGTCGTCGACATTGCACCGACGATCCTCGAAGCGACCGGAATTTCACTGCCCGAGGTGGTTGATGGAATCAAGCAGACTCCGATGGAAGGCGTCAGCATGGTCTATACCTTCGACAAGCAGAACGCGGACGCGCCCTCGACACACAAAACCCAGTATTTCGAGATGATCGGCGACCACGCGATCTACCACGATGGCTGGATGCTCAGCACCAAGGTTATGCGGGTTCCGTGGGACAACAGTGGAACGGCCGACAAGGATCCGGCCGCCTGGCCGTGGGAACTGTACGACCTGAGCAAGGACTGGACCCAGTACAACGATGTGTCTGCTCAGTATCCCGACAAAGTCAAGGAGCTGGATAAACTGTTCTGGGAGGAAGCGGTGCGGAACCAGGTGCTGCCGCTGGATACCACTACCTTCACCCGTTCGATCCTGCCTCGGCCCAACCTCACAGCCGGCCGTAGTGTGTTCACCTATGCCGGAGAAGTGACGGGTACGCCCAACGGCAATGCGCCAAATGTTCTGGCCTCATCTTACAACATCAAGGCCGAGGTCGAGATTCCCGAGGGTGGTGCTGAAGGCATGCTTGTGACCCATGGCGGCCGCTTTGCCGGTTACGGATTCTATCTGCTGAAAGGCAAGCCGGTATATACCTGGAACTTGGTCGGTCTCAAGTTGGTTAAGTGGGAAGGTCCGGACGTGCTGGCTCCTGGAAAACATGTTGTTGAATTCGACTTCAAGTACGATGGTTTGGGCGCCGCCACACTGCAGTACGGAAGCCCCAGCGGCCTGGGCCGTAGCGGAACCGGCTATCTCAAAGTGGACGGGAAAGTCGTTGCTACGCAGAAGATGGAAAAGACCGTCCCGATGCTCCTTCAATGGTGCGAAAACTTCGATGTAGGCGCCGATACCGGCTCACCGGTTGCCGACGAGGATTATCAGGTTCCGTTCCGGTTCACCGGTAAGCTCGACAAGCTGACGCTTACCATCGACCGCCCGAAGCTTTCGCCGGAAGACATCAAGACGCTCGAGACGGCCATGCACAACAACCCGGCGAGCGAATAGGAACTACAACCAAGAAGGGAAGGTAATCCAGGTTCAAGAATTGGATACCACCAGTTCACGACATTGCTGACAGCGGGTCTTCCGGACGCGGCGGTGGTCGAGTCGATAGGGTCGGGGGCGAAGTCGCGCTTCACCGGCAAGATCACGAAGGTGACGGACCCGACCCGCCAGACGGTGATCGCCAATGCCGTGGTCAAACTGGCGGGCGTGGAAAACGGGACGGAACAGATTGCGGATGCTTCTCGTATGGAGAACAAGGAGAAATCCAACTTTTGTGACCGGAACATGCCGACCCTCATCTGGGCGGATCGCGGGACTGCCGGCCACGAGGTGATGGAAGGCCATATGCAGTTGTCTGGAGATCGATTCAGTGCTAGGATGCGCGGGATAAATACAACATTGTCAACCTAAGATACTTCTCAAAATATAATTTTTGGGGAGTTTACAACGAGGATGATTTGTTGGTAGAATATGCGCGAATATCGTAATGTAGAATTATTTTGTTCGCGTAAGTAAATATGGATCAGCGGTGTCACCGTTGACCTGAACAGTGAAAGGAGGTTGAAAGAATCCTGCCAGTGTTCTCTGACCCGGGATGGAAACGAAGATTTCCTTCAGGGTTTGCGACTTTGGAAATCGGTGACATGTCGCATTCAGAATCATTGATTCCGGCGGTTGCCGGAGAGTTCGATCAATAGTGGTCTTTAACGTGAGGAGGAGGATACGATGAAACGGTTTAGCTTGCTGATGGTTTTGGCTTTGATGTGTGCCTGTGTGACCCTGCCCGCTTCTGCCGAATCGAACTACGCTCTGTTTCTCCAGTATTACGATGGCTCTGGTTCTGAGAGTTCATTTGGCGGCGGTCTGAAGGGCGATTGGCTGATTGGTGAATCGCCCTGGGGCATCGAGGGTCGTCTCACCTACATGGGTGATCTTGGGTTCGACACGGCACCTTTAGAGGAAATCTATGGAGACCTCGACATTAGGGCGATGCCGGTTG
>RCNC010002635.1_pt1 | contig 11934 bp, 11 predicted proteins | sample 2041301 | NCBI WGS metagenome assembly RCNC01 (sample SAMN09708231, study PRJNA481090) | Marine sediment metagenome, whole genome shotgun sequencing project. | biome: marine sediment; feature: ocean; material: sediment; isolation source: Sewage treatment plant 13A marine sediment (STP13A) ... | reverse complement strand
CACCGCCGCGGCCCTGACCCCCCGGAGGTCTTCCAGAGACCCCCCGAAGTAGTCCCGATCTGTGAGAACACTGATGGCTGCCGCTCCGGATCCCTCATAGCCCCGGGCCAAATCCCCCGGGACCAATTCCGGCCGGATCGGCCCCGCCCCCGGGGATCGGCGTTTGACCTCGGCCATGAGGGCCACCTCCCCGTCCCTTGAAAAGGCCCGGATAAGATCTTTGGCCGGCAGCGCAGTCTCGGCTCCTCGGCGAAAGACACTTTCCATTGGCAGAAGGGATTCAACTTCGGCCCGCTTCGACTCGACGATCCGATCGAGAATGCGGGAAGCCCCATGGGGACCTTGCGTTTCGGGCAACTTTCGGGTATCCTCTATTCGGTTCTTGTTCGGTTTCTTAAAGGAAAATAGAACGATGCCCCTTACGAAGCGCCAGAAAGAGATCCTGGATTTCATCCACAGCTTCATAGCCGAGCATGGCTACGCACCAAGCTTCGAGGAAATTGCCCACTCTTTCGGGTATTCCTCCCTTGCCACGGTGCATGAGCACCTGAGCAATCTGGAGCGAAAAGGGTACATCCGGAAGTCCTTCAACGAGAGCCGGTCCATCGAGATGGTGCCGGAAGACGGGACCGTCTCCGCCCTGGAGCTTCCCCTTCTGGGCCGGGTTGCTGCCGGGTTGCCCATCGAAGCAATCGAGGACCGGGAAACCCTCGCTATTCCCCTTGATATGGCCCGCCCCGGAAAGGACAACTTCGTCCTGAAGGTGGAGGGCAACTCCATGATCGACGAGCAGATCCGGGACGGGGACTACATCGTGGTGGCATCTCAGCCAACGGCCGCGGACGGGGAAGTCGTGGTGGCCCTGGTCGGTGGCGATTCGGCCACTGTGAAACGCCTCTACCGGGAACCGGGGAACCGAGTCCGACTTCAACCTGCCAACCCTTCCATGGACCCAATCGTGCTGAATGCCGACGACGTGATGGTCCAAGGAGTGGTCGTGGGTCTCATCCGTAGGTTCTGAGCCTCAGGGTCATCCGAAAGCTGGTCTCGAGCCCGTCGAGACTCCTACAAAAACAACGAAGAGATGGAGGTCTGGGATGCGAAGAACGTTCCTGGTGGGAAAAGTGACGCCAAAAGGTGAGGAAATGGTTGTGCTCGAAGGCGCGGAAGCTCCCCCCTTCCCTGGACCCTGGACCCTGAAGGCAGTGGTTCGCCCTCTTCGAGCCGTCCCTAACGCTGGGCAAATCTCCGGTATCAGAGTCCACTAGGAGGCTGTCGGAAACCCGGCCGCATATCCCCTGGCCGGGTCGACCGGGCACCTCAAGTGACTGTTTTGGACGCCTCCCGCAACGCATAAAGTTTTCTGACCCCGGCGCCTGAATCCAGCCCCTCCTGGGCAAGTGCCAGGCTTTCCGGAAGGGATTCACCCCTTCCGGCCACGTAAAGAGCCCCGGCAGCATTCAGAAGAACGGCAGCCCTCGCTCCCCCTTGGTCCTTCCCCTCCAGGACCCTGAGGATCAAGGCGGCATTCTCCTCAGGCGTTCCCCCGGCCAGATCTGCCGCGGGATGGGTCCCGAGTCCAAGCTGGCCGGGGGTGATCATCCCTTCCATGATCGCGCCGTCCTCCCTCAGTTCCGCGACCTGAGTCGGCCCCAAAGGGCTCATTTCGTCCATTCCCGGAGTTCCGTGCACAACCAGGGCCCTTGTGTGTCCCAACTCCCGAAGGGCCTCCACGATCAACCATAGGATCCCCGGCTCTGCAACCCCCACTATCTGCCTGAGAGCCCCGGCAGGATTCGTCAGGGGCCCGAGAAGATTCATGATCGTGGTGATTCCCAGGTCCCTCCTCACCGACCCTACATGCCTCATGGCCGGATGAAGAAGGGGCGCGAACATGAACACGATCCCCACCTCATCCAGAACCTTACCCATGACATCGGGGGTGAGTTGGATATTTACTCCTAGAGCCTCCAGGACGTCGGCACTTCCACTCTGGGAGGTGAAGGACCGGTTTCCGTGTTTTGCGACTCGAACCCCCAGACCGGCCGCCACCAGTGCGGCAGCGGTGGAGATATTGAACGTGGTGAGAGCACCACCTCCGGTTCCGCAGGTATCGATCAACTCATGGGGATCGGCGGCAGGGACTGGCACCATGACCTTCTGGAGAGCCCGCACTCCACCGGCCACCTCCGACGGAAGGACCCCCCGGGTCCGAAGCCCCATGAGGATGGCCCCGACCTGGACGGGAGAGGCCTGCCCTGATACGACGGCGGAGAATACCGTCTCTGCGTCCCCGACCGAGAGAGCCTGACCCTGGGCCACCTCCTCGATAAAGGGCCGGAGATCCGTTCCTTCCACCTGATCCTGCTCGATCATCGTTCCCCCATTTGAAGAACTCCTCATGCTCCCGCAGACCGCTAAGGGTACCCAAATATGCGGGGTCTGGTCCAGCCTTTTCTTGACGTTCCACCCTTCCCCTCTACCTTTTCGAGGTGAACCCAAACCGTGAACGCCGATTCAGGCTCACCGTCCACTACGACGGGACCTATTTTTTCGGTTGGCAACTCCAAGCCAAAGGCCGAACGGTCCAGGGTGAGATAGAGGCAGCTCTCCTCCGCCTCACCGGATCGCGTCGTCCCGTGGTTGCCGCCGGACGGACGGATAGTGGGGTCCACTCCACGGGGCAGGTAGCCGCTCTCAGCCTTCCGATCCGATGGGATGTGGAGGAGCTCCAGAGAGCCCTGAACGCCACCCTGCCCTCAGATATCTGGGTAGAAGGGACCACCGTGGTCCCCGACGCCTTCCATCCCCGGTACGACGCCCGGGCCAGGAGTTATCGATACCAACTTGGGCTCGCGGAATCGGCATTCTCCCCCTTCCGAAGGCCCTGGTGTTGGCCCGTCATCAAAGAGGTGGATCTGGATCTCCTCCACCAGGGAGCCGCCCTCCTCTCTGGGGAGCATTCCTTCAAGGCCTTTGCAAAGGTGGGGCAGGAGGCACGAGGGGATCGGTGTCGAGTCATGGAAGCCCAATGGGTTCCCTGGGAGGACCAGGGGGTATCCCTGCTGATAACAGCCAATCGCTTCCTTCATCATATGGTCCGATACCTGGTTGGAACCATGGTGGATATCGGCCGGAATCGAAGGCCAATCCAGCACCTCACTGAGTTGTTGAAGAACCCTGAAACCGCCCTTACGACCTCCGCCCCAGCACCGCCGGAGGGTCTGTTTTTGACCAAAGTGCATTACCTCGATCCTATTTCGGAGCTAGATTAAGGTTTTCCCTGAACCCCTCGGAAACGTTATGAAAATCTTCCTGGACACCGCTGAAATTGAAGAGATTCGCCGCGCTGCTGACGCCGGACTTATCGACGGCGTTACCACTAATCCCACCCTCCTGGCTCGGGCCTCCGGCGGAAAAGATGCCAAGGAGATCTTCCGGGAAATTGCGGAGATCGTAGACGGACCCGTCAGCGCCGAAGTCGTGGGCCTGGATGCGGAAACGATGCTTTCCGAAGGGCGGCGGCTGGCTGAACTCCACCCCAACATCGTCATCAAGGTCCCTCTAACGGAGGACGGCCTGAAAGCCTGCCGACAGTTCCGGAGTGAGGGCATCGGTGTGAACGTGACGCTCTGCTTCTCGGCTCTTCAGGCTCTTCTGGCGGCAAAAGCCGGGGCGACCTTCATTTCTCCCTTCGTGGGGCGACTGGACGATATCGGCACCGAGGGCATGCAACTCATCTCCCAGATCCGCCAGATTTACGACAACTACGGCATGGATACGGAGATCCTGGTGGCATCCATCCGACACCCCCAGCACGTAGTGGACTCTGCCCTTATCGGAGCCGACTGCGCGACGATCCCACCGAAGGTTCTCTGGCAACTGGCCAAGCATCCCCTCACGGACAAGGGCATCGAAGATTTCCTCGACGATTGGAAGTCCCTCGGACAGGAGCTTTGAGCCGGAGCATGACCAGAATTGCCCGCCCGATCAAGGAAAGCCTTCGACGAACCCTGGTTCTCTTCGTCGGTGGTTTGGGATTGATGATTCTGGGCGGGTGCGTGAACCATGAGGAGGGGGACCGGCCCGGGGAGGCCCAAGCCCGTGAGCCGATAGGGACTTCCGGTGAGACGGCGAGTGTCAATATCCCTGGCTCTCAACCTTCCCCCGCAGATGATGAGGGATCGGCCGAAGCCACCGGTCAGGAACTCATACAGAGCCGGACCACGGCCCTGGTCAGGGCTTCCGAAAGGGTGGCCCCGGCGGTGGTCAGCGTAAACGTCCTCCGGGAACAGCAGGCTCGAACCAGGAGCATCTGGGACGAATACTTCCTCGGGCCCTCTGCTGCCCGGCAGTCCGCCGGATTCGGATCCGGGATCATTATCGATACTGACGGGCACATCCTTACGAACTACCACGTCATTCGAGCTGCCCTGGAAATCCGTGTGACCCTTCCGGATGGCCGGGATTTCGAAGCCGAGCTTCTTGGGTCGGACCCCATGACGGATGTGGCCATCCTGCGGATCGAAGCCGAGGGCCTTCCTGTGGCCCCCCTGGGAACCTCCACGGACCTCCTAATCGGAGAATGGACGGTGGCCATCGGTAACCCCTTTGCCTACCTCCTCTCCAACCCGGAACCCACTGTCACCGCCGGTGTGGTCAGCGCAGTCGGCCGACACATCATTCCGTCCAACCAGGACGACGGTTTCTATCTCGGGATGATCCAGACCGATGCTTCCATCAATCCGGGTAACTCCGGAGGGCCCCTGGTCAACGGCCTGGGTGAGGTCATCGGGGTGAACACCTCCATCTTCAGCAGGAGCGGAGGAAGTGAAGGCCTCGGTTTTGCCATCCCCATCGACCGTGCCCTCCGGGTTGCCGAAGATCTGATTCAGTTCGGGGAGGCGCAAAGGGCCTGGACGGGAGTGGAAGTGGCAGCTGTGGAGGCGGATAGGTGGGGCCGGAGAACGGGAGTCCAAATCGCCTCTGTGGCTCCCGGATCTCCTGCCGACCAGGCAGGCCTCGAACCGGGAGACCGGCTGGTCCGAGCCAATGGCCGGTCTCTGGGAACCCCTCTGGACTTTGAGGCCGTGCTCCTGGATGCAGAGGCCGGGGATGGTGTAGAAATATTTTTGGAGGGCGTTCGGAGGCCGGTGCGATTGGTCGCTGAGACCCTCCCGACTTCCCGGGCCGAAAGGGTGGAGATCCTGGAGGATCTGGAGGTGATTTCCGTCACCCCCCAGATCCGGGCCGAGCAGGGAATTCGGAACGAGGCAGGGGCTCTGATCACGGGAATCTCCCAATCATTGAGCCGGAGTCTCGGCCTGGCCCGGGGGGACGTAATCCTTTCTATCCACAACACCCGCATCGGGTCGGCGGAGGATGCGGCAACGGCCCTTCGGAACCTTCCGAACGGGGGTTTGATCTCCATCTATTTCGAGAGAAACGGGACGGCCTACGTTCGGCAATTCAGGACCCGTAGATAGATCCTCCTGTTGGCAGCCAGTCAGGAGAGAGCCCGGAAATCCGGGCGGCCTTTCAACCAGGAACGACTGACGTGACCGAAAAGGAATCCAGTAGCCGTTACGTCCATCCTCTGGCGGACCGGTATGCTTCGAAGGAGATGCTGGCCGTATTTTCTCCCCAGCATCGCTTTGGAACGTGGCGCCGACTTTGGGTGGCTTTGGCCGAAGCCCAGAGAGAGATGGGCCTTCCCGTTTCCGAGGAGGCCGTTCAGGAGATGAGGGCGGGCCAGGAGTCCTTCGACTTCGAAAAGGCCGCGGAGTACGAACGCCGCTTCCGCCACGACGTCATGGCCCACATTCATCTTTTTGGAGACGTGGCTCCGTCCGCCCGGGGAATCATCCACCTCGGCGCCACCAGCGCCTTTGTAGGGGATAACACTGACCTGATCCAGCATCGGGAGGCCCTTCAGGTGGTTCGGGCCCGGATCCTTCGCTGTGTAGAGGCTCTGGCCGCCTTTGCAAAGGAGCACAGGGAGCTGCCCACGCTGGGATTCACCCATTTCCAACCCGCCCAACCAACCACTGTGGGCAAGAGAGCCACCCTCTGGATTCAGGATTTTCTCCTGGATCTGGAGGAGGTCGAGTTCCGGATCGAGAACCTCCGATTCCGGGGCCTTCGAGGAACCACAGGAACCCAGGCCTCCTTCCTTTCCCTCTTCGAGGGGGATCATGAGAAGGTGGACCGGTTGGAGGCCCTGGTGGCGGAAAAGATGGGCTTCACCCGCTCCTTCGGCGTAACGGGGCAAACGGCATCCAGGAAGGTGGACCAGGCGAACCTGGCCACACTGGCGGGGGTCGGGGCCTCGGCCTCGAAGATGGCCAATGACCTTCGGCTCCTGGCCCATCTCCGGGAAGTAGAGGAACCCTTCGAGAAGGAGCAGATCGGTTCCTCGGCCATGCCTTACAAAAGAAACCCAATGAGGGCCGAACGGATCTGCGCTCTTTCCAGGCACGCCATTACCCTCGCGCAGGACCCGGCCTTTACTGCCGCAACCCAATGGCTGGAAAGAACTTTGGACGATTCCGCCAATCGTCGCGTCGCCGTTCCTGACGCCTACCTATGCATTGATGGGGTGCTGGTCCTCGTGGAAAATGTCTCCAGGGGATTGGTGGTGAATCCCAAGGTCATCCAAAAAAACCTGGAGGAGCATCTTCCCTTCCTCGCGACGGAAACAGTCCTCATGTTGGCCACCCAGGGTGGTGGAAACCGACAAGAACTCCATGAGCAGATCCGCGTGCATTCAATGGAGGCGGCCCGTCGGATGAAGGATGGAGAGGTCCCGGATCTCTTGGAGAGGATCTCGGAAGATCCCATCTTCGGTATGTCCCTCCAGGAGCTGGAAGACCTTATCGATCCCAGAGATTTTGTGGGCCGAGCCCCCGAACAGGTCGATGGGTTCCTCGAGGAATGGGTACAACCCGCCCTACAGCGCTATTCTGATCCTTCTTTGTCAGCTATTGGAGATCCCGATGTCCGTGTCTGACCCTCAATCCACCGAAAGAGCCACTCTGCACCAGAGCGCCCTCCCCCTCCCTCTTTTGAGGCAGGGAAAGGTCAGGGACGTCTACGAGGCTGGGCCCGATATGCTACTCCTCGTAGCCAGCGACCGGGTGAGCGCCTTTGATGTGGTCCTTCCCCAACCCATTCCGCATAAGGGTGAGGTTCTCACCCAGATCACTGCCTGGTGGCTTTCCCGCCTCCAGGAGTCCTTCGAGCATCACCTCATTTCGGTGACGCCGGAGGAGATTCTGGAGAGAGTCCCGGAGTTGAAGGGGACCGAAGACCAGTGGGCACGACGTTCGATGCTGGTGAAGAGGACGGATCCGGTGCTGGTGGAGTGTGTGGTACGTGGCTACATCACGGGTTCGGCGTGGAAGGAATACAAGGAACACGGGACGCTGGCCGGGGAATCTCTTCCCGAGGGTCTAGTCGAGAGCGGTCGACTGGAGCCACTGATCTTCTCTCCGGCTACCAAGGCTCAGGAAGGGGACCACGACGAGAACATCACCTTTGATGCGGTCGTCGATCTCCTCGGCCCCGAGTTGGCCCATGAGCTTCGGCACAGAGCTCTGGAAATCTACGCCTACGGAAACCGGACCGCCGAGGCCCGGGGCATCATCCTGGCCGATACCAAGTTCGAGTTCGGCAGCCTCCCCGACGGCAGGATCCTGCTTATCGATGAGGTTATGACGCCGGATTCTTCCCGATTCTGGCCCCGTGAGCACTATCAAACCGGTAGAGGCCAACCCTCTCTGGACAAGCAGCCCGTCCGAAACTACCTGGACGGCCTTTCGGATTGGGACAAGCGACCTCCACCTCCCGACCTTCCGCCGGAGGTTGTAAAGGCCAGTGAGGAACGGTACCTGGAGATCTTCCGGCGCCTCACGGGTATAGAGTTGGATGCTTACATTCCACCTCAGTTCGGGTAGCGGACCGCCGTGGTGATCCTGCGCACGTTGGTCTTTTCCGGGAGGGATCTCGTATGATTCGGATGGCCCCAGAGGGATGGCCGTTCGTTCTAGGGGGATTGTGCCTGACCGTTGCCGCTGCGGCTCTGGCCCTCTTCGGCTTTTCGGGATCCTCAGGGCTCCAGCACCTATTCTTGGCTGTCGCCTTCGTGTTCGGGATACTCACTCTCTTCACCATCTATTTCTTCCGAAACCCCAAGCGCCAGCGTCGGGACGGGGAGGGATTGGTCCTGGCTCCGGCTGACGGACGGATTGTGGAAATCGTCAAGGAAGAACCGGGGGACCTTTATCTCCGGCCTTCCACCCGCATATCCATCTTTCTCAGCATCTTCAATGTCCATATCCAGAGGGCTCCCATCACTGGACGGGTTGGGCTGAAGCTCTACAAGCCAGGAAAATACCTGGCTGCATGGAACCCCAAGGCCAGTCAGGACAACGAGCAGGCTACCCTGGGCTTGGATGCCGGTCCCGACCGCCAAATCATGGTTCGCCAGATCGCCGGGCTCATCGCCCGTCGGATCGTGACAGACCCGGAGAAGGGGGACCTGGTCCCCCAGGGTAGTCGGATCGGCTTGATTCGGTTCGGGTCCCGTGTGGACCTGTTCATGCCAAGAGATTGGGAGGTCACCTGCCGCATTGGGGACAAGGTGAAGGGCGGCCTCTCTGAGATGGCCAGAGTCCCTGACGACGGGGAGGGAGATCCACGATGATCCAGGGAAAATCCGGGGACCGGGACGATCCTCCGAGACGGAGGCCGCAGTTACGCCAGGGAATCATCATTCTCCCTTCGGCTTTCACGCTGGGGAACCTCTTCTTCGGGATCTACGCCCTCGTAACGGCGGCCCGGGGAGACCTCATCTGGGCAGCGTGGTATATCGTATTCGCTGCAATCCTGGATCTGGCCGACGGGAGAATCGCCCGGTTCACCCGGACGGGGTCCGATTTCGGAGCCGAACTGGACTCTCTCGTGGATGCCATCTCCTTCGGTGTGGCTCCTGCTTTCATCCTCTATCAACTCTACCTGTCCGAGACTGCCTGGGGTTGGATCCTCTCCTTCGCCTACGTGACGGCCATCGTCCTCCGACTCGCAAGGTTCAACGTTGAGCAGGGTGGTGAGGCCAAAACCCATTTCCACGGCCTCCCCTCCCCCACGGCTGGGATGATCCTCGCCACTTTTTATCCCTTCAGCCAAACTCCCTTTTTCCGAGACCAACTGGGGGACCTGCCCTGGCAAAGCATCATGGGTGTGGTGACGGTGATTCTCTGCGTCCTCCTCATGAGCCATGTACCCTATGCCCTGGTGCCGAAGATCGGCTTTCGTACCCGGAAGGGCCTATTCAACAGCGTGGCGATTCTCGGTGGTCTTTGTCTGGCCATCACCGTTCCCCGGTACTACTTCTTCCCGGCCCTCCTCGCCTACACGACCTGGGGGCTTGTTAAGGCAATTCTTCTCGGACTCCTGGATCGTTTGCCCGAGAAAGATCCGCTATCGGACGAGGATGAAGACGAATCGGGTGCGGAGCTTCGACGGGTCGACTACAGCGATGTAGCCCCCGGACGGTTCAGGAAAGGACGGAGGAGCTCGTTCCGAGACAAAGACAGGGATAGGCAAAGGCCCGATCCAGAAAACCCCTCTCAAGGTCAATAGATGACAAACAAGGCAGAGTCGGTCCCCACCCATCTTCTGGATGAGGGCCCCCACGATGAGTGTGGCGTGGTGGGAATTACCGGAATAGATAGAGCGGCGGAAATGGTCTTTCTGGCCCTCTATGCTCTCCAACACAGGGGTCAGGAATCGGCGGGAATCTGCGCCATAGACCAGGGGAAGGGCCGATTGCACAAGCGCCTGGGCCTGGTGGCGGAGGTCTTCGACGCGGACGTCCTCAACGCTCTTCCCGGTGATACGGCCCTGGGCCACGTGCGGTACTCCACCGCCGGCGGGGCCCAGTTGGCCAATGCACAACCCATCATGGTTCAGTATGCCCAGGGGGATCTTTGCATCGCCCACAATGGCAACCTGACCAATGCCCATGACGTTCGGAAACGCCTGGTTCAGGAAGGGGCGATTTTCCAAACCGACTCGGACTCAGAGGTGATCATTCACCTCATCGCCAGATCTCGACACGAAACCATCGAAGGCCAGATCGACGACGCTCTCACCTATCTGGAGGGAGCCTTCTCCCTGATCATTTCGGTGGGTGACACCCTCTATGCCGTCAGGGATCCCAGGGGGTTCAGGCCACTGGTCCTTGGTCGGAAGGGTGAGGGTTATGTCGTGGCCAGCGAGACCTGTGCTCTGGATATCATCGGCGCCCAATACGTACGGGACATCTCCCCAGGGGAGGTCCTTAAGCTCCGCGGCTCCGAGCTTAAGCCCCTCAGGAACCTCCAAACCGCCATTAGCCAGGCTCCCTGTATCTTCGAACTGGTATACTTCGCCCGCCCGGACTCCAATGTATTCGGTGTCAGTGTGGACCGGGCCCGGAGAGCCTTCGGACGACAACTGGCCAGGGAGAACCCGGTTGAGGCCGACGCCGTCCTTGCCGTGCCGGACAGCGCCAACTCGGCGGCTCTGGGATTCAGCGAGGAGAGCGGGGTTCCCTTTGAACTAGGGCTTCTCCGGAACCATTACGTTGGCCGGACCTTCATCCGACCCTCCCAGGAAGATCGGGATTTCAGCGCCAGGGTGAAGTACGCCCCCGTCCGGGACGTTGTGGAGGGCAAAAGGGTTGTTGTCGTGGACGATTCCCTGGTTCGGGGCACCACCAGCGGAAGTCTGGTGAACATCATCAGGGAGGCCGGAGCCTCCGAAGTTCACGTTCGGATTGCGAGTCCCCCTGTGCGATTCCCCTGCTACTTCGGCATCGATATGCCGACGAAGGAAGAGCTCATGGGGCACCGTCTCACGGTTCCGGAGATCCAGGCCCATCTGAAGGTCGACTCCCTTGGATATCTGTCCCTCGAAGGAATGGTAGAAGCCGCAAAAGAAGGCGGCCCATTCTGCGACGCATGCTTTTCAGGGGACTATCCTGCGCCACTGGTGGATCTGGACAAGGGATTGATCCGCCCGGGCGACGTGAAATGCTGCTGAGGTCTGGAGCGCCCCACAATGGCTGAGTTGACGAGAGAAACACTCCAAGCCCTGCCCAAGCCGGAGCTCCATGTTCATTTGGATGGGAGCCTCAGGCCTTCCACCATGCTGGAGCTGGCCAAGGCCGCCGGGGTGGAACTCCCGGATTCGGAGCCCGAGGCCCTGGCGGAGAAGATGCGGGCGGCCGACTCCAAGAACCTCGTCCAGTACCTGGAGAAGTTCGCCATCACACTATCCCTCATGCAGACACCAGGATCTCTGGAACGGACGGCCTATGAACTGGCCGAGGATTCCGTCGGAGAGAACATCCGGTATCTGGAGGTCCGATACTCCCCTGCCCTTCACATCAACAACGGGATGTCCATGGAGGAGGCCGTAAAAGCGCCTCTCCAGGGATTAAACCGTGCAGAAACGGATTTTGGGATTCGGACCGGGCTGATCATCTGTGGAATCCGTAGCTTCGAGCCATCGGTTTCCATGCAGCTGGCCGAACTGGCGGTCCAGTTCAAGGATCAGGGAGTCGTGGCATTCGACCTTGCCGGGGGTGAAGCCGGGAATCCGCCTTCGGACCACCTGGAAGCCTTCCAGTACGCCGCGGACCACAACCTTCCCATCACCGTACATGCCGGGGAAGCCGCTGGCGCTGAGTCCATCTCTCAGGCGATCCACCAATGTCATGCCAGGCGAATCGGCCACGGCACACGCCTCATGGAGGACCCGGAACTGGAGCGCTTCGTCAACGACTTCAGGATCCCCCTGGAAATGTGCCTGACGTTGAACGTTCAGACCCGGGTGGCCCCTACTCTGGGGGAACACCCGATTCGCCGTTATTTCAACGCTGGCCTGGTC
>RCNC010002634.1_pt1 | contig 11935 bp, 10 predicted proteins | sample 2041301 | NCBI WGS metagenome assembly RCNC01 (sample SAMN09708231, study PRJNA481090) | Marine sediment metagenome, whole genome shotgun sequencing project. | biome: marine sediment; feature: ocean; material: sediment; isolation source: Sewage treatment plant 13A marine sediment (STP13A) ... | reverse complement strand
TTCATGGTGTCCATGTACTGATTGACCACCCGCCACATGTGCCCGCATTCACCACCCAGAATCCACTTTACTTTCAGTCGCTCAGCCTCAGTGTAGATCTTGGCGTTCAGCCTCTGCATGGCCTCGTGGGAGGTGAAGAGGCCGAAGTTTCCACCGTCGGAAGCGTAGGTACTCCAGGTGTAGTCGATCCCCAGCTCGTGGAAGAGGAGCATGTACCCCATGCAGGTGTAGATGCCCGGCTCCGCCACGAAATCCCCGGAGGGCGTAACGAAGAGGATCTCAGCCCCCTTCTTGTTCATGGGAATGTCCACCTTGATGCCAGTGGCATCTTCGATGTCATCCCGCATGAACTCCAGCGTATCCATAAGTCCATGGGGTTGGATGGCCAGGTGGTTCCCGAAACGGAAGCAGTTGGCCACCGGCTCCAGAACCCAGTTCACATAGAGACCCAGAAGCCCTATGAGCTCCCGGCCCATCATGGTGATCTCGGCCGTGTCGATTCCGTAGGGGCAGAAAACCGAACACCGGCGGCACTCGGTACACTGGTAGAAGTAGTAGAACCACTCCTTGATGACGTCCTCGGTGAGAGGCCGTCCGCCAGCCATTTTCCCGAAGATCTTCCCCATGAGGGTGAAGTCTTTTCGGTAGACGGCCCTCAGGAGTTCTGCCCTGAGCACGGGCATATTCTTCGGATCCCCACTTCCCAGGAAGAAATGGCATTTGTCGGCGCAGGCGCCACAGCGGACACAGGTGTCCATGAAGATCTTGAAGGACCTGAACTTGGTCAGGCGTTCAGCCATACCATCCAGGACGATCTTCTGCCAATCTTCCGGAAGATTCCAATCGATATCGTCGACAGCCCATTCCCGAGCGTTTGGGAAACCCATCGTCTCGAGGTGCTTCGGTTTCCCCGGGTAGATGTAGCTTCCCTTCCTGAGGTCCGTCGGGGTATCCATCCATCCCGATTTGGGCGGCTTCCAATCTATCTGAATCAGTTCTTCTTGCTTGTAGTGATCCGGCTCGTCGAATTTCGACATGGTTTTATTCCTTCTCCAGCGGCTTGTCCACCGGGACTCCTGCTCCAACCATCTTCTCCCGAAGCTCGTCTTCGTATTCCTCGTAGGTATGGACCTTAACCGGGTGGTTCCACGGATTCTCGTGGTGAACAGCCCGATTGTTGTTGGCCATGTTACGAGTGGGGCTCATGAACACACCCGCCATGTGGGTGAGTTTGGAGAATGGGAAGTAGGCGAGGAGCATAGAAACCAGGAAGAGGTGTCCGTAGAAGACGGGACTGATTCCGTTCGGGACCACTGGAGAGAAGTGGAACAGACCAACCATCATCTCTTTGATGGAAACGATGTCCACTTTGTCCAGGTGCCTCATCCAAACGCCGCTCAGGCCAATGCCCAAGAAGAGGAAGAGGGGGAAGTAATCCCCGATAAGCGAAATGTATCTGACCTGAGGGTTCGTGAGTCGCCGGTAAAGGAGAATCGAGACACCGGCAAGGAAGGTCAGGGTGGTAATGAAGACCGCAGGAAGGCCGATCTCCAGGAATCCGTCCGTCGCTTCAATAAAGGTCACGAAGCCTGGGACCGGGCTCGTCATCAGTCGAAGGTGCCTGATGACGATGACCAGGAACGACCAATGCATGAGCATCCCCGCCAGCCAGAGCAGGTGGTCGGTATGGTAGACCAACCGTTTCCCGTCCACGATTTCGGCCTTTGTATTCCGAAGAAGGGACCGGAAGAAAAGAACCTCCAGAGCCATCCTCCCCACGACCTGCAGTCCGGTCTGGGGGTTCTCGAGTTTGCTGTGGGGGATCCAGTCCAGGGACTTCTGCTGTCCGCAGGTAGTGGGAATCCGGAAGGGGACGGGAATCTTCGACCAGCCGACGACCTTGGCCACCATTCCCCCTATGAAGAGGAGCAGGGCAAGGGACGGGAAGATGACTCCAAATATCCACCCGAGGCCGGCAACGCCACCGAGCATCCCCACCAGAAAGAGACCACCAACGGCTGCCAGGGCAACCAATATGTTCATCACAGATCCTCTCGCTGCACGTTCTCGTACGTGGAGGTCTTTGTATTCGAATCTTCAGTCGGTTCCTCAGGTCCTTCGTCCTGCCGGTTCATCTTCCCCATCACCCATGACACCTGCCGCTTAACCTCATTGATGCGGAGTTCGCTGACTTCTTCTCTTCTGGCGGCGTAGATCTCAAAAGCTGAAAGGGCGACTTCATCGATTCTCCGATCCAATTCGGCCAGATCCTCTCGATACCGAGGGTCGGCCTCCATTTCCGGGATCACCTCCCGGACGATGGAGCGGAGCGAAAAAACAAAGGAAAGAGCCTCTGCGGGAGTGAGTTGTTGAACGGCCCGAACCCTGATGATCTCGTCCAGGTGTGACCGGAGTTCTTCCTGGTCCATGTCATTCAGCATGGCTCCAAGGACGCCCCGGGTCCCCTCCCGGACGCTATGACCCAATGGGTTGGCAAAGGGGTCCTTTTGGGCACGAAAAATGACAGCAGAGTCGGGAGGATAGGCTGATAGCACGGCATCACCCCATCGCTCGACAATGGTATCCAGTCTCGCTTCAAGCAGGTCCCCGAACTTCATCACATCCACACTCCCACATTGGTCCAATACCAAAATCTCTTGGCATCTTTGGCCGTTTACCGATTCCTTCACCCCCCGGAGGGGGTGGAGGCGCTTCGACAAAGGTCGAAGCACCTCCATCTCCGGATCAGACGCAGCCGGTCGGCTTCGGCAGTCCAGCCACCTTACAAGCGCCCTTGGCCGGGCCACTCGGGAAGAGGTCGTAAACCTCTTTAAGGGACAGATCGGTCTGCTTACAAAGCTTCCGGATCATGGGAGCCATGTTGTATTCCAGGTAGTAGTCCCGGAGATAGTTCACGAGCTTCCAGTGGGTTTCAGTGAGTTCGTCCACGCCCTCGGTCTTTGCCAAGGACAGTGCCACTGCCTCGTCCCAGACATCGGGGTCCTGGATGAAACCATCTTCATCGATGTCAACCATCTTACCGCCGAGTTCTACAGTCTCCGACATTTGGATTCCTCCAATTTCTGCGCCCCTATTGGGGCTTTGGGTGCGCTGGGCCGGCTGAAGCCGACCACCCAACGCAGATCAGTACATCTCGATATCCAACCGGGGTCCATCCTTCAGGGTCGCAGGGACGGGCATCCGAAGAGCCATCTTCTTCAGCTTCTCCCTGTCCCCCTCCGGAACGTCTTTCGGCAACTCAACGTCCAAAACGATGGAGCCGACCCGGTTCGGGTTTTCCACCATTTCCAGGGTTAGACTGACGGAGACATCCCCATCCGTGAATCCCCGGGTATCACAGTAAGCCTGGACCATTGTGGCCAAGCAGGCTCCGGAGGCCACGCCCAGGAATTCCACAGGGCTAGGACCTCCATCCACTCCTCCTTCACCCACGGAAAAGTCCGTGGTCATCACGTGGTCCCGTAGGCGGACCTCGAACTTCAGGCCCTCTGCCCTGGTGACTGTGATCAGGTCCATGCCATGTGCCCTCGCGAAATCTTAGCCATTTGTGCCCTGGACTTTGACCAGTTGGCTTCCCGGGCCCGTCCGCCCTGAGTACTCACCATAGATCATGGCCGCCAACCGGTACCACATGTGGGCGAATTTCGAGTAGGGGAGATAGACCAGAAGACCAAAAACGACGACCAGGTGCACGAAGTAGATGCTGTATGCGGGGAGAGCGAATGCGCTGGCATACGCTTCCTCGCCTGCTGCCGCTTCTGCCGCGAATCTGAACACCTCGACACAGAAGCCCGAGATGCCCACCAGCAGAAGGAGCCAAACAAAGATCCAATCGAAGGTCGTGCTCTGATGATAGCCGTCCTTCGGTGCGTTTTTCCGAGTCAGAATGGCTCTCGCCGACCCGACGATCAGAAGAATCCCGCCCACATTGCCCAGGATCTTCATAGGATGCAGAAGGTCGAAGGGATAGCGGGTTGCAACGCCGAAGAACGGCATCAGATAGATGTCGAGAACGGCCCAGCTCGTCACGATGAAGAGAGCGATGAAGCCGTAAAAAGCCATGAGATGCGAGAGTTTCCGAGGTGCCTGGTCGGTGCACGACCCGAACCGATCATGGGTGACCAGTTCCGTTAGAGCCTTAATGGTGCTGGGCACGAATCCCCTTACCGGGGCCCCTCTTCCCATGGTGGCATCATTGGCCTTCATCCCGCCCCAGAACTTCATGAGGCCTACGATCAGACCTCCGAAGGTCAAGAGGGTGAGGGAAGTATAGAAGGCAATGAGAAGCCAGTGAGGGAAGAAATAGCCGTAGAACTCGTGGGCGTGTGCCCCGACGAGTACCGGGAAGGCTGCCTCAACGGGACCCCTGATGAGGAGTGCGGCAGCAATAAGGATGGCCGGGACCAGGATGAGCATGATGGGGATGGCTCGAGCCGAATTCACCAACTTGCCCATGACACTGGGGAAGGCATAGTGCTCGATGGCCTTCTGTCGTACAGCGGCCAGGACGTCGCCTGGCCTGGCCCCCCGGGGGCACCGGAGCGAGCAGTCATTGCACTGGTGACAAAGCCAAACGTCAGGGTCGGAGATCAGGCGGTCTTTCAGACCCCACTGGGCCCAGATCATTTCCTTCCTGGGGAAGGGGCTCGGCTCGTTGGACAATCCACAGACTACCGAGCAGGTTGCGCACTGATAGCACTTTTTGAGGTCTCCACCACCCGCCGCGATGACCTCTTCGACAAATTTTCTATCAGGCTTCAGTAGCTGCGCTTCAGCCATCCCGGCCTCCCTATGCGTTAGAAACCCTTGAACGGATTCAGGCCGATTTCTTCGATCTCATCGGAGAATGCGTTCACGATTTCTGGAAGCTTCTCGAATTCGTTGATTGGGAGCTGGACGATCTGGACCCGCTCCTCTTCAAGGGCCAGCTGTTTGAGCTTATCCTGGACGTTCCCACTTCGGGTTTCCATGAGCTCGCTGCCCTTCACGAAGTGACACTGATAGTCGTCACCGGACTTACACCCGATGAGGATGACTCCGTCGAAGCCGCTGGAAAGGGCATCGGCGATCCACACCGTGTTCACGGACCCCAGGCACCGAACCGGAATGAACCGGATCCACTTGCTGTGCTGGATTCTGGCCAAACCGGCGGCGTCTAGAGCCGGATAGGCGTCATTTTCACAAAGGAGCCCGAGAAGCCGCGGCTTCTCGTCGTATTCATCGGGGACCTCCACCGCTTTGATCATGTTTCCGATGATTCCAGGCGAATAGTCCTTGAAGGAGATGATTCGCTCCGGGCATGCGCCCATACAGATCCCGCACCGACGGCACCGCGTAGGGTTCGGTTGGGGCGTACCCTTTGCGTCCTCGTTGATGGCCCCAAAGGGGCACTCCTCGGTGCAGCGTTTGCACTGGGTGCACCGCTGTAAGGCGAAGTCCGGGAAGGACATGTCGCCCCATCGGGGGTGGACAGCCTCACCTCTTGCCGTAACCTCCAGGACCTGTACGGCCTTCATGGCGGCACCTGATCCATCTTCCCTGGCGTTCTGGCCGTCCAGGGGAGCCCTGACACAACCAGCCGGGTAGATCCCCGTTCGGCGGCTTTCGTAGGGGAAGCAGATGAAGTGAGAGTCCGGGAAGTCATACTTGAACTGGGGAAGATCAGGACCCTGCCGGTAATTCAGATTAAGGATCTCTGCGTCCTCCAGATAAGCCAGCTCCTCCACCGTGGCTTTGGCGTTTTCCAGCTGGATGCCCTCATCATTCTTGACCACGATGGCCTTGGCGTCCACGTATTGCCGGATGAGCTCACCGTCTGCTGCCCGCGGGACCATACCTGTGGCCAAAACCACCAGATCGGCTTCCAGCTGGATGCTGCCACCCAGGAGGGTGTCATCGGCAGCCACCTTGAGGCTTCCACCGCCATTGCTGACACCGGTGACCTCGGCTTTGGTGAAGAAAATCCCTGAGTCTTCCTGTGCTTTCTGGTAGAAGCTTTCGTACTGCCCGGGGCTCCGGATGTCCTTATAAAGGACGTAGGCCTCGGTGTCGGGACTCATTTCCCGAACCATGAGGGCCTGCTTGATGGTGACCCTGCAGCAGACGCCGGAGCAGTAGGGAAGGTGGTCTTGATCCCGAGACCCGGCGCACTGGATGAAGGCGATGCGGGCGGGGGCCTTTCCGTCGCTGGGCCGGATGACCTTACCCGAGGCCAGCATCTCTTCCATCTGTGTGTTGGTGATCACATCGGCGCTTGTGCCGTACCCGAGGTGGTCCAACTTGTTGGGATCGTAGGGCTTCCAGCCGGTGGCCTGAACGATGGAACCCACGCGGAACGGCTCGGAGCCATTCCCTTTCAGGGTCACATCGAACTGCCCCGGACCGCCATTGATCTTCTCGATGGCAGCACCGGTATGGACGGCGATCTTGTCGTTGGCTTCCACCGCTGCGACCTGAGCGGCGATATCCAGAGGTTGCGGGTCGGTATAGGGGGCCTCGTGGGGAATCCCCTTGGCCCATTTGTTCATCCAGCCACCGAGCTGAGCTTCCTTCTCAATAATAACGACGTCGTTTCCGACGGCGGCGGCATCCAGAGCCGCCGTGAGACCCGTGACACCACCGCCCACCACCATGACCGTCCGGTCCACCTCTTCCTCGAGGGGTACCGGCACATCGGCCTGTTGGCCCCGGACAATACCCATCCTCAGGTAGTCCTGGGCCATCATGTCCGTGTCCTCGTCGTTGGGCTCATGCGTCCAAACGACTTGTTCTCTTAGATTTACACGAGTAGTGAGGACGTTGTCGAATTCGAAAGCGTCCGTCATGAACCGTGGGGAACAGGCTGCGACGACGATGCTGTTCACACCATCGTTCACGTCCTGGGCCATGAGTTCCCGGCCCTCATCGCCGCAAAGGCAATCGTGGGCCTTGCAGAGTTCTATTTTGTACTCGTCGGTGGCTACGTCTGACAGCGCTGACATGTCCAATGCGCTGCCGATGTCGCACCCGCGACAGAGGTATACGGCTAGCTTCTTGTCCACGAGACTACTCCGCGCTGAGGTGAAGGGCTTTCAGGGCGACGCCTGTTGCGTCTCGATTACAGGTAGCCACATCGGTGGGTCGCTTGGCACATCCAGCTGCCAGGTATCCCTGTGACTGGTTGATGGCCAGGAAGCCGTGTTCGTCCAGCTCCACGCCTCCTTCCACCTGGGTATCGCCGATCCCATTCGGGATCATCCCTGTTGCCAACACTACCATCTCCACCTCCTGGGCTACCTTCTGGCCCGAGAGGACGTCCTCGGCTTCCACCGTCAGATTCCCGGTGCCCGAGTTCTCGGTGATGTTGGCCACCTTCCCCTTGATCAAGGAGAGCTTTTCGTCTTCCTTCACGGCCACGAAGAAGTCCTCGAGACGGCCTGGAGCCCGGATGTCGATGTAGAAGACATAGATCTGGGCTTCGGGGTTCTGGTCTCGGATGTACCGGGCCTGCTTCAAGGAGGCCAGGCAGCAAACGCCCGAACAGTGTTTGAAGTAGTTCTCGTCCCTTGATCCGGCGCACTGGACGAAGGCGATGGATTTCGGCGCTTCTCCGTCGGTAGGACGCTGGATTTGGCCACCCGTGGGCCCGTTGGGCGCCGAGAGGCGTTCCATGGTCACATTATTGATGACGTTTCCGAGAGTCCCGAATCCGAGGCCTTCGAACTTGGAGGCGTCGGGCGGTGCCCATCCGGTGGCCCAGATGACTGCATCGAAATCGATCTCTTCCTTCGCGGCGGCCATATCCAACTCGATGGCGCCGTAAGGACAGGCGTCGACACACTTTCCACACTCTGATGCACCCAGGCAGGCGTCGCCGTCGATGACGAACCTGGAGGGATAGGCCATCTCGTAGGGAAGATAGATGGCTTTCGTGTTGCTCAGACCCAGATTGAAGGAGTCGGGGCGGTCCGCCGGACACACATCGACACAGTCCCCACAGGTCGTGCACTTGCTGTTTACGAAGCGGGGAGCCCTCTGGATGGTGGCTTTATAGGCGCCAGGTCCTCCAGTGATTTTTTCCACCGTGGAGCTGGTCAGCGTTCTGATCAGGGGGTTGGTCTTAACCCGCCGAATGTTGATTTCGATTCCGCAGGCAGGGGGGCACATTTTCGGGAAATAGAGGTTCGTCCGGGCCACTCGGCCTCCGAGGAACGCTTCCTTTTCCACGATGGTGACATTGGCCCCGGCCTCCGCAGCTTCTATTGCAGCGGTGATTCCGCTGATCCCACCGCCGATAACGAGGATGTTCCCTCGTTTTCCGTTTCCGCTCATGGAGCTTCCTTTTGGGGGGACGTTGAGGGGGACGTTTCAGGTGTCGACTTCTCCTCTTCATCCTTCTTCTTTGTGTCCAGCATGTCCTGGACAGCCTGCTCAGCTTCGGTTCTGACCTTCATGGTCGGTTCGCCGAACACCGCAAACCGAATCCAGAGGAAACCAAAATGAAGGAGGGCTTCGTTGCTGTTTTGCATCCGGTGGATGAACTCCTCATCCACGTCAAAACGCTCGAGCAGACTGCTGCCGAAGACGAACTCCCGGAATTTCTGGAGATCGTAGGTGGCGTTGAAGAACATCTCCATCTTGGACGGCGGCAGGGGGCCGTAATCGTCGAAGAACTTGTGGAGTGCGAGTTCCTTATAGGCCTCACCCCACTCGTCGTAGGCGTCGACTTCCTGTTCGTCCATCCATTCCTGAACCGTCAGTTCCCTTGCTTCCTGGTGTCCCTGGCAGGTCGATTCCTTGAGAAGGAAGTAGAACCTCTCCCCACGCCATCCATCATCCGTGTCTCTTGATGTGGCCAAACCGATAGGGTACATGCGGCAGGGCCAGGGCCGGTCGGTGTAGACCCCACACCCTTCCTCTGTGAGGAACTGACAACTTTTCGCCTCGTTGTCTCCCATTTTCAGGAGGACAACGGGGGTGTTCATGTCCTGCTGGACCGGAAGGAGGGTGTACTTCTCCAGGAATTCCGTGGAGGAGATTCCCAGCCGTTCCGTGAGTCGAAGGACGTCGTACGGGGAAAGGAAAATATTGACGTCGGCACAGCAGGTATTAAAACAGGTGACCCCTGGGTGACACTTGAATTTGAAGGTGTCTTCAGGGTTCAGGCGGGCCTCTTCGGCCAGGATTTCTTCTTGGAGAACTGTTTCTTTCAGTACGTTCTGTGGATCCCCATTTTCCGGGGTCTTCCCCTCATCACTCATGATTCCCCTCCTTCATCATCCGCATCCACCCCCTGAATCATCCACGATCATCTGCTTGGTAGCCTCTGCATCCCAAACAGGGATCATGAGGTAACCACCAGTGTTGGGATTCAGGGCATACCGATACGAAGCATTTTGGTTGTACTGTTCCTTCATCCACGCCCACCCCCGTTTGTAGTAGGAGCAGTCGTCGCTGAAGCAGACGAAAAAATACTCGTCGTCCCAGGTGGCCTCATCAGGGACCAGCCACTTCTTCAGCTTATCGCCGCAGTGCGGGCATTTGTGTTCGTTTTCAGACATCAGATCCAGCCATCCTTCCGTTCCTGCTACAGCCATCGAACAACGCTGGGCATCGTTTTTTCCCAGCAAGAGCCCGTGGGGTTGATGAGACCCCACGGGCCGGGGTCCTGCAGTTAGGAGCACTGGGACCCGGAGGCTGCGACCTCCGGGCTCCAGGAAGCTCCTAAGCCCTAATGACTGATGTACTTAACCGGGCGCTTGATCATTTCCCACTCGCCCGTGTTGCGGTCGTACTTACAGTTACAGAAAGCCAGCCAGTTTTCGTTGTCCATGCTGGGCTTGTCTGCGCGGAAGTAGTAACCAGGCCACCGGGTTTCATCCCTGAAGAGGATGGACCGCACGTGGGCCTCGCCCTGATACATCCGGTGAGTGGCTTCCCAGCTCCGCATGAGTTCATGCAGGCCGTTGGCACCCAGGTTCAGCTGGTCTTCCTTCAGCATGGCCAACAGCTCCAGACCCTTCTCCAGGAGCTTGTCGTTGGTCTTGAACTGAGAGGAGACACCACCAGCGTACTCGTCCATGATCTTCTGCAAGCGATACATGAACTGGTTGGGACGGATGTAATGGGGGTTCACGGTCGGATCGGTCGTGGCACCCTTGTACTCTTCGAACATATCAAGAGGTTTGAGGATCGTTGCCTTGAGATCTTCGATCTGGGCATCGTCCACCACTGGGGCTTCAGGATTGTCCAGGATGTAGTTGAGGGCTGCCTTACCAGCGATACGACCCTCGGTGAAGGACCCTGAAGAGAACTTGTGGCTGGAGGCGCCTGATGCGTCACCAGCAGCGAACAGACCGGGAACCGTGGTCATGTTCGTGTAACCCCAGAAGTACTCATCTCTGGTTTCGTCGGTCTGAAGATCTTCAGGACCGGACACCCAGGCACCGTTGGCGCCGGAGTGCGAACCGATGAAGTACGGGTCGCAAGCCATGATCTCGGAGGGCTTCTTCTCGGGCTCAGTGTTGGTGGCGGCCCAGAGAATGGCCTGAGAGATGGTCATATCAAGGAAGTCTTCCCATGCTTCGGCCTCAAGTTCCTTCAGCTTCTTCTTGGCGGCCTTCTCGTCGGGGGCCTTGTCAGCGATACGCTGAATGGCCTCGGCGGTCTGCATGTAGATGGGGGACTTTCCGGCTTCCACGTCCATCATCATGAGCCAGTTCCGGATGTTGGCCGGTCTCGGCTTCACTTTTCCGTAGGGCTCCCACTTATCCAGCTCGTAGGCGTTGTCCTGCATGTAGTTCCCACCATACGCGTTCGTAGCGATGGACTTGAAGAGGAGGAACCACGCGCCCACTGGGCCGTATGCGTCCTTGAAACGGACGGGGATGAACCGAACTTCTTGGCAGGTCAGCTCGGCGCCAGCGTATGCATGGAAGAACGTGCTGGAACCGGAGTTGAACGGAGGATACCAGGAGCGGCCGAAGCCCTCACCGGTGGAGCGGGGCTTGAACACGTGCACCGCGCCGCCCATGATGCCCAGGGTAGCCTTGGCTTTGAAGATATAGACCTTGTTCTCACGGACGCTGAACCCGATCGCGCCGACGCACTTTCCGTCATTCATGAGCGGGTGCGTGATGAAGATCCGCTCCAGGTACTCACCATCACACTCGGCCAGAGCGTTCTTAGCGGCTTCAGCAACGATGACCTTGTAGGATTCACCGTTGATCATGAGCTGCCAACGGCCCTCATGAACGAAATTGCCTTCCTCGTCCTTCCAGATGGGGAGTCCCCACTTCTCGAAGGTATGGACCGTCTGGTCCACGTGCCTGGCGATGGATGTAACCAGGTCCTCACGGGTGATGCCCATGAGGTCGTTGCGCACGTAGTCGCAATAGTCCTTTAGTGTGTTGTTGCCACTGTTGAGATCGACGTACTGGTTGATGGCCGAAAGACCCATGGCCACGGCGCCGGAACGATCCACGGCTGCTTTGTCGACCAGGGTGACTTTGAGGTTGTGCTTCCTAGCCCAATACGCTGCTTCAACGGCCGCGCCGCAGCCGGCCATACCGCCTCCGGAAATCAGAAGGTCGGTCTCGACTACTACAGTTTCGAAATCCGCCATTTTCTTTTTATCTCCCTTGGATTCCTGTCATTTCTGACTGAGACCGTCCCTTTAGAGGGTCGGAACCTTGTCGAATTTAACCGGGCCCTTTTCGGTGTTGAGGCCTTCCGGCTCACCCATGAGGGTCTGGCTCTTGATGTCGTCATCCTGGGTTGGCCAATGGTCGAAAGGCTGAGCCTGACCTTCGGCAACACCACGACGGATGGGGAACTTGAACCGCTTCGGGCGGATCTCTTTGTCCCTGAACTGCACGGTCCACATGATGTCCTCGGAGCTCCGCATGGCCGTCACGCTGGCGCCCATGGGAACGAA
>RCNC010002633.1_pt1 | contig 11935 bp, 12 predicted proteins | sample 2041301 | NCBI WGS metagenome assembly RCNC01 (sample SAMN09708231, study PRJNA481090) | Marine sediment metagenome, whole genome shotgun sequencing project. | biome: marine sediment; feature: ocean; material: sediment; isolation source: Sewage treatment plant 13A marine sediment (STP13A) ... | reverse complement strand
CCCATTAGTATTCAACCATAGATCATGCTCTTCCAAAGTTTTTTGAATTTCTTCAGGATTCATTATGTTCTCCAATCATCCATTAACCCTCTTCCTCAATTTCCCAGAACACTTAAACGTAACAACCTTCCTCGGTGCCAGCATCATAACCGAAATCATAAAAAGTACAGATAACTTGCCAGTATCCACACCATCCACAACAACAATTGACATACAGATATCATATTTTTCTGGTGTCAGGTTAATTTTCGTTTAGAACAAATTATGTTTGCAGATAAAATCCCAAACAAGTGATTTTGGATCGATGTACTGTGCACCGACATTGCGATCCTTGGTCCATATTATTTTAACGAGTTCTTGGATTTCGGTTTTAGTTGGATCGTCTAAAGTAAATTTCAATTCAACTGTATCATCTTTGGAAATATTATGTGGCTTAAGACTTACAAATCTAATTCCGTCCGCTGAAATATTTTCAATGATTATTTCTCCTTTTTTATCTTTCTCTTGGACAATGTATTCACCAGGAAACCGGACATTCTTGCGGTAATGCTTTCGAAAATCCAAGGTAAACCGATAAACTTCACCACATTGGCATTTGGCTTTCAATTTTTTATGAGTATCCTTGAATCTCGTTACGTCAATATTTGTACGTATTCAGAGGGCATGAGGCCAAAGCTAACTATCTAAAATTACTGCAAATCTGATCTGCCCGCAACCACCTGAAATAATTGAAAATAAAACTAGATTTTTAATTTTTTGTATGTTATGCTTCTACCATGGAAGCAAAAAGGCCATTTTCCCAGCTTGACTGGTTCTCTTCACCCGAACCGGTTAGGGCCTACATCGTTCATCTTGAACAGGTAATTGGACAGATGCAGCAGCGTCTGGATTTGCTTGAAAAACGCACTGAAAAGCTTGAAGTTGAGTCCAAAAAGAATTCTCAAAATTCAAGCAAGCCGCCATCTTCCGATAGCCCTTACAGCAAACCGAAGAAGATCCCATTTGTCGGGTCTGACCAAGCTAACAATTTGATTTGACAATGGAATGACGATAAAATCGAGCTGGTTTTAGGCTTAGAACATTGTTTTTACCATGAAAATGAGCCTTTTAAGATATTTTCTTCAGATCACAGCCACACCCAATCCTGTGATAAGAGAATAATACCATATTCACTTGTCTGTCACTTGAGCTGAAGAAAAAAAGATAAAAAGAAGCCGGTCATGATCAGTATCCCGGAGAGACTGATGCCCCAGGAAAAGTAGCCTAAATCCGCCATAATGCCAATCAAGGCCGGAACAGCACCACCCCCTAAAACAAAAGCAATGGGGATGGTCAATGAGATGGCCACATTTCTGTTTTCCGATGTGCTTATTGATGATAAGGCCGAAAAACCTGCGGGATAAAAGCATACCGCCAAAATCGGCTGAAGAAACACGACAAGAATAACCCAGTATGTAGAGGCAATGCCCAATAGCAACGTTAGAATTCCGGTGACAAAAAATACGCACAACAAAACTGTCTTGGGTCCCACACGATCCGTTGCCCACCCTGCTAAAAACGCCATCCCCAGGGTCGATATGCGGGAAATTCCCACCAGAGTGTTTGCCCACTCATGACTTACACCATGTTCAGCGACCAAGTATAACGGAAGCATATTGTAAATTCCCAGCGTGCTGGTAATGGCCAAACTAAATAAAAAAATCAGAATCCAGAAATTGCGTGTCTTTATAATTGCTTTGATCGCAGAAAAATTCGGTGCTTCTCCTAAGAAATTGCCTCCCTTGCCAAAGCGGGCAAATACAATTCCAACAATTACAGAACCTGTTCCGATCAATAATAAAATATGTCGCCAGAAAAACCAGTGAAGGAACATTTCTACCAGCAAGGGCGCCAATATAAAGCTCAAATTTGGGGCAAGTTCATGAATGGCCATGGCTTTCCCCCAGTCTTTGGAATTAACCAGAGATGTTACTGTCGTAATCCCCGACGGAAGATAGGTTCCCGCTGATATTCCCAAAAGAAATACACAACATCGTAACGTAAAGAGACTTTGGCTGAAAGAAATGGCTGAAAGTGCCATGCCTACGGCTATGGCCGAAAAAGCGATGGTTTTTTTATGACCGATTCGAGAAGATATGTGACCCGAACCCAAAAGTGATATGAAGTATCCTATAGAAAGAAAAAAAAACAGTGAACCGGCATTACCGTGGCTTAATCCCAAATCTTTTTCTATTGTAGGTAGTAATGGTGCTAAAACAATTCGGGAAGTAAAGTTTAATAAAAAAATCGATGCTATGAGAAAAAGTGGTATGAGTTGGGACCGAAACGTCTCGCCACCAAATGCGTTGTTTCCGTTGATCGAGGTTGTTTCAGCATCAGTCAAATTTTAAATTCCTTATTATCTTGGAGAAAAGCTCCCAATTGCTGTGCTTCGGTTACTCCATCAGCGGTAATCCCAATGCCTCCGCTAAGGGTCTTGATTTCAGCCAAACCGGTTCCGATGAGTTCTTCGGCTGTTCTAAGAGAAAGTTTTCGATCAAGCCCCAAAGATTCGCCAATATCAAACATGGAAACTTTGACGGAACCATCACCAAGGGTTCGGTGATACAGCTCGACGAGAAACAGAGGCAAATTTTCTTTGATATCATCTTGCATAAACATGATTTCCCACCTTTTTTGTCAATTTATAGGATTTCCTTTCAAATCAATTTAGATTGCAGATCAGACGCTGTAAAAATATGGAGGAAACTATGGACGCATTCCGACATTGTCAAGTTAAATCCTCTCGCAAAAAGGAAACGTAATAAGGGAATGTTTTTTAGCCTTAGGGTTTCGTTAAAGAAAACCGGGTATTTTTAAAGATTTTAAAACGTGTGCCAACTTGTTTCACAAATGTTGCAGGTTTAGGCCTGTGGATATCCCTTCGTATAAGAAAAAATACCGAAAAATCATGCTGGTCCATGAATTATATGAGGTTGTTGAACAATCTTAAGTATGGTATTAAATAATATCGATAAAACCAACTTATAAACAGGAGGGAGACGAATGTACTTTATTGGAAATTTTACATATGCTACGAATCAGGAGGAAACACTCGAAAAGGATAGACGTCATGGTGAGTTCAGCCTGATCATCGATGCGGAAAATCCATACCTGGCCATCCTTAAGTTTAAAGACCGGATCGTTAAATATCGAGAAATGAGTGAATTTTTTCAAGGCGACTGTTTTATTTATTTAATTCAGCTTTTTGAACTTGACCAATTTCCGGCGGATGAAGCCATGATGTTCAATTACAAATCGATTGCCGGTGATCCCCTGATGCCCTTTATCCGGTGTTCAATGCCAAACGACTTGACGGACACCTGTCGGCTTTTCGATTGGAAGAACAACATCCCCGAAATAGACGGACAAAAAGAAAAACTGTTTCTTCAATTTGAATCCGATACTTCCAATATTCTCAGTGAACCGGGTGGTGCGTTTGAGTTGTCTCCCGAAACTTGACGGCTTCGTAAAAAGTCCAACTTCTGCGTTGCGCTGCATTCCTCGTCACTGCGGCGTACGACAAGTACGCCTCATTCCTCGGAATTTGCGCGACTTTTTATCCCGCTTTTATGCGGGGGAATTTGAAGCTTTTTACTTTGCCGTCGAATTTTGACTTTTTAAGAATTCATCAGGAGAAGCAGCATGTCCGAACTTATAAAAAACCCGGAAAAATATTTTAGAAGGTTTATTCCAAAAAGAAGTGCATTGCTCAAGGAATTGGAAGAAGAAGCCTTTCGTGAGGAAATCCCCATTGTCGGTCCGGTAGTTGGTGAACTCCTCTTTATACTGGCCAGAATAATTCGGGCTGAAAGAATTCTGGAACTCGGCACGGCAACTGGGTATTCCGCCATTTTTCTAGCGGAAGCATTTGAGAATTTAAAAGGGCAGATAGTAACTCTGGAGAATGATCCGGTAATGGCGGCCAGGGCTCGGAAAAATTTCATACAGGCGGGTTTTGATGATCAGATTAAAATTAGGGTTGGCGATGCAATTGAAGAAATGAAAACAATACCTGCGCCCTTTGACATGATTTTTATGGATATCGACAAAGTAGACTACGACACGGCATTGCCGTATTGTCGCGATCTTCTGAGACAAAACGGGCTGCTTGTTGCAGACAATGTCGGATTTGAAGACGCTGATCCTTTCAACACAGCAATATTCAGTTCCGGGGAATTCAGACCGGTGAGTTTATTTTCATTTTTACCGCTTCATTCTCCTGAAAAAGACGGGCTGTGTTTGGCGCTTCGGTTATAGGACAAAGAAATGATATTCAATCACTAAGGACTACAAATCCTACTCGACATTTTTTACTGATATACTGCCTTTAATATAAAAACAGAAAAAGTTACAAATGCCTAAAGTGAGCTAAAGTGAGCTAAAGTTAAGGAATTTTTAGCCAATTATATTTAATGACAGCGCGTTAGCGCTACCTCAACCCTGGCCCAGACCGATCACCAATACTTTGTAATCAAAAAGTTACGTTTGCAATGGTTCATGGGTCAGATCAAAATACGAGCGATACGCATCAGGGCGGGCTTTAGGCACTTTAGATCACTTCAAACTTTAGGCACTTGTGAATAGTCTTTCGGTAACATTTCCATGGGTAGGGTTATGTCGAGTGTCTAATTTACCTATTTAGTAAGGAGGTGCTTCATGACACAAGTGAATTACCAGGAATCGGCAGAATTTATCCAAAACAACCTGAGACTGAAAACCTTTCCTGTTGCAGTTAAGTTTTTGAAAGATAAATCGACTTTCCCCGAAAAAACCCGTCAGCCTTCAATAGTTTTGGGTAAGCGGGTCACCATATGTCAGGGCGTCACCATGGCGAGAACATATGGATGGACGGTGGGTCTCACCAAGGAAGATCTGATTTGTGTTCCTGGAATGATCGCATTTGGATTTAGTGGTGCTGCTGACCCGGCTGAAACACTTGGGAAGTTGTTTTGTGAGGTGGATTTTTCCCAGACCGAAGAAAAGGGTCGCAAAGAAGTTGATGAAATGGTTCGATTGGAGACTGCAGCATGTGAAGCCATTGTTTTGGCGCCTTTGCAAAAAGGCTTATTTGATCCGGATACGGTGGCATTTTTTGGCAATCCTGCCCAGGTAATGCGCATGATTCAAGGACTGGTTTTTGAAGAAAGCCGTCGCATTCCAGGAAATTTCGGGGGAAAGGTCGAATGCAGCGAATATCTTATTGCTCCTTATAAGACCCAATCTCCACGGGTTGCTATTCCGGGGATGGGAGATCGAATATTTTCCATGACCCAAGACGATGAAATGGTGTTTTCTATTCCTGGAATGTTGCTTGAAAATTTGGTTAGAGGTTTGAAAAACGCAGGGAAAAAGGTCGGTGCCCGCTATCCTGTGACATTTTATCAGAACTTTCAGCCGGAATTTCCCAAACCCTACCAGGTGTTGGGGGAAGCTTTGGGCATTTTGTGATGATATCGGAATTTTGGTTGTTCGGCAATTCAACTGTTAATCAATTCGTGTTGGATAAACATGTAAAAAGATTCTTATTATATTGGCTTTTATTTGACACACAGGCGCCTTTAATCTATAAACTGCTTAAACCTAAATGACAAAATAAATTAAAAATTATGATATGATAATCTATTTTACCGGAGAGCAAAACCCATCCTAATGTGGCGGCGCTATTTGCTTGTTAAAATGGATAGTTGCTCGCCATTAATGCATCTGAAATCAAGATGTTACAATTTAACTACTAACAAATAATAGAGTTGAAATATGTTGATTCCTGAAAAATCTCCCCAAATCAGTATCGAGAGCGAGATGAAAAAATCGTATCTCGATTATGCCATGAGCGTGATTATCGGAAGAGCTCTGCCGGAAGTCCGTGATGGTCTAAAACCCGTCCATCGACGCATCCTGTTTGCAATGAGAGAGCTTAAAAATGACTATAATAAGCCGTATAAGAAATCAGCGCGCATTGTCGGTGATGTCATTGGTAAATATCACCCTCACGGTGACACCGCTGTTTACGATACCATTGTGCGGATGGCCCAGGATTTTTCTTTAAGATATCCCTTGATAAACGGGCAGGGCAACTTCGGTTCTGTTGACGGCGATCCTGCCGCAGCAATGCGGTATACAGAAATCAGAATGATGCGCATGGCCCATGCAATGTTGGAGGATTTGGACAAAGAGACCGTTGATGTCGTACCCAATTATGACGAATCATTAACAGAACCAACCATACTCCCTGCCAAAGTGCCCAATCTTTTGATCAACGGGTCTTCGGGTATCGCTGTGGGTATGGCGACCAATATTCCGCCCCACAATCTTTTTGAGATCATTGAAGCCATCAAAGCCATCCTCGACAATCCTGATCTAACCTGGAAAGATCTTCTTGAATATATTCCAGGGCCCGACTTTCCTACGGCCGGTATTATTTACGGCATAAAGGGGATTCATGAAGCATATCGAAACGGTCGGGGTATCATTCGAATTCGGGGCAGGGCTGTCATCGAAAAGGATAAAAGGACCGGAAGAGAGACAATTGTTGTCACAGAACTTCCCTATCAGGTCAACAAGGCAAGATTGATCGAAAAGATTGCGGAATTGATGAAACACAAGCGAATCGAAGGTATCAGCTATGTGAGGGATGAGTCAGATCGAGAAGGGATGCGAATTGCAATTGCTTTGAAAAGAGATCAGATAGCGGGAGTGGTTGTCAATCAGCTGTATAAACACACACAGATGGAAAACAGTTTCGGTATTATATTTCTTGCGATTGTGAGCAACCAACCGAAGATTCTTACATTAAAGGAAATCCTTGAGTATTTTATATTTCACCGCAAAGAAATCATCATCCGACGGACACAATATGACCTGAAAATAGCTGAAGCGCGGGCCCACATATTAGAGGGTTTGAAAACCGCTTTAGAAAACCTTGATGATGTTGTTTTCCTCATCCGGGAGTCAAAGACTCCCATGGAGGCGAAGACGGCTCTGATTCAGAATTTCTCTCTGACTGAAATTCAGGCACAGGCCATTCTCGATATGCGACTACAGCGACTCACCGGACTCGAACAGGAAAAGATACTCGAAGAATATAAAAATATTCTTAAGGATATCTCATGGTACAAGGAAATTCTTGGCAGTGAGCGTATTGTGGAAAATATTATCAAAGATGAGCTTTCAGAGATTCAGCAAGAGTTTGGTGATGAGCGCAGGACAGTGATTGTTGAATCAACCGAAGAAATAACCCTTGAAGATATGATTGTTGAAGAAGATATGGTCGTTACGATCTCAAAAAGCGGCTATATCAAACGGAATCCCATTACGCTCTACACAAAACAGTTGCGCGGAGGTAAGGGAAAGATGGCCATGGGTGTTAAAGAAGACGATTTTGTTGCCGATCTTTTTGTCGCTTCCACCCACCATACATTTCTCTTTTTTACGAATCAGGGCCAGGTATACTGGTGCAAAGTTTATGACATTCCACAGGCAGGCCGTGCCAGTCGGGGCAAAGCGATTGTCAATCTTCTCAATTTGAGTAAAGATGAAAAGCTTACAACCGTTCTCGCTGTTCCAAAGTTTGAACCGGGATATCACATTATTATGGCAACACGAAACGGCTTGGTCAAAAAAACGGATCTTATGGCATATTCCAGACCCAGAGTCGGGGGCATTATCGCTTTAAGCCTGGTTCCGGGCGACGAGTTGATTGCAGCACGGATTACCGATGGAACCCTAAACGTCTTTTTAGGATCGGCAACGGGTAAATCGATTCGGTTTCACGAATCTGATGTCAGACCCAGCGGTCGTGTGACAAGAGGCGTTCGCGGGCTAAGGCTCGCTTCGGGTGACCGAATTGTTGGAATGGAAGTTTTAAGCCATGGTCAGACCCTGTTTGCGGCAACGGAAAACGGTTATGGAAAAAGAACGTCCATTGATGAATATCCTTTGCAAAAACGTGGAGGTAAGGGTGTAATTACGATTAAAACAAGTGAGCGAAACGGACAGGTTGTCTCCATACGCCTGGTAGATGAACATGATGATTTGATGCTTATGACCGACTCCGGAAAGCTTATCCGAATATCTGTTGCTGGAGTTTCAGTTATCAGCCGTAACACCCAAGGGGTAAAGCTTATTGGAATGGGGCTGGGAGAGAAAGTTGTCGGTATTGCAAGGCTGGCGGAAAAAGAAGATTATTTAAGCGAAGAATGAGGTGGCATGCCGGTGAATATGCAAATGGATGTAAGTAAAGTGAAGATCGGTGTCGTGGGTGCTGGAAGCTGGGGAACCGCCTTGACCAATCTTCTGGCATTGAAAGGTTTTAAAGTCGATTTGTGGGTATTTGAAAAGGAGGTAAAAGACCAGATCGAATCATACAGAGAAAACAAAGTTTTTCTCCCTGGTGTTTCTCTTTCAGATCATATTTGTCCTTCCAACGATATTGAAGCAGTTGTTAAGGGAAAAGATCTTGTGCTCCTGGTTGTTCCATCTCATGTTATGCGTGAAACCGCGAGTAAAATCCGCGAGCATATTTCCACAGAGACGATCATTGTGTCGGCTTCTAAAGGTATTGAGAATAAAACCCACTTGACCATGTCCGGTGTGTTAAGAGAAATATTTAATGAGATTCCCGAAGGTTCTTTTGCGGTCCTTTCAGGGCCGAGTTTTGCACGGGAAGTTGTTCGGAAAGTTCCCACTGTTGTCGCTGTTGCATCCAAAAACCAAAAAGTGGCCGATTTTGTTCAACATATATTTGCAACACCGTATTTCAGGGTCTACACAAACAACGATATGATCGGTGTTGAGCTGGGAGGTTCGGTTAAGAATGTCATCGCAATCGCCTCCGGAATTACAGATGGCCTCGGCCTGGGATTAAATACAAGGGCGGCCCTAATTACCAGAGGGCTGACAGAGATGCGCCGGTTGGGGTTGAAGCTCGGCGCCAATCCGCGTACTTTCGCCGGAATTGCCGGTGTTGGTGATTTGGTTTTGACGTGCACCGGAGACCTTAGCAGAAACCACACCGTGGGAAAAAAAATCGGAGAGGGCATGAAATTAAATGAAATTCTCTCTGAAATGAGGATGGTGGCGGAAGGGGTAAAAACAGCCAAGTCGGTTTACAATCTGTCACGAAAACTTGGTGTTGAAATGCCGATTTCTCATGAAGTATATCATGTTCTTTATGATGATATTGCACCCAAAGAGGCTGTACACCGACTCATGACCCGGGATCTGAAACAAGAGCTGGATGAGGTATAATCTGATGGTATATGGATGATTGTCTATTAAATATTTAATCCTGACATCTTCTTTACGCCTTATCCGTGACCATACTGCTTCTTGCTGTTTAACGATTGCATCCACATGATTTTACCTTAAAATGAAAAAAAATCCCGCCTCAAATCCGAAATCTAAGGCAGAGATTGTCCGTACGCATAAAGGAGAAGGACATCGGAAAAGACTTCGGGACAAGTTTCTGAATTCCGGTCTGGAAGGATTTCATGACTATGAGGTGATTGAACTGCTTTTGACACTGGCCACGCCCCGAAAAGATTGTAAGGACGCCGCAAAGGCGGCTTTGAATAAATTTAAAACACTCCAGGGTGTGTTCGAAGCCTCTTCCAAGTCGCTTTGCGAAGTGCCGGGAATCGGCCCCAAAAATCTATTCGGGATCAAGCTGATAAAAGCTGCTGCAGATCGCTATCTTGAAAAACGATTAATACATAAAGACCCCTTGAACAATTCCAAAGAACTTTTCGAATATCTTTATCACAGGTTAAGAGATAAACCCAGGGAGTGCTTTAATGCGGTGTTTTTAGATGCAAAAAATAGAGTTATTTCCACAGAAACACTCTTTGAAGGGACCCTGACAGCCAGTTCTGTATACCCGAGAGAAGTTCTTCTTGCAGCCCTTAATCATCATGCTGCAGCGCTTATTTTCGCACACAACCATCCATCGGGTGACCCGAAGCCATCACCAGAAGACATCGCCATTACGCGCCGTCTTGTTTTTGCGTTAAGGGTTATCGACATTACAGTTCATGAACATATCATCGTCGGCAATAACAGTTACTTCAGTTTTGCGGACGAGGGCTACATATCCCGGATGAATCGTGAATATGATCTGCAGAATAAGTAGGTTTTAATCCATTATAGAAATCCTGGCCCTTTGGGCATTTTAGATCACTTTAGGCACTTTTAACTTGTTTGGCTTGAAGTAAAACAGCCCCTTCCAGAGGTTAAATCAAAGTCGGCTTCTCTGGGGTCGGATATTTGCTTTCAAATCCAAATGCTCAAAACAGCAAAAAATGACAAACAAATGTATAGATAAAAAATATCCTGAATGCTTTGGTGACCTCGAGACTGTTTTTCCAAAAACCAAAGACGGGCTAAGAAACACACCGGACGCGTGTCTTGAATGCATGCACAAAACAGCGTGTTTACGATCAGCCATGGGAGGTGCCGGTGGAGTGAAGGTTAGAGAAGAAATTGTGGACCGGGCATATGATTCCGGTATGATGAGCTTTCTTGAAAGATGGTCAAAGAAAAAAGAACTTAAGCGTAAGTTAAGAAAGAGGATTAAAGGAGTGCATCAAAGGAGGGAGTGATGAAAACCATAAAGGAAATAGATATTACGGGGAAAAAAGTCTTCGTCAGGGTCGATTTTAACGTTCCGTTGGACGAACAACAAAACATTACCGATGATACCCGGATTCAGGCCGTATTGCCAACCTTAAGATATATTCTGGATAATGATGCAAAGCTTATCATCGCTTCACACTTGGGGAGACCCGATGGGAAAAGAACAGCCAAAATGAGCCTTTCTCCTGTATCAAAGCGTTTGGGAAGACTTTTAAAAGCGAAGGTTGTCATGGCAAAAGACTGCATCGGTTCTGAAGTAGAAAAGCTGGTAAACAAAATGAAAAACGGCAATGTGGTGCTTCTGGAAAATTTAAGATTCCACCCTGAGGAACAGAAAAATGACGATACATTTGCGAAACAACTGGGCAAACTTTGTGATGTTTATATAAATGACGCTTTTGCCGTGTCTCATCGTACCAATGCGTCGGTTGTTGCAATAACAAAATATGCACCGATATCCGGCGCGGGCTTTTTGCTTCAAAGGGAACTCGACTATTTTCAAAAGGCAATGACTGATCCCCGACGCCCTCTGGTTGCGATTGTAGGCGGAGCAAAGGTGTCAAGCAAAATCGGGGCATTTGAAAATATGCTGCATCATGTTGACAAGTTCATTATCGGCGGAGCCATGGCAAACACTTTTCTGAAAAGTAGGGGCTGGAACATGGGAAAATCAATGGTAGAAATGGATCTTGTTGAAACGGCCGCATCAATAATTAAAAAAGCAACTGAAAATGGTATTAAGTTTTATCTGCCGGTGGATGCGGTTGTGGCAGACCGTATGGATTCCAAAGCGAATGTCAAGATCGTACCTATACAGGAAATTCCTGATGATTGGATGGTGTTGGACATCGGTCCTGCAACAACCTTGCTCTATTCCGAAGCATTATATGATGCCAAAACCATTGTCTGGAACGGCCCCTTAGGTGTATTTGAAATAGATGCATTCAGTCGAGGAACAATCGCCATGGTTCGAAGTGTTGCTGATTCCCATGCACTTTCAATTGTTGGGGGAGGAGATACAGACGTCGCTGTCCATAGGAGCGGCGAAGCCGAAAGAATAAGCTATATTTCCACGGGTGGCGGAGCCTTTCTTGCACTTATGGAGGGGAAGACCCTTCCGGCTGTGGCAGCATTGGACACTTAGGTAGTGTCCATCCATAAATGGCCCTTTTTGGCCTGCTCGGCGTTCTCCGCGGGTTTCCGGCTGCGGCGTACAGACGTACGCCTCACCGCAAACCCTTGTGCGGCCTTGATCAGAACAAAA
>RCNC010002802.1_pt1 | contig 11936 bp, 17 predicted proteins | sample 2041301 | NCBI WGS metagenome assembly RCNC01 (sample SAMN09708231, study PRJNA481090) | Marine sediment metagenome, whole genome shotgun sequencing project. | biome: marine sediment; feature: ocean; material: sediment; isolation source: Sewage treatment plant 13A marine sediment (STP13A) ... | reverse complement strand
CCGCTGACCAATGCCGGGTTGATGATTAATGCGGCTGCGCTGTCCAGTCCGATCAAACTAAGTGCGGGTAAGAAACGTCATGCTTTAGTGCAACTGGCCGGTAACTGACGCGCCGCGTCTGCTGGTCACGTCTGAAAACTTCCATTTTCAGGCCGCAGAACGCGCAAATTCGCAAGTAGCACCGCCAAGCGAAACGTCGGGGCATCACCGCAACGTCAAACGTTTTGATCGCCGAAACGCCGCGACATACTGGATACCATAAACGCTGTGCTTAACCCAAAAGCCAGCAACCCAGTGACCGACCCAAAGGCCGCGAAAATCCTGACTTCCGGCCCCAGCACGATGTCGCCGTAGCCCAAAGAGGTAAATGTCACCAATGAAAAATAGACCGCAGAATTCCAGTCCGCCAGAATGTCATATCTGATATAAACCCATGCCCATATCCAGACTTGAGCCGTCAAAGCCCCGATGATGGCGGTCAAAGCGATTGCCAGCAGGGTACTCACATGAAGCGACCTACCAAACTGCCGCAATCGGGTTCCAAACAGAACCATGACATGTGCAGCAGTACCTATAAATACGAGCTGTACGACGACGCAGACACCTAGAAATGCGCTGCCCCAAAGAATCTGTTGGGTAAGGGTCATTCATTCAATCCGTTGTTTTGATCTGACGGTTGTGGTTTAACGCTACACCGGGTCAGAATACAAGAAATCCGCTCAGCCCGGTCAACCCTATCAGCCCATCTCTGCCTGGCATTTCCGAGCCGCTTCGATCGCTTTGCCGCTGCCGGACAGGTCGATTGCCATCACTTGTTCTCCGGCTTCGTTATAAATCGTCATGCCCTGGCTTTTTGCGATCGCAAAAACGAAATTTCGATCTGTAAAAGTGACCCCGGCACCGGGTACTTTGCCAAGGTAAAATCCGGTTGCAACGGCCTCGAATTTCTTTCCATCCAGTTCAAAGACGATGTCGTAGGTCTGGCCCTTTTTTATGCGCCCCCAAGCCTCGTTGAAGACCACAAAATAACCTTGGTCTTTCTCGGCATCAAAACCGATCCGAACCACCGAATAGTCTTGAAAAATCGTCTGGATCAGACAGCCGTTGCCCAGTGCAGGATCCACCATGATATTCCAGCCGGAGATATAGCCGCGATCAATAAGATCTTGTGCCGAAACAGAGCCACCAGCGCTAAAAAGGGCGGCCGCCGCAAGTACAGCTTTGAATATTTTCATCTTATTTCTCCCGAAGACAACCTGCAATCTATTCTCACTTTGAATATTGAGTTTGGTCCATCTTAGAACACCTAACTAACGGCGACCATGACCAAAATCAGTCTGAGTATCCAAGATTGCGCGCGTCATTTGTATCCACGGATGGCATCGCGCATTTTGCACGATCAGCGCCGGAACCGCGCCTGTGGTTTGGGCCAGCCCAACCGAGCGGCATAGGGCCCCTGCCCGACCAATGCCAGCAAAGGACTTGGTGGCTCATTTTAGTTATATTTGCTCCTGCAAAGGGGCTTCAACGCCCTGAAACCTAGCAGAAGATGATTGTACTCTGGGTCAATCTCTCAATCGCCATCCTGTCTGAGGCGGCAAAAACGCCTCAACTGCGGCTGATGCAATCACAATTGTCGTGCCGGTTTCGGCATTCTCAACATTCAACCCACCTTTGACGGCGCGCACTTCGGCGCGGCCGCGCGGCAGGGTCTTGGCCAACGCGTTTATGTCAACGGCATCCGGATCCTGCACCCCCACTGTTACCTGCACTCGCATTTGGTCATGCGACAGCCGCAGCGACTCAAACATCGGGATTGAAGAATGCCGGATAGCGTCCTCAATCGCGCGCGCCGCTGCCTTGGTGTAGTCCATGCCGTAGAGGTCGTTACCCATTCCCATTTCGATAATCGTCCGCTGATCGTTCATTGGGTGCGCTCCATATCAAATGAAACCGAGATGGCAGCATTCGCGATCAGCGTCGGATTGCCCTGCCCGTCCGGGCGCGGAATATCAAGGCCGCCTTGGGTTACGTGAATGCTGGGTTGCCCATAGGGGAATACTGCTGTCAGCACGTCCGCATCAACCGCCGAGGGATCCTGCACGCCGATTTCGACCTTGATGATCATCGCCTCTTTGGGAAAACCAAACAACTCAGCCATATTGATCGAATTGTGCCACAAGGCATCCTGCAAAGCACGCCTTGCGGCTTCGGTGTAGTCGCCCCGGCGCAGGGATGTGCCCATGCCAAATTCAGTGAGTACCCTGTGCATATTAGTCCGATCCCCCCAGCATTTCATTGATCACTCTGGCCTGTATCAGACCCCCGTCCGGGTCTGAAGCTGTTTTCAGGCGCGTAAACTCTTCGGACCACGGCGATTTGCGCATCCGGATCGGAGATTTCTTGGTTGCCAGACACGACATCACAACCGCCGCCACCTCCTCACAGGTTTGAATGATCCCCCCGGCCCGCGCTGCGCGGCCGCCCAGGTATTTCTGCAGAATCGGTAAATATTCATCCTCAAGCATCCCGCCGGTTGCGCCAAATTTCATGAGGACAGTGTTGACAAATTCCGACTCGATGTCACCCGGTTCAACGGCGCTGAAATCCAGACCAAAGGCGGGGCCTACATAACTCGCCAGTGACTCGATGTAGCCCTCTACCGCAAATTTGGAGCCGCAATATATTTCGTTAAAGGGTTGTCCGACCAACCCTCCCACCGACGTGATCGCAGCCACATGACCCGAGCGCGCAGCACGCATATGTGGCAAAATGGCCTTCACACACTGCACAACTTCCATGAAATTGATGTCCATGACCTCAACCGTCAGCCTCGCTGGCCTGCTCGGTCGAGCGGGCAAAGCCGATACCTGCATTGGCAATCAACACATCAACCTTTCCGTCACTGATGATGATGTTGTCGACGCAGGCCTGCACACTTGCGTAATCCTGCACATCCAGTGCGTGAACAGTGCAACCCTACCTAACCTCGACCCGTATCACCACGGTTTGCAGCAACTCATCAAGTGTCAAGACCCATCGCACCAATGACCCCCTTATCGGCATGAAATGGATCAGAGTCGCCCTGTTCGTAGATACCCGGCCGTGAAAGCAACCTAGACACATTGCCGCGCTCATGATCAATTGAACGAATGTTCAGATAAGGGAGTGACTGTGCCATGAACCTTGAGACGACAAAGGCGATCATTACCGGCGGCGCCTCAGGCCTTGGAGAAGCGACCGCCCGGTATTTTGCCGAGCATGGCGCCGCGGTCACACTGCTGGACCGTGACGCAGACAGAGGCGCCGCCAACGCGAAAGACATCGGCGGGCATTTTATCCAGACAGACGTGACGGACGAAGCATCTGTTCAGGCATCTGTCGAGGGCGCAATCCGACACATGGGCGGTCTGAACACAGCCGTAAACTGCGCTGGCGTCGCGCACGCGATCAAAACCATCGGTCGCGATGGCCCGCACCCGCTTGACGCGTTCCAGCGAACCATCGACATCAACCTCGTCGGCAGCTTCAACGTATCCCGTCTTGCCGCACAAGCAATGGCCGAGAACAATCCTGCCCCGGACGGCAATCGCGGCGTGATCATCAACACAGCCTCAATCGCAGCTTTTGACGGCCAAAAAGGGCAAGCGGCTTATGCAGCCTCCAAAGGCGGCATTGTGGGTATGACATTGCCGATGGCACGTGATCTGGCCAGCACCGGCATCCGTGTGATGACCATTGCGCCGGGCATTTTCCGCACGCCTATGCTGATCGGTCTAGGGGATGACATCATGAACGCACTTGCCGCAGATGTGCCCTGCCCGCCGCGTCTTGGGGATCCGGTAGAATATGCAGAACTGGCCGGGTTTATTGTAACTGCGCGATATCTGAACGGCGAGGTGATCCGCATTGACGGAGCCTTGAGATTGCGGTGAGATCGGGAACACAGACAAAAAAGATTGGACAGACAAAACCATGTGGCAGGGAACACTCTTACATATCCACACAACATCCAAAGCGCGTTGGCCGATGAGTGCGCAACCATCCGCAGAGTTGATCGCTGGGGCTGGAATTCAAGGTGATCGCTACGCCATCGGAACCGATACTGGCACATATTCAGAGTTTCCCGACGTGCGGGAAGTCACATTGATCGAAATGGAAACGCTCGAGGCGCTGGCACGTGATCACGACATCGAACTGCAAACCATCGAGCATCGCCGCAACTTGACCACACGGGACGTGCCTCTCAATCACTTGGTCGGACGGCAGTTCTGGGTCGGGCCGGTATTATTGGAAGGCGGCCGGTTGAACACGCCCTGCCGATATCTGGATATGATCACCCGAAAAACGGTTTGCGATCTGCTGGAGCATCGATCTGGTCTCAATTGCAGAATTGTCAAAAGTGGCACAATCACACAAGGTGACGTTGTTCGCCTCGCCTAGCTGCCGGCTTTTTCTTCCAGCCTCAGCCACTCTTCTTCAGCGTCAGCAATCTTGTCATGGCGCGCGACCAGAGCATCTGTTGCTTTCTGGAATTTGACGGGTTCGCGTGTGAACAGATCCGGATCCGACATCAATTCCTCTAATTTCGTGACCTCGGCCTGCAAGCGTTCAATCTCAGACGGTAACGTTTCCAACCGGTGCTGCTCTGTAAAACTCAACCCGGCTTTTGGCGCGTTCTCTCGCTTTACTTTCTCAGCCTTGCGCTTTGTTTTTCCGATACTTTCCGAAAAATCGACGGTTCCGCGTTGGGCCTGATAATCGCTCCACCCGCCGGCATAGACCGTGGCCCTGCCATCGCCTTCCATGGCGATGGTTGTCGCGGCGACACGGTCCAGAAAATCACGGTCGTGGCTAACCAAGAGGACAGTACCATCATAGTCGCCCAGCAGTTCCTGCAGCAGATCCAGCGTTTCCACGTCCAGATCATTTGTCGGCTCGTCCAGCACCAAAACATTGCTTTCCCGCGCCATGATCTTGGCAAGCAAAAGTCGGGCCTTTTCGCCGCCCGACAAAGAGCGCACCGGCGCCCGGGCCTGCGCCTCGTCAAACAGAAACTCTTTGAGATAGCCGACAACATGACGGGGAAACCCGCGCACCAATATTTGGTCGGCTTTGCCCGACACCCGCATGTCCGGGTCCCCGGTCAGACTGTCCCACAAGGACATATCCGGATCCAGCCGGGCCCGGGCCTGATCAAATATCGCCGGCTTCAGGTTTGTCCCCAATGAAATGCTGCCACTGTCGGGCTGCGCTTCGCCCATCAGCATTTTCAGCAAAGTGGTCTTGCCAACGCCATTGGGTCCGACAAAAGCGATGCGATCGCCGCGCTGCACCTTTAGTGAGAAATTGGTGACGATTGGCTTTCCATCAAAGACCTTTGATATATCAATGGCTTCCACGACCTTTTTGCCAGATTTTTGGCCTGATTCCAGAACCATCCCGGCCGCGCCCTGACGTTTGATTTGCGATGCGCGCTGTTCGCGCAAATCCTGCAACGCGCGCACTCGTCCCTGATTGCGCTTGCGCCGCGCAGATATGCCTTCAACCGCCCAGCGGGCCTCCGCCTTGATTTTACGATTCAGCTTGTGGCGTTGCGTGTCTTCTTCTTCCCAAGCCGCATCGCGCCACGCCTCAAAGGCATCAAAGCCCTTTTCTTGGCGCCGCACCATTCCTCTGTCAATCCAAAGGGTTGCGCGCGTCAACGCACGCAGAAATGCGCGGTCATGGCTGATCAGAACAAATGCCGCACGGGTCTGCGCCAATTCAGCCTCAAGCCAGCCGATGGCCTCGATGTCCAGATGGTTTGTGGGCTCATCCAACAACATCAGATCTGGCGCCTCGGCCATCAGTTTGGCCAGCGCCGCGCGGCGTTTTTCGCCGCCAGAAGCGGTTGCCACCAGCCTGTCGGGATCAAATTTCAAACCTTCGCCGGCGCGCTCCACCTTGTAGAGCTCACCCGCATCCAGCTCACTGGTGGCAAAATCCCCCAACGTGGAAAATCCAGCCATATCCGGCTCTTGCTCCATATACCCGACCGAAAACCCGGGCGGTATGATGACGTCGCCACTGTCGGCGTCGACCAGACTGGCCATGACTTTCATCAAAGTCGACTTGCCAGATCCGTTCCGCCCAACCAGCGCCACACGGTCACCCGGCTGCACCACAAGATCGAGGTGATCAAACACAGGATCACCACCAAAGGTCAGCGAGATATTTGTAAGCTGTAAAAGAGGAGCACGTGCCATAGCTGCGCAGCTAAACCGCCGAGCGAAGGGCGTCAACGGCCCATCCGGTGATCTGTTCAAAAATAGTCTCGCGCGGTGGTTTTAACTTTTATCCGGCAACCGCACGGAGCAGTTTCTTGCGCGCCGGCGGGATCGCGGCAATTTCCAATCCGGTAAAGACGTGTATTGTGTCCAACTGCCGGTCAAACACCGCATGATCGCTGACCCATGCCCCCATAAGCAGATACGAGCGAAGCATTGACGGCATGTGCTGCATTGCTTCTTTTACGTCAGGTTTGCTGCGCAGCCCGGTCGAAAATCGGAAAACATCCAGTGCCTTTTCCTTTGGTAACCAGCGTTTGGGCGCCAGATGACGATCCTTGAGCATGGCAAACGCATCAAGATACGGCTCGGCGTCGGTGCCCGCAAACGCAGAGCACCCAAACAGCAGCTCAACAGCCTGCGCATCGACGTAAGACGTCATTGCGCCCCAGGCAACGCGCAAAATATCGGGGTCAGAATGACCAGGTCGCAGACAAAACCGACCCATCTCGACCATCTTGCCCGCAAAGGACTCCAGCGCCGACAGGTCGTAGTACTGCGCCGAATAACTGCGCGAAATCTCTCGGCCATCCGCCATGGGAAGAAACCGATAACAGCAAACCAGAGCATTGCTGCATTGCTCAAATACCAGAACATGTTCAAAAAATACGTCAAACGCGTCGCGGTCACAGCCGCTTTGATCTTGTGTTGTGAAAGCCAATGCCCGCAGCCGTTGTGCCGCGTCGACATCCGCAGGAGACTGGGCCAATCGCGCCGAGTAGCGGCCCTTGTTTAATGAGAGCATCTCTATCTCCGAAAGGTACTAACAGCGGGTCTCATTCCGACTTCAAACAAACGGGATGGTGCGTCTCACCCAAATCACACAAGGAACGCGTCTAACTTTTTAATTGCCCAAACTAAAGTTTCCGATGTTGCCCAGCAGCTGACGCACAAACCCTTTTCCTTTAGTGGGGCTGTCGGTCACTCTGCGGCTGAGAAGCACGGCACGGCCATCGTCAAGCCCATAGCGTTCAATATTTGTCACGACACCTGCATCACTAAAGTCGATGACAACCAATTCACGATCGACCACCTGAGATGACTTGGGGCCATATGTGCGCATTCGGCTGCGCACATAATAGTACCCATCATCATTCAACACCCCTGTGGCCGACGGCACCCCAATTGTTTCGTCGACACTGGCCTTGGTGTCTATGCCAACAACGATTTCTGAGAGATCTTCTTCGCTGGGTACAAAGCCATGGTTTCGAAATTGGGCACTGCAGGCCCCCAGTGCCAAGAGGGCGGAGGCAAATATGGCCCACTTCATTCCGGTTCTCGTCCCCAACATTGCAGCCCCTTGCATTCGCATCTTGTGCTTTGCTATCCCGATTACAGAAGGAACGCGACCGGTTCAAGAAACGAAAGTATTTCCGCCTATGGCCCCTGCCTCTCTGCCCACGGCTCCAATGCGGGTCGCGGACCTGCCTCAGAACAGCGAAGCACCGTTTGATTTGCGGCCCGGAGCCGCTGAACTAGCTGCGATCGCTCAGGATCTTGACTTGCTCGGCCTGCGCAAATTGTCTTTTAAAGGCGCGCTGCGGGCTCTCGGCAATTCTGACTGGGAACTGAACGGAACGCTTGGGGCAACAGTGATCCAACCCTGTGTCGTCACGCTTGCCCCGGTAACCACTCGAATCGATATGCCGGTGCGGCGTCAATTCATCAAGACCGTCGAGTATTCCGATGACCCCGAGGTCGAAATCCCGGAAGATGACTCGATCGAGCCATTGGGCGCCTTTATTGACCCCGCGAAGGTGATGTTGGAGTCGCTGGCCCTTGCGGTTCCGCTTTATCCGCGAAAGGACGGCGCGCATCTGGACACTGCCGTCTTTACCGAACCTGGCGCTGCTCCGATGACTGATGAAGATGCGCGCCCGTTTGCTGGGCTTGCGGCGCTGCGAGGCACCACCCAGCGGGACTCGTAACCCATGACGTGGCGCCCTAAGCCGATGCAACACCAAAAACCGCTTGCGCCGCGAACAAATAACGGTATTTTCGCGCTTTCATCGTATTTAGAGTTGGACATGACGCGGGCTTGGCTCTAAACGCACGTCACGCTCGTGAAACGCGGCCTGATGCCAATATCGGCAGGCCCATTATAACTGAGGTTGAGACATGGCTGTCCAACAAAACAAAGTGTCAAAATCGCGCCGCAACAACCGCCGCGCCCATGATTCTCTGGTTGCTGCAAACCCGAATGAATGCCCAAACTGTGGCGAGCTGAAACGCCCGCATCACATTTGTGCAGCTTGCGGCCATTATGACGATCAGGAAGTCGTCGCGATGGTTGACGAGGTCGATCTGGACGAAGACGCGGCCTAACAACTGAGCAGGCAGGCATTCGCATGGCGGCACAGCCGGATCAGACAGACGCGAAGACCAGCCGCATCATCATATCTGTTGACGCTATGGGCGGAGATCAGGGACCGGCGGCCGTTGTCGCCGGTATTTCTGAGTCTGCCAGCAAGAATCGAGACATCGGCTTTATCCTGCATGGCAATGCGCAGGAGCTGAACGCTCTTGTTGCCAAGCGCAAGCCTTTACTCGGTCGCTGCGAGATTCGCAATGCGACGGACGTGGTCTCGATGGATGACAAACCGTCCTCGGTCGTGCGTAATGGCAAAAGCACGTCAATGTGGTCGGCCATCGAATCTGTCCGTAACGGCGAAGCAACTGTTGCAGTATCATGCGGCAATACCGGCGCGTTGATGGCTTTGGCAATGATCCGCCTACGCAAATTGCCCGGCGTCAATCGCCCGGCAATTGCCGTTCTGTACCCGTCGCGCAATGCTCACGGCTTCAACGTCCTGTTGGATGTCGGAGCCGATATTCGCGCTGATGCCCGCGACTTGCTGCAATATGCACTTATGGGTACCTCCTATGCGCGCAATGGCCTTGGTCTTTCGCGTCCGCGTATTGGCTTGCTCAACGTCGGAACCGAAGAACACAAAGGCCGCTCCGAAATGAAAGAGGCGCATGAGATGATTGCGCAGTATGCCGACGGCGCAGGGTATGAATTTGTTGGATTTGTTGAGGGCGGAGATATCCCTGGCGACATCGCGGACGTGATTGTTACGGATGGATTCACCGGCAATGTCGCGATCAAAACCGGCGAAGGCACCGCCCAGTTGATCGGCGATTTGCTGCGCCAAGCCTTCAAGTATTCAACGCTTTCGCGGCTGGCCTCGTTACTTGCCCTCACATCGCTCAGCCGACTAAAGAAACGGATTGATCCGCGCAGGGTGAATGGCGGCGTGTTTTTGGGACTGAATGGAACGGTGGTGAAATCACACGGGTCGGCAGATGCTACAGGGGTTTCGGCCGCTGTGAAACTTGCGTTTCAGCTTGCCGAACTCGGATTCACTGAAAAACTGGCCGCACGGGTTGCATCCACCGGCCTGCGTGACCAAGATGAAAGCGCTGTCATGGCCGACCATGACGCAGGCAAGAACGGATAAGAGAATGACAAGACGCGCCGTAGTCAAAGGCGTCGGGCACTATCTACCCGAGCGGGTCGTACACAATAGCGAATTTGAAAAAACGCTTGAAACCACCGATGAATGGATTCGGTCCCGGTCCGGGATCGAACGGCGACACTTTGCCGCCGATGATGAAACCACGTCCGCTATGGCGACTCGCGCGGCGCAGTCCGCCTTGGATGATGCTGGGCTGCAGGCGTCAGAGATCGATGCCATAATTGTAGCGACATCGACGCCAGACCTGACATTTCCGTCCGTCGCAACAATGGTGCAGGCCGAATTGGGCATGACGCGTGGATTTGCCTTTGACGTGCAGGCAGTATGTGCCGGATTTATCTACGCGCTGTCCAATGCGGCGGCTCTGATCGCGTCCAATCAGGCGGATCGGGTCCTTGTGATCGGCGCGGAAACCTTCAGCCGGATCATGGACTGGACTGATCGGGGCACCTGTGTGCTGTTTGGCGATGGCGCCGGTGCCCTGATACTTGAGGCGCAGACCGGCACTGGCGCGGCAAGCGACCGGGGCATCCTTGCGACAGATCTTAACAGTGATGGCCGTTACCGGGATCTGCTTTATGTCGATGGCGGTGTCAGTACCCAGTCAACCGGGCACCTGCGCATGCAAGGCAATCAGGTGTTTCGTCACGCGGTCGAAAAACTGGCCAGCACCGCAGTATCTGCAATGGAAAAGGCCGGTGTCACTACCGAAGACATCGACTGGATCGTCCCACATCAGGCCAACATCCGGATCATTCAGGGCACGGCCAAGAAAATGGGTGTGTCGATGGACAAAGTTGTGGTGACTGTTCAGGACCACGGCAATACGTCTGCAGCGTCGATTCCATTGGCTCTGTCGGTCGGCAAAGCCCGCGGGCAGATCAAACAGGGTGATTTGGTCGTGACCGAAGCCATTGGCGGTGGTCTGGCTTGGGGAGCCGTTGTTTTACGCTGGTGATCGGGAACAAATGGTCACTTAACCGCTCTGCCTCAAGTCATTGATATTGACTCGGAATTTCCAAAACCTCTATGGTTGGGAAAACGAAGGGGACAGAAATGACCGAAAAGACGTTAACTCGTATGGATCTCAGCGAAGCCGTTTTCCGTGAAGTTGGATTATCGCGCAACGAAAGTGCACAGCTGGTTGAGGGGGTGCTGGAACATGTCTCCGACGCCCTGGTGCGTGGCGAGCAGGTCAAGATCTCGTCCTTTGGCACCTTCAGTGTCCGTGACAAATCTGCGCGTATCGGGCGCAACCCAAAGACCGGCGAAGAAGTCCCTATTAACCCCCGCCGGGTCCTGACCTTTCGGCCTTCACATCTGATGAAAGATCGTGTTGCGGCTGGCAACAAGCGATAAGGAAGACGGACAGGCATGATGGCGAAGTCACCCGAAGCCTTCCGCACCATATCTGAGGTGGCCGAGTGGCTGGGCGTTCAAGCCCATGTCCTGCGCTTCTGGGAAAGCAAATTCACCCAGGTAAAGCCGGTTAAGCGGGCGGGCGGACGGCGCTATTACCGCCCCACAGACATGTTGCTTTTGGGTGGTGTCAAGAAACTGCTGCATGATGATGGCATGACCATCAAAGGTGTTCAGAAGGTGCTGCGTGAACAGGGCGCCAGCTATGACTTGATGATCTGACGATGGCCCAGCTTGACGGGGAAGTTGTCGACACCCGAGTCGCACACGAAGCTGCTGTCCTTCCCTTTGAAAGCCGCCAAGTCGCCGACTTGCCAAGCGAAAGCGATACAGAAGACGCCACGGATGCCGAAGATCAAGCAGAGGCAGAGGTGATATCTGTCGAACCAGATTTGCCCAGCTCAGAAAGTGACGCCGAACCGATTCAAAACCAAGATCCTGCAGCTGTGGAGCCAGAGGTGAACGAACCGGTGCCAGAAGAAGTGGCGCCGACGGAGCGTGAGACCGAAGAACCTGACGTGACAACCGCAGAGCAGGAGGCCGTCGAATCTGAGGAGACCGTCGAAGAGCCGCGCCAACCTGAACCTGAACCTGAACCCGAGTCGAAACCCGACATCGCCCTGCCCTCGTTTATGCACAAACGCGCTGAAGAGGCGCCTGCCCCAATGGCCAAAGTGCCGCATATCGTGGATGCGCCGGATGGTCCGCC
>RCNC010002632.1_pt1 | contig 11936 bp, 12 predicted proteins | sample 2041301 | NCBI WGS metagenome assembly RCNC01 (sample SAMN09708231, study PRJNA481090) | Marine sediment metagenome, whole genome shotgun sequencing project. | biome: marine sediment; feature: ocean; material: sediment; isolation source: Sewage treatment plant 13A marine sediment (STP13A) ... | reverse complement strand
TGAACAATTTCGTCCTGGATACCAGCCACCTGGATGTTAATGTTGAAGTAGTAATACCTATGCATTTGACTTGCATTTAAATTGCTCTTATAGAGTGCAGAATGTACATTAAAACTACAAATCGGTATCGAATAACTGGGCAAGGAAAATTTGTTCTGCAGGGTTAAAATTAGTTGCGGGATTGTAAATCAAATAGATATCATCACTTGGAACTTCATCATAAGGCGGCAACCTCCACAGACTTCCTGATTGTATGTAGGGTGCGGCTAGGTGAAGCGGCAGAAAACCGATACCCAATCCAATTTCTATCATTCGACGTAACTCAGACACATTGCGGGACCGACCTTTTACAATCTGACCAATCGAGGCTTTTGCACGCAGAGCTGTCACTTCACTCATATGCTTACCGCCTAATACATCTGCGGTGAAAGCGACAAAGGGTTCATCTCGCAGAACATCCAATACCAGATTGCTTTTGCCGAACAGAGCATGTGATTTACCACAAAACAGACCAAAATCTTCCCTCAACAACCATCGTCTGGTTAGTATATCCGGTATAATACCGCCACATACACCAAGGGTGATCTGCCCGAGTTCCAGTTCTCGAATGATCTCGACAACGGACTTAATTGAAATTGAAAGTTCGGCTTTTGGATGGTTCTTGAAAAATTTTGTCAAAGCTGTATCAAAATCATTGGAAACGACCTGACTGATTATAGAGATAGTTATTTTTCCTGAAACCGACTTAGGAGCTTGTTTAAAGGCAATAGGTAGTCGTGAGATGGCAGCATAAAGCTTACACGCTTCAGGATACAGGGCCTCACCTGCAGGTGTCATTGCCAGCTTTCCCGAACCACGATCAATGAGTCGAACTCCAACGGTTTCTTCCAGACGTTTTAAGGCAAGACTGACAGCAGGTTGTGTCACATATAAACGGTCCGCAGCAGTAACTATTCCTTCTTCCTGAACTATAACCATGAAGGTATAGAGAAGGTTCCAATCAAGATTACGAGCAAATTTGTCCATTGTTTTTCTAAAACAGTGATTTGACAGTTTTGGCCGGTTGGACGTCTCGTAATATAAATAACATTTATATTTTATATAATCAATATTAATTTGATTTATTTCTATTGCCAATCTATTAAAGCAGATAGCCAATCGCGTTTTTTCTGGATCTATAATGAATTCAAAAAAAATGATAGGAGGTAACTACAATGAAGAAAATTATTGGCGCATTTATTATAGCCGCTGTAATGTCCACAGGTGCTCTGGCAGGGGATGGTGGTGTCCGAATGGGAACAGAGGGTTACTACCCGCCGTTCAACTATTTTGACAGTTCGGGTACCGTAAAGGGTTTTGATATCGACATCGGGAACGCACTTTGTAAAAGTATGAAAGTCAAATGCGATTGGGTGACAACGGACTGGGACGGAATCATTCCTGCACTCAATTCGAAGAAGTTTGACACGATTATCGCATCAATGGCCATTACCCAAAAGCGTGGTAAAGTTGTCAGCTTCTCAAAGCCATATTACTTTAATGCAGCCCGGTTCGTTGTGCGTAAGGATCTCAAGCTTAAAGGAATAATGCCAAAGGATTTAAAAGGTAAAACCGTCGGTACCCAGTCCGGCACAGGGGAGGCCAAGCTGCTTGCCAGGCACTTTAAGGATACGAAAGTGAAACGCTATCCCAAACTGGATGATGCTCTTCTTGACCTGGAAACTGGAAGGGTCGATGCAGTTCTTGCCAGCCAATTCGTACTGGGTGATTGGTTGAAAAAAGAGAAGGACGGTTGCTGTGAATTTGTTGGACAGACTTTTGTCGAGGACGAAAATGAAGGAACAGGAATTGCGGTTCGCAAGAGCGATACCGAGTTGCTTAAAAAGCTGAATAAAGCCATCGATGAAATTGCCGCCGATGGCACATACACCTCGATTCGCGAGCAATACTTCTCCTTTGATATAATGACACCACCGATAAAAGCTTCGGTGCTATTTGGTAAATAGTGGGAATTACACATGGCTGTCCGGAAGCTGAACTTAAACTGACTCCATTTCTACGCGTCTCTTCTGTTGATACCAAAAGGATAGTCCTGGAATTATTATCATCGGTCTTGATGCGGTAACACGGAGTATCCACATAGATAAAACTCTTGTAACGAGCTGAACACATGTTTGATCTCATAACATTACTGTCCTTTGGCGATAAGGGATGGGGCGATGAGTTACTCAAAGGACTGGGAGTAACTCTTGCACTGGCGTTTGCTACGGTCCCGTTTGCGCTTGTCTTTTCGTTTTTGGTCGCTTGGGCAAAGGAAAGTCCTAATAAGCTCTTGCGCATGACCGGAAATGTCTACACGACTGTGTTCCGCAGTCTGCCTGAAATTTTGACGCTCATTATTATATACTATCAATTGCAGGTGATAATTAATTCATTCACCTCCGCTTTTCTGCCTGAATTTTCCGTTAGCATCAGTCCTTTTATGGCCGGAATGATAGCCCTGACCCTTGTTTTCAGTGCATTGGGAAGTGAAGTTATCCGCGCAGCTTATAGAGCTGTCGGTAAAGGTCAAATGGAAGCTGCGTATTCAGTCAGCCTGTCACGAAGGAAAGCCTTTTTTTATGTCATCCTTCCGCAGATGTGGCAACACATGTTACCTGCTTTCGGGAACTTGTGGCTCATTCTTTTAAAAGACACCTCACTGGTTTCAATAATTGCACTCAGTGATATCGTGCGTTACACAAATATGGCGATTGCGACAACCAAAGAACCCTTTTTTTTCTATTCCGTGCTTGCACTGGTCTTTGTTTTGCTCGCCTTTCTTTCCGGAAAGGCTCAATCGTTGATGGAAAAGCGGGTCAACAAAAATCTGGTTGGGGAACGATAGCATGCTGGGTCATTTGATAGATAATCTGGATATCTGGAGGCTGGGATTTTTCAATACCGTCTCATTGACAGTTCTGAGTTTTATCATCGCCTTCTTTATTGCTATCCCCATGGGGCTGGCCCGGAGTCGAACCGGAACCTTGATGTCTAAAATGACCGATGGTTATGTTTATATCATCCGCGGCACACCCCTTCTGGTTCAGATATTTCTGCTCTATTACGGGGTGGGCCAGTTCCACAAGGAGTTACAGCAAGTAGGTCTCTGGTGGTTTTTTCGCGAAGCATATTACTGTGGATTGTTGGCTCTTACACTTAACTCTATAGCCTATCAGGCTGAAATAGTACGTGGGGCGGTTATGGCAATCCCTAAAAGTCTTGAAGAAGCCGGGGCTTCAATAAGTCTGTCAAGGCTTAAGATATATCGATTCATCCATATTCCAATTGCCACCGCAAGAATGCTGCCGGCATTAGGCAATGAGTTTGTGCTTTTGCTCAAGGCTTCATCGCTTGTCAGTATCATTGCGGTGGCCGATGTGCTTGGCCAGGCGCGATATCTTTTCAGCGAGACACTCGATCTGTCGGTTTTCTATATTGCAGCGGCCAATTATCTTATCATTGTGCTCATTGCTGAAGCTGTTTTGCGAAAACTGGAGGCGCGGAACGTATGGCTTACCACACAGTAGAGACGATGGGCGAAAAAAATGGATTTAGCGGTTATTGCTACAGAAGGCGTCTTTTACGGCAGAATCTATTTTTATTGAAGGAACAAGCAAAATATAAAATGGAGAAGCGTGATGGAACATTCCGACCCAAAGGCTCCTAAAGAGATCGTTATTTCTATCTCCACTCTGAATAAATGGTTCGGCGATCTGCATGTACTACAAGACATTGATCTGGATGTTGACAAGGGTGAACGTATAGTGATTGCAGGCCCCTCTGGCTCCGGCAAATCAACGCTGATACGCTGCATCAACTCTTTAGAAAAATATCAGAGTGGAACAATAGTTGTTAATGGCGTCACCTTGACGGATGATCGTAAAATTATTGAAAACGTGCGTCGTGGGGTTGGGATGGTATTTCAGAGCTTTAACCTGTTTCCCCATTTAACAATTCTTGAGAACTGTACTCTGGGTCCGATCCAAGGCCTGAATCTGAGCAAAGATGAGGCAATTGAGAATGCAATGCGCTTTCTTGAAAAAGTGAATATTCCGGAACAGGCGGATAAATATCCGGGACAATTATCCGGCGGCCAGCAGCAGCGCGTTGCAATAGCACGATCATTATGCATGAATCCAGATGTCATGCTCTTTGATGAACCTACATCTGCACTTGATCCGGAAATGGTCAAAGAAGTTCTCGATATTATGGTCGGCTTGGCGGTAGAGGGTATGACAATGATCTGCGTCACACATGAAATGGGGTTTGCAAAGGAAGTGGCGGATCGCGTTATTTTTATGGATCAGGGTCAAATTGTAGAACAAAATAACCCAGTCGAGTTTTTTTCGAATCCGGAAAATGAAAGGACGAAAATCTTTCTCAAGCAAATTCTCTAACCGGCATGGATAGACAAGACTTCCAAGCCATAGGTAAACCATAAAAGTAAAGGAATCTCTGAATACCCAAGTAGGCTAATACCTAACCAAGCCTCCATCTGCAAATAAGAAAGAACCCATTTATAGTCTTTCAAGATTCGTATCAAGGCAAAAACACTAGAAATATCCATTGCTGCGCAAATTTTGTCTATCAAGCCGCAAAGACAACTCCACTGGAACTTACATGAAAATTAAAGATATTTTTCTGGCCAAAAAATTCATCAACTTCAAACACAGTTATGGAATCTCCAGCGCCAACTTTACAGGCGAATCCTTCCTCATCCTGAAGATTGTTGCTGAAGATGGTACCATCGGTCTTGCCGATAGCGTTACCGCAATTCCCTTTGGTTATGAAGATGTGGATACAATGATCCACATCATCAGAAACTATCTATTCCCCACCATTCGCGGTATGGATTCCTTGGATATAGAAGCCATTGAAACTAGCATGGGGAAAGCTACCCCGGGTCATCCAATGGCAAAAGCAGCAATTGATATTGCGCTATATGACCTCAATGGTAAAATTCTTGGCCTTCCCGTATATCAACTGCTTGGCGGAAAATTTCGTGATGAAGTTCGGATAGGCGGCGCTATCGGCATCAGTAATACAAAACGTATGATTCGTGAAGCGCACAACTTGATGCAACGGGGGTGCAAAGATATTAAAATGAAAATCGGTATAAACCCGCAAGACGATTTGCACCGGGTGCAGGAAATTCGCCGTGCCATCGGCCCGGAACCCCGGTTTTATGTTGACGGGAACCAGGGGTGTAATTTGACTGAATATCTGCCTGTTTTCAAAAAAATGGAAGCGTATGACATTGCTTTTATCGAGCAACCGCTACCTGCCTGGGATATTGACGGCTATCAAAGATTATGCGCTGCACTGGGGACGCCCATTCTGATTGACGAAGGAGTTTACACCCCGCACGACCTAATGACACTTATCAAATATCAAGCTGTAGATGCGGTTAACATCAAAATCCTGAAAACAGGGCTAACCGGAGGCAAGAAAATATCCGCAATAGCTGAATCAGCCGGGTTACCTTGTTTTTTAGGCAGCATGTTCGAGACAGGGATTGGCACGGCTGCCAGTATACACTTTGCCATCTCCACCCGCTGCATTTCACATACCAGTGAATGCTTCTTCCCAGCGTTTTTAGCGGAAGATGTTATCGAAGGCGATATCTATTCAATAATGCCGGAAAGTTGGGCGTGGGAATTGCCGCATGACAATGGTTTAGGTGTCTCTCTAAAGCCTGATATTGATAAATTGTTAGAACAATAAAAGAAGAGATCAAAAAAGAATGGAAATGGTAGGGAAGGTAAAACAAGAGGTCGAAAGGATAGAATCAGAATTGTGGATACTTAATGAGTCCATTCATGCTGATCCGGAGCTCGGCGGAGAAGAATTTAATGCCTGTCGGGCCCATATCCAATTTCTCCAACACCACAGCTTCCAGGTTGAGTACCAATACCTTGGTATCCCGACAGCGTTTAAGGCTACCCTGGACAGTCGGAAACCCGGTGCCACCATAGCATACCTGGCTGAATACGATGCCTTGCCGGGTATTGGGCACGGCTGCGGTCATAACCTGTTGGGGACGGTCAGCTCTGGTGCCGGCGCAGTCCTGGGCAAGATACAGTCGGAAATTGGAGGGCGTGTCATAGTTTACGGCACACCGGCGGAAGAAACAAACGGCTTTAAGGTCGACATGGCTGCTAAGGGGGCCTTCGATGAGATCGATGTTGCCATGATCGCGCATCCTGGGGCAAGTCATTGCCGTAGCGGCCGATCATTGGCTATGGATGCATTGGAATTTACATTCCTGGGCAAGGCGGCTCACGCTGCGGTAAAACCCGAAGCGGGGATCAATGCACTGGATGCAGCCATCAATACGTTTAACCATATCAATGCATTAAGGGAGCATATGAGGCCTGATGCCAGAGTACACGGCTATATCAAGGAGGGTGGAATCGTTGCCAATATTGTTCCGGAACGGGCGGTGGTCCGCTTTTATGTCCGTGCCTTGACCAAAAGTTATCTGAAACAACTCGTTAAAAAAGTGAAGAACTGCGCTGAGGGTGCTTCTATAGCCGCCGGTACCAAACTATGTATTAAGAACTATGAGAAATCCTATGATAACATGGTAACCAATTCGACACTGTCCGAGGAGTACTGCCGCAACTTGTTGAAAATGGGGGTGGAGACTATCGAGGATCGTCCCGACGACGAACTCGGCTCCATAGATGCTGGAAATGTGAGCCATAAATGCCCAACGATTCACCCCTACTTCGCCATCAGCGAAACCCGTGTAGTGGAGCACACCCGAGAGTTTGCCCGGGCCACTGTGACCCCTTTTGCCTGCGGCGAAATGAAAAAGACAATTTGTGCCTTGGTCTTGACCGGCCTGGAGGTTATCAAGAATCCGGAACTCTTGAGTGCCATAAAAACCGAGTTCCACGTAACAGGAAAGTGACCTTCAGCGGCCTGCCGTTTTCGTTTCTGCTAATGCCTATCACGGTTGCACGTTGCTCACCATTACAATAATCAGCAAGGAGAAGTACCCTATAAATAGAAACTTAGTCCATTTGTGCTGGATGTCTGCCTTAAGTCGTTCGGTGATCTGATGGGCTCCGATATGCTAGAATGTATTTTCATACAACAGATCTACTCCCAGTTTCCTAACTAACCTGTAAGTGGTATCTATTTGACCTCTTATCTTTTTCTTTAACTAAATTGGAGAAGAGCTACAAATAAAATATTGCAATCTCAAATATGAAGCGCTCAAATTAGGTTCATTAAAGGAAAACAATGATTTCACCTGCCAATCGATTGAAATCCATGCGGCAGCACGCTTTGGAAATTTTCCAGGCTGCTCTTAAAGCTGTTGATCCGGTTCAAGCCATTTTTTATTGCGTAAGCATAGAGGATAATGTCCTACAAGTTGGAGAGCACCGATTTGCGTTCAAGGATTACGATCGAATTTTGGTGGTTGGTGCCGGCAAAGCCGGTGCGCCCATGGCCAGCGCGCTGGAGGATCTCTTAGGAGATCGTATTGTAGATGGTGTGATCATTGTCAAAGAAGGACATAGCCTCCCTTTAAGGTACCTGCGGGTTCACGAAGCTAGTCACCCGGTGCCAGATGAGCGTGGAATCCAAGGTACTGAAGAGATCCTGTCAATAGTTAGTAACGCCGGCAAGCGGGACTTGGTGCTTTGTCTGATTTCTGGAGGCGGTTCGGCCCTGTTGGTGGCCCCTGCAAAAGGTGTAACCCTTGTAGACAAACAAAAGATCACTAGCTTACTTTTGGCCTGCGGTGCAGACATTCACGAAATCAATACTATCCGCAAACATCTTTCCCGTACCAAAGGAGGCGGATTGGCACGTTTTGCTTATCCAGCAACAATGGTCAGTTTGATCCTTTCTGATGTCATCGGAGATGATCTCAATATGATTGCATCTGGGCCAACAATTCAGGACACTTCGACATTTTCTGATACCCGACAAGTTTTGGAAAAATATAAGATCTGGGAACAGATACCCCAACCTGTGCGGAAACGGATTGAACGGGGGCTGAGAGGAGAGGTTGCGGATACTCCCAAGGTTGGTAATTTGGTATTCCAAAAATGTTTTACCTTATTAGTGGGAACCAATATTCGGGCTCTGAGGGCTGCAAGGTTAAAGGCGAAGGGCTTCGGTTACCTGACACTAATTTTATCTTCCGCCATTGAGGGGGAATCACGGGAAGTAGCCAAAGTGCTGACCGCCATCGCAAAAGAAATACAGGGTTCGGCCAATCCGGTACCAGCACCAGCGTGCATCCTGTGCGGTGGAGAAACTACCGTGACGATTCGGGGTAATGGTAAGGGTGGCCGCAATCAAGAATATGCCCTTGCATCAGCTATAGCGATTGAAGGTATGGCAAACGTTGTGGTTTTCGCAGGTGGAACCGACGGCAATGATGGACCAACCGATGCAGCCGGGGCGATGGCTGATGGTCATACCCTGGCACGCGCACGGGCCAAAGGCCTTGACCCATTTAACTCACTTAGGCGCAACGACTCCTTTCACTTTTTCCAGGCCTTAGGAGATTTGGTGATCACCGGTCCCACCCGAACGAATGTGATGGATGTGTATATGGTTCTTATTGGATGAAAATCATTTTACCGGCCTATAAATTAAATTGCCGGCTATACTGGACGAAATCCAAAAACCGGAGAAACCGTTGAAGTTAAAAACAAGAAATTGCCATATTTCAAATGTGGAAAAGCGCTGAAGGAGCGAGTAGATATGCGTCAGAATTAATTTAATGCAAAACGTTGAGTAAATAATCGGAAATAACAATTGAAAGCTTGAATAACATATAGACGGCAATCATTGGCTGCGCAAACAATTTTCACGGTAGGACCATCACTATCGTAGGATTCAGCACAGATGAGAACTCACGAGCGAGTTTCGGGCCGTTTACACCCGGGTTTAAGATCATTCCCTTTGGCGATGTTTCTGCCCTGGAAACAGCGATTACAGAAAACACTGTCGGCTTTATGGTGGAACCCATCCAGGGTGAAGCCGGTGTGGTGATCCCGCCGACGGGTTATCTAAAGGAGGCCAAATCCATTTGTGAAAAGCATAATGTGGTTTTAATCCTGGATGAGATACAGACCGGCTTGGGGCGTACCGGAAAGATTCTGGCAGAGGAACATGATGGCATTGAGACTGATTTAACCCTGATCGGCAAAGCACTGTCGGGAGGTTTTTATCCAGTTTCTGCTGTTCTATCCAATACGGAAGTGATGGATGTGCTGCAGCCCGGAGAACACGGCAGCACTTTCGGAGGCAACCCTCTGGCCTGTGCAGTTGCCCGCACGGCGTTGAAGGTGTTGATTGAGGAGGGAATGGTTGAAAACGCGGCGAATATGGGCAGTTATTTTTTAAAAGGATTGAAACAGATCGGCAATCCATTGATTAGGGAGATCCGTGGAAAAGGATTACTGATCGGTTTGGAATTGCATCCTGAAGCTGGCGGCGCCCGCCAGTATTGTGAAAAATTGAAAGAAGAGGGCCTGCTCTGTAAGGAAACCCATGATCATATCATCCGTTTTGCACCACCATTGGTTATCACCGAAGAAGAGATTGACTGGGCACTGGAAAGAATAGCAGTGGTTTTAAAGTAAAAGGCATAAAATAGTAACCAAATAGGTGACGGATCTAAAAAATGGAGGTAATGATATGAATCATAAGCCCGGTGATAGCACAAAACCCATTTTGCTTATCGCTCTTGGCGGAAATGCCCTGATCCAGAAAGGACAAAAAGGGACCATTACCGAGCAGGTCGGCAATCTCCTGCTGCAGCAGGAATCCTGCAATGCGGTTCCCAAGCTCCCCCTTGAAATCCTTGTCGCCCAGACCCAGGGCCAGATCGGATATATGATCGAATCTGCTTTGGATGAAGCCCTCATGGCGCAAGGTGCAGATTTCAATCCGCTGGTTTCACTGATTACTTATGTCGTGGTAGACGAAAAGGACCCTGCATTTTCCAACCCCACAAAACCTATTGGGCCGTTTTTCACTTCCGATGAAGCTGAAAAATTGGACTATACTACCATTAAAACCCCCAATGGGTTCAGGCGTGTGGTTGCATCGCCTAAACCGGTCACCATCATTGAGAAAAAGGAAATCGAGCGCTTATTAAAATCCGGATTCATCGTCATCTGCTGCGGTGGAGGGGGTATCCCCGTGGTAAGAAACGGACGCGCGTTTAACGGCGTGGATGCGGTGATCGACAAAGATTTGGCCAGCGCACTCCTGGCCACCGAAATTGGCGCGGACTTGCTGGTGATTGCCACAGATGTAGATGGTGTTTTTTCCAATTTTAATACTCCCAAGCAGCGACTTATCCCGCGAATGCAGATCGATGAGGCCACAGATTTTCTCCGTAATGAAAAAGTCAGCAAGGGCTCGATGGGGCCCAAAGTGGAAGCTGCTTTGCAATTTTTACGTGGTGGTGGAAAAAGGGCGGTGATTACATCCATTGAAGCCATTTGTGACAGCGTAGAAGGAACAGCCGGGACCCGGATCATCCGAAATTAACAATCATAAACCAATCTCGCCGTGGTTGAGTCACAACTTTTTGACGGCACTCGTTAAGCAAGGAGGGAAAATGGGATTTAATCTAAAAAACAGAAGCTTCCTCAAATTACTCGATTTATCACCCAAAGAAATTGCGTTTCTACTCCAACTCTCTGCTGATTTGAAAAAGGCAAAATACGCCGATCTGGAACAGCCCATGCTAAAGGGGAAGAATATTGTTTTAATATTTGAGAAGTCATCGACACGCACCCGGTGTGCTTTTGAGACCGCGGCCTACGATCAGGGGGCACATGTTACGTACCTGGGCCCATCCGGATCACAAATGGGGACCAAAGAGTCAATGAAAGATACTGCCAGAGTTTTGGGCCGTATGTATGACGGCATTGAATATCGTGGATTTGAGCAGTCAAAAGTTGAGGAATTGGCCAAATATTCCGGCGTTCCGATCTGGAATGGGCTGACCAATGAATTTCACCCAACGCAGGTATTGGCAGACTTGCTGACAATGCAAGAACACTCCAACAAACCACTCAACAGGATTTCTTTCGCCTACCTAGGGGATGCCAGAAACAATATGGGCAATTCCTTGATGATCGGTGCTGCCAAAATGGGAATGGATTTTCGAACTGTTTCACCAAAAGGTCTTCAGCCTGAAAAAGCGCTAGTTTCAACAGCATTATCCATTGCTGAAGAGACCGGTGCAAAAATCACGGTCACAGAAGATATTGATCGCGGGGTAAAAGGTTGTGATTTCCTCTGCACAGATGTGTGGGTGTCCATGGGAGAACCTGAAGAGGTTTGGAAAGATAGGATTGCACAGCTTCGCCCCTACCAGGTCAACACCGATGTAATGCAAATGACGGGCAACTTGGCAGTGAAATTCTTGCACTGCCTTCCGGCCTTTCACAATCGTGAAACAAAGATTGGTGAAAAAATTTATAACAAGTTTGGCCTGGAGGCCATGGAAGTCACGGAGGACGTGTTTGAGTCGCCGGCGTCAGTTGTATTCGACGAAGCAGAAAACCGGGTACATACGATCAAGGCGGTAATGGTTGCCACTTTAGGAAGTTAAATCTATACACAATCAACGAACGGAGGAAAACAAAATGGTAGAAAATGTCATTATCATGGGGGCTGCAGGTCGCGATTTTCACAACTTCAATGTCTATTTTAGGGACAACAAACGCTACAATGTTGTCTGTTTCACCGCTACGCAGATTCCAGATATCGATGGGCGCCAGTATCCCCCAGAAATAGCCGGCTCCATGTATCCTGAGGGGATTCCCATCGAAAGTGATGAAAAACTGATGGATCTGATCAAAGAGAACAAGATCGATCTTGTAGCGTTTTCCTATAGCGACATA
>RCNC010002630.1_pt1 | contig 11937 bp, 12 predicted proteins | sample 2041301 | NCBI WGS metagenome assembly RCNC01 (sample SAMN09708231, study PRJNA481090) | Marine sediment metagenome, whole genome shotgun sequencing project. | biome: marine sediment; feature: ocean; material: sediment; isolation source: Sewage treatment plant 13A marine sediment (STP13A) ... | reverse complement strand
CGTTCGGTAATGAAATTGTTGAACCGACTCACAACGAGCCCAAACCGGAATCCTTTCGCATTCAAGACGCCTTCCTGGATCTTTGGCATGATGGTTCTCCCGCATTCTGTTTGTGCTTCGCTTACCGGATCCCCTTCGTCCGACCTACCCCTTCGAAGGGAACACAAAACCATGTTTCGCGAGAAGCTCCTTGCTCACCCCTTCCGAGGGACCTGTCGAGGGGTTCTCCGGGGAGAGGAGCTTCTCCACATACTTCCCGATGATGTCGGCCTCGAGGTTGACCGGGTCCCCGGGCCGCAGGAACTGCAGTGTCGTTTGGCTGAGCGTGTGCGGAATGAGATAGACCGAGAATGTGTCCTTCTCGCAAACGCCGAGCGTGAGGGAAACACCGTCCACACAGATGGACCCTTTTTCGACCAGATAGCGGGCAACCCCCGGGTCGGCCCGAAACCTCAATTCAACATTCTGCCTCTCCTGTTTCTTCGCGAGCATCCGGCCGATCCCATCCACGTGGCCCGTCACCAGGTGTCCCCCAAGACGGTCGGAGAGACGCAGGGCCCTCTCCACATTGACCGGGCGACCCGGTGCGTACGAGCCGAGCGTGGTCCGCTCGAGCGTTTCCTGGGAGACCTCCACTTGAACCGTTCCGCTGGAGAAGCCGATGGCTGTCAGGCAGGCCCCCTGGACGCAGAAGCTGTCCCCGATCTTCGAATCGGTGAGATCGAGGGGCACTGCGAGCGAGATTTCGAGAAGCCCGCCCTTTCGCTGCGTAGCTCGGATTTCAGCGATACATTCCACGAGACCGGTAAACATCTTAAGCCTCTCAGGCCCTGTTGCCCATCTAGCGGGTCTGTCCCGACGCACGGATTCCCGGGCCGGAGCAGTAGGCCTCCAGCATGAGATCCCGGTCGGATCGCCTCCATCGCAAATCCCGAACCGGGAGGCCCTTTTTCGGGTTCGGGAAACCGATCCCATCAAAAAAACTGGGGGCTTTCTTGCCACCGAGCAGGAGGGGCGCCACGAAGAGAAGAAGCTTGTCCACCTCGCCGGCCTGCAAGGCCGTGGTATAGAGGCCCGAGCCTCCTTCCAGGAGCACGTGCTGCATCCCTCTCTTGCCCAGGAGGCGGAGGAGCCGGCCCAGGGGCACCCTTCCCGACCGATCCGGCCGGAACACTTCCACCCGGATCCCCTTGCTCTGCAACCGGCGGATTTTCGTCTTTGGCGCCCTGTCCGTGGTGGCCAGCAGGGTCTCTGCCTCCGGCTCGAGAACACGGGCGGTCATCGGGATCCGCAGCCGGGAATCCATCACCACCCTGCACGGGTTTGCCGCGCCCCGGATTCCGCGGACCGTGAGTTGGGGATCGTCCTGGAGGACGGTCTCAACGCCCACGAGGATGGCATCCACAATGCTTCTCAGCTTGTGGGCCTTCTGTCGTGAAGCGGGACAGGAGATCCACTGGGACTGCCCGCTGGAGGAAGCAATCTTTCCATCCAGGGTCAGGGCGGCCTTCAGGGTGACAAAGGGCTTGTTCGTTTCCACGTGTTTGAAAAACGTCTCGTTGAGCCTGCGGCACTTCTCTTCCAGGACACCGTACGTGACTTCCACGCCCTTCCGCCGGAGGGCGGCGATGCTCCTTCCGTTGACGAGGGGATTGGTATCCTTCGTCCCGATGACCACGCGACGGATCTTTTTCGCGAGAATCAGGTCGACACAGGGGGGCGTCCTTCCGTGGTGTGCACAAGGCTCGAGGTTTACATAGAGGGTTGCGCCCGCCAGGCCTTCCTTCGCACGCTCGATGGCGACGACCTCTGCGTGAGGGGTGCCGGGCCTCCTGTGATAGCCTGTGCTGAAGGCCTTGCCACGCCTGACAAGGACCGCACCGACCATGGGATTGGGCTTCGTGTGGCCCCTTCCACGGACGGCCAGCCTGCAGGCCAGGTCCATGAAGGCTTCGTCCTTTTCGGCCAGGGCCTCCTTATTCATTGTCTTGCGAATCCCGCTTGAGTATCTTGCCGACCTCTTTCATGAAGTCGGTGACATCCTTGAATTGCCGATAAACGGAGGCGAAGCGGACATAGGCGACTTCATCGATTTCGTGAAGTTCGCTCACCACCCTCTCGCCGACCCCGGAGCTCTCGATCTCCTTCTCCCCTTTGTCCTGGAATCCCTGTTCGATTCTGTCCACCGCCCGTTCGATCGTGTTGATGCTTATCGGGCGTTTCTCACACGCCTTCTTGATGCCCGTGAAGATCTTCGAACGGTCGAAAGGTTCCCTTCGTCCGTCTTTCTTGATCACAAGGGGAAGGATCTCCTCGATGCGCTCGTAGGTGGTGAATCGCTTTCCACAGCCCAGGCACTCCCTCCGCCTGCGGATCACGTTGTGATCCTTGCTCAGCCGGGAATCGATCACCTTGTTCTGAAGATCGGAGCAGAAAGGGCACTTCACAGGTCGTCCTCCATTTCGATCCGACGCAAATCCATCCCGGCCTCATTCAACATCGTCTCCGACAGAGAGTCCGGGTAGCCTTCCAGGTAGAAGATTTGCCTGATTCCGGCATTGATGAGCATCTTGCTGCAGATCACGCACGGGAAATTCGTGCAGAAGAGAACGGAACCCTGGATGCTCACACCGTGGTAAGCGGCTTGCAGGATGGCGTTCTGCTCGGCATGAAGCCCTCGGCAAAGCTCGTGCCTCTGCCCGGACGGGATTTGTTCCTCGTCCCGCAGGCAGCCGACATCCGCGCAGTGAGAAATGCCGGAAGGGGCCCCGTTGTACCCCGTGGCGAGGATCTTCTTCTCTTTGACGAGCACCGCCCCGACGTGTCTTCGAATACACGTAGACCGCGTGGAGGCAAGTTGCGCCATCTTGAGAAAATAGACCTCCCAATCAGGCCGTTTCCGGTTCAATGCGTGAGACACGGCGTTCTCTCTTCTTCTTCCGATTATTTCTCCACATCCCGGATCTTGTCGAGCCGCCTCTGATGTCTTCCCCCTTCAAACTCGGTACCCAGCCACACCTTCAGGATTTCCTCCGCTTCCGGCCTGCCCAGCTTCCAGCCCGGCAATACCAGGACATTCGCATCGTTGTGCTTCCGTGACATCTCCGCGGTTTTTGCGTCGGACACGAGCGCCGCCCGGATGCCCGGGAACTTGTTGGCCACGATGCTCATGCCTATGCCTGAGCCGCAGACGAGTACGCCTCGGTCTGCCTTGCCCGCTACGATGGAGGCAATGGCCGGCTTTGCATAGTCGGGATAATCCACGGAGGCATCGGAGTCCGTACCGAAATCCTGGATCGAGATTCCGATTTCGTTCAGGATCTCTTTTGCAATTTCCTTCAGACGGAACCCTGCATGGTCAGAGGCCAAGGCGACAACCGGCTGTTTCATGTCCCCCATCTCCTCAGAAAAACGTTTTGAGAGGCAGCTCACGGAGCATTTTGAAGCCTGGCCACGACGTAGTCGATGGCCTGCTGTACCGTCTGGATCTTCTCGGCCTCCTCGTCGGAGATCTCCGTGTCGAACTCCTCCTCCAGGGTCATGATCATTTCGACGATGTCCAGCGAGTCCGCCCCCAGATCTCCCAGGAAAGAGGCCTTTTCCTTGATCTCCTCTTCGGGCTTTCCCAGCTGTTCGGCGATGATCTTCTTGACCTTCTGAGATACTTCTTCCATGGGTGCGCTCATGGTCTTCAGCTCCTTTCTGCCCCGATTATTTCTCGGTCTTACCCACGATTACACGTAGAGACCGCCGTTCACATGGAGTACTTGTCCTGTGATGTAGCTCGCCTGCGGTGAGACGAGAAACGTCACGGCGTCCGCCACCTCTTCGGCGGAGCCCAACCTTGCCATCGGAATCTGTCCCCGGATCAACTCTCGGACCTCTTCCTCCAACGAGGAAGCCATCGCGGTTTCGATGAACCCGGGGGCAACGGAATTCACGGTGATGCCTCGCCTCGCATACTCCCTGGCCGCGGTCTTGGTCAAACCCACGATCCCGGCCTTTGCGGCCGCATAATTCGCCTGCCCCACATTGCCCGTAAACCCGACGACGGATGTGATATTGACGATCCGCCCGTACCGCTTCCGGGACATGGCCGGGATCACCTGCCGCATGCAGAAAAAGGTGCCCGACAGATTCGTCTCGAGCACCTCCCGCCATTCTTCGTCCCCTGTCCGGACCAGGAGCTTGTCGTTCCGCAGGCCCGCGTTGTTCACCAGAATGTCGACCCGGGAGGTCTCGCCCAGGATTTCCTTCACGGCCCGGGAAACGTCCTTGCTGTCACGTATGTCCATCCGGACCGCAGCGGCCTGGCCGTCCCGGCCCCTGATTTCCTGTGCAACCGCCTCGAGGGCTTCCATGTTTCTGGAACAAAGATAGACTCTCGCTCCCTGCGCACTCAGAGCCATGGCGATCGCCTTGCCGATGCCCCGACTCGCCCCGGTTACCAACGCGATTTGGTCTTCCAGGTTCATGGGAGGGTCCCTGGCCTCCATCCGCTGCTTCCATCCCTTCCGGCCGTTTTGGTGATCACGCCAGGACCCTCACCCCATCCGGGGTCTCGGCCACTTGGCAACGGATCGCCGAATCGATCCTTCTGCAGAGCCCCTTCAGCACCTTTCCGGGCCCCAATTCGATGAATCGGGTCACTCCGAAAGGTCCGGAACACAGCGACACTGACGATGAACAGAATGGGCTGTGTGTGAAGAGTCGGGAACCCTGGCCAGGAAAAAGCAAGGCAGTCTTCATGCCCCTGATCGGCTCCTTCCCAATGCTCGGTTCGGGCCTTTCATTCCACTTCGATGATTCCGGATTTCTTGTAATATCCGCAGTGGGGGCAGATGTGATGGGGAAGCCTTGGCTCGTTGCACTGAGGACAGGGTACGACGGTCGGGGCCGTGAGCCCATCGTGCGATCGCCTCTTGTCTCTTCGGGACTTTGAAGTCTTCTTCTTTGGAACTGCCATAGAAATTCCTTTTTGTTATAGTAAGTTATCTCTCTTTTAGCACAAAGTCCTTTAAACAATCAAATGGTGATTCTTGCGAACCCTCCGGACAAGGAGGTGCCCACTGGGCTGTGCCTCGACAGAGAAGCCCTTCAGACCTTCCCATCGGCCGTCCTCGCCTCGAATATCGAAGCGCAGACCCTCCTCCGGAATGTCAGAACGCTGTAACTTCACGGCCTTCAAGACCCTATACATACTAATAGAATCCTCACCTATTATCTATTTGTCCTTCCTCATGTCAAGCCGTCCCCGTGGTTGACACTCCCAGGGGGGTCCGTGATACTCGAGGTTCTCGACACGATCCACCCGGTTGGAGGGGCGCAGAAGATGCTGAGAAGGGCCGCTTTTGCAGGCGATTGGTACCCGGGAGACCCGGGACGGCTTCTGGAAGCACTCGAGTCGTACATCGGGGGATCTACTGGGGAAGACGAGGCTGTCGGTGTTGTTGCCCCCCATGCGGGTTACATGTACTCAGGTGGCGTGGCCGGGGCCGTTTATGGCCGGGTGCGAATCCCTGACACGGTTGTGGTGCTCTGTGTCAACCACCGGGGCGTTGGGGCTCGGGCTGCCGTTCTGGGCTCCGGAAAGTGGGAAACCCCGCTTGGGCTCGTACCCATCCAGGAGGAGCTTGCAGAAGCCTTCAAGAAGAAGGTGGACTTCCTGGAGGAGGATTCCGCGGCCCATGTGCGAGAACACTCCCTGGAAATGCAGGTGCCCTTCCTTCAATACCGTAACAGGGGCGTACGAATCGTCCCCATCTGCCTGCAGCGGCTCGACTACACCGAGTGTGCCGCCCTGGGAGAAGGCCTGGCCCAGGCCATACGGGATTTTTCGACACCCGTCCTCCTTGTGGCGAGTACGGACATGACCCATTTCGAAGCCCAGGAAGAGGCGAAGAAGAAGGATATGCTTGCCATCCAGAGGGTCCTCGAAGTCGACCCGAGGGGACTCTACGAGGTCGTGACGAGGGAAAGGATCTCGATGTGTGGGTTTATTCCGACCACGGCGGTTCTCTGCGCCTGCAAGTCCCTGGGAGTCGCAAAGGGCACGCTTGTGCGCTACGCCACCTCAGGGGATGTGAGCGGGGAGTATTCGAACGTGGTCGGTTATGCGGGCATTTGCCTTGCCTGAGGAACTAGCCCGCATATTGCTTGAAATTATTTGAGCAACTCCTTATAATCCAGTAGCTAGACTTGATGAGGGAGATCTAGAGCAAGCACCGAAGACCCGGATGGGGGATCGTCCAACGGTAGGACTCCAGACTCTGGCTCTGGCTATTAAGGTTCGAATCCTTATCCCCCAGCCAAGAAAAGCATCACTGTAGTCATATTGCAGGTTCGGTCCCATCGTCCAGCGGCCTAGGATTCTGGCCTCTCACGCCAGCGACACGGGTTCGAGTCCCGTTGGGACCGCCAAAAAAATCGAGGGGTTAGCTGTTCTCAGCTAACCCCTCGTTCTTTGTGGTGTGCGGGTTATGACCCGGATGCCTGGGTGATCTCCTGAATCTGCTGGGCCGTGTCCCGGTAGTCACTTGCCTCCTCGAGGATCTCCTGAAAGATCTGGAGCGCTTCTTCGTTCTGGCCTGCCGAACGAAGCGTCAAGGCCTGCTCGTATCGGATTCCGCGCCGTTGTTCCTGATCCAGTCCCTCTGTCAGGAGCACCTTTTCGTAACAGTCGAGGGCGATTTCTGGGCGTTCGAGATCCCGCGCACAGCTGCCCATCAGGAAGAAAGCGTCGTACTGCAGCGCAGGGTCCGTAGAGGCGATCTGAAGCTCTTCGATCGCATCCTCGTACAGGCCCATCTCGTTGTAGGCCACGCCCAGGTTGTAGTGGGTTTCATAGTCGTCTTTGGCGACCTGGCCCTGTATGCCTTGCTTGAAATTGTCAAAGAGATCCTGGAACTCCAGCCGTTCGAGCGGAGAGCCCTCTGGGACTCCGGCTTCCCCGCCTTGAGGGCCCCCTGCCCCCTGCGCCTGCTCTGCCAGGGATTTCTTCTTGAGCAGGTCGTAGATGTTGGCCTCCATCTTTACCTTCACCTGCTCGGTCGACGCATCTGCCGTGGGTCCCACCCGTTGTTCGTCGAGGCCCCCCTCTGCGGGGCTTGCCCAACCCGATGCCTCCCGATACTGCTGGAGGAACGCCTCTTGGTCTTTCAGCAAGTTCTTCTTTTCGTACAGGCCCTCGAGTCGCCTGAGCGCCTCTTGCAGTTCGACGCGCTGTCCGGATGCCTGAAGGAGCGAGAGAAGGATCTCGTGCCCCTCGCATTCATCGGGCCAGAAAGAAGTGATCCAGCGGGCCAGGGAGACAGCGCCTCCCAGCGATCTTTCCTCTCCGCCCATCTCCTTCGTGACCTGACACAGACGTTCGAAGGGGTCGACGAAAGGGGCGCCGTGCTCTGGGAAGATTGCCTCGAATACGCGAACCTTCTGTTTCGTTTCTTTCAGGGGGAGGTGTGAGAGTTCCTGGAAGATCTCCCAGAGCTTTTCCTGTTGTTTCTCGGAACGGAGGATCTTTGCCAGACTCTCGTAGTAGGGATAGGCGTCTGCATAGAGGCCGTATTGATAAGAAATCTGTGCGGCCCTGCGGAGGGCCGGGATCGATTGAGGTTGTACTTTCAGGATCTGCTTGAAGAGCGCGATGGATTTGAGGTGGAAGCCTGCCTTGGCGAATATCTCGGCGGTTTCGGTGTACTGTGCAACCGCCTTCGTAGCCTTGCCCTGCTTGGAGTAGAGGTCACCCAGTTTCAGCCTGCTACGGGTGTCCTTGGGGTTCTTCTCGATGAGATCCTCGTACCCCTTACGGATCTTCTCCCATTTTCTCCGCTGCACGAGATCCTGAATCTTCTTGATCATGGATCTGACCTTTTCCTGATGGTTCCCTCTTGGTTGAGCCTCTTCACAAGGCCCTCCAACGCGAGAAGGTAGCTTTCCGACCCGAACCCGGAAACGATACCGACGGCTATATCCGACAAATAGGACTGTTGCCTGAAAGGCTCCCGGCCGTGAACGTTCGACAGATGAACCTCCGCAAAAGGAATGCCCGTGGCCAGGAGAGCGTCTCGCAAGGCGATGCTCGTATGGGTGTATGCGGCGGGATTGATGACAATCCCGTCGATCCGGCCCCGAGCGGCCTGAATTCGATCGACGAGATCCGACTCGGAGTTTGTCTGAAGGATCTCTTCGATATGGACGTCAAGGCCTTCCGCTCGCTGCCGTAGGTCTTCGTTGATCTCATCCAGCGTCTTGCAACCGTAGATCTCCGTTTCCCGGGTCCCCAGGAGATTCAGATTCGGTCCGTGCAAGATCAAGATCTTCATTTGCGGGGACTCCGGTGCAGGATCTGCTGTTTCAAATCGGCGAGTCGTTCGTGTAGGTTGGAGTTCTCCGGTTCCCGCACGGACAGCTTCCGGTAGATGTCAAAGGCTTTGTCATAATATCCCTGAGAAGCATAAATTTCGGCCAAGGTCTGCGTCACGATTTCCCCGCATCCCCCACCCGCCGCGTTTTCGTTGGTTGTCGGTTGCGTGTGGAGCGTTTGCCAGGATTTCCTGGCCTTTTCATCCTGGGGATCCACGGAGAGGATCCTGTGCACCGTCTTCTCCAGGTTGTCCCAATCGCGCTTTTCTTCGTAGATGGCCAACAGAAGTCCTTGTGCGATCAAATTGTCCGGCGCGGCGAGAATGCCCTTCTCCAGTTCCTTGGCGGCCTGATCCGTCTCGCCCTTGTCCACGTAGGCCCTGGCCAGGGCGACCCTGCCGCTGACAAACCCTGGGTGATGGTGCAGCCCTTTCTTGCAGACAGCTATCGCCTGATCCAGCATGTTCTTTTTTCTGTACGCCTCTGAGAGTGCCGCAAAAACCAGAGAAGAGGATTCCCGTGCCAGGATCTCCTGGTACCGGTTGATCTCGTCGACCTCTCCGGTTCCGTCCGGATGTAAGGGCTCGGTCTTCTTCCCTGTTTTCCCTCCCTTGTCCTTATCGGACATTCGAGGCGTCTCCTTTACCTTAAACAGGCCCGGATGCGTAGACAGCGAAGCACGTGGTCTTCGGTGTGGCACACATCTTGTATCATATCGCTTCGCAAGCATGGGCAGGGCGATTTCAGCCTACCATGCAGGACAGAAGATGCACAATGCTTCTCCACGGCCAGGGGCGACAAAGACACGCTGTTCAGGGCTCACAGAATACATGAGGAATCTATAATAATGCATTGAATTAAAAAAAGAAAGTGAAAAATAGAAAGTCTGTTTGTTCTCGCGGAAGGTTTTTCGAGCATCTCTGGATGACAACCCATCATGGATGAGGAAAGCGAGAGCCATGAAAACAAAACCCACAAACGAAACAACAGGTTACAGAAAAATGATCTCTTCTCGTGACTCCCGGTTTCGGTTTCGTACTCTTCGTACCCAGACAGACTGCCTGGCAGGAGCAAAAATTGTCAAGTGGGGGACGTTCTGCGGCACCCTCCTGATTTTTTTGCTTGGCCTCTGCACCTTCCCGCCAGGTGCTTCGGCCGATGTGCAGACGCTTATGAACTACCAGGCCTTCCCCCCGTTCGTCTCGGCCACGGTGGAACCGAACATTCTTCTGATCCTTGACAATTCGGGCAGCATGAACGAGTTCGCCTACAAGGAGGTCACCGGATATCGATGCGCGACGACGGAGGCCCTCACCGGGTATGACGAAGCGAAGAAATACTACGGCCTCTTCGATTCGGAACTCTGCTACAAGTACGACAATTCTGGGCATTACTTCTACCCCTCCGGAACCGTCGTGGACGACCCGGCCACACCCGGCATCCGCGAACGGTCCGCCGGCTTCGCTGCGGATCCAAGGCGCTTTTCCGGGAACTGGCTCAACTGGTTGACCATGCGTCGCTTCGATGTGGCCAAGAAGGTCCTGACCGGAGGCCGGCTCGCCTCCGACCCGGGGAATTACGTCCTGTTGGGTACGCCGACCGAGAGAGACTATCGGAGGATCTTTGACGACTATGCGGTGGGTACAGACCCCCACGGGGTCGTGACGAAGAACGTCTACTACACGCCCTTCCGGCAGGGAATGTACACGTACTTCTTTAATGACGAGCGTAACGGTGAGTTCTCGGTCATGTTCAACTTCGTGGCCGCGGAGTTCGACCATCCGGACGATCTCGGCCCGGACGGCTGTGCAGACACGGGCGCCTACACGGTTCTCACAAACGATCCAACGTACCAGAACGTTGGCGAGTCCGGCCACGCCTACGATGCATACTTCCTTGCCGTAAAGGCGGGCACGGTAGGGGTTGACCTGGCGCCAAACGGGATCGTGCAGAACATGGCGGACCAGGTCCGGTTCGGCTACATGCAGTTCAACGTAGGCCAAGGGCCTGCGGAGGGGTACTCCGGCGACTACGGTTCCTGGGACATCGACGGGGACGGTGTGGTGGACCTGAACTGGGGTTACGCGGACGGCGGCCGTGTGCGCAACTACGTGGGGGACACGGAGACCGTGGTTTCCCCGCAGGGCGACACCGTGCTTCGCCTCGCGGACAACATCAACCGGCAGATGATCAAGATGTGGACGCCCCTCGAAGAGGTGCTGAACGAGGCGGTCCGGTACTACAAGCAGGAAGCCCCCTGTTACACGCCCGACTACCCGGACACCCCGCCGGCGAACAACGTGGACTTCGAGGTGAACGACGATTGGGACCCGTACTACTTCAACGACTTCTACGGGACGGGCGTCGGCGAGTGGATCCCCTGCGCCAAGTCTTTCGTCATCCTGATCACGGACGGAGAGCCGAACCAGAACAGCGGTGCGAGCAGTTGCGGAAACTACAACGCGAACTTCGATGGAGACGGGGGTGGTTTCCTGGAGGACATCGCCTACTTGATGAACACCGAGGACGTACGTGACGACCTCGATGGCACGCAGAACATCTCGCTGTACACGGTCTGGACCTTTGAAGAGCCGAGTGATTCGCAGGATGCGGTCAACTACCTGAAACGGGCCTCCAGGGCCGGTGCCTTTTCCGACATGAACGGCGACGATCAGCCCTGGTGTGAGGTGAACTGCGGCGGGTGGGGCAACGAGTTCTATCCCGGATCGTGCGGATCGAGGGATGCCGGGGACCTTTGCACGGCTGACACCATGTGCCAGGAGTGGGACCGCAATTGCGACGGGTCCCCTGACACCTACTTCGAGGCCCAGGACGGCGAGCAGATAGGGGAGAGCCTGCTCCTGGCCATCACCGACATCCTGCGGCGCAGCGCATCCGGCACGGCGGTGTCCATCCTGTCGACGAGTGCGCACGGGGAAGGCTCCTTGTTCCAGGCCTATTTCAAACCCATAGAGGTCACCTCCATGGGCGAGCAGTCGGCGGAAACGCGGTGGATGGGCTTCCTCCACGGCCTCTGGGTGGACGACCACGGCAACCTGCGGGAAGACAACGGAGACTTCAAGCTCCTCTACGAGGAAGACAACATCGTCCAGTTCTACTTCGAAGAAGAGAACGGGACGCGGGTCCGGAGGAACTACGTTTCCTCGGACAAGCTCTATGGAGACGACTCCTGGGACGAAACGAACATATCGATGAACGACGTTCGGTCCATGTGGGAGGCGGGCAAGAAGCTGGCCCTGCGGGATCTCAACGCCCATCCGAGGAAGGTGTACACGACCTTGGACGGGAGCAGCCTGATCGATTTCAACCCGGGTCAGGCGGCCTTGTTCCAGCACTACCTTCGTGCCGCCACCCCGGCGGAATCCGAGGACATCATGTACTACGTCCTCGGCGTGGCGGAGGAAATCCCGCCCACCATGCGACAGAGGCGGGTGTACGTAGACACGAACGGGGACACCATGCCGGATCGAGAGGCCCTCTGGAGACTGGGCGACATCATCTATTCCACGCCGGCGGTCGTCTCCCGTCCCATGGAGAACTTCGACGACATCTACA
>RCNC010002624.1_pt1 | contig 11955 bp, 10 predicted proteins | sample 2041301 | NCBI WGS metagenome assembly RCNC01 (sample SAMN09708231, study PRJNA481090) | Marine sediment metagenome, whole genome shotgun sequencing project. | biome: marine sediment; feature: ocean; material: sediment; isolation source: Sewage treatment plant 13A marine sediment (STP13A) ... | reverse complement strand
TACATGTTGCTGCTGTCGTCGATGGAAATCATGAATTTCCCGGAATTTATCGAAGCGGTTGCAAAAATATTCAAAAAGGCAGGGGCCACCTGGACGATATCATCCGAGGCTTTTGAGGCAACCAATAGTGGTATCCAGATCGGGGTCTCTGACATAGCAGCGGTATTGGTGCAACGTATTGTCGATGTTGCTGAGAAGCTCAGGGTTAAAACCGTGATCAGCCCGGAATGTGGCCACGCCTATACCGCCATACGCTGGGATGGCCCGAACCTGGTGGGTAAGGCATTTAATTTCAAAGTGCGCCACATACTCGAGGTTCTGGATGACCTGCGTAAGGAAGGGCGTCTGAAAATGGCCAGTAAAGAATCACAAAAGCTCACCTATCACGACCCCTGCCAGATATCGCGGCGTGGTGGCGTTATTGATGAACCACGCAACCTGATCAACATGATTGCCGATGATTTTGTTGAAATGCCGGACCCCGGCAAGATGAACTGGTGTTGTGGTGCAGGTGGTGGTGTGAGCGCCAATGAGCGTGCGGATGAGCTTCGTCTGAAGGTCTTCGAGCGAAAGAAGGCACAGATTGATGCAGTCAAACCGGATGCAATCATCAGCGCTTGTTCGAACTGCCGGATCCACCTGGAAGATGGTCTTGAGGAATACAACATGGATATCCCCTTGTTGAGCCTGACCGAAACACTGGCGGAACACCTGGCTGATGATTGATTGTGCAGGAGCAAGATGAAATGAGTGAAATTAGCAACGACAAGGACTTCAGAGCTGCGCTTGAATCCCTGGATGAAGGGCAACAAAGAAAGGTCGCGGCATTGTTTGTTCAACATGTTCTTCATTTGAGTACGGATAAGCGTCTTGAGCGGGTGATTAATACCGTGGCGGATGCAGATGCCACGGAAGAGGAACTGGCGGCTGCCCTGAAATCTGCCCACGCAGCAACATTTGACAGCCATGCACGCTGCGGGGCGGAAGGGCATTGGTCCGACCAGGCCGGGTACTTTGTTGCCCGTGCGGCCGTCGCAGCAGCCACACCGGTGGCATTGGCGAGGGCAGGCGGGCCTGCATGGCAGGCAGCCATGAGTGCGAGAATGGCTTACACGAGCATGTTGATTGAGGATGCTCCCGATCAGTCGGCACATACGGAGTGTGAGAGGCAGTACCAGTCATTGTCTGACCATCTAAACGGATAAGCAGAGAGAAAATAAAATGAGCGAGCGCATCGTAGTTGATCCGATTACCCGAATTGAAGGCCACTTAAGGATAGAGGCCCAAATGGAAGGGGATAGAATTGTCAGTGCCTACTCATCCGGCACCATGGTGCGTGGTATAGAAGTGATTCTCAAAGATCGTGATCCCCGTGATGCATGGGCGTTTGCACAGAGAATCTGCGGTGTGTGCACACTGGTCCATGGACTTGCTTCTATCCGGTCTGTTGAAAATGCACTCAACTACCCAGTGCCCAAAAACGCGGACTTGATCCGTAACCTGATGGCGGGTGCCCAGTATATACACGACCATGTGATGCACTTCTATCATCTGCATGCACTGGATTGGGTTGATGTGGTTTCGGCCCTGGGTGCCGATCCAAAAGCAACATCAGAATTGGCGCAGTCACTGAGTAACTATCCAAAATCATCACCCGGTTACTTTTCCGATATGCAGAAGAAACTCAAGGGTTTCGTAGAAGCCGGACAACTGGGCATCTTTGCCAAGGCATACTGGGGTCATCCTGCTTATAAGTTGCCGCCGGAGGCTAACCTGATGGCGGTTTCACATTATCTCGAAGCGCTCGGCTGGCAACGTGATGTCGCGCGTTTACACACAATTTTTGGTGGTAAGAACCCGCATCCCAATTTTGTCGTTGGTGGTGTTCCCTGTGCGATCGATCTGAACTCAGACTCTGCTATCAATGCGAAAAAACTCTCGCAGGTTCAGGATATTATCAACCAGATGAAGGTCTTTGTTGAACAGGTCTATGTGCCTGATACGCTTGCGATAGCGAGTTACTACAAGGATTGGGGCAGCCGTGGTGAAGGTCTTGGCAACTTCCTGACCTATGGTGACTTTCCATCCAATGGCATGGATGATCCCACGGGCTTCATGATCCCGGCCGGTGCCATCCTGAATCGTGATCTGAGCACCATACACGATGTCGATATGAATGCAGCGGATGAGATTCAGGAATACATCTCACACTCATGGTATGACTACCAGGATGGCAAGGATGCCGGTTTACACCCCTACGAAGGTGAGACCAACCTGAACTACACAGGTCCAAAACCGCCCTATGAGCACCTTGATGTTGAGCAGTCGTATTCCTGGATGAAATCGCCTCGGTGGAAGGGTCATGCGATGGAGGTTGGGCCACTCGCGCGTGTACTGATGCTCTATGCAACCGGTCATGAACAGACCAAAGAACTGGTGAACATGACCCTGAGCACACTGGATATTCCCGTGGAGGCCCTGTTTTCAACACTGGGCCGCACAGCAGCACGCACTCTTGAGACCAAGATTTTTGCTGATCAGATGCAGGGCTGGTTTGATGATTTGATCGTCAACGTCAAGGCCGGTGATACGCGCACCTTTAATGAAACCCTTTGGGAACCTTCCAGTTGGCCCAAAAAGGCACAGGGTGTCGGCTTCATGGAGGCGCCGCGTGGTGGTCTTGCCCACTGGATAGTGATTGAAGATGAAACCATCAAGAACTACCAGGCAGTTGTACCCAGCACCTGGAATGCAGGTCCACGCGATGGTAATGGTCAACCGGGAGCTTACGAAGCAGCCCTTGAAGACAATCATCAATTACACGATGTAAAGCAACCAATAGAAATACTGCGTACCATACATAGTTTCGACCCTTGTATCGCATGTGCGGTACACTTAAGCGACGAGGATGGGGAAGAAATCATCAAGGTAAAAGTACGTTAGTCAGGTCACAAATGTAACAGGAAGATCAATCATGCGAGCAAGAATTTTTTTCACGACAATATGTACACTGTCACTCCTGTATTCGGCTTCGGTGCTGGCCCATATCACTGAACCGGGCGGTGTTTTGCCACATATTTTTACAGGTGAACATTTGCTGATACTGGTTATTGTTGGCGTGTGTATTGCTGGTGTCAGCAAGGCCTATCGTCGCTTCCGCTAAATTAGTTGAGGACGGGCAGTTAATGGCCCGGGCCGGTCACCGTCCCGTTACTACAGAGATGTTGCGATAAATCCGGTTCCGGAATATTGCCTGTTCACGGAACCGGATCATGACCGCCTTTACAAAAAGGCTGACAGCGAATAATTCTCTTAAAGCCCAGCCAGCTACCGCGCGCTGCGCCGTACTTTCGGATCGCCTCTTGCGTATATTGGGAACAGCTTGGTGTAAACCGGCAATGTTGACCTAAAAACGGGCTCAGAGCGAGTTGGTATGCGCGGATAATGGCGAGAAGTATCTTTTGCATATTTAATGTTTGCCAGTCAAATTCCGATGGAATATAAAAAATACTTGCTGTCTCACCCCAGTTGGGATATAACACTGCACCTTGATTGGGTCTACTAATGGCTCAATATTTAAAATATATATATTAATCAATGGATTAGATTATATTTACTCAGATTTTCAAGGAGTTATTGAATCTATATGACTGCTAAAACAGTAAAATTACCCAAAGGGTACACGCCTTCCGTCAAGGAAGAGTACATGAATCCCAAGCAGATTGAGTACTTCAGGCAGAAATTGACGACCTGGAGAGACGATCTGGTAGATGAGTCACGTGAAACCATCAGTAATCTGCAATCTGAAGTCAGGGATGTCGGGGACGAAGCCGAGCGGGCTACCCGGGAAACTGAGAACAGTCTTGAACTCCGCACCCGTGACCGGTATCGCAAGCTGATCAACAAGATCACCAAGACGCTGGCGCGCATAGATGATGGTGAATACGGTTATTGCGAGGAAACCGGCGAAGAGATCGGTCTGCAAAGACTCGAAGCACGTCCGATTGCAACCTTGTGTCTCGATGCTCAGGAGCGTTGGGAAATACGTCAGAAGCAAATGGGCGACTCCGCTTAGGACTAACCCGTATATTTTCAGTCAGATTGTAGCTACTTACTTTTCTTCTGAATAATACCTTGCGGCTTTATTGATGGCTTGCAGCATCGCATGCAAGCCATTGGCCCGTGTGGCTGAAAGATGTTGTTGCAAACCGATGGCGGCAATAAATTCCGGTTGAGTTTCGACAATCTGTTGAGCAGAGGCACCTGAATAAACCCGTATTAGTAAAGCAATCAGACCGGAAACGATGGCGGCATCGCTATTGGCGCGTATTGTTACCTCGTCCGCATTACCTTCAATTATCAACCAGACTCTTGACTGGCAGCCATGCAGTAAGATGTCATCTGTCTTTTCCGCATCCTCCAAAGGTTCCAGCTTCTTACCAAGATCGATCAGGTACTGGTAGCGATCCAGCCAGTTATCAAACAGGCTGAAATCACTGACGATCTCGTTTTGGGCTTTTTGCGGGTCGTGCATCGCTTTGATCCTTCTGTTATTGATCAGTTCTGGCTGCCGCTTCGGCGCCACCGGGTACCATCTGCTACATCTTCAAGACTAATACCCATATCCTGTAACTGGTCCCTGATTTCATCTGCACGGGCAAAGTTCTTTTGCTTGCGTGAGTTATTGCGTTCCTCGATCAGTTGATCGATCAAGGCATCGTCCAGACCTTCGGTATCACCAGCCAGCCAGCTTACCGGGTCTTGCTGAAACAAGCCGATCAAAGCGGCGGCCGCCAAAAACTTCCCGGCTATAACAGCGGCTGACTCCGCATCCTCTGCATTCGCCAGGCGTCGTGCTTCGTTATTGAGCTCAGCCAGGGCGTCCGGTGTATTAATATCATCCAGCAGGGCCGACATGAATTTTTCAGATGGTTCTTCTGTTGGCTGGAATGGTCCGAACTTCGCGTTTGCATCACGCAGAACGCCATAGACCCGGTCGAGCGTACGCTGAACCCGGACCAGGGTTTCTTCCGACCAGTCCAGTGGCTGGCGATAGTGTGCGCTCAACAGCAGGTAACGAAGGACTTCACCCTTTGTTTGTTTGAGTAGTTCATGGATGACCAGGGTGTTACCCAGTGATTTGGACATCTTACTTTTATTGACCGTGACAAAACCGTTATGCATCCAGTAACGGGCAAAGACCTTGCCATCATGTGCACAGACGCTTTGTGCAATCTCGTTTTCATGGTGCGGGAAAACAAGGTCCTGCCCGCCGCCATGAATATCAATAGTTTCACCCAGGTGGTGCTCTGACATGACAGAACATTCAAGATGCCAACCGGGACGTCCCCAGCCCCAGGGGCTGTCCCAGCCGGGCTGAGGCTCTACCGATGGTTTCCAAAGAACGAAATCACCCGGGTGTCGCTTAAAGTCGGCAACCTCCACCCTTGAACCGGCAATCATATCCGTCACATCCCGACCGGATAACGACCCGTAGTCAGCAAATGATTCAACTGCAAACAGCACATGGCCTTCTGCTTCGTAGGCGTGACCGCTTTCGATCAGACGTTTAATCATATTGATCATTTGCGGAATATGATCAGTAGCCCGCGGTTCTATCGTGGGTGTACCAACACCCAGGGCCGCCATGTCTTTGTGAAAGATATCCGTAAAGCGTTTGGAAATAACATCAATGGATACGTTCTGCTCGGCCGCTGCCGCGTTGATTTTGTCGTCAACATCGGTGATATTGCGTGCATAGACGACCGACGGATAACGCGTTGATAGTAACCTGTACAATAGGTCGAAAATCACTGGAGGTCGTGCATTGCCGATGTGTGCATAGCTGTAAACTGTCGGGCCGCAAACGTACAGGGTTACACGCTCGGGGTCCTGTGGTACAAATATCTGTTTTTCACGTTTTAGCGTGTTGTACAGCAGCAGTGGTTCTGTTTCAGTCATAGTCTTAATCTGGATTATTTTTCGATGAATAGGAATCCGATATTTTAGCAAGTTTATTGAGCAAAGAGGCAATCACGATGAGTGCACGTAAAATCATTTCAGAAGGCTACAAAAACCACGTGGCTGAGCTTCAACGGCGTTGGGAAAAAGCACTTCAGGCTGAGGGCTTTGATGCGGTTCTGATCCATGCCGGCAGCAAGTTGGCGAGTTTTCTTGATGATTATGAATATCCGTTCCGTTGTAACCCCCATTTGCTGTGGTGGTTGCCACTGACTCATCACCATGACAGTGCCTTGTTGATCCGCCCCGGTCGTCGGCCGAAACTGTTTTACTATCAACCGGATGATTACTGGCACACACCGCCAGCAGACCCTGAATCATGGTGGGCAGATGAATTTGAAGTCGTTTCCGTGCGTGATGCGGATGGCTGGAAACAGGCCGGTATCAATGAGCGAACCGCCTGTATTGGCGACGCACCTGTTCTTGCGGATGCTGTCAATGGCGCCCAATTGAACCCGGCACGCCTGCTCAACCGGATACACCTGGAGAGAACACGCAAAACGGCTTACGAAATCGCCTGCATGGCCGAATCAGCGCGACTGGGTGCTGTTGCGCATACAGCGGCAGAGCGGGCTTTCAGGGAAGGTCTAAGCGAGTATGACATTCACCAGCGTTATTGCATGTCGATTCAAATGGTCGATGCGGAACTGCCTTATGGCAACATCGTTGCATTGAATGACCACAGCGCGGTCTTGCACTACCAGGAACACGGGCTAAATTTGCCTGAGAATACGCGTTCATTCCTGATTGATGCAGGTGCGACCGTACATGGTTATGCCTGCGACATTACACGCACCTATGCGGCGGAGGCGGGTGAGTTTGCGGATTTGATTTCGGCGATGGATGCAATGCAGCAACAATTATGTGCAGCAGTAGTCGCTGGCCTGGATTATCGTGAACTTCACTTGCGTTCTCACATGGATATAGCCGGCATATTAAAGGACTTTGATATTATCAGGTCATCTGCTGAGGCTGCCGTTGCCTCCGGTCTGAGCGCAGTTTTCTATCCGCATGGCCTGGGGCACTACCTGGGACTGCAGACACACGATGTTGCCGGTCTGATTGCCGATGTGGACGGAACCCCAATCCCACGTCCAGAGGGCCATCCATTTTTGCGCTTAACCCGCACACTTGAAACCGGCAATGTGCTGACCATCGAACCGGGTTTGTATTTCATCGAACCGTTGTTGCGGAAATGGCGTGAAAATGGAGATGTTGCCGCAATCAATTGGGATAAAGTTGAGACACTGGCCCCTTACGGCGGTATCCGGATTGAAGACAATATGGTTGTTACCGATGGCGTGCCGCGGAATTTGACCAGGGATGCTTTTGCCGGACTGTAAGGTGCGTATTAAATTACGTACCCTACGGATCGGGCTGTAGGGTGTGTAATTTATTACGCACCATTACGGATCCAGGGCTGTAACGTGCGTATTAAATTACGCACCATTACGGGACCAGGCCTAGTCCTTTTAACTGGCTTACTGGCAACTGGCTTACCGGACCGTGATTCCAGATTGTTGCCTGGTTGTCGAGCAATTGCTGTTTTTCCGGGCTGGTCAGCCATTTGACTGCTTCCTCGACCTGGGCGTCTGCAATCGCTTTGTCGACCAGTTCATCCAGTTCGGTGGTATAGGGCTCGCCGATGATTTTGCGCATGACCTTGTTGGCTGCGGTCAGGTCATCCGGAAATAAATGCTTTCCGGACTGCATCCGGTAGAGGTCCGATAAGGTTTGCATGGATGACAATGAGCAGTAGGCATCGTCTAACAGTCCGAAGATGCCCAGACTGTCCGGAATGACGTCGTCATCTTCAATCCAGTAAGATTCAACCATTTTCAGAATGCTGGTGACTTCGGTTTCCAGACCCACGTTTCTGGCTGAGGTCCAGGCCACGGTCAGCAGGTAGGGTACTTGCTCAAGGTAGTTATATACGAAACTCGAGCCATGGACCAAATCCATTGCACTTGGTTGGGCACCCTGACGATCAGCAACCACCCTTAGCAGCTTTTGCAAGTCCAACGCCGATTGGGGGTCGGCAAACTGCCTGGAGATAATGTTTTGGATTTGAGCGGTATCCATGTTTCTTTAAATCAATGGTTTATGCGTCCGTTCCGGGTTCGAATGACATTTTAAAGTACTTAGTTTAACAATTTGTAATAGCTGAAGTCAGTCCTATTCAAATTCAGGGTGAACTCAGCACGTGTAATTCAGGCGTTTGTCCGTTAAGGTTGCCGTTTTCCGACAGGTCTGGGATAAATAAGTGTTACTTTTGTCCATCATTTCATTGTTTATCGGTCCAATACTGTACCAGTGGATGCGGCGCGGTGGTTTCGCAGCCAAGGCACTTGATTCGCTGATCATTACAGTGCTTATTTTGTTGATGGCATTCTTCTTGATCCCTGAGTCATGGGCCCAGCTCGGTTATCAATCGATTGTATTGATTCTTGCCGGTTATCTTATACCGGGTGTGCTGGAGCACTTGATCAAGAAAGCGGCACACACCCTGCACCTGGTGAGCTTGCTGTTGGCACTGGCCGGGCTTGCCCTGCATGCAATGCTCGATGGTGCCGCCCTGAATACCGGTGATGGAGCGTTGTCCAGAAACCTTTCTGTGGCCATTGTCATTCACCGTTTTGGTGTTGGTATGATGATCTGGATGATGGTGCAACCCCTGTTCGGCAAAAAGATCGCTTTTGGGGTGCTTGGTTTCGCGTCATTAGCAACCGTGGCCGGCTTTCTGCTTTCGGAGATGTTATTAGGTCTGGAAGGAGATTACGTCATGTCCGTGATCCAGGCCCTGATTATCGGTATGATTGTTCACAGTCTGATACATCGTAGCCACGGTGCCGGTCACCACCACTGAACGTCAGGGTTGAGCTTGTCTGAATTGGGTTCATCACCAGTGGTTTCACCTCTCTTGGTTTTTTATGCGGCTTAAGCGATTTCTTCAATTTGCAAGTATCACCCTGGCTCTGTTCAGTGCGTTGGCCTGTGCCGACACGGTGGAATATGTGGTGGAGGGTGTGGATGAACCCATGCTGACGAATGTACGTGACCATGTAACGGCTTTTCGCATAGGTAGCAGTGCCAGGCTTAATGGCAGGTTAAAACGCAAGTTGACCGGGGATGCGATAAATGCAACGGCCGCAGCAGTGCGACCCTATGGGTACTTTAACCCGGTAGTAGAGGTCAATATCGCTAAAAAAGAAGCTGATATATGGCTGTTGAGTGTCAACGTACAAGCCGGCCCGCCAGTTTTGGTGAAGGATCTGCATCTCGAACTGACAGGTCCTGGCAATGGTCTTGAGTCACTTGAAAGCTGGCGTATGAACTTTCCCCTTGAGCAAGGAAAAATACTCAATCAGCAAGCCTGGGATAAAGCCAAGCTCGGGGCAATGGATTTGCTGGAGGAGTCGGGTTATTTACAAGCTGAGTTCAGCCGGCATGTGATTCGTGTTGATCCGGTAGCGAACACGGCGAGCCTGGAGTTAGTGATCAATTCCGGTCCACGCGCCGTTATGGGTGAGGTTAAATTCAATCAGGATTTTGTAAGTGACGATGTGCTTGCCAGCCTGCGACGATTCAAACAGGGCGATGCGTACCATGCTTTTTTGCTTGAAAAGTTTCGACTGGATCTGTGGCGTTCAGGCTTCTTCGAGGATATTGAGGTTGTTGAACGACGCGACCTGACAGCGAATCCGCCCAGGGTTGACTTTGAGGTTAATTTCGAACCCCGCAAAAAGAACACCTACCAGGGCACCATCGGTTACGGAACCGATACGCTGGCCCGACTCCAGTTCTTTTATGGCCGTCACCTGTTAAGCCCCCGTGGTGATAACTTCGATATTGGTTTTGGTTGGCAACAAAAGGACAATCAACTCAGCTTACAGGCCAATTATCGCTTGCCACGCAAAACAGAAACCAAGCAATTCTGGATAGCTTCTGCCGGTCTGCAGACTGAAGATCAGGAATTCAAGGTATCGCTGGATGGGGATCATGAAAACCGGCTGGATCTTGCCAAGGGAAAGGTCAAGGACTATTGGCTGAGAGCGGGTAAAACCAGGGTGCGTAATATGCGCGATGGCTTTGAGCAACTGTTCGAAACGATTTTTGTCCAATACCTGAAAGAGACACGTGATTTTGAACCGACCGATATTCTGGAGCCTGAAAATCGGGGTGTTTCACCATCTGAGAGTTTTGATGAGTTTCTAAAAAACACCAGTAACTCCCTTGCCCTCGGTATGGATTGGGACTGGCCGGAAATTCGTGGTACCGGTTTCGAGACCACAGGTCACCACGAGCGGGCCCGGATATTCACTTCGAACGATGCCTGGGGCTCAGATATTGATTTCAGCCAGGTTTATCTTTCCAGTCGATGGAACTTCCTGGCCACAGATCGATTGAAAATATTGTTGCGAGCCGAAGCGGGTTACAGCAACGCCGACAGCACCACTGTGAGCATACCAACCGATGGCCCCGGGCTTGAAGTTTACGTTACCGACTTACCCAGTCTGTACCGGTTTAAGGCAGGTGGCAACCAAAGTGTCAGGGGTTACGCGTTCGAGAGTCTCGACAACAATGGGCTGGGTTCAAATAATGTTTTTACCGCGAGTGCCGAAGTTGAATATCATTTTCATGAAAGTTGGAGTATCGCGGCATTTGCGGATGTTGGTAACGCCTTCAATGACTGGAGTAAACCGGATCTGAAGCTGGGTACCGGGCTCGGTGTACGTTGGTACTCGGTCATCGGCGCACTGCGTCTCGATTTTGCGCAAGGCTGGGCCCTGAAAGGTGATCCATGGAGAATCCATCTTTCCATCGGGACGACGCTGTTATGAGTCGCTTCAAGGTGTTTTCAGTTAGAAAAACCATCCTGCTATGGCTTCCCCTGGTGTTGGCCGGTCTGATATCGGGTTCAGCCTATTGGCTGTTACATACCCCGGGTGGTGCAACATGGTTATGGAACAAGGTGCAAGGTCTGGAAGCACTTGATATCCGTTCTTCCCGGGTAACGGGTGATCTGGCTTCCGGTTTTGTCGTCCAGGACATGGAGTATCGATCAGCAAACCTGGACCTTTCGGTGCGTCGTTTGGAAATTGAAGCGGGTCCAGGCTGGTGGCCGGTGTCGATTCAGCTGCGCAGATTGTCGTTGCAGGATGTTGATATCCTCCAACGTTCCCCTGATGACCCATCGCAGGTAGTAAAAGAAAGTGAGGATATCCGCAAATCGCTTGAGTTACTCAAACTACCGGTGCCACTGGCAGTAGCTGATGCGGTGATCAACAACATCAATCTTCAGCAGGACGATAAGCCTCCAGTCAAAATAGCTGAATCGATCAGTTTACGGGTCGCGCTGGATGAATGGCTGCTTGTGGACCATTTGGACATATTGGCTGAAGGTCTCGAGACAAGTTTACAGGGCTCATTGGAACTTGAGCCACCGTTCAAGGTGACTGTCACAGCCCGGGGCATGTTTGAAAGAGCCAGTGGGCTGGATGAGCCAGCTATTACATTGCCTTTCAACCTGGACGCGGGTGGCGATCTGGATCAGCTGAAACTCAGACTGGATAGTGATAAATATGGTCTGCAACTCGGTGGCGAAATTCTTGACCCGGTCACCAGTCCTGTATGGGATATCAAGGCGCAGGTGGATTATGTGCAGTGGCCGGAAAACCAACCCGAACAAGCGCTTGTGCTTAATGCACTCAAGTTGGTCAGCCAGGGAAATGTCGATGACTGGTCATTCGGTTTGGATTCCGGGCTTCAAGTGGGGCTTTGGCAAGATGCGCAGTTAGCCGTGACCGGCTCGGGTTCAACAAATCGGCTGAAAATCGGTCAAGCCGCACTGACGGGGCCCGGGGTGGATTTAGAACTCGAAGGAGAACTGGACTGGTCCGCGCAAACTGAAGCGGTATTGAATGCAGTTATCAC